>JACCDY011146407.1_pt1 | contig 45186 bp, 41 predicted proteins | sample 7446391 | NCBI WGS metagenome assembly JACCDY01 (sample SAMN15323451, study PRJNA562643) | freshwater metagenome | isolation source: river surface water | place: USA:Blue River Watershed | collected 2017-08-18
ACACTCCCCCCGAAACAAAGCCCACTCCTCACAAACCTTGCCCGAGGGCAATTTGCACATGGCGTATTCACCTTGCGGGCTTTGTCTAGGGATCAACTTGCCGCCAGCATTGAGGCAGGCCACTGAGGCGGGGTTGGCCAAGGCCACGCGTTCGGCGGTGGTCATTTCAGAGCGGGTGCACCCCAAAGTGGCTAGTACGAATGCGCAGAGGGTGGCCGTTTGTAGAAGTCGCATTTAAATTAACCGTCATGTATTCATTTAACTTGATGTATAGATTCTATTGTGTCTATTTATAGGCAATAGGTAGGCAAACGGTGTGCGCCCAACCATCCAGTATGCTCACTGACTCTCGCAAATATTCAGCTCCTTTTTTCGCCCGTTCTGCCCCACATGTCTAGCCCCCACGCCACCGGTTTTATGGTGCTTCATAGCAACCAGCTAGAAGGCCTGCGCGAGTTGGCGGTGCAGTTCATTCGCAACCACCCGCTGCCCGTGCTCGCGCCCGAGGTGTTGCTGGTGCAAAGCAACGGCATGAAGCATTGGTTAGAGCTGGCCTTGGCCAAAGACCTGGGCATTTGCGCCGCCACACAGGTAGAGCTGCCGTCTGCCAAGCTGTGGCAGATTTACCGCGCCGTGCTGGGCCCCAGCCATGTGCCAGCGCACATGCCACTGGACAAGTCGCCACTGGTGTGGCGCATCATGCGTTTGCTACCCAGCTTGTTGACACAGCCCAGCTTTGCGCCGCTGAAAAACTACCTAGGCCAAGCAGACGGTGATGCATGCCCCATGAACCGCCGCGCGTACCAGCTGGCTGCGCAGCTGGCCGACGTGCTGGACGGCTACCAAAACTACCGCGCCGATTGGCTAGAAGACTGGGCTAATCACAAAGACACATTGCGCACACAAACTGGCATGGCCACACCGCTGCCCACCGCACAAAGCTGGCAGCCCGAACTGTGGCGCAATTTGCTAGACGACTTAGCGGCTGATGCCGAAGTAAAGGCAGAGCTTCAGCACAGCTACAGCTCACGCGCCAAAGTGCACGAGGCATTCATGGCCAAGATGGCCACACTCCCCAAGGGTCAACGCCCTGCGGGTGTGCCGCATCGCATCATGGTGTTTGGCGTGACGTCGCTGCCCATGCAAACCGTGCAAGCACTGGCTGCTTTGGGCCGCGTGTGCCAAGTGCTCATGCTGGTGCAAAACCCCTGTCAGCACTACTGGGGCCATGTGGTGGAAAGCCGTGTGCCCTTGATCAAGTTGGCTAAATTAAGCAAGCAGCGCCAAGCACACAAAGCAGGTTTGCCCGTGCCGCAAGACGATGGTTCGCTGTCGGAGGCCGACCAATACACCCTACACACCGACACGCACCCCCTGCTGGCCGCATGGGGCAAACATGGCCGCGACTACTTGCACTTGCTCGATGGCTTTGACGATGTGGAGCAATACAAAGGCCAGTTCAACCGCGTGGATGTGTTTGTTGACCCCGTCGAGTCAGCCGCCGACCAAGGCCGCGAGCCCAACATGCTGGAGCACTTGCAATCGTCCTTGCTTAACCTTGCGCCACTGCCCGACCACTTAACCGACGTGCCCGCAGACGACACCAGCATTGCCTTTGTGCAAACGCACTCCGCGCAGCGCGAAGTCGAAGTGCTGCACGACCGCCTGCTGGTGTGGCTCGATGCCGACCCCACGCTCAAACCCGCCGACATCATGGTGATGGTGCCTGACATGGCCAACTTTGCGCCGCACATCCATGCGGTGTTTGGGCGCTTTGCACACAGCGATGCACGACACCTGCCCTACACCGTGGCCGACACCACACCGCGCACCGAGCCACTGGTGCAAGCACTCGACACCTTGCTGCAACTGCCCCAACTGCGCATCACCCGCGTGGAGTGGCAAAGCCTGTTTGAAGTGGCTGCCGTGCGCAAGCGCTTTGGCTTGGAAGTTCACGATGTGGCCCAGCTCGACACCTGGCTGGCCGACGCTGGCGTGCGTTGGGGCCTAGACGCGCCACACCGCAAACCATGGGGCATTGCGCCCGACATGGCTGATGCCAACCAAAACAGTTGGCTGTTTGGCATCGAGCGTTTGCTGCTGGGCTACGCCACGGGAGCGAGCAACGACCTCGCCACACCGTGGGCCGACACCCTGCCCCAAGCAGGCGTGGGCGGGCTAGATGCACGCGTGATCGATGGCCTGCTGCAATGGCTGCGCCACACACAAATTGCGCTGCTCAAACTGCGCCAAGAACACACGCCTACCGAATGGGTGGCGGTATTGCAGCAGCTGGTGGCTTTGTTCTTCAAGCCGAGCGACGAAGCAGATGAGCGTTTGATTGAGCGCGTGATGGCCCCGCTAGAAACGTGGCTGGCCGAATGTCAACTGGCTCGCCTCGACAGCCCATTACCGCTGGTGGTGGTGCGCGAGCACTGGATGGCCCAGCTGCAACAGCCCGCCATGCAACGCCGCTTCTTTGGCGGTGGCGTGCAGTTCGCCACGCTCATGCCCATGCGTTCGATTCCGTTCAAGTGCGTGTGCTTGCTGGGCATGAACGATGGCGATTACCCACGCAGCCAAACTCCACGCGACTTTGATTTGATGAGCGACGCCGCACACGCAGGCAGCATGCAATCACACTGGCGCGCAGGTGACCGCTCGCGCCGCGAAGACGACCGCTATTTGTTTTTAGAAGCGCTGCTATCGGCACGCGAAAAGCTCTACATCAGCTGGCAAGGCCGCCGCACGACAGACCACGAAGTGAAGCCACCCTCGGTTTTGGTGGCGCAGCTGATGGACTACCTCAATGCCGTGTGGACGCAGCGCAATGACAAGGGCGAACCCACGCTCGCGTGTGTTGCACCGCTGCAGCCGCTGCAAGCGTTTTCGACCAAGTACTTCACACAAGGCTCGGGCTTTGCAACGTATGCGGATGACTGGCACAAGGCGCTGTCGTCAACGACAGCAAACCGAACGTCTTCGACCAAGACGAACGGCTTAAGCTGCGCTGAGTCTTCCAACACAGAGGCACCTACCGAACTCACGCTGCAAGATTTACAGCGCTTGCTGCGCCAACCTGTGGAAGTATTTTTAGTCGAGCGTTTGCGCCTGCGTTTAGACCAGCCCCAAGAAGCCGCTGAGGAAGAAGAACCTTTCTCGCTCGACGGTTTAGAAAAATACAAACTCAACCAACGCATCGCGCTGGCCGACGATGCACAACACGCCTTGGCCCAGTTGCGCCTAAGTGGCCAGCTGGCCTTGGCTGGTTTTGGTGAAGCCCAACAAAACGCGCTGCTGCGTGACCGCGACACCTTGCGCGAACAACTCGACGCGCTGCTGCCCCCATGGCCACACGCTGTGAGTGCGCAGTCTGCCCACTGGCAACTGGGCAACACACGCCTGAGCGCCGAGTGGGCCAATGGCCAAACCTTGTGGCGCAGCACATCCGCAGCGCAAAGCGTGGGCACAGACCAAAACACACAATGGCTGCAAGTCACCCTGCGCCCAGGTGCGGTGACCGAGGGTAAAAAAGAAAACCAACAAGCGCGGCTCGACACACTCAGCCACCTGTGGCTGCATCACTTGGCTGCATGTGCCAGTGGCACGCCCACCAAGAGCGTGCAAATTGGTTTTGATGCAACGGTTGAATTCCAGCCCATCGCCGCTGACACGGCACAAGCCCATTTGCAAAACCTGTGTGATGCGTATTTGCAAGCTTGGGCGCAGCCCCTGCCCGTGGCAGCCAAAACCGCGTGCGCCTATGTCATGGGCTTTGCTGCCGAACACAAAGACCCCATGGGCAAAGCGCAAGCTGCATTTGAAGGCGGCTTCAGCAATAGCGGCGAATACCAAGACTCGTCAGCGCTGCAACGCGTGTTCAACAGCTTTGAAGACATTCAGCCCACATTGGCCGATTGGGCTGCGCGTTTGTACCAGCCCATGCACCAAGCAGCCAAGGTGATTCACCTGAGCGCCAGCAGTGCGAAGGAGGCTGACGCATGAAAGCCCTCAACGCACACACGTTGCCGCTGCATGGTCGCCAAGTGATTGAGGCCAGCGCGGGCACGGGCAAAACTTGGACACTCGCTGCGCTCTACTTGCGCTTGGTGTTGGGCCACGCACGTACCGACGCTTTGCTGCCTCCGCAAATTTTGGTGATGACGTTCACCGATGCCGCCACTGCCGAACTGCGCGAACGCATTCGCACACGCCTGAGCCAAGCTGCGACGTTCTTTGACCTGAGCGCGCAGGGCCGAGAGTTCCCCACCACGTTGAAAGTAGATGCGTTTTTAGAAACACTGCGCGACAGCTTTGCCCCATCGTTGTGGCCACGCTGTGCCTTGCAACTCAACTGCGCCGCCGAGTGGATGGACGATGCGGCCATCTACACCATTCACGGTTGGTCGCGCCGCATGCTCACGCAGCACGCGCTAGAGAGCCACAACTTGTTTGAGCAAACGCGCCTTGAAAACGCGGACCAGCTCAAGCTCACGCTGGTGCAAGACTATTGGCGCGAATGGTTTTACCCACTCCCCGCCGACACGCTGCAACACATCACACCGCTCATCGGCCAGGAACCATCGAAGCTGCTGAAAACCTTGAGCGAGATGTGGAAGGAGCAAGAGCGCAAACCACGCGATGTGGCGGCACCCGAAATCAGCCCCACTCAAGCCATTGACTTACACATGGCTTGGCAAGCAAAGGTAGAGATGACTGCGCAAACTGCGCGTGAGGCGTGGCATGACACGGTGTTGTACGCCCTGCAAGAAGCAGGCGCACAAAAAAAAATCAAAGGCCTGCGTGCCGACTACTTTGCCAACTGGCTCAACGTGCTGCAAGCATGGGCCACGCAAAGCACCAAGACCCACACCAGTAAAGAAGAGTTCAAAGTACTCGAGCGCTTCACCACACAAGCCCTACAAGACAAAGGCTGGGCCGAGGCCGAGGGCTTTGCCTTCTTCGCTGCTTTGCAAGACCACGTTGAGCTGTTCAACGACAAACCCGACACCGACAAACACATTGCCCTGCACGCGGCACACGCAGTGGGCGAAGCCTACAAGGCGGCCAAGGCACAACGCGCCGCCTTTGATTTTTCGGATCTGCTGCAAAACCTACATCACGCCGTCATGGCAGACGATGGCCGATTGGCCACTGCCATTCGCCAGCAATACCCCGTGGCGTTGGTGGACGAGTTTCAAGACACCGACCCTTGGCAGTACGGCACGCTCAACCGCATCTATGCACCCGACGCGTGCAGCGATGCCAATGCCTTGGTGATGATTGGCGACCCCAAACAAGCCATCTACAGTTTTCGCGGCGCAGACTTGGGCACTTACATCAAGGCGCGCAACGATGCGCAAGCGATCAACCAAGAAGCACTGCACACCCTGACGGGCAATCACCGTTCAAGTGCGGGCTTGGTTCAAGCCGTGAACCATGTCTTCACGAAAGCGACGAAGCCCTTTGCGTCCAGCCAAGGCGAGATTGAATTTGTCGAAGTGTTGGCCCAAGGCAAAGAGCCTGCGTTGGTGATCAACGGCGACGAACGCCCACCCTTCACCGTCTGGCACATGCACCCGCCAGGTGACGCCGAGGTGGTGAGCAGCACCAGCTACTTGCACCATTGCGCCCAAGTGTTTGCCGACCAAATGGCCAACTTGCTCAACCAGCAAGCCGCCACACCTGGCGACATGGCTGTGCTGGTGCGTAGCCAAAAGCAAGCCGATGCGGTGCGTCACGCCTTGCGTGAGCGACACATCCCCAGTGTGTATTTGTCAGACCACACCAGCGTGTACCAATCAACCGAGGCCACCGACTTGTGGCGTTTGTTGCGCGCAGTGGCTTCACCGCGTCAAACCAGCTGGGTGCGTGCCGCCGTGGGCAGCCGATTGTGGGCACTGGACTTACAACAAGTGCTGGCCATTACCCAAGACGAAGCGCAGTGGGAACAACTGCTTGAACAATTTCACCAATGGCACAGCCAGTGGCAACAACACGGTGTGTTGCCCATGCTGCACCAATGGCTGCACAGCCAACACGTGGCGCAGCGCATGTTGACGCAAGTAGATGGTGAGCGACGCCTCAGCAACCTGCTGCACTTGGGCGAACTGCTGCAACACGCAGAGCAAAGCCTGCAAGGCGAACACGCACTGGTGCGCTACCTGGGCGAACAAATTCAAAGCCAACACCACGACAGCGATGCACAACAAGCCCGTCTCGAAACCGATGCTTTGTGCGTGAAAGTCATCACGTATCACAAGAGCAAGGGCTTGCAATACCCACTTGTGTTTGTACCGTTTGCAGGTGCGTTTGGGGTAGAGAAAAAAGCCAAGACCCATTTCGCCCAAGAGGACGAAGGCGACGACGACTGCGACACAGAAGCCACCTCGGTAGAGGAAGACATGCGCTTGCTGTACGTGGCCCTCACCCGTGCGCAACGCGGTTTGTGGATGGGCGTGGCCGAAACCAAAAACGATTTGAACAAGGCCACCACCAAGAGCGAACTCAAATTGAGCGCATTGTCACGGCTGCTGATGCGCAAGGAGCGCGGCGACTTGGGACAACAGCTGCGTGATTTGTGGAGACCGTGTGCACACATCCATGTGGCGGACTTGCCTGAACTTCAACACATTCGCTACCAAGCCTCCACCACTGACAGCGCGGTGCGAAACGCACTGACACCTACACGCACCCACCACAGCCTGTGGTGGACCGCCAGCTTCAGCGCCATCACGCGTGGACTCGTGTCTGAATCGAAACGCGACGAAGCAGTAGCTGACGCCATCACCGACGCGATGGCCGATGCGCAACTGGGGCAGGAGGCGGCACCTGCACCAGAACCCGAAGGCATCAGTACTTGGCAAAGTTTCCCCGCTGGTGCGCGCTACGGCACACTGCTGCACGACTTGCTGGAATGGCTGTCGCAAAACGATTGGCCTGTGGCAAATGCAAACGCGCCAGCATGGGCCAAACAAGCATGGGCTCATTTGCTAGAACGCAAAGCCAGCTGGCTGCAACTCGATGAGGCATCACACACGCAACTTGAACCGTGGCTCAAAGCTGTGGTGCAAACGCCGTTGCCTTTGCATGCGCTCAACGCTGCGCCATTGACGCTGTGCGAACTCAATACCGAACACATGTGGCCCGAGATGGAGTTCAACCTAGAGGTGGCACACGTCAGCGCCACGGCGCTGGACCAACTCATACAAGCCCATGTGTTTGAGGGCTCACCCCGCCCTGCGCTACAAGCACGGGTGATGCAAGGCATGCTCACTGGCTCAATGGACTTGGTGCTGCAACACGATGGTCGCTATTGGGTGATTGACTACAAATCCAACAAACTACCCAGCTACGACCCCTTCACGCTGCAAGACGCTGTGCTGCACAAACGCTACGAAGTGCAATACGTGCTTTACACCTTAGCCCTGCATCGCTTGCTCAAAGTGCGACTACCTGGCTACGACTACGCGCAACACATGGGTGGCGCGGTGTATATGTTCTTGCGCGGCATTCACGCCGACGGTGCGGGCGTGCATTTGCAACGCCCCCCGCAAGCGCTGATTGAAGCCTTAGACGCCCTGTTCACGGGCGACTAAGACTTAGGACATGCGCCCGATGGCGCAGCTCACAAACGACTTGGCGTTGGTCAAGCCAGCTTCCAAACCGCTGACGCTGCCATGCTCTGGGTAGCCCATGGATTTGAGCTTGGCAATCAGCGGCTCGCGCAACGATTCATCGGCTGTGACGCTGATGAGTTGTTGCTCGCGGTCGATCACGATGTTTGACACGCCTTCCATGCTCTCCAAGCCTTTGACGATCGACTTTTCACAGCCACCGCATTTGATGTTTTCCACATGCACTTGAATTTGATTGACAGTCATACGAACTCCTTTTTTACAAACAACCGTTGTGTAGTTTCCATTGCTGCTCATGCCCAATTTTCTTCGCAAATTCGGGCACACGACATCGCGCTTGCTCGGCTTCATCGTCCACGGGGGCATCGAGAGGTGCGGTGGTTTTCATGCCATGCGCCACTGGATGCGCCAACACCCACCGACCAGCCATCACGACCACCACCACAAATGCCAACAAGCACACCATCTGCACCCAGCTACCACCTGCCCCTTTGGGCGGTGTGTAGCCACACACATTGCCAGGACACAAAGTCACTGGATGAGGGCTGAACATGTCGTAAAGCTTGCAGCCCAAACAAATGCCAAATGCCGCTTCAAAAAACAGCAGTAGCAAACACGTGCCGCACACCAGCATATTGATGGGGCCAATCACGCCTTGCAGCACGATCAAATAAAGCATCAGCAAAGCCAGCCCCAATCCGATAGACCATGCCACACGCTTGGGCGCAGCAGCCACGTACTCAGGCTCTTGATGGCGCACCATCCATTGCGCGACGATCAAGCTAGGTGAGAATTTTGGATTCACAAAAACTCTCACCACGAAATCAATCACAAAGGCCACCACAAACACGCGCGTGGGCTCAAAGTTGCCCAACAGCATGGCGTTCATGAACGTGATCATGGCAACGAAAAACAACATGCCTGCAGCACCACGCACAGCCCGCTCGTTCACCACGGGGATGTCATAGCCTGCAACGTGTTCGCCGAATTGAAAAAGTGTTGGGGTCATGGTGTGTGCCTATTGAGCCTGTAGTGTGGCCCGAGTCAACACAAACGCATATGATTCAAATCATATGCCCACAAACACCTCGTCCCTACCCCAAGCGCTGCACCACTTGCTGCCCGCCAGCCTGCACGCCTTGTGCACAAGCACATCGGTCAAGAAAGGCAGCTTGCTGTTTCAAACAGGCAAAAAACCGCAGTGGATGTTTTTTGTGGTGGACGGCGAAGTCACCTTAGAGCGCCTGAGCCAACAAGGCGACCCCGTGGTGTTGCAGCGTACGCGACATGGATTTGTGAGCGAAGCCAGTTTGCAATCGGCCAAATACCACTGCGATGGCCGCGCGGTGGCCAACTCGGAGGTGGTGCAAATTCCTATTCAAGACTTGGCTGCTGCGCTACGCGGCGATGCTGATTTCTCGGCACGTTGGATCAGCATGCTCAACCAAGAAGTCAAACGCCTGCGTTTGCAGTGCGAGCGGCTGAGTCTGAAATCAGTCAAAGACCGTGTGCGCCACCTCATCCACACCGAAGGCAAAGATGGCCTGTACACCGTGAACACGGGCCTCAAGTCACTGGCCAGCCAATTGGGGGTGACGCACGAGGCGCTGTATAGGACCTTGGCTGACTTAGAGAAAAGCAAAGAAATCGAACGTTCAGACCGAGCCTTGAGACTGCTTCACGCGTAAGGACTTACCCTAGGAATTGGACATTCATGCGCTAAAGCGATACTTATTTTTTGTTTTCACACAATAATAAGTAACACATTTAAAAGCAGCTTGATTTGATCCACCGCAAATAGAGGGTATGTGATGCTTTCACAGTTTTTGCAGTTTTTGTTTTCTGGCATCACAGTTGGTGCAACGTATGCGTTGGCCGCTTTGGGCTTCACGCTGATCTACAACGCCAGCAACGTGATCAATTTCGCGCAAGGCGAATTCATCATGCTAGGTGGCATGTTGGCGGTGTTCTTTGCGCAAATGGGCTTGCCACTGCCCGTCGTCTTGCTATTGGCCATTGTCATTCCAGCGTTGGTCGGTATCTTCATGGAGAAGGTGGCCATCGAGCCCGTCAAGAGCGCTGACACCGTGTCGTTGATCATCATCACCATTGGCGCATCGCTGGTGATTCGCGGCTTGATTCAAGTCTGGCTTGGCAAAGGCACTTTTAGCTTGCCTGCGTTTTCAGGCGATGCGCCCATTCACATTTTGGGAGCGACCTTGTTGCCACAAAGCTTGTGGGTGCTGGCCATCACATCCCTGTTGGTGGTGTCGCTGTGGTATTTCTTCAGCAAAACACTCACGGGCAAAGCCATGCTGGCCACCTCGTTCAACCGCACCGCCGCAGAACTGGTTGGCATCAACACCAACTTTGTGCTGTTCTTGAGTTTTGCCATGTCTGCGGGCTTGGGCGCTATCGGTGGCATCTTGGTCACGCCCATCACGATGACATCGTATGACGTGGGCATCATGCTTGGCCTCAAGGGGTTTGTGGCAGCTGTCGTCGGTGGCTTGGGCAATGGCTTAGGTGCGGTGCTGGGCGGTTTGCTGGTGGGAATATTGGAAGCCATGGGCGCGGGCTATATCTCGTCAGCCTACAAAGACGCGATGCCATTTGTGCTGATTCTGTTTATTCTTTTCTTCATGCCGCGAGGTTTATTCGGCGGCAAATCAACCGACCGGGTGTAACCATGCACAAGAATGCTTATCTGGGCTTGGGCCTTGTGATTGCGGTGTTGTTGGTGCTGCCGTTCATCTTGCCCAACAGCTACTACATGGACTTGGCCATTCGCATGGCCATCAACGCCATCATTGTGATTGGCCTCAATTTGCTCATTGGGTTTGCAGGGCAAATCAGTTTGGGCCACGCGGGCTTCTTAGGGCTTGGCGCGTATGCCTCAGCGGTGCTGCCCACGCACTTTGGTTTTCACCCTCTGCTGGCCATGGCCGCAGGTGCAGCCGCTACCGCCGTGATTGCGGGCGTGGTGGCTAAACCGATTTTCAAACTCAAAGGCAACTACTTGGCCATGGCCACACTGGGCTTGGGCATCATCATCAACATCGCGCTGCGCAACGAAGCACAGTGGACGGGTGGGCCTGATGGCATGGCCGTACCTGCATTGGCCTTGTTTGGCATTGAGCTCGGCAGCGACAAGCAGTGGTACTGGGTGGTGGCTACTCTGCTGGTCATCAGCGTGTGGGCGTCGCTCAACATCATCGACTCGCCGTTTGGTCGCGCCTTGCGTGCCTTGCATGGCTCAGAGGTGGCGTCACAAGTAGTGGGTGTGAACATTGCGCGTTACAAGGTGTCGATCTTTGTGTTGTCGGCTGTGTTTGCCAGCATCATGGGCAGCATCACCGCCCACTACATTGGGTTTGTCACGCCAAACTTTGCTGACTTCTTCCACTCCATTGAGTTGGTCACCATGGTGGTGGTGGGTGGCATGGCGTCGGTGTTTGGCTCGATCGTGGGCGCTGTCTTGCTCACGGCACTGCCGCAAGCGCTGGCCACTTTTGAAGGCTGGGAGACCGTGGTGTTTGGCGCGGTCTTGATGCTGTGCATGATCTTTTTGCCCAAGGGTTTGGTGCCCACTTTGGCAGCTAAGTTTGGCAAGGGAGAGTGAGCATGTCGTTGCTTGAAGTGAAAGATCTCTCCATCCATTTCGGCGGCGTGAAGGCTGTTCAGAATGTCTCGTTCAATATTGACGCGGGCATTGTGTATTCGGTCATCGGCCCTAACGGCGCAGGCAAAACCACGCTGTTCAACTTGATCACGGGTGTGTACAAACCCACCTCTGGTGAGATTCGTTTAGACGGCGAATTGATCCAAGGCAAGTCCCCCAACGAGCTGGCCGAGCGTGGGGTGGCGCGCACGTTTCAGAACTTGCAGATTTGCATGAACATGAGCGCCCTCGAAAACGTGATGGTCGGTGCCCACCTGCGGCTTGACCGCAACGTGTTCAAAGCGGCCATGCGTTGGCCATCCATGCGCCGCCGTGACCACGAGCTGCGCGAAGAAGCGGCTGAGCTGATGACGTTTGTGGGCCTAGAGCCATACATCCACGCCCGCTCTGACGCCATGTCCTATGGCGTTTTGAAACGCCTTGAAATTGCACGCGCCTTGGCCATGAAGCCACGCGTCATCTTTTTGGATGAACCTGCAGCAGGCTTGAACCCCAAAGAAACCATTGAGATTGATCGCCTCGTGCGCAAACTAGCCGACTCGGGCATCACCGTGGTGTTGGTCGAGCACGACATGAAGATGGTGATGAACCTGTCCGACCGCATCTTGGTGCTGGACTACGGCAAGAAGCTCACCGAAGGCACCAGCGCCGAAGTGCGCAAGAACCCCGATGTGATTGCGGCCTATCTGGGCGCGCACGCCTGAGGATCGAGACATGGAAGCACTACGAATCATTTCCGACGAGCACAAGAACTTTTGGCGCATTGCCGTCACGCTGGAGCATGTGGCAGACGAGATCGACCAAGGCGAAAAAGTTGATCCAGCATTCTTTGAGTCTGTTTTCAACTACATCGAAAACTTTGCCGACCATGCGCACCATTTGAAAGAAGACGATCACCTCTTTCGTTTGATGCGCCTGCGTTCAGACAGCGTGCAACCCATGATCGACGCGCTCGAAGACGATCACCGCATGGCCAAGCAACACTTGAATGAACTCAAGGACAAGTTTGCCAAAGCCACACACGGCAACTACACCGAGCTCACGCAGTCGCTGCGCGACTACACGCGACGCCTGAAAACCCACATCACCAAAGAAGAAACCGAAGCCATGCCCTTGGCGCGTCAAATCCTGACCGCTGACGATTGGCACGAGATTGACACCACGTTTTTGGACAACCAAGACCCAGTGTTTGGCGAGCAAGCACGCGCGGATTTCCGCGAGCTGTACCACCGCGTGGTGAGCTTGGCCCCTGACTCGATTGGCTTGGGCGGTCACAGCAGTGGCACCTTGGACAAACATGCCAAGCCTGTGTCGGGCGACATCTTGCTGAAAGTCACGGGGCTGGAAAGCAGCTACGGCCGCATCAAAGCCTTGAAAGGTTTGAACCTCGAAGTGCGTCGCGGTGAAACCGTGGCGCTGGTCGGTGCCAACGGTGCGGGCAAGACCACCTTCTTGCGCGCCCTGTCGGGTGTGCAGCCGATGGGCGCAGGCCAAGTGTGGTTTGATGGCGAAGATGTGTCTAAGGTGCGTTCTGATCAACGCATGCGCCGTGGCATTTGCCACAGCCCCGAAGGTCGCCAAGTGTTTGGCCCACTCTCGATTGAAGACAACCTGCGCTTAGGCGCGTACACCCAGCCCAAGCCATTTCTGTCGCAAGACCTAGAGCGTGTGTACACCATGTTCCCCATCCTCAAAGAAAAACGCCATCTCCCCGCAGGCACGCTGTCGGGTGGTCAACAGCAAATGTTGGCGATTGGCCGCGCGCTGATGGGTCGCCCCAAGTTGCTGCTGCTGGATGAGCCCTCCATGGGTTTAGCGCCGCTGCTGGTGGAAGAAGTGTTCAACGTGGTCAAAGCCCTCAAGCGTGAAGGCATGACCATCATCTTGGCCGAACAAAACGCATTTGCCGCACTAGCCTTGGCTGACCGAGGCTACGTGTTGGAGACTGGCGAAATCACCCTCACGGGCAATGGCCAAGACCTCATTAAAAACGAAAAGGTACGTGCTGCATACCTTGGTATGTAAATATTAAAAATAGATCAGTGGGAAAACCCTGATCTTTTTTTATCTCTCATTGCGATACATTTTTAGTTGATATAAATCAAATTTTGTAACGGTTTTAAACCCATCACGACCTATCGGAGCCCCTTTCATGTCTCACCCCTTGTTTGAAAAACACCGAGCCACTTTGGATGGAGCACTCCATGCCATCGCCACACGTGGCTACTGGTCTCCTTACAGTGAGATGCCCAGCCCCAAGGTGTACGGTGAGACCGCTGCCGCAGATGGCAAGGCCGCTTATGAGTCGCATTTGGGCAAGAACTTTGAACTCCACCAACCCGGCCAAACAGGCTGGGTGGGTGGTGAGACATCACCCTACGGTGTGGCACTGGATGTGAAGTACCCCCTTTGTGACCACCAAGCTTTGTTGAAAGCTGGCGAAGCTGCGATGACGGGCTGGCAAGCCGTAGGCGCCCAAGGCCGCACGGGCATTTGTTTGGAAATTCTGGACCGCTTGAACAAGCAAAGCTTCGAGTTAGGCCATGCCGTGATGATGACCACTGGCCAAGGCTGGATGATGGCTTTCCAAGCTGGTGCACCGCACGCACAAGACCGTGGCCTCGAAGCCGTGGCCTACGCCTGGCGCGAGCAAAGCTTTGTGCCCACCGAAAGCACTTGGGAAAAGCCACAGGGCAAAAACCCCGCTTTGGTGATGAAGAAACACTTTGAAATCGTGGGCCGTGGTGTGGGTTTGGTGGTGGGCTGCGGTACCTTCCCCACTTGGAACACATACCCTGGTTTGTTTGCCGCGTTGTCCACGGGCAATGCCGTCATCATCAAACCTCACAGCAACGCCGTGTTGCCAGCGGCCATCACGGTGCGCACCATCCGCGCGGTGTTGGCTGAGAACGGCATCGACCCCAACTTGGTCAGCTTGTGTGTGACCAACCAACGCAGCACCACGCAAGAGTTGGCTACACACCCCTTGGTGAAGTCGGTCGACTTCACGGGCAGCAATGTGTTTGGTCAATGGCTGATCGACCACAGCAAACAAGCGCAGGTGTATGCCGAGCTGGCGGGGGTGAACAACATCGTCATCGACTCGACCAATGCCTACAAAGCCATGCTGGGTAATTTGGCGTTCACCTTGTCCTTGTACTCGGGCCAAATGTGCACCACCTCACAAGCCATCATCGTGCCTGCCAATGGCATTGAGACAGACGAGGGCCACAAGAGCTACGACGAGGTGTGCGCGGATCTGGCCAAGTCGGTCGAGAAGTTCCTGAGCAAACCCGAAGTGGCCTGCGCCGTGTTGGGTGCCATTCAGTCCAGCGCCACGGCAGACCGCATCGACTTGGCCAACAGCGGCAAGCTGGGCAAAGTGGTGTTGGCCTCTACCAAGTTGAGCAACCCTGAGTTCACAGGTGCCGATGTGCGCACCCCCGTGCTGTTGGCCTGCGACGCTGCAGATGAGAGCGCCTACATGGAAGAACGCTTTGGCCCCATCAGCTTCATCGTCAAAGCCGCCGACACCGCCGCTGCCATTGCTTTGTCTGAGCGCATTGTCAACACACACGGCGCGTTGACCGTGGGCTTGTATTCCACTCACCAAGCGGTGATTGATGCCATGACTCACGCCACTTGGCGCGGCAAAGTGGCGTTGTCCATCAACCTCACGGGCGGTGTGTTTGTGAACCAATCGTCCGCCTTCTCCGACTACCACGGCACGGGTGGCAACCCATCGGCCAATGCGTCGTATGCCGACTCCGCGTTTGTAGCCAACCGCTTTCGCGTGGTACAGCGCCGCTACCACGTCTGAGTGACCACTGAACCCATGAACTACTCCCTGATTCAGTTCGACGTGCGTGATGGCGTGGCACGCCTCACGCTCAACCGTCCCGACAAGATGAACAGCTTCAACGCCGAGATGCACGCCGAACTGCGTGATGCGTTGGACAGCATTCAAGTCAACCCTGCGGTGCGCGTGTTGGTCATCACTGGCGCAGGCCGTGGCTTTTGCGCGGGTCAAGACTTGGCCGATAGCGAAGTGCGTTTTACCCCAGGCGAAACACCGCCCGATTTGGGCGATGTGGTGGAGCGCCACTACAAGCCCTTGGTCATGCGCCTGAGCCAACTTCGCGTGCCCACCATTGCAGCCGTCAATGGCATTGCCGCAGGTGCAGGTGCGAGCTTGGCTTTGGCGTGCGACATGGTGGTGGCCACGCAATCGGCCTCATTCATCTTGCCGTTTGCCAACATTGGTTTGATTCCAGACACGGGTTGCTCATGGCATTTGCCCCAACGCATTGGCCAAGCCCGCGCCTTGGGATTGGCCATGACAGGCAAAAAACTACCCGCCACACAAGCCGCCGAGTGGGGCATGATTTGGGAAGCGGTGGAAGACGCCGCGTTTGCCACCACCATTGACACGCTGGCCACCAAACTGGCCACCATGCCCACCAAGGCACTGGTGCGCACACGCCAAGCCATGCAGTTGGCCCATACACATCACTTTGAAGAGCACCTCACCTACGAGGGCACGCTCATGCGTGAGCTGGGCAAAAGCGCCGACTATGTAGAAGGTGTGAGCGCCTTCTTAGAAAAGCGCGCACCGAAATTTACTGGGGAATGAACATGGCTGACGCAATGACACCGCAAGAACTGGCGCATGCAGCCACCCAAGCCATGTGGACCCGCGACAACGCCACACATGCGCTGGGCATGACGCTGGTGTCTGTTGCACCGGGTCACGCCGTGATGCGCATGACCGTGCGCTCGGACATGGTCAATGGCCACCACATTTGCCACGGCGGCTTGATCTTCACCTTGGCCGACAGCGCGTTTGCGTATGCCTGCAACAGCTACAACCTCAACACCGTGGCCTCGGCTTGCAGCATCGACTTTTTAGCACCTGCCCGCGAAGGCGATGTTTTGGAAGCCACCGCCGTTGAACGGTCAACCTCAGGACGCACTGGCGTGTACGACATTGAAGTCAAAGTTCTAGGGGCAAACACAGTCGCGCTTTTCCGTGGCAAAAGCTACCGTATCAAAGGCGAAGTCATCGCCGGCCTTGAAGGCCACAACTGATTCAAAAAAAACCAGAGTGGATGAGACACACATGACAGCCAAACCAAGCCCAAACGCTGCACTGCTAGACCCGATTGAAAAAGCCAGCCGCGACGAAATCAGTGCCCTGCAACTGGAACGCCTGAAGTGGTCGGTGCGCCACACGTATGACAACGTGGCCCCCTACCGCGAGAAGTGCGTGGCCAAAGGTGTGCACCCTGATGATTTGAAAACATTGACCGACTTGTCAAAGTTTCCCTTCATGACAAAGGCGGATTTGCGTGACAACTACCCCTTTGGTTTGTTTGCAGTTCCCAGAGAAAAAGTAGCCCGCTTGCATGCATCGAGCGGCACGACAGGTAAATCAGTGGTGGTGGGTTACACCAAGAAAGACTTGGACCACTGGGCCGATTTGATGGCGCGCTCTCTGCGCGCTGCTGGTGTGCGCCCAGGCGAGATGGTGCACAACGCGTATGGCTACGGCATGTTCACGGGCGGCCTAGGCGCACACGCAGGCATTGAGCGTGCGGGGTGCACCGTGGTGCCCATGTCAGGTGGTCAAACTGAAAAACAAGTTCAGCTGATCATGGACTTCAAGCCAGACGCCATCATGGTGACCCCTTCGTATTCGTTGGTGATTGCCGAGGAGTTTGAGCGTCAAGGCATTGCCCCCCAAGACATTTCGTTGAAGGTCGGCATCTTTGGTGCCGAGCCTTGGGGCGAAGGGATGCGCAGCGCCATCGAAGCCAAACTGGGCATTGATGCGGTTGACATTTACGGCCTGACTGAAGTGATCGGCCCTGGCGTGGCTTCTGAATGCGTTGAATCCAAAGACGGCCCCGTGATTTGGGAAGACCACTTCTACCCAGAAATCATCGACCCAGAAACTGGCGAAGTACTGCCCGAAGGTTCGTTGGGTGAATTGGTGTTCACCTCGTTGACCAAAGAAGCCTTCCCCGTCATCCGCTACCGCACGCGTGATTTGACACGACTGCTGGAGCCCACCTCACGCGCATTCCGCCGCATGGGAAAAATCACTGGCCGCTCGGACGACATGTTGATCGTGCGCGGTGTGAATGTGTTCCCCAGCCAGATTGAAGAACAAATCATGCGCGACAAGCGCTTGGCTGCGATTTACCAAATTCACCTCAACCGCGACGGTCACTTGGACAACGTGGAGGTGCATTGCGAATTACTGCCAACAGCGAACCCTGCAGAAACGCAACAGATCGCGAATGAGCTACAGCACCACATCAAAACCGTGATTGGTATCTCCACCCACGTGAAGGTCATGCCAGCCAACAGCATGCAACGCACGGAAGTGGGCAAGGCACGCCGTGTGATCGACGTTCGCCCCAAACAAAATTAATTGGACACACACATGACTGAAGCTTTTATTTGCGACGCGATTCGCACCCCCATTGGCCGTTACGGCGGCACACTGTCTGCCGTGCGCGCCGACGACTTGGGTGCCGTGCCCATCAAAGCACTCATGACACGCAACCCCCAAGTCGATTGGGCGGCCGTGGAAGACGTGATTTATGGCTGCGCCAACCAAGCGGGTGAAGACAACCGCAACGTGGCACGCATGTCCAGCCTATTGGCTGGATTGCCCGCCGATGTCCCAGGCACCACGGTCAACCGCTTGTGCGGTTCGGGCATGGATGCGGTGGGCTTGGCTGCACGCTCCATCAAGTCGGGTGAAACCGAATTGATGATTGCAGGTGGCGTGGAAAGCATGAGCCGCGCACCGTTTGTGATGCCCAAAGCTGACAGCGCCTTCAGCCGCAACAACGCCGTGTACGACACCACCATCGGTTGGCGCTTCGTCAACCCGTTGATGAAAAAAATGTACGACACGCACTCCATGCCCCAAACGGCAGACAACGTGGCCGCTGATTTCAACATCGGACGTGAAGACCAAGATGCGTTTGCTTTGCGTTCGCAGCAACGCTGGGCAGCGGCTCATGCCGCAGGTCGATTCAACGACGAGATCGTGCCCGTCACCATCGCGCAGAAAAAAGGTGACCCGATTGTTTTCACCACCGATGAGCACCCTCGCCCCGAAACCACGCTGGCCATGCTGGCCAAACTCAAAGGCGTGAATGGCCCCGAGTTGACGGTGACGGCGGGCAACGCATCGGGCGTGAACGACGGCGCATGCGCTTTGTTGCTGGCCTCTGAATCAGCCGCCACCCAATATGGTTTGACACCCAAAGCGCGTGTGGTGGGCATGGCCACAGCGGGCTTGGCCCCGCGCATCATGGGCTTTGGCCCTGCACCTGCGGTACGCAAGGTGTTGGCCAAGACGGGCTTGACGCTCGACCAAATGGATGTGATTGAACTGAATGAAGCTTTTGCTGCCCAAGGGTTAGCCGTGATGCGTGACTTGGGCCTGCCCGACGACGCCGCACACGTGAACCCCAACGGCGGTGCGATTGCCTTGGGTCATCCCTTGGGCATGAGCGGTGCACGTCTGATCACCACAGCCAGCTATGAGCTGGCACGTCGTGGTGGTCGGTATGCCCTCTGCACGATGTGCATTGGTGTCGGACAAGGTATTGCCTTAATCATCGAACGCGTTTAACTGATCACTCAACCACAACTAGGAGACACGTATGAAATTTTCTTTGAAACAAATCGCCCTCGGTACCGCCATTGCAGTGAGCTCGCTGTCTGCCTTGGCCGCTGACACCATCAAAATCGGCTCGGTGCTTTCAGTCACTGGCCCTGCCGCCTTCTTGGGCGACCCCGAGTTGAAAACCTTGCAACTCTATGTGGAAGAGCTCAACAAAAAAGGCGGCGTGCTGGGCCGTCAACTCGAACTCGTGCACTACGACGATGGCAGCGATGCCAACAAAGCCAACAGCTTCACCAAGCGTTTGATTGAAGACGACAAGATTGACATCTTGATTGGTGGCACCACCACAGGCGCCACCATGTCGATGGTGCCTTTGGTCACCAAAGCAGAAGTGCCTTTCATCTCCTTGGCAGGCGCCGTGGTGGTGGTGGAACCTGTGAAGAAGTGGGTTTTCAAAACACCGCATACCGACCGCATGGCCGCTGAAAAAGTGTTTGAAGACATGAAAAAGCGCAACATCACCAAAGTGGCGTTGCTGTCTGAGACCAGTGGCTTTGGTCAGTCTGGCAAGAAAGAAACCGAAGGCGTGGCTGCCAAATATGGCATCACGTTGGTCGCCAGCGAAACCTATGGCCCCAAAGACACCGATGCCAGCCCGCAGCTAACCAAGATCAAAAACACCGACGGTGTACAAGCCGTGTTTGTGTTCGGTTTGGGCCAAGGCCCTGCCATCGTGACCAAGAACTACCGCCAACTCGGCATCACCTTGCCGCTGTACCAATCACACGGCGTGGCTTCGGATGAGTTCTTGAAACTCTCTGGCCCAGCTGCCGATGGTGTGCGTTTGCCATCACCTGCCCAGTTGATCCCAGAGCAACTGCCAGCGAACGACCCACAAAAAGCCATCGTCACAGCCTACGACAACGCGTACAAGATGAAATACAAAAGCGAAGCTTCCACCTTTGGCGGCTATGCGTATGACGCCTTGCTGATCAGCGTGGACGCCCTCAAGCGTGCAGGCAGCACCGACAAAGCCAAGGTACGCGACGCCATCGAAGCCACTAAGGGCTTGGTGGCCACCAGCGGCACCTTCAACATGACCCCCGACGATCACATGGGCCTGAACCTGTCTGCCTTCCGCATGTTGGAAGTCAAGAACGGTAACTGGGCTTTGGTGAAGTAATCCCACACATCCACCCAACCGTGTTGTCACGGTTGGGTGGATTGAACAGTTCACACGACTAGGAAAAGACATGTACACACAATCATTCAGTGTTCCTGATGACTCAGCACCGAAAGGCAAGCCGTCTGTTGCGGCGATTGAGCCAGCAGACTTGATGCAAAAATTTGACGCGTGCATCGATGCCGATGGCCGCATTGAACCTCAAGACTGGATGCCCGAGGCCTATCGCAAAACACTGGTGCGTCAAATCAGTCAACATGCGCACAGCGAGATTGTGGGCATGCTGCCCGAAGGCAACTGGATCAGCCGCGCACCCAGTTTGAAACGCAAAGCCATTCTGATTGCCAAGGTGCAAGACGAAGGCGGCCACGGTTTGTACCTGTACAGCGCCGCAGAAACTTTGGGCACCAGCCGTGACCAAATGCTGGACGCCTTGCACTCAGGCCGTGCCAAGTACAGCTCGATCTTCAACTACCCCACCATCACATGGGCCGATGTCGGCGTGATTGGTTGGCTGGTGGATGGCGCCGCCATCATGAACCAAATTCCCCTGTGCCGTTGCTCTTACGGCCCCTATGCACGCGCCATGATTCGCGTGTGCAAGGAAGAAAGCTTTCACCAACGTCAAGGCTACGAAGCTTTGCTGGTGATGATGACAGGCACTGCCGAACAAAAAGCCATGGTGCAAGACGCCGTGAACCGTTGGTGGTGGAAGTGTTTGGCCATGTTTGGCCCCCCTGATGCCGACAGCCCCAACAGTGCGCAAGGCATGCGCTGGGGCATCAAACGCATCAGCAACGACGACCTGCGCCAAAAATTTGTGGACGCCACCGTGCCCCAAGCCAAGGTCTTGGGCGTCACCTTGCCCGACCCCGATTTGAAATGGAACGAAGCGCGTCAGCACTACGACTACGGCTCTATTGATTGGGACGAGTTTTGGGCCACCGTCAACGGCAACGGCCCCTGCAACAAGGAACGTTTGAGCACACGCGTCAAAGCGTGGGACGAAGGTCAATGGGTGCGCGATGCAGCTCTGGCGCACGCACGCAAACAACACACACTGAAGGAAGCAGCATGAACACCGCCACCAAACCTACCAAAGCCCTGAGCGAATGGCCATTGTGGGAAATTTTTGTGCGCAGCAAACAAGGCTTGGAGCACAAACACTGCGGCAGCTTGCATGCCAGCGATGCCCAGCACGCCCTGCAAATGGCACGCGATGTGTACACACGTCGCCAAGAAGGCGTGAGCATTTGGGTGGTCGAGTCCAACAGCATCACCGCCAGTGCGCCCGACGACAAAGGTGAATTCTTCGAACCCGCCAGCGACAAGATTTACCGTCATCCCACGTTCTACAGCATCCCCGAAGAAGTGGGGCACATGTGATGGCGCATTTAGATTACATCCTTCACTTGGCCGATAGCGCTGTGGTGTTGGGTCAGCGCAATGCCGAGTGGTGCGGCCACGGCCCCATTCTTGAGGAAGACATTGCCATGGCCAACAACAGCTTGGACTTGATTGGCCAAGCACGCATGCTCTACCAATACGCAGCCACACTCAAAGGTGGTGACGCGACCGAAGACGCCTTGGCCTACTTCCGTGAGGCACAAGACTTCAAAAACTACACCTTGCTGGAGCTGCCACACCACGGCGCTTTGGTGGGCTATGCCGTGGACAACCGTGACTACGCGGTGACGATTGTTCGCAACTTTTTATACAGCGCCTTCATGGCTTTGGTGTGGGAAAAGTTGCAAGCCTCAAGCGATGAACATTTGGCAGCGATTGCGGCCAAGTCACTCAAAGAAGTGCGCTACCACTTGCGTCACTCGCATGATTGGTTGGTTCGCTTTGGCGATGGCACAGAAGAATCACACGCACGCGCACAAGCTGCGTTGAACCACTTGATGCCTTACACCCAAGAGTTCTGGACCACCAGCCCATTTGAAGCCGCTGCGGCTGCCGCAGGCGTGGGCGTGGATGCCGCGCAACTCAAAGCAGACTGGGAATCGATGGTGCGTCACACGGTGGAAGAAGCCACCTTGCAAATGCCTTCGACAGAAGGTTATGTGACCACAGGCAAGCTCGGCGGACACTCGGAGCATTTGAGCTTCCTGTTAGGCGAGATGCAAAGCTTGGCTCGCGCACATCCTGAAGGCGTGTGGTGATCACGCAAGATGTTTGGAACGCGCTGGACGGTTTAACCGATCCAGAAATTCCAGTCGTTACGCTGCGCGAGATGGGCATCATTCGGGATGTGCAACACCTCGCGGACAACGCGGTGGTGGTGGTGATCACCCCCACCTACAGCGGCTGCCCTGCCATGGAACAAATCCATGACGACATTTACACCACGGTGAAAGCGCTAGGGCTAGACGTAGAGGTGCGCACACAGCTCGCGCCAGCGTGGACCACCGACTGGATGACCGAGGTGGCCAAAGACAAGCTCAAAGCCTATGGCATTGCCCCGCCCAACCGCAAGTGCGGCGCAGCATCCGAGCAAACCAGCGTGATTCATTTCATGCGCAAGCCATTGCAAGCAGAAGAAATAGTGGAATGCCCACGCTGTGGCTCCACACACACCTTTGAGTCGTCGCACTTTGGATCGACCGCTTGCAAATCGCTCTACAAGTGCTTGGACTGCCAAGAGCCTTTTGACTACTTCAAACCTTATTAAGTTTTCTCGGAGAAATTCAAATGTCTTCCCCATCGTTCCATGAGCTTTCTATTAAGAAAGTCAGCCCCGAAGCCGCTGGCTCGGTGGCCATCACTTTTGACATTCCTTCGGAATCGCTAGAGAAGTTTCATTTCGAGCCTGGTCAGTTTTTGACCTTGCGTGCTGACGTGAACGGCCAAGATGTGCGCCGTAACTATTCCATCAGCAGCCCACGCAGCCAGTTCTTGAAGCGTCGCGAACTTGAAATTGGCATTCGCCCTGTTGAAGGCGGTTTGTTCTCTAACTGGGCAGCCACGCAACTCAAAGCAGGCGACACCCTCAAAGTGATGCCGCCCGAAGGCCGATTCACCATCAAAAAACCACGCGCGATTCATCGTGTGGGCTTTGCCGCGGGCTCTGGCATCACACCCATTTTGTCAATTGCCGCCACCACACTGGAAGAGCAAACCGAATCCAAATTCACCTTGGTCTACGGCAATCGCCGTATGTCTAGCGTGATGTTCAACGAAGCCTTGCAAGATTTGAAAGATCGCTTCCCAGGCCGCTTCACCATGATTCATATCTTGTCGCAACAAGCGCAAGAGGTGGATTTGTTGCAAGGCCGCATTGATGCGGACAAGATCAAAGCCATCATCGATGCCTTGCTGCCTGCCAAGAGCATGGACGAGGTGTTCATTTGTGGTCCCGAGGCCATGATTGAAGTGACAGAAAAAGCCTTGATCGATTCAGGCGTTCCCGCCAACCGCGTGCACAGCGAACGTTTCACAACCTCGGCTTCACAAGCGCACAAGGTTCAGGCCGACACCGACGCAGCCAAAGAAAAAACTTCTTCCGCCAAGAGTGTGCACATGACCATCGTGCTGGATGGCAAAGAGTACGAAGTGGCGCTGAGCCCCGATGAGCATGTGCTGGATGCGGCCCTCAACGCTGGCTTGGATTTGCCTTTTTCTTGCAAAGCGGGTGTGTGTAGCACCTGCCGTTGCAAGGTGACACATGGCGAAGTGACCATGGACAAGAACTTCACGCTCGAAGCCGATGAAATGGCGCAGGGCTTTGCCCTCAGCTGCCAAGCACGAGCAGCCACACAAAAACTGGTGATCAGCTTCGACCACCGCTAACCCATGCGCCAAGACCATGCCGACGAAAGCCTGATTGACTCACCTCAAGCAGCGCTTCGGCTGTTGGTAACCCTTGGGCTTGTCGTCCTGGGCAACAGCAGCATGTATGTGGTGTCGGTGGTCTTGCCTGCAGTGCAGAGCGAGTTTGGCATTGGCCGCGCAGATGCTTCCCTGCCCTACACACTGATGATGGTCTGCCTAGGGCTGGGCGGCATTTGGACTGGTCGCTTGGCTGACCACCATGGCCTCACCCCCATTCTTTGGTGTGGTGCGTTGGCTGTGTTTGGTGGGTTTGCACTGGCCGCGAATGCGCAAAGCATTTGGCTGTTTGGTTTGGCACATGGCATCCTCGGGCTCATTGGCAGCTCATCTACATTTGCGCCACTCATGGCCGACACCGCCCTGTGGTGGCAAAAACGACGCGGCATTGCCGTGGCCATTTGCGCGTGTGGCAACTACATTGCAGGCGCCATTTGGCCGCCCTTGGTGCAGCACGGCATCACCACCCTTGGCTGGCGACACACCTATTTGCTGCTTGGGTTGGTGTGTGGAATCGGTATGTTTTTGCTGTCGCTCAAGATGCGCGCCAAGCCCCCCATTCCTAAAGCATCCGTCGCCACAACATCCACAACCAGCGATGACTCTGCGCGCCCTTTTGGTTTGCGCCCCTCACGCGCTCAGTTGCTGTTGTGCACAGCGGGGGTGGCGTGTTGCGTGGCCATGGCCATGCCTCAAGTGCACATCGTGGCGTACTGCACAGACTTGGGCTACGGTGCGGCACGCGGAGCTGAAATGTTGTCGTTGATGCTCACCTGCGGCATCGTCAGCCGCTTGGTGTCAGGCCTGATTTGTGACCGCATTGGCGGCATCAAAACCTTGCTGCTCGGCTCGGTGCTGCAAGGCATTGCGCTACTGGCCTTTTTGCCGTTTGATGGGCTCGTGCCGCTGTATGTGATCTCGGCCACCTTTGGTTTGTTTCAAGGCGGCATCGTGCCGTCTTACGCCATCATTGTTCGTGAACACTTCTCACCCAAAGAAGTGGGCGAGCGTGTGGGCAGCGTCATCATGGCCACCTTGCTGGGCATGGCCTTGGGCGGTTGGTTATCGGGTTGGATTTTTGACATGACGGGCAGCTACAAAGCAGCGTTTGTGAATGGCATTGCTTGGAACTTGTTGAACTTGTCCATCACGGGTTGGTTGTTCTTGCGATTGAAGTCACGATGACACGACCCGCACGCGGCTACGCAGCCTTATCCAGCACCAGCCCTTTGGGACTGTTTCATTTCGTGCGACGCGATCCACGCCCCGATGATGTGGTGATCGAGCTGCTGTATTGCGGCATCTGCCACTCGGACTTGCACAATGTGCGCAATGACTGGGGCTACTCCAAATATCCCATGGTGCCTGGGCATGAGATGGTGGGCCGCGTAGTTCAGGTAGGCGACCACGTCACGAAGTTCAAAGTCCATGACGCTGTGGGTGTGGGTTGCTTGGTCGACTCTTGCCGCACCTGCCAGCCCTGCCAAAAAGGGGATGAACAGTTTTGTGTGAAGCAGCCCACGTACGGCTACGGCAGTGTGGATCGACACGATGAACAACCCACACAAGGTGGTTTCTCTGATGTGATTGTGGTGTCGCAAGACTTTGTACTGCGCATCCCCGAAGGACTTGATCTCAGTCGTGCCGCGCCACTTTTGTGTGCGGGCATCACCGCATGGTCGCCCCTCAAGCGCGCCCACATCACACCAGGCAGTCAAGTGGCTGTGGTGGGATTGGGTGGTTTGGGTCACATGGCCATTAAGTTGGCCAAAGGTTTAGGGGCAGAGGTGACGCTCATCACCCGCTCTAGCGACAAGGCTGAGGCAGCCAAAGCATTGGGCGCAGACCATGTGACGATGTCCATTGACAAGAAAAGCATGTCTGCACTCAGAGGCAAGTTTGACCTCATCCTCGACACCGTTCCCTACGCACACGACGTCAACCCCTACATGGGCTTGCTCACGCACGGCGGCAAGTTGGTGTTGGTGGGGTACTTTGGGCCACTAGAACCGCCACTCAACACCTCGCCATTGATCTTCGGTCAACGCTCGCTCGAAGGATCACTCATAGGTGGGATTGCTGATACGCAGGCGATGCTTGATTTTTGTGCCGAGCACAACATCATGGCGGACATTGAACTCATTCCCGTGCAAGACATCAACACCGCGTTTGAACGCATGCATCAAAGTGATGTGAAGTACAGATTTGTCATTGACCTTCAAACGCTGCGCCTATCTGATCATTGAACAGCGGCTCTGTAAAATCAACCGCAATGCCTCACTGTTCCATCAAACCCGTCCAAAATCTATTGGACACCTTCCGCGAAAGAAATCGAGTCAAAGCTGGCTCTTTGATCATTTCCGTCTTTGGCGATGCTGTGTTGCCGCGCGGAGGCGAAATCTGGTTGGGTGGGCTGATCAACTTACTCGCACCGCTGGACCTCAATGAGCGCCTCATCCGCACCACGGTGTTTCGTTTGGTCAAAGACGAGTGGCTCACCACACAAACCCAAGGCCGTCGCACTGATTACAAACTCTCAGCCAGCGGCTGGCGACGCTTTGAAGAAGCCTCCAAACAAATTTACGCCTCCAACGCACCGCCTTGGGACCACCGCTGGCGACTGGTCATGTTGGTGGCCGAGCTGCCGCCCAAAGTACGTGAGCAATTGCGACGTGCGTTTTATTGGCAAGGTTTTGGTGAACTCAACGCCAACTGCTTTGTTCACCCCAGCGCCGACTTAGCCGCTGCATTTGACGCCCTGCGCGTGGATGGCATGGCCGATGTGTTGCCTCACCTTATGCCGCTCGTGGCAGTGAACCCACGCTTGGGTCAATCAGCCAACGACGCTGACATTGTTCATTCAGCCTGGGACTTGGCGCATTTGAGTGAGGACTATGTTGCGTTTGTCAAAACCTACAAAGGCATCTTGGACGCGTTGCAAAAAGCCAAGAGGTCGAGCATTGATGAAGAAAGCGCGTTCCTCACACGCACGTTGTTGATTCACGATTACCGCCGTTTGCTCTTGCGCGATCCAGAGCTTCCAGAAGTGCTACTGCCTGCCAAGTGGCCAGGCCACACTGCGCGCATGCTGACCAAAGAGCTATACCGCCGTCTGCTTGCGCCTTCAGAAAGCCACCTCAACAAGCACTTGGTACTTGCCAACGGTGACGCGCCTGCAGCTTCAGATTTGGTGCTGCGTCGATTTGAGTGTGACCCGATGTCTACGGACGCACTTTGAAATCGATGCAAGCTTTACCCGCCCTCTTGCAATCGTCATGGGCGCAAGGCACGCCACTGACAGGCCTAGACAAGTCACTGGCCAACTTGTTGCACAGCAAGCAACCCAGCGACGACCCACGCCACTTGTGGCTAGCAGCACTGACCAGCCACCAATGGGGACGTGGCCATGCTTGCCTAGACCTTGCCACACTGCAAACACAAGCGGCTGAGTTGCTCGGTTGGACCCACGAGCAAACCGCTGCACTGCCAAACAACCTACATGAAGCTGTCGCCACCTTGCCGTGGACGCTAGGCGATGCGTCGCCATTGGTGCGGAGCGAAGACAAGCAAGGCGTGCGTTTGTATTTGCGCCGCGCATGGACGGCTGAGCAAACCATTCGACACAACATCACGCAGCGCTTGGCGCTGCCCTGCGAGGTGCCTGCTGATTTGCAACAACGCTTGAATGCGTTGTTCACACCCACCCGCGATGGTGTGCCTGACATGCAACGCCTCGCCTGTGAGGTGGCGGCACAAAACCGCATCACCCTCATCACAGGCGGCCCTGGTACGGGCAAGACCACGACGGTAGTGAAACTTTTGTCGCTCTTGGTCGGTGGGGCGACACACGACTTGCGCATTCACCTCGCCGCGCCCACGGGCAAAGCGGCAGCGCGTTTGTCCGAGTCCATCAGCCACGCGCTCACCCAAATGCCGACCGATGTGCAAACGCGCATTCCCACCCAAACGCAAACGCTGCACCGCTTGCTGCAAACCCATCGCACCACATCGCACGTGCATCAGCTGGCCACCGATGTGGTGGTGGTCGACGAAGCATCGATGATTGACCTTGAAATGATGGCCCGCTTGCTACATGCCGTGCCAACCAATGCACGTTTGATTCTGTTGGGCGACAAAGACCAACTGGCTTCGGTGGAAGCGGGCGCGGTCATGTCGCAGCTGTGCACCGGCAGTTTGCTGCAACACCAAACCGTCACCCTCACACACAGCCACCGCTTCGATGCCAAAAGCGGCATTGGCCAATGGGCACGCGCTGTGAATGCGGATGTGGCCGACAACACACCCGCCCTCAAAGCGCTGTGGAAAGAAGCACCCGATTGGCTGGCGACGTTACCTTTGCAACAAAGCATTGAAGAAGACACCGCCGAACCCGACGTGACCCGCCTGCAACAGGCCAGCGCCAGCGATGCCAAGCTGGCCGTGGGCTTGCGTTACGGATGGCGCCATTGGCTAGCTTTGTTGGACGCACACCGCCCGAGCAAAACTGCACCAGCCACACCGTGCAGCGATGCACAAGCGATAGCGCTGCTCAACGCCTTCACCGAGTTTTGTGTGTTGTGCGCGGTGCGCGAAGGCCCGCTGGGTGTGACGCAGCTCAACACACAGGTGGAACACGCGCTGGGCTTGGGCCAAAGCCCTTGGTACACGGGCCGCCCTGTGATGGTCACACGCAACGACTACACACTTGACCTGATGAATGGCGACATTGGCTTGTGCCTGCCCGCCCCTGACGGTGTGTTGCGCGTGGCCTTCCCCGCGGTCAATGGCGGCGTGCGTTGGGTCATGCCCTCGCGCCTTGACAGTGTGGACACCGTGTTTGCCATGACGGTGCACAAATCGCAAGGCTCTGAGTTTGCGCATGTGCTGTTGGTGATTCCTGCACAAGAGTCGCCCGTGCTCACCCGCGAGCTGGTGTACACCGGCCTCACGCGGGCCAAAAAGCGACTCACACTGTGGGCCCCGCAGCTGGGTGTGCTGTGGAATGGCTGTGCGCGGCGCGTGCTGCGCAGCGGTGGCTTGGGCGACTAAACAGTACCTTCGGCGGCACTTGCGGAGTAGCGCCTCAGACTTGTTCACAATAGAGGAATGCCTACGAATCCATACCTCGCCCAACTCGATCAGTTGGCTGTGCCACTGGCCATCGCGGCCGTGATTTTTGTATTCTCGCTCATCAGCTTCGGCGTGTGGGCTTCGCGCATTCGCCAAGTGCGTGCCGAGGTGGTGGGGCTGGATGCCCGCCTAGGTGCGCACCAAGGCAGCAGCCGCGAAGCGCTGGCGTTGGCCGAAACCAAAACCACCGATGCTGAGCTGAAATTTTTATTGCGTGAAACCGAGGCGGGCCTGATTGACCTGCCCACCCAACACGGGGTCAGCCAAGGACCACGCAGCAGTTATAGCTTTCGCAGCCATGCCGACACGTGGACGGTGCGTAGCGTGCTGGGTGGCCGCATGAATTTGGCCTTGTTCGAGACCATGCCCAATTTGCTGATTGGTTTTGGTTTGATGTGCACCTTCATCTTCTTGGCCGTGGCTTTGCAGCAAGCGGGCTTGGCACTCAATGCGTTGGATGTGTCAGCGCGTCAACAAGACCAAGCTTTGCAGTCACTCATTGCCACCGCAGGCGGCAAGTTCATCACCTCCATCGCGGGCTTGTTGTGTTCCCTGCTGTGGAACTGGCGTGCCAAAGTGGCGCTGGAAAACTTGCAGTCCAGCATCGACACGCTGTGCCACACCCTGCGTAGCAAAGTGCCCGACAACGCCGCAGAAGCCAGCGTGCGCATGCAGCTGGCTTTGTTCCAAGACATCTTGGACGAGAACCGTTCACAGGTGAGCCAACTGCGCCGCTTTGAAGGCGACTTTGCCAACGCGATTGGCGACGCCCTCTCGCGCAACATGCAACCCGCATTTGACAAGCTGGCCCAACTGGCCGACAGCATTCAAACCTCCAGCCAAAGCTTTGGCAATGCGGGCAGCCAAGCGGCGATTGAGCTGAGCAAAGCGGGCGAGACCTTGACCCAAGGCATCTCAACTGGCCTCGCCTCGTTTGGCGATGCGGTGGGCACGCTGGCACAAACCATTCAAAACACACGTGCCACCATCACCGAGCTGGATGCCTCGTTGGCACGCGCCAGCGCGATGGGTCAAACTGGCACGCAACAACTCGAAACTCTGCTGGGCAACTTGGGCCAAACCGTGCAAACGGTGCAAGGCGCCATGTCTGGCTTGCAAGGCACGGTCGAGCGCATTGACCAAACGGCCGAGAAGTTCAAAGACAGCGCCAACGCCATCGAAGGTGCGGTGGGCTTGCAGCGTGCTGCGGCCACTGACTTTAAAGAAGCCTTGATTCCAATGAACCAAGCCTTGGGCCAAACGGTAGACACGCTCAAACAAAGCGCGGTGTCTGCCGAAGAAGCCTTGGGCCATGTGCGCACGCATTTGCAAGATGCACAAAAAGCGCTGACTGGCACGGTGGATGCGCTGACCAAGGGCGTGTCGAGCTACAGCACCCAAATTGCTGACCTGCACACCAAGATGGACCAACACTTGGCCAGCGCGGTGAACCAACTGAGCGGCAGCATCACCAACCTCGAAGAAGTGTTGGACGAGTTCATCGACGCTTTGCCACCCAAGGCATAAAGCAGCGCGCCTAGATCATGTTCATCAAAACACGCCGCAACACCGCAGCCACCAACGAGCAGGTGGAAGAGTCGGGTTACATGGCTTCGGCCAGTGACTTGATGATTGGCTTGCTGTTCATCTTCATCGTGATGGTGATGGTGCTGCTCTCACGCAAGCCCGAGCAACCGCCCGAGCCCCCCGCCGACCCACTGGCCACGGTGGTGCACACCATCGGGACCAAGTTGCAAAACGCGGGGGTGCCTGTGACGATCAACCAAGTCTCGGGCGTCATCAGCTTGCCAGCTGACACTTTGTTTGCGCGCGGCAGCGCCGAGCTAGAAGGCTTGGGTGTGCGCACGCTGCGCCAGTCGGCCGAGCAGCTGCAACAAGTGCTACCTTGCTACATCTATTCGCAACGTCGCCGACTGCCCGACGACTGCCCGCCTAACCCGCAACAGGTGGAGATTGAAACCATCCTGATTGAAGGCCACACCGACTCGGTGCCGCTGCACCGTGGCGACTACAACAACTGGCATTTGGGTCTGGACCGTGCGCGTGCTGTTTATAAAGTGCTGAGCTCGGAAGGCATGCAAAGCTACCGCAACGAGCGCGAGCAGCCCGTGTTTGGCATCAGCTCGTATGCCGACGAGCGCCCCAGCAGCAAAGACAACGACACGCAAAACCGCCGTGTCGAGCTGCGCTTTGTGTTGGCGTTTCAGCCCACCGAGACGGGCGCGACCAAAGGCCCAAGCAGCACGTTGAAGAAGATGCAAGAGTCCGTACGCTGAACGTCATGCAAGAGTTTTTCACCCCCCTGCCGCAAGACTTTGACCAGCTGGCCCATGCTGCGCGTACCAAGCGCGGCGGCGGCTTTGGCAAAGACCCAGACTTGCGCACCGTGGGCGAGCGCACGTACAGCGCGTTTGAGCGCGTGCAGTTTGCACCGAGCAGCACCACACCGCGTCAGCGCGATTGGCGACACATTCCCTACGCACTGTGGCTCGACGCCGAGCGCGGCCTGCACACCCACACACCGCTGACCGACCGCTACTTTGACGTGGCGGTGCCTGAGGCACTCAACGCACGGCGACCGCTCAAGTGGGGCCGTGGTTTGCTGCACACTTATTTGCAGGGCTTCAACCCAGAGAACCCTGTGTTCTTGAAGCTGGCCCACACCGCGCGTGATTTCTTTTTAGACCCGCGCGTGCTGGCCTCGTTGTCAGAGACCGAAGCCAATGGCTTAGAGCGCCTCATCACCACCCTTGATGTCCTCGACCCACTGAATGGCCCTGTGCATGTGGCCAATGACATTTTGAGCATGCCCGCCGATAAAACCTTGGTGCAATGGCAAGAGCGCCACGCACTCACACAAGGCTTTTGGCTCAACAACTTTTGCAGGCAAGCGTTTTTAGAAGCCTTGCAAGCGCCTGAAGAAATTCGAAGTTCCATCGGGTACGTGAAGCGCATGTGCGAGTGGGCCATGCACGACATGGGTAAGCCCACCCAACGCCTGCGCTACCCGTTGTGTCGCGATGAGTTTGCCTACAGCCTGCTCTCCCCTTGGTTTGACCGCAATCCACCACAAGACGTGAAGAACGCGTTGCTGTCTGAGCTGCTGCGCACCTTGGGCGACCCGCGCCACAACCACGCAGGTTGGCTGGGCGTGCGCCGCGAAGCGATCGAGACCGCCAGCCGTTGGCTCACCAGCCGCACGATGGATGCGTTTTTTGAAATTTTGCGCCACACCGACGACGACATTGGCCCCTACCGTCGCCGCTTTTGGGAAGCCTATTTCCACGCTGGCCACATCTTGGAAGCATGGATCGCGCTGGGCGAGCAAGCTGTCACAGCGCTACAAAAGATCGACCCCACAGGCGAGCTGAGCTACGCCAAGATTTTGGGCAAGATCGCACCCAACCAATGTGTGCTGATGCTGCGCATGGGCAACATCTTGTTTTGCGACTGGAGCCACCAAGGCCGATTACGCGCCATTGCACACAACGCCAAGCAAGCACCCAAGCTCTACCAAAACGAGTACGAGCTCTTTCAACTACGTTTCCCCACCACGCTGGACTTCAACGACGGCCAGCTGGACGACCCAGGCTTGCTGCACTACGAGTCCGAATTGGGGGGCTGGCAAGACGTGGCTCGCCACTTCATTGATCAACACCTAGGGATTCACCTGAGTTTGGCTGACTTAATGCCGATTGACGCTCAAAACTAAAGTGCACCCTTCCTCACGACTCTTTTGATTTAACTCAAAGGCAAGGGTTTGTCAGCACTGTCTAAGTCAGACCCTTGTAAGAGCTCAGTTCCACAGTCACGGGGTTTTGACAGATACCGCCATACAAGAGGAGACCGGTTCATGAGCGACATCACTATTCACCAGCCATCAGCTGAGTTCGTAAAACAAGCCAACGTATCCGGCATGGCCGCTTACGAAGCCTTGTGCAAAAAAGCAGAAACAGATTACGAAGGCTTTTGGGCTGAACAAGCACGCGAACTGCTGAGCTGGAAGACCCCTTTCACCAAAGTGCTCGACGAGAGCAACGCACCTTTCTTCAAGTGGTTCGAAGACGGCACATTGAACGCCTCTTACAACTGCTTGGACCGCAACATCGAAAAAGGCCTGGGCGACAAAACCGCCATCATCTTCGAAGCCGACGGCGGCGAAGTAACCAAAGCCACTTACAGCCAATTGCTGGCTAAGACTTGCCAATATGCCAACGCCTTGAAATCCATCGGCGTGAAAAAAGGCGACCGCGTGATGATCTACATCTCTATGTCGATCGAAGGCGTAGCCGCGATGCAAGCGTGTGCCCGTATCGGCGCCACCCACTCTGTCGTGTTCGGCGGTTTTTCTGCCCAATCTTTGCGTGACCGCATTGAAGACACAGGCGCTGTGGCCATCATCACCGCTGACCAACAAGTGCGCGGCGGCAAGCACCTGCCTTTGAAATCCATCGTAGACGAAGCCATCGGATTGGGTGGTTGTGATTCTGTGAAGAACGTGTTGGTGGTCAAGCGCACGGGTGGCGACATCGCCATGACCGCTGGTCGCGACCAATGGTTGGCCGAATTGGCTGACAAGCAAGCCACCACCTGCGAACCAGAATGGGTGGGCGCTGAGCACCCCCTGTTCTTGCTCTACACATCTGGCTCGACAGGCAAGCCAAAAGGCGTACAACACAGCACTGGCGGCTACTTGCTGCACGCTGCCCTGACCACCAAGTGGACCTTCGACTTGAAAGACAACGACGTGTTCTGGTGTACCGCCGACATCGGCTGGGTCACAGGCCACACCTACATTACCTACGGCCCCTTGGCTTTGGGTGGCACTGAAATCGTGTTTGAAGGCGTGCCCACTTACCCAGACGCTGGCCGCTTCTGGAAGATGATCCAAGACCACAAAGTCTCGATCTTCTACACAGCACCTACCGCAATTCGCTCGCTCATCAAAGCGGCTGAAGCCAACGATGCCGTGCATCCCAAGAGCTTCAACCTCTCGAGCCTGCGTTTGTTGGGCTCGGTGGGCGAGCCCATCAACCCAGCCGCTTGGGAGTGGTACTACAAGCACGTGGGCGGCAGCCGTTGCCCCATCGTGGACACCTTCTGGCAAACCGAAACTGGTGGTCACATGATCACCCCACTGCCAGGCGTGACGCCCATGGTTCCTGGCTCTTGCACACTTCCCTTCCCAGGCATCCAAGCCGCGGTAGCGGACGAAGCTGGCCACGACATGCCCAACGGCCAAGGAGGTATCTTGGTGGTCAAGCGCCCATGGCCTTCAATGATTCGCACCATCTGGGGTGACCCAGACCGCTTTGTGAAGAGCTACTACCCAGAAGAATTCAAGGGCAAGTACTACTTGGCTGGCGACGGCGCGATCCGCGACGAGAAAACTGGCTACTTCACCATCACGGGTCGTATCGACGATGTGTTGAACGTGTCTGGCCACCGCATGGGCACGATGGAAATTGAATCGGCCTTGGTGAGCTGCACTGAGTTGGTGGCCGAAGCCGCTGTGGTGGGTCGTCCTGACGACACCACGGGCGAAGCCATCTGCGCGTTTGTGGTGTTGAAGCGTCCACGTCCTGTGGGTGACGAAGCCAAAGCAATTGCCAAGATCTTGCGTGACCACGTGGGCAAAGAAATTGGCCCCATCGCCAAACCAAAAGACATCCGCTTCGGCGACAACTTGCCCAAGACGCGCTCTGGCAAGATCATGCGCCGCTTGCTGCGCAGCTTGGCCAAGAATGAGGCGATCACACAAGACACCTCGACCTTGGAAAACCCAGCGATTCTGGACCAGTTGACAGACAACCACTGATCTGGCTTCACGAATCAGCCGAAAGGCTCAAAAAAACCCGCCAATTGGCGGGTTTTTTTATGGGCCATCAGGGTTTGCAGGGCGGCACTTGCAATTTGGCTAACTTAAAATTACAGCCTGTCACTTCACGAACATTGCTGTGCCTACCCTCTCTTCTCCAATCGCCCAAGTTAACGCTGTGCCGGCTGCCAAGCCAGCACCCGTGAAAGTGAGCGTGGGCAAAGCACCGCAAGCAGCACCTGAAGCACCAGCCAAAAAGGTAGACCCTGTCCAGCAAATGCAGGCCGACAAAGAGGTGCGCGTGCAACGCCTCAGCCAGTCGCTTGACAAAAGCCAGCTCAATTACTCGTTTGACAAGCAGTCCAGCACGCTGTCCATCCAAGTGGTCAACAAGCAATCAGGCGAGTTCATTCGCCAACTCGATTTCCAAGGCTTCCAAGCCATGGAGTTCAGCAGCCACGGCTACAAAGGCCGCTATGTGGACAACTCGGCTTAACACCCGAGCCGCGCCTCAACCGATCAGTTCTTGTCGAGCCAATGACAGATAGGCTCCCACTGCTCTAAGTCTTTTTCCACTTGTGTGGGTGTGATGTCAAACATCGACAAGCCATGCGCTGCCATGTGCAGGTAGTACTGGGTATCACGCAAATAGCCCAGCATGGGGACATCCAAAGACGCGGCAAACGCTTTCAGATTGGCGCAAGCAATCGTTCGTGCATCCACACGGTTACCCACCACACCCACTTTGGCAGGCAGTTTGCGCGTCAGCTGCATAAGCTCGAGCAAGAAAGCATGCGTAGCTTGCATGTCAAACACGCCTGGCATCAGTGGCACGATGACTTTGTCCGCACGCTGCACCAGTTCTTTCAACGCGGCACCACCTAAGCCTGCCGGAGTGTCAATGACCACGTGGGTCGTGCCCTTAGGCGGTTTGACGGTAGGAACTTTTCCTGCCTCAATTTCCCAAGTGGCCACAAACGGCAGTTTGGGTGGACGCTGTTGCAACCAAAACTTCGACGATTGCTGCGTGTCGGCATCGCCCAACATCACATGATGACCACGTGATGCAAAGTAACCCGCAATATTGGTCGCCAGCGTGGATTTACCTGCGCCGCCTTTTGGATTAGCAACAACGATGACTTTCATAAACTTTGTTTCCAAAAAGTTGAATGATGACAAAAACATACGCCAATTAGCGCATTAATTTGTTTAAATTAACAATAGCAATATAAACTATCAGTCATAGTCAATTTTCTGAAGGATTCGACCATGAGCGAAGGCACCAAAGACAAAAGCATTTTCATTGGCACCGGTGTTGTATTCAAGGGCTCGATCAGCGCCCCCAACCAAGCCATTATTTCTGGCACCGTCGAGGGTGACTTGGTGGCTAAGGATGTGTTGATTGGCGCTTCTGGCGTGGTCACAGGGACCACGGAAGCCGACTTCATCGATGTCAAGGGCGAATTGAACGAATCCATCACCAGCAAAAACGTGCTGATCGTGCGCAACACTGGCAAGGTCACAGGCGATGTGACGTACGGTGAAATCGAGATCGAGCGTGGTGGCAAGATCAAAGGTGCCATGAAGCAGGTCTAAACCCCTTCTCAGCCTTTGCCCTTTGCGCAAAGGCTGATTTGCTTGACAGCGGCCGCATACAGCGCGACATGCAGCCCCTCTAAAATCAGTGAAACTTTCAGAGCACCCTCGCTTGTCTCACTCGTCTCCTACGTACGCATCGCGTCAACGTTCTCCACGCAAACACCTCACCGGCATTGGCTTGGTGGTGCTTTTACATGCGTTGCTGCTGTGGGCCATTGCTTCTGGTTTAGCCCGCAAAGTGGTGCGTTTGACGGAGAACACGGTCGAAGCCGTGTTGATGACTGAGGCACCACCGCCCGCTCCAACACCACCGCCAAAAACGCCGCCGCCCAAAACACCAGCGCCACCGCCCCCCGCGCCGACCAGCACGGCGCCCGCCATCACCCAAGCGCCTACGCCCCCTGCCGCTGCGCCAGCAGCACCCGCCATTCGCACAGGGGCCGTCATTCAAGCTGGGGCGCATTGCGCCAAGCCCGACTACCCCAGCGCCTCGCGCCGCATGGAGGAAGAAGGAACAGTCACACTGAAGTTTTTGATTGGCGTGGATGGCAAGGTCATTCAAGCTGACATTGAAAAATCATCAGGCTTTACCCGTTTAGACGAAGCTGCACGCAATGCCTTGTCGAAATGCCAATTCCGTCCAGGCACGGTAGATGGCAAGCCCGAGCAAAGCTGGGCCAGCATCAAATACACCTGGCGCTTGGAATAAGCGCCGCCCCACACAAAGTCAGTCACAAGGAAACACCCATGTTGCAACACACTTTCACACGCGCCACGGCAGCACTCTCAACACTGGCCTTCAGCGCGAGCGTCATGGCTGAAGAAGTCGTGGAGAACCCTTACGGCCTGTCTGCCCTGTGGGCGCAAGGCGATGTGGTGGCCAAGGCCACACTGCTGATTTTGGTCATCATGAGCATGGGCAGTTGGTATGTGATCTTCACCAAGCTGGCCGAACAAAACCGTGTGATGCGTTATGCGCAAACCGCACAAGACAACTTTTGGAATGCTGGCAATGTGCGTCAAGGTACAGAGGGTTTGGAAGAAGACAGCCCTTTTCGCTTCATCGCAGAGAAGGGCTTAGAGGGTGCGAGCAAACACACAGGCTTGTTGGGCAGCATCAACTTCAATGACTGGGTGACCATGAGCATCCACCGCGCCATGAACAACGTGCAAAGCCGCATGCAAGATGGTTTGGCCGTGTTGGCCACGGTCGGTTCCACAGCCCCCTTCGTGGGTTTGTTTGGCACGGTTTGGGGCATTTACAACGCGCTGGTGAAGATTGGCATGTCGGGCCAAGCAAGCATCGACAAAGTGGCAGGCCCCGTGGGCGAGTCGCTCATCATGACGGCCATTGGTTTAGCCGTGGCCGTGCCAGCGGTATTGGGCTACAACTGGTTGGTGCGTCGCAACAAGGTAGCCATGGAAGAGGTACACGCCTTTGGCGCGGACTTGCATGCGGTGCTCTTGGGCTCTGCTGAATCTGGCGCTGCGAATAAGTAACCCATGGCCATGCACCTAGGCCCCAGCGAGGGCGATGAAGAGTTATTGACCACCATCAACACCACACCACTGGTGGATGTGATGTTGGTGCTGCTGATCATCTTTCTCATCACCATTCCAGTGGTGACCACCTCGGTCAAAGTAGAGCTGCCGCACGAGGTGCAGCAGCCACGCGAGACCAAGCCCGACAACATCATCTTGTCGGTCAACGCGCAAGGCCAAGCGTATTTGTATGACGCCCCCGTGCGCAGCAACGCAGACCTGATCAAGCAGCTACAAAGCTTTGCCGAAAAAACACCTCAACCCGAAGTGCAAATTCGCGGCGATGCAAAGACCGACTTTGAAGCCGTGGGCCGTGTGTTGTATGCCGCGCAAGTGGCAGGATTGACCAAAGTGCGTTTTGTGACAGATCCGCAGGGGAAATAAGCATGGCGATGAACCTACCCTCTTTGACGAATGGTCAAGACGAACCCGAAGTGATGTTGGACATCAACACCACGCCGCTGATCGACGTGATGCTGGTGCTGCTGATCATGCTCATCATCACCATCCCCGTACAGCTGCATTCGGTGAATCTCGATATGCCGCAAAGTGCCACACCGCAAACCAAAAAACCCAATGTGGTTCGCATCGAAGTAGATGCACGCAGCGTGGTCAACTGGAACGGCAAGCCCTTGGCGGACCGCGCCGCGCTCGATGCTTTGCTGCTAGAGGCCAAGGCCCAAGACCCGCAGCCCGAGCTGCACATCAAAGCCCAGGGCAAAGCCAAGTACGAAGCGGTAGCAGGTGTTTTGGCAAGCGCCCAGCGTCAAGGCCTGACCAAGATTGGCATTGTGGGCACGGAGCAATTTGCTGCGCCTTGATGCGCCACAAATTGACCGTGCATTGAAATCAGTCAGCCGTGATCTTGGCTGACTTGATCACCCCACCCCAATAGTCCAGCTCTTTGCGTGTGAATTCACCCAGTTGCGCAGGGGTGAATGCTTCGACAGAGGTGCCCGAGTCCTCTGCTTTTTTGCGAATCTCAGGCTGCTGCAAAATTTTGTTCACCTCGGCGTTGATTTGTTGCACCACCGACGCAGGCGTGCCAGCGGGTGCGTACAAAGCAAACCATGAGTCCAAGTCATAGCCTTTCAGACCCGTCTCCGTCGCGGTGGGCACATCAGGCAACGATGCCAACCGCTTGGGACTGGTCACGGCCAAAGCCCGCAAACGCCCCGACTTGATGTGACTCACCACCGACGCGGGCGTGGTGATGTGCATGTCCACCGTCCCTGCCAACAGGTCTTGCACAGCGGGGCCTGAGCCACGGTAAGGAATGTGCGTGATGAATGTACCTGTGAGCTGCTTGAACAACTCGCCTGCAATGTGCTGAATAGAACCGTTCCCCGAGGAGGCGTAATTCAACTTGCCAGGGTTCTTCTTGGCATACGCGATCAACTCTTGCAAATTATTCACAGGCAAGGCGTGGTGAATGGCCACCACTTGCGGCGCACGTGTCACCATGGCCACAGGCGCAAAATCTTTGATGGGATCCCAGCCTGCGTCTTTGAACAAATGCGGGTTGCCCACTTGGTAGCCGCTGTAGGCCACCAACAAGGTGTAGCCATCGGGCTTGGCTCGCGCCACAAATTGGTTGCCGATGTTGCCTGCGCCACCAGGTCGGTTGTCCACAATCACCGACTGTCCAAGCGCCCGTGTGAGTGGCTCGGCAATCAAGCGCGCGGTGAAATCGGTGCTGCCGCCAGGTGGCGTAGGCACCACCAGCGTGACTGGGCGCTGAGGAAATTTGGCTTGCGCAAATACCGAAGGGCTGACACTGGCAGCAATGCCAGCGGCGCCAAGTGCAATGAGGCTACGTCGTTTCATGTTGTCTCCTGGTTATTTTTTGAGGCTGTTAAGCCAGCTCTGAAATCTCGATCAAATTCAAATCAGGGTCACGAACATAGACCGATCTGATTTTTTGCGTGGCTCCTGTGCGCATGACAGGGCCTTCTACGATGGGCCACTGGGCTGCGCTGAGTTTGGCAATCACCTCGTCAAGCGGCAGGGTGGCAATGAAGCACAAGTCCAACGCACCAGGCACAGGCACATGGGCTTTGGGCTCAAACTCTTTGCCGCGCACATGCAGGTTGATTTTTTGGTTGCCGAACTTGAACGCTTTGCGTGTGACGGGCGGTGTGCCGCCTACAAAACTTTCTAGTGTCATGCCCATAACGCGCGTATAAAAATCCACGCAGGCGTCTTCGTTGAAGGTGGTCAACACCAAGTGGTCGAGGTGGTCAATCATGCGACTTCTCCTTTCAATTCATGCACGTAGTCAGGGGCTGGGTGCAAGTCGGTGATGCGGCCCGCTTTGGCCACTTGGCTTGGCACATCGTGACCCACGATGGCGGACAAGTGACGCGCCACGTTCAACAACTTGGTCAAATCTATGCCGGTGTCATAACCCATGGCATCTAGCATGTGGATGGCGTCTTCGCTGCAAATATTGCCACTCGCGCCTGGCGCATAGGGGCACCCCCCCAAGCCACCCAACGAACCATCAAAGCGGGTGATGCCGCCTTCCGCTGCGGCCAACACATTGGCCAATCCCATGCCTCGGGTGTTGTGGAAATGCAGCGTGAGTTGCGTATGGGGCAGCTGTGTTTGCAACAAGTCAACCATGCGCCTGACCTGTGCGGGATGCGCCATGCCCGTGGTGTCGCAAATGGTCAACCCACGCACGCCTAAGTCTGCAAAGCGTTGCGCAAAATGCTGCACCACGGCCAAGGGCACATCGCCCTCCATCGGGCAACCAAAGCAAGCCGACAGTGACACGTTGATGGGGGTTCGGCCATCCACATGCTTGATCACGTCGGCCAACGCAGCAAAGCTTTTGACGCGGGTCATTCGCAAATTGGCAAGGTTGTGAGTTTCAGAGGTGGACATCACCAAGTTCAACTCATCCGCGCGCGACTCCATCGCGCGCTCTGCACCTCGCAGGTTGGGCACCAACACCGTGTATTCCACCCCTGACATACGCGTGATGCGCCCCATCACCTCTTCGGCATCACGCAGCATCGGAATGGCTTTGGGTGAGGTGAATGAAGTTGTCTCGATCTTGGCGTAGCCGCATTGGCTGAGTGCATCGATCAACGCAATCTTGTCATCGGTCGGGATGAAGTTGGGTTCGATTTGAAAACCGTCACGGGTAACGACTTCGTTGAAGTAAATGCGTGTCATGCCACGATTCCTTTGTCTTTGAGGGCTTGAATTTGTGTAGACGTGAGGCCGATGTTGTGCAATACCGTATCGGTGTCTTGGCCAATGCTGGGGGCATTGCGACGGTGACTGCCAGGTGTGCGTGAGAGCTTGGGGATGATGCCGGGTACTGCCAATGAGGTGCCGTCATCCATCTGCACGTGCTGAATCATGTCGCGGGCTTGGTAGTGTGGGTCTGCCGCTATGTCGGCCACGGTATAGATGCGCCCTGCGGGCACTGCCGCTTTGTCCAACGCTTCTAGCACTTGATCCACTGTCAGCTGTGCGGCCCATGCACCAATGGCCGCATCAATTTCGGCCACGCGTTTGACACGGCCCGCGTTATCCGTCAGTGCTGGGTCATTGCCCAAATCGTCGCGATCAAGGGTGTGCATGAGGCGCTTGAAAATGCTGTCGCCATTGCCTGCAATCAGCACATACCCATCGTCTTTGCAGCGATACGCGTTGCTCGGTGCAATACCTGGCAAGGCACTACCCGCCGCTTCGCGCACTGCGCCAAAAGCACTGTATTCGGGCAACAAACTTTCCATGCAATTGAATACGGCTTCATACAGGGCCACGTCAATCACTTGGCCTTGTCCACTTTTTTGGCGCTCGTGCAGCGCCATCAAAACACCAATCACACCGTGCAAGGAAGCCAGCGTGTCGCCAATGCTCACCCCCACACGCACGGGCACGCGACCTGGCTCGGCAGTGAGGTGACGCAAACCACTCATGGCCTCGGCCACCACACCAAAGCCAGGCTTGTCGCGATACGGCCCTGTTTGTCCGTAGCCACTGATGCGCAGCATGATGAGGCGTGGGTTGATGGCCAGCAGATCGTCAGGCCCTAAGCCCCAACCTTCCATGGCGCCTGGACGGAAGTTTTCAATCAACACATCGGCGTCTTTGACGAGTTGGCGCACGATGTCTTGCGCGGCTTTGTCTTTGAGGTCCAGCGCCACCGAGCGCTTGTTGCGCGATTGCACTTGCCACCACACCGAAGTGCCGTCTTTGAGCAAACGCCATTTGCGCAGCGGGTCGCCCGTTTTTGGAGTTTCGATCTTCACCACGTCGGCACCAAAGTCGGCCAATGTCTTGGCAGCAAAGGGACCTGCGATGAGCTGGCCGAGTTCAACCACTTTCAATCCAGTTAACGCGCTCATGATTACAAGTTCAATCCATCAAACATGAGAGAACTATAAAAACAAAGACCAACACGAGGAATTGCTATTACGTAGAATTTCCTTCGCATTACGCGAAGGATGAAAATCAGACCATGAAAAAAAGCTTCAACTTAAGCCGCTTCGACTTTGTCACGCTGCGGCTGTTTTGCGCGGTGGCGCAAAGCGGCAGCATCACCAAAGGGGCTGAGGCTTGCCACTTGGCGCTGTCGGCGGCCAGCCGTCGTTTGTCTGAGTTCGAGTCAGCCACAGGCTCACAGTTGTTAGAGCGCAGCAAAAAAGGCGTGCTGCTCACGCCCGCTGGACACTTGGCTTTGCAACACTGCATTCGTTTGTTTCAAGGGTTAGAGCGTTTCAACAGCGAGCTGAGCGACTACTCGCAAGGCATTCGCGGCCATGTGCGGCTGTGGGCCAATATGTCGTCCCTCACCGAATACCTGCCCAGCATCCTGCATGACTTTTTGTCGGACCACGCGGACATCGTGGTAGAAGTGGAAGAACAACTCAGCGGCGACATTGCCCGCGCCTTGGTGGACGGCATTGCAGACATCGGCGTGTTGGCCGATGAAACGCCAATGGACGGCTTGACCGTGCTGCCCTTTCAAACCAACCAACTGGTGCTGCTATGCCATGCCACACACCCCTTGGCCAAACGCAAAAAAGTGGATTTCAACACCTGCTTGCAATACGACTTTGTGGGTCTGAACCGAGGCAGCTCGCTGCTAGAGCTCACCTCGCGCGCGGCTGAGAAAGAAGGCCAACACATGCACATACGCGTGCAAGTGAGAAGCTTTGATGCCATGTGCCACATGATTGCGGCAGGCCTAGGCATCGGCGTGCTACCGCTGGGGGCGTGCGTGAGTCAAGTGGAAGCACTCAAGCTCAAAGTCATTCCGCTGCAAGACGCTTGGGCGCAACGTCAATTGGTGGTGGCCTTCAACCCGCAGCGTGAACTGTCACCCTCAGCGCACTTGCTCTTGCAACAACTCACGACAAAACCAGCGTAACTAGGGCAGAAATGCAGGGCTGAGCAAACGCAAGCCCACTGTGAACCAACGCTCGTGCTCGGGCAGGCCTATGCGGTTGCCATACGTGGTGTCAATCTGCACACGCTGGGGGACCAACCACACACGCAGACCAAATTGGTAGCGCGTCCCCATGGCCGCCTCACCGTAAGACTCAGCAATCGCGATGACTTTAGAGGTGAGTGGCAATTCCCCCCCCACACCCCATGTGGGTCGATTCGTACCAAGTGTTTGATGGTTCACCCACCCTGCGTTGAGGTGAACAAAACGATCCTGCCCCAAGGGCACAGTGACTGGCACGTTGAGGTAATAGTCTTTGTCTTCAGGCCTGTCGCCCCATGCAGGTCGCGTGACCATGGCACCTAAAGTGGTGGAAATGCCCACCGTGTTTTCATCCACAGGCACCCAACGTTTCTTGGCTTGCGCTACCCAAAACTGGGTTTTACCCACGGCATCTTCGGTTTGAGCATTGCCCCCCACTGACCACTCCACCTCGCCACCCAAGTTACAGCCAGGAATGGCCCAGCGCTCTAGCGAAGTGCGGGTGGTTTTGACCCAACTCTCTAGCTGACAGGCTTTGTCATCCACGATGTTGGCGTCATCCGTGTTCATGGGGCGTGCTGCTTGAGCTTGTGTCACGCACAGCACAGCCAACCCCATCGCTAGGAGCGTTTGGCGCAAGTCAGCAAGGGCTTGGGGAATCAGGCGAGACATCAAAAGTAATGGGTCAATACGGCGCAGTGTCGCGGCTGGCTCATTGTAGGAAGGCTTTATTTCATTTCCATGAATTCGCGCCTGCGCTCCCGCATAAAATCGCGGGCTCCACCTAAGGAAGACTCATGGGACGCACCCTTTACGACAAGATTTGGGACGAGCACGTCGTCCACACCGAAGAAGATGGCACATCCATCCTCTACATTGACCGCCATTTGGTGCACGAAGTCACCAGCCCCCAAGCGTTTGAGGGCATTCGCCAAGCGGGCCGCAAGGTCTGGCGCGTCAGCTCGATCGTGGCCACCGCCGACCACAACACCCCCACCACCGGCTGGGAGTTGGGCTACGACGGCATCACCGACCCCATCAGCAAAGAACAAATCACCACGCTCGACGCGAACATGAAAGAGTTCGGCTCGGCCGCGTTCTTCCCGTTCATGTCTAAGCGCCAAGGCATCGTGCACGTGATTGGCCCAGAAAACGGCGCCACCCTGCCCGGCATGACCGTGGTGTGCGGCGACAGCCACACCTCCACCCACGGCGCATTTGGCGCGCTGGCCCACGGCATCGGCACCTCAGAGGTCGAGCACGTCATGGCCACGCAAACCCTATTGGCCAAAAAAGCCAAGAACATGCTCATCAAAGTCGAAGGCACCTTGGCCAAAGGCGTAACTGGCAAAGACGTGGTGCTGGCCATCATCGGCAAGATCGGTACCGCTGGCGGCACGGGCTACACCATTGAATTTGCAGGCTCTGCCATTCGCAGCCTAAGCATGGAAGGCCGCATGACGGTGTGCAATATGGCCATCGAAGGCGGCGCGCGCGCTGGCTTGGTGGCGGTGGATGACAAAACCATTGAATACGTCAAAGGCCGCCCCCTCTCGCCCACCGTCGTGGAATGGGACCAAGCCGTGGCGTACTGGAAAACGTTTCACTCCGATGCCGATGCTAAGTTCGACGCCGTGGTCGAG
>JACCDY010199205.1_pt1 | contig 45184 bp, 34 predicted proteins | sample 7446391 | NCBI WGS metagenome assembly JACCDY01 (sample SAMN15323451, study PRJNA562643) | freshwater metagenome | isolation source: river surface water | place: USA:Blue River Watershed | collected 2017-08-18
AGGCACGAGCCGCCGGTGCAGACATAATTCTTCTAATCGTGGCGGGATTGGCCCAAAAAGACCTGGCCAGATTGCAAAAATTCACACTCGAACTAGGCATGACGCCATTTGTCGAAACTCACGACCGCGAGGAGCTAGAACGAGCTCTAGAACTTGATGCCAAGCTCGTCGGCGTAAATGCGCGCGACCTATCAACCTTTGAAACCGACAGAAACCTATTCGGTTCGCTGGTTGAACTGTTTCCGGCTGGTGTTATCAAGGTTGCCGAGTCTGCAGTAAGAAACGCTGATGACGTTGCTCACTATCGTTCGGCAGGAGCCGATGTTGTTTTGGTGGGCGAGGCACTAGTCACCAACGATCCAGCCAAAATGCTTCAATCATTCCTGCTTGCAGGCAAGTCGTAGGATAAGAGCCATGTCGCAACTTAGAGATCAGGTCGGCCCATACTTCGGAGAGTTCGGCGGGCGCTTTGTGCCCGAATCTCTCATCGCAGCCTTGGATGAGCTAGAAGCGACGTACCAGACGGCCAAAGCCGACCCAACTTTTGCTGCTGAGCTTGCTGAGTTGCACCGAACCTACACCGGCCGACCTTCGATCATTACCGAGGCAAAGCGCTTTGCCCAACATGCCGAAGGCGATGTTCGAATCTTTCTGAAGCGTGAAGACCTAAACCACACTGGATCGCACAAAATCAATAACGTGCTGGGCCAGGCGCTGCTAACCAAGCGCATGGGCAAGACGCGAATTATTGCCGAGACCGGCGCTGGTCAGCACGGTGTGGCCAGTGCTACCGCTGCGGCACTGTTTGGGCTCGAGTGTGTCGTGTACATGGGCGAGGTAGACACCGAGCGTCAGGCTTTGAACGTGGCCCGCATGGAGTTGCTCGGAGCTACCGTTGTTCCGGTTAAGACCGGCAGCCGCACGCTAAAAGATGCGATCAACGAGGCTCTTCGTGACTGGGTAGCCAACGTTGATAACACCCACTATTTGCTGGGAACTGTCGCCGGACCACACCCTTTCCCAACCATGGTGCGCGACTTTCACTCGGTGATTGGCAACGAGGCACGCCAGCAGATGCTCGACGAGTACGGCTTTTTGCCAACCGCCCTGGCGGCTTGCGTCGGCGGCGGTTCCAACGCGATTGGCCTGTTCCACGCTTTCTTGGACGACCCAGAGGTTGAAATGTTTGGCTTCGAGGCAGCTGGTGATGGTATGGACACACCACGCCACGCGGCAACACTGAATTACGGACGCCCAGGAGTCCTTCACGGCGCACGCAGCTACATGCTCCAGGATGAAGATGGCCAAACCATGGAAAGCCACTCGATTTCTGCCGGACTTGATTATCCGGGCGTAGGTCCTGAACACGCTTGGCTAAAAGACTTGGGCCGCGCCCAGTACTGGGGAATCAGCGACCGTGAGGCGATGGATGCCCTGCGACTACTTAGTCGCACCGAAGGAATCATTCCAGCAATTGAAACCTCACATGCCCTTGCCGGAGCACTCAAGTTGGGTGCCGTATTGCCTGCCGGTTCGTCCATTTTGGTCAACCTGAGTGGTCGCGGTGACAAAGACATGGTGACCGCTGCAAAGTACTTCGGTCTACTTGATGGAGATATCAATGTCTAAAACTGCCGATGTTCTTCGTGCCAATAAAGCAGCTGGTAAAGGCTCGCTGATTGGGTACTTTCCTGCGGGTTACCCAAACCTAGAGGACTCTATTGAAGCTTCAATCGCGATGTGCCAGAACGGCGTAGACGTCCTTGAGCTTGGAGTCCCTTACAGTGACCCGGTAATGGATGGAATCGTAATTCAAGAGGCCACCATGGCGGCGCTTGATGGTGGCTTCAAGCTGAAGCAGACATTTGATGCTGTCAAGGCAATTACCAGCGTGGTCGACACCCCAGTGTTGGTAATGACTTATTGGAACCCTGTTTTGAGCTACGGCGTTGAAAAATTTGCCCACGACCTAGCTGAGGCCGGGGGAGCGGGTCTGATTACTCCAGATCTGATTCCCGATGAAGCACGTGAGTGGCTCGAACAGTCAGACAAGTACTCGCTAGATCGAGTCTTTTTGGCGGCTCCAACCTCATCAGACGAGCGGATGAAGACCGCGTGCGATCTAAGTCGAGGGTTTGTTTACGCAGTTTCAACCATGGGTATTACCGGTGCTCGAACAGAAGTAGATGCCAATGCCAAGAAGGTTGTGGCAAACGTTCGAAAGGCCTCTGACACGCAAAACACAGCGGTTGGTATCGGAATCTCCACCGCTGACCAGGTTCTCGAGGTCAATCAATACTCTGAGGGAGCCATCGTTGGTTCTGCGTTCGTCCGTGCCTACCAGCAGGGTGGCATCCAAGCGCTTAAAGATAAAGTCCGCGAGCTTTCCGCGGGCCTAAAAAAGTAAAAGGTATTTCGTGATCAGTCTCCTAAACAGCATTCCAGCCCCAGAAATCAGTTTCATCGAGCTGGGTCCATTCAAGATTCACTTTTACGCCCTATTTATCCTCACTGGTATAGCGCTTGCCATTCTGATTGCCGACCGACGCCTCGTAAAGCGCGGTGCACCGAGCGGTACAGCCCTTGACATTGCCATTTGGACAGTTCCGATTGCAATCATTGCTGCTCGAATTTTTCACGTTGCCACCCACGCCAACGATTACTTTTATGAGGGCGCCGATCTTCTCGCCGTATTCCGCATTTGGGAGGGTGGCATTGCCATCTATGGTGGTCTGATTGGTGGTGCCATTGGCGCCTGGATCGGCGCACGTCAGGCCGGAATCAAATTCTGGTCATTTGCCGATGCAGTGGCCCCCGGAATCATCTTGGCCCAGGCTATTGGGCGCTGGGGCAATTACTTCAACCAGGAGCTTTTCGGAATTCCAACCGATTTGCCTTGGGGTCTTGAAATCGATGTGACCAACCCTGCCTACCCAATGGGCCTTCCGGCCGGTGAGCTCTTCCACCCAACTTTCCTCTATGAATCGCTGTGGTCACTGCTGGGCTTTGCAGTCCTGCTCATGCTGGACAAGCGCTTCACCCTCCGTTGGGGAAAGCTCTTCGCCATCTACCTGGTTATCTACTCGTTCGGTCGAGTCTGGGTTGAGTCAATCCGAATTGACCCAAGCGATGTCATTCTTGGCTTGCGGACTAACGTTTGGTCAGCAATCCTCGGAATCGTAGTTGGTCTAGTGATTTTCTACGTTCAATCACGTCGTCACCCAGGTTTGGAATTGACCGTACTCGATGATTCCAAGGGCAAAAAAGCGGCTCAAAAGCCTGCTGATGAGGTAGACTTTGAGGACTAAGCGCGCCGTATTCTGCGGCAACTGAAACCGCCAAAAGCGAGACGTTTCAAACAAATTTTGCAATAGCGTATTCACCTTCGGGCCAATGTTGTCCCTCTAATAATTAGTGATTGGAGTGTGGCATGCCTGAAATGTCGCCGTTCGAACGATTCAGTACTGCTCCGGCAGCAACTGGTCTATACGATCCAGCTTTTGACCGCGATGCCTGTGGCCTAGCCATGGTGGCAACTCTTCGCGGCACTCCTGGTCACGACATTGTCAAGACTGCCCTTACCGCCCTGACCAACCTTGAGCACCGAGGTGCTGTTGGTTCAGATGCGGGTACCGGAGATGGCGCTGGAATCCTTTCACAAATCCCAGATGCATTCCTACGCGCGGTGGCCGGGTTTGAGCTTCCTGCCAAGGGCACTTACGGTGCCGGTTTGGTCTTTATCGAAGAGGGCAGCGAGCAGTCAGTTGAGGCTGGCTTTGCAAACATTGCCGCTGAAGAGGGGCTTTCAGTAATCGGATGGCGCGAGGTTCCAACCAATCCAGCCGTTCTCGGTGATTTGGCTCGCGAGGCCATGCCTACCATTCGCCAGGTATTCGTTACTTCAACCGATGGCGCAACCGACATGGATCTTGAGCGTCGTTTGTTCCGCCTGCGCAAGCGCTCTGAGCGTCAGCTGGGCGCTTACCACCCGTCGCTATCGGCAAAAACCATTGTCTACAAGGGCATGGTCACCACTCTGCAGCTCGAGCCGTTCTACCCTGACCTGAGCGACGAACGCTTTGAGTCAACCCTGGCCTTGGTGCACTCCCGCTTCTCGACCAACACTTTCCCATCATGGCCTTTGGCTCACCCGTTCCGCATGATTGCGCACAACGGTGAGATCAACACCGTCAAGGGAAACCGCAACTGGATGCGCTCCCGCGAGGCACAGTTGGCCTCTGACCTAATCGGTGACATCGAGCCGCTGCGCCCAATCGTTACCCCGAGCGGCTCTGACTCAGCTTCATTCGATGAAGTTGTTGAACTGCTTTACATGTCTGGTCGCAGCCTGCCTCACGCCATGATGATGATGATCCCAGAAGCCTGGGAGAAGCAGTCGGACATCGAGCCAAACCGCAAGAACTTCTACGAGTACCACTCAATGCTCATGGAGCCGTGGGACGGCCCAGCAGCAGTGGTATTTACCGATGGCGCCCTGGTTGGTGCCACCCTTGACCGCAATGGACTTCGCCCTGGTCGCTACCTAATCACCGATGATGGCTTGGTTGTTCTTGCCTCTGAAATCGGTGTTGTTGACATTGACCCAAGCAAGGTCGTTCGCAAGGGACGCCTGCAGCCTGGCCGCATGTTCTTGGCTGACACCGTTAACGGTCGCTTGATTGATGACGACGAAATCAAGGCCGAAATCGCCTCGCTCGAACCATGGGGCGAATGGCTAGAAGAAAACCGCATCAAGCTTTCCGAGCTGCCTGAGCGTGAGCACATTGCCCACACTGTTTCATCGGTAAACCGCCGCCAGCGCACCTTCGGCTACACCGAGGAAGAGCTTCGAATTCTGGTTGCGCCAATGGCCCGCACCGGTGCCGAGCCACTGGGTGCCATGGGTTCAGACACCCCGATTGCAGCTATTGCTGAGCGTCCGCGCGTTTTGTTCGATTACTTCGTGCAGCAGTTTGCCCAGGTCACCAACCCGCCACTGGACTCAATCCGTGAAGAAGTTGTTACCTCTCTAAGCACTGGAATTGGCCCAGAGCTGAACCTGCTCTCAGCAACTCCAAAGCACGCTCAGCAGATCATTGTTGAGTTCCCAGTTTTGACCAACGACGAGCTGGCTAAGATTCAGCACATCGATGAACGACCTGGCGTAGGCAAGGCTTACACCGTGCGCGGCACCTACCGTGTTGCCGATGGTTCCGGTTCACTCGCTGCGCGAATCCGTGAAATCTGCGAAGAGGTTTCTGCGGCAATCACCGACGGCGCAACCTATCTTGTGCTGTCAGACCGCGACAGCAACCGCGAGATGGCACCGATTCCTTCATTGCTACTCACCTCGGCTGTACACCACTTCCTGATCCGCAAGGGGCAGCGACCTAAGGTCGGTTTGGTTGTTGAGGCCGGAGACGTTCGCGAAGTTCACCACGTGGCTGCCTTAATTGGTTACGGCGCTGCGGCGGTAAACCCGTACCTGGCTCTTGAGTCAGTTGAACTTATGGTCAAGAACGGTCAGCTTGCTGGTTTGACCATTGAGAAGGCTCAGTACAACTTGGTCAAGGCACTCGGTAAGGGTGTTCTAAAGATCATGTCAAAGATGGGCATCTCTACCGTTTCGTCTTACGCTGGCGCCCAGTGTTTTGAGGCCATCGGTCTTAGCCAAGAGTTCGTTGACGCATACTTCACCGGCACCGTAAGCCAGCTTGGCGGTATCGACATCGATGTTATTGCTGACGAAAACAGCAAGCGTCACGCTAGCGCCTACCCACTCGACGAGGCTGTAAACCCTCACGTGGCTCTAGAAACCGGCGGCGAGTACCAGTGGCGTCGCGAAGGTCCACCGCACCTTTTCAACCCTGAAACTGTTTTCAAGCTTCAGCACTCAACCAGAAACAAGCGTTACGACATTTTCCGCGAGTACACCAAGGCGGTAGATGACCAGGCCGAGGGGCTTATGACTCTGCGCGGCTTGTTTACCCTGCGCGAGGGCGTTCGCCCATCAGTGAACATCGATGAGGTTGAGCCTGTCTCAGCAATCGTCAAGCGTTTCTCTACTGGAGCGATGTCATACGGCTCGATTTCACCAGAGGCACACGAGACTCTTGCGATTGCCATGAACCAGCTGGGCGCAAAGTCAAACACCGGTGAGGGTGGCGAGGACGTGGAGCGTCTTCTTGACCCAACTCGCCGTTCAGCAATTAAGCAGGTTGCTTCTGGGCGCTTTGGTGTGACCAGCATGTACCTGACGCACGCTGATGACATTCAGATCAAGATGGCTCAGGGAGCTAAGCCAGGTGAGGGTGGCCAGCTGCCACCAAACAAGGTTTACCCTTGGATCGCAAAGACCCGTCACTCAACACCGGGTGTCGGTCTAATTTCGCCACCGCCGCACCACGACATTTACTCAATTGAAGACCTAAAGCAGTTGATCTTCGATGTGAAGCGTGCCAACCGCGAGGCTCGAGTACACGTCAAACTGGTATCGCAGGTCGGTATCGGAACTGTTGCTGCCGGTGTTGCAAAGGCAAAGGCAGACGTAATTTTGGTTTCGGGTCACGACGGTGGTACCGGCGCCAGCCCGATGAACTCTCTCAAGCACGCCGGAACCCCTTGGGAACTTGGTCTTGCTGAGGCGCAGCAAACGCTGCTGGTCAACGGCCTTCGCGACCGCGTGTCTGTGCAGGTAGACGGCCAGATGAAGACCGGTCGAGACGTAATCATCGCAGCTTTGCTAGGTGCTGAGGAGTTTGGTTTTGCCACCGCTCCGCTAGTCGTTGAAGGCTGTATTTTGATGCGCGTATGCCACCTAGACACTTGCCCAGTTGGTGTTGCGACTCAAAACCCAACCCTGCGTTCACGCTTCACTGGTAAGCCTGAGTTCGTCGTCAACTTCTTTGAGTTCTTGGCTCAAGAGGTCCGTGAGTACCTCGCTGCGCTTGGATTCAAGTCGCTTGACGAAGCAATCGGTCACAGCGAGCTCATCGACGTCAACCGTGCGATTGATCACTGGAAGGCTGACGGACTGGACCTAACTCCAATCCTGGCTACACCATCGCTTCCTGAAGGTGCTTCACTGCGTCGCATCACAGTTCAGGACCACGAGCTTGAAAAGCACTTCGACCACAAACTGATCGCAGCATCTGCGGCAGCTCTTGAAAACGCTCAGCCAGTCAAGATCGAATTGGACATCACCAACGTTGATCAGGCTGTTGGAACCATGCTTGGCAACGAGCTGACCAAACGCTACGCAGCCGACGGTCTTCCAGCTGGAACAATCGACGTTCGCCTAAGGGGTTCAGCCGGTCAGTCTTTTGGTGCGTTTGTGCCTAAGGGCATCAAGCTAACCCTTGAGGGTGACTCAAACGACTACGTAGGTAAGGGCCTTTCGGGCGGTACCATCGTGGTTCACCCAAGCAAGTCGAGCCTGTTTGCTGCTGACCAGAACATCATCGCCGGTAACGTAATCGGCTATGGAGCAACCAGTGGCCAGATGTACCTGAACGGTATTGTCGGTGAGCGCTTCTTGGTTCGTAACTCTGGCGTAACTGCTGTTGCTGAAGGCTGTGGTGACCACGCACTTGAGTACATGACCGGTGGTGTTGCAGTAATCCTGGGCAAGACCGGCCGTAACCTCGGTGCTGGAATGTCCGGTGGTGTTGCCTACGTCTACAAGCTCCGCGGCGACCACGTAAACCATGATGCCCTTACTGCTGGCGAACTTACCCTCGAGCCTTTGGCTGCAGAAGACAAGGCCAAGCTGAAGTCAGTACTTGAGCAGCACCTTGCTGAAACCGGTTCGCAGGTTGCCAAGGGAATCCTTGACAACTTCGACGGCGAGTCTGAGCACTTCACTCGTGTATTGCCTCGTGACTACGCAAACGTTCTATCAATTCGTGCCAAGGCAACCGCAAATGGCATTGACCCAGACAGCGAATCTGTTTGGAAAGAAATCTTGGAGGTCACCAATGGCTGATCCACGCGGATTCCTAAAGACAACTGAGCGAGAGACCGCTACTCGCCGCCCAGTTGCCGTTCGCATCATGGACTGGAAAGAAGTCTATGAAAAGCGCGATTCTGCAGTTGTTGCCCGTCAGGCCAGCCGTTGCATGGACTGCGGTGTGCCGTTCTGCCACCAGGGATGCCCGCTTGGCAACCTGATTCCAGAATGGAATGACCTTACCTGGCGCGAAGATGGCAAGAGCGCCATTGAACGACTACACGCGACCAACAACTTTCCTGAGTTCACCGGTCGCCTGTGCCCAGCTCCTTGCGAGAGCGCCTGTGTTCTGGGCATCAACCAGCCTGCCGTGACGATCAAAGAGATTGAAGTTTCAATCATCGACCAGGCCTTCGAGCAGGGCTGGGTTGCTCCACACGCTCCTGAACGACTAACCGGAAAGACCGTTGCGGTCATCGGTTCTGGACCAGCTGGTCTGGCCGCTGCCCAGCAGTTGACCCGCGCTGGCCACACCGTGGCAGTTTATGAGCGCGATGACCGTATCGGTGGTCTACTTCGCTACGGAATCCCTGATTTCAAGATGGAGAAGCACCACATCGATCGTCGTGTTGCACAGATGGAAGCTGAGGGAACTCGTTTCCGCACCGGCGTAAACATCGGTACCGACATCACCTGGGAAGACCTACGCTCACGTTACGACGCTGTTTTGGTTGCCACCGGAGCTTCTAAGCCACGTGACTTGAACATCCCAGGTCGCGAACTTGATGGTGTGCACTTTGCCATGGAATATCTCGTGCAGGCCAACAAGGTAGTGGCTGGGGACACTGTCGATAACCAAATTCTGGCCGGTCACAAGAACGTTGTGATTCTTGGTGGTGGAGACACCGGTGCGGACTGCCTTGGTACTGCAACCCGCCAAGGAGCAATTTCGGTCACCACTTTGGCGATTGGCAAGCAGCCTCCGGTTGAACGCCCATCGAACCAGCCTTGGCCAATGATGCCAACTCTGTTCGAAATGGCATCGGCCCACGAAGAAAATGGCGAGCGAACCTACTTGGCTTCGACCGTAGAGTTCCTTGGCGAGAACGGTAAAGTTACCGGAGTCAAGGTTGCGGAGACCGAATTTGTCGATGGAAAGCGTCTTCCGAAGGCCGGTACCGAAAGAATCATTCCTGCCGACCTAGTATTGCTTGCGCTTGGTTTCACTGGCGTTGAGGGTGATGAACTGCAGGAGCAGTCATCCATCGAACTCGACGCTCGCGGAAACGTGGCGCGTGCCGGTAACTGGGCAACAAACGCTGATGATGTGTTTGTAGCTGGAGATGCCGGCCGAGGCCAGAGCCTAATCGTTTGGGCCATCGCTGAAGGTCGCGCTGCAGCAGCCTCGATCGATGCCTACCTAGTCGGTCGCACCGAGCTACCAAGCCCGGTAAAGCCTACCGACCGCCCACTTTCAATCACTTACTAAGTTCAATCAAAAAACAAGAAAAGGTACCCATGAGACGCGCAAAAATTGTTGCCACCCTCGGTCCAGCAACCTCTACCTATGAGTCAATTCGCGCAATCATCGAAGCGGGTGTCGACGTTGCCCGCATGAACCTAAGCCACGGTAGCTACGACGTTCACGAAGAGATTTACCGCACCGTTCGCAAGGCCGCTGCCGACCTAGACAAGCCAGTTGGTGTCTTTGTTGACCTTCAGGGACCAAAGATCCGTTTGGCCCGTTTTGTTGACGGCCCACACATGCTTGAAAAGGGTGACGTATTCAAGATCACCATCAACGAGGTTGAGGGCACCAAAGAAATTTGTGGCACCACATTTAAGGGCCTGTGCGGCGACGTAAAGCCTGGAGATTTGCTACTTATTGACGACGGTAAGGTCACCCTGCGTGCCACCGAAGTTACCGAAGACACAGTTACCACCGTGGTAGACGTTCCTGGTTACGTATCAAACAACAAGGGCATCAACCTGCCTGGTGTTGCGGTTAACGTTCCAGCGCTTTCAGACAAGGATGAAGAAGACCTTCGCTGGGCAATTCGTCTTGGCGTCGACATGATCGCCCTTTCATTCGTTCGTAATGCAACCGACATTGTTCGCGTTCACGAGATCATGACCGAGGAAGGCAAGTTCTTGCCGGTTATCGCGAAGATTGAAAAGCCACAGGCAGTAGACGCACTCGAAGAAATCATCGATGCATTCGACGGCATCATGGTTGCCCGTGGTGACCTTGGTGTTGAGCTTCCATTCGAAGACGTTCCTCTAGTTCAGAAGCGTGCTGTTGAGCTTGCACGCCGCTGGGCAAAGCCGGTAATCGTTGCTACCCAGATGCTTGAAACAATGATCGAGAACTCACGCCCAACCCGCGCTGAGGCCTCTGACGTTGCCAACGCAATTCTTGACGGAGCAGACGCTGTGATGCTTTCTGGCGAGACCTCAGTGGGTAAGTGGCCAGTCGAGACCGTACAGGCTATGGCTCGCATCATCGAGTCAACCGAAGCAAATGGTCTAGACCGCATTCCGGCACTAGGTACCCGCCCACACACTCACTCTGGAGCTGTATCACTAGCCGCGGTTGAAATCGCCGAGCTTTTGGGCTCAAAGTATGTTTGCGTATTTACCGAGTCGGGTGACTCACTCCGCCGCGTATCACGCTTGCGCTCATCTGTGCCTACCATCGCGTTCACACCAAGTGAGACAGTTCGTAACCGCATGTCACTGGTTTGGGGTGCTCACACCTATTTGGTCGCACCGGTAAAGCACACCGATGAAATGATGCACCAGGTCGATGAAATCGTAATTGCTGAAAAGCTAGCCAAGGTTGGCGAAGAAGTCGTGGTTGTAGCTGGAACCCCACCGGGCATCCCTGGCTCAACCAACTCGCTTCGCGTTCACCGCGTGGGCGATGCCGTAAATGGCGCCGCACCTGGTTACCAGAGCAAATAGTCAAAAAGAAATCCCTCAGGAAATTTCCTGAGGGATTTCTTTTATTTGTGCCGAAGGCGGGACTTGAACCCGCACTCCTTTCGGAAAAGCATTTTGAGTGCTCCGCGTCTGCCATTTCGCCACTTCGGCCGGCAACAAAAGAAAATACTACCTGAAGAAACTCGAGTTCATGAAACTGAGCGTTTTGAAATAGGGTAGAGGCCATGACAGACGCAGCAAAGAAGCGCACAGTAATCGTTGCCGAAGACGAATCTCTGATTCGTATGGACATCGTTGAAACCCTGAAAGAACACGGATTCGACGTACTAGCCGAAGCAGGCGATGGCGAGCAGGCCGTGGCCCTGGTTCGTGAGCACAAGCCCGATCTTCTGGTTATGGATATCAAGATGCCGAACATGGATGGCATTACTGCGGCTGAGCAGCTTGCTGATGCCAAAGTTCCAATTGTTCTGCTCACTGCGTTCAGTCAGAAAGAATTAGTTGATCGTGCCAGCGAAGCTGGTGCAATGGCTTACGTCGTGAAACCGTTCACACCTAATGACCTATTGCCAGCCATCGAAATTGCTCTCAGTCGCCACGCTCAAATCACCGCACTTGAGTGTGAGATTTCTGACCTCAATGAACGGTTTGAAACTCGCAAATTGGTTGACCGAGCCAAGGGTCTTCTGAACGAGAAGATGGGCTTGTCGGAACCGGATGCATTCCGTTGGATTCAAAAGGCTTCTATGGACCGTCGTTTGACCATGCAGGAAGTTGCCACCACTGTTATCGAGCAGCTGGGCACACCAAAAACTGGAGCCTAGTTTTTCTCTTTCAAGAAATTAGTAATTCGCACAGTTGAGAGCCTTCGACCCTGCTCATCTGAAATCACGATCTCGTGCGTGGCAAGGGTTTTGCCAAGACTTAGTGCGGTGCAAACAGCGATAACTTTGCCAGTGGTTGCCGGACGACTGTGACTGGCGTTTACCTCAATACCCATGGCAACTTTGTCTGGATGCGCCCAAACGTTTGCTGCAAAGCTTCCTAGGCTCTCACCCAGCACTACGTGAGCGCCTCCGTGGAGCACGCCTAGAGGCTGTGTGTTGCCTTCAACCGGCATAGTTGCAACAGCCCGCTCAGCGGAAAGTTCCAGCAGTTCAATTCCCATTTTTTCGGCTAGCGCGCCCAGACCGCGCAACTGAAGTAACTCCTGTGCGGCCTGGCTGTACTTTTCTGATTCCGAAGACACCGATTGCTCCTTGGCTGAAGGTTTAGGCAAAGTAGGCTTGCCTCTATGAACGCTAATCCAAAGCCTACCCTCCTGCTAATCGACGGGCATTCACTGGCATTTCGTGCTTTTTACGCACTAAGCCCAGATAGCTTCAAGACTTCGGATGGGCAGCACACCAACGCCGTTCACGGCTTTATTTCGATGCTGCTAAACATTCTGCAGGCAGAGAAACCAACCCACTTGGCTGTTGCGTTCGACCTTTCCAGAAGTTCATTCCGAACCGAGGAGTATCCCGAGTACAAGGGCACCCGCGGAGAAACCCCGCCGGAGTTTGTCGGGCAAACTGAGCTGCTTCAAGAAGCACTGGCCGCGATGAACATCCGGACCATCACTCGTCCGAATTTTGAGGCTGACGACATCATCGCTAGCCTCGCCGATCAAAGTGCCGATAAGGGCTTCGATGTTTACGTGGTTTCTGGTGATCGCGACACTTTCCAACTAATCAGCGATCGCACCACAATTTTGTATCCGGTAAAGGGCGTGCTGAATCTGGCCAGAATGGACGACGCTGCGGTTCTAGAAAAGTACGGAATTCACGCCAAGCAATACCCAGATCTAGCAGCACTCGTTGGAGAGACCTCCGATAACCTGCCGGGCATTCCGGGCGTAGGCCCAAAGACCGCGGCCAAGTGGCTGCAGCAACACGGAGACCTCAACGGTGTACTAGCCGCTGCTGAGCAAATTACTGGAAAGGTGGGCGAGAGCCTTCGAGAGCACCGAGAACTTGCGGTCCGCAATCGCCGCTTGAACCATCTGGTCCGCGACCTAGACTTTGACTTCACCCAGGATGACCTGAGCCTTGGTGCGGTAGACGAGGACCAGGTTCGCGCAGTATTTGCCAAGCTGCAGTTCAAGTCACTCACCGAGCGAGTTCTCAAACTCCGTGGAGCCAATGGTTCACAGACCAGCAATGGGTCGAAGCCCGAGGCAACTGGAACATCTTCTGCAGTAAGCGCCTTCAACGAGGCTTTTGCCACCCCAACAGCTGTTTTCGATGAGGTATCAGTGCCGGAGGTTTCAGTGGTTGGCTCTGATGAGCTGACTGCTTGGTTAAAAGAGCAGCACGGCACCATCGGGGTGGCCTTTGAATTTGCCAACGATGCCGTGAGCAGTGTTGGTTTTGCAACCGAGGCGCTCAGAAAACTTTGGGCCCCAACCAGCTCTGAAGAGTTGCAGAACGTGCTCGGCGGTTGGCTTGCCGACTCAACCGTGGCCAAGGCGCTGCACGGCGCTAAGGACGTCAATAAACGCCTGCTGGACCTTGGACTGACTGCGAGCAGCGTGGACTATGACCCGCTCCTGATGGCATATCTGCTGAACCCGGTAGGTAAGAATTTCAGCCTTGACGAACTGGCTCTTGAGTATCTGGGAATGGTGGTTAAGCGCTCGGACCCAAATCAGTTGATCGCCGACGAGGCCACCGATGTGTCCCTCGATGCATTTTTGACTAGCCTGCTCAGCCCAAAACTGTTCAAACTGCTCGAGGAGCAGAATCAGCTCAGGGTCTATGCCGAAGTTGAGCTACCTACGGTTCGGTCGCTGGCCCAAATGGAACATCTGGGTGTTGCAGTAGATCAGGCCAAACTGCAGGCGCTGTTTGAACGCCTGTCCGCAGAGGTGGCCGAGATTGCCAAGCAGGCCTACGCCATTATCGGGCGTGAGGTTAACCTGGCCTCGCCCAAGCAATTGCAGACAATTTTGTTTGATGAACTGGGAATGACCGGCACCAAGCAGGTCAAAACTGGATTCTCGACAAACGCAGCCGCACTGAACGAATTGTTTGAACAGACCCAACACCCGTTTCTCGAGCGATTGCTCGAACACCGCGAAGTCACCAAGATCCGTCAAATTGTAGAAACCATGCTGAAGGCAATCGGGGCAGACGGTCGCATTCACACAAATTACGTGCAGACTGGCACCTCGACCGGGCGTCTTTCCTCAGAAAACCCAAATCTCCAGAACATCCCGATCAAGAGTGAGCGCGGTCGCGAGATTCGCGATGCCTTTGTGGTTGGCGCGGGTTTTGAGACACTTTTGACGGCTGACTACTCGCAGATCGAAATGCGAATCATGGCTCACCTGTCAGAGGATGAGGGCATTATCGAAGCCTTCAAAACTGGTGAGGACCTTCACCGATTTGTCGGTGCTCGTATTTTCGGCGTTGCGCCAAGCGAGGTCACCTCGGCGATGCGCTCGAAGGTCAAGGCCATGAGCTACGGTTTGGTTTACGGACTCAGCGAGTACGGACTGGCTAAGCAGTTGCGCATTCCAAACGCCGAGGCCAAGCAATTGATGGCCGACTACTTTGCCCGTTTCGGGGGAGTGCGGCGGTACCTAGCCTCTGTGGTTGATGAAGCAAAAACCCTCGGATATACGGCGACTACCTTTGGTCGTCGACGCCCTTTCGAAGACCTAAACAGCAAGCTCTTCCAGGTGCGTGAAAACGCACGACGAGCAGCTCTGAACGCACCTATTCAGGGAACCGCGGCAGACATCATGAAACTGGCCATGAACCAGATCTCTGAGTCGCTGGCGACTGAAGGCTTTGCGAGCCGCATGCTTTTGCAAGTCCATGACGAATTGGTCTTTGAAGTGGCAACCGGAGAGCTAGAAAAACTCAAGGCCATGGTTACCGACAAAATGGCTAATGTTGTCGACCTTTCGGTGCCGCTAGAAGTTCAAATTGGTATCGGAAAGAGCTGGGATCAAGCTGGCCACTAGCCTTTAGAACCGCTAGGATTGAAGGGTGTGTATTTTCGTACGCACTAAATCCATTGTCGGATCAGACTCCTTGGAAAAGCCAAGGATGTTCTGGCGCGACCAGAGAATTGCCCGTTAAGAGTAAAAATAAATATGACCACCAAATCAACCAAGCAGATCGCTGTAAACGACATCGGTTCTGCAGAAGACTTCCTTGCAGCTGTAGAAGCAACTCTGAAGTTCTTCAACGACGGCGACCTAATCACCGGAACCGTTGTAAAGATCGACCGCGACGAAGTTCTACTTGACGTCGGTTACAAGACTGAAGGTGTAATCCCTTCTCGTGAACTTTCAATCCGCCACGATGCAGATCCATCAGAGATCGTTAGCGTTGGCGATGCAGTAGAGGCACTTGTCCTTCAGAAGGAAGACAAGGAAGGCCGTCTAATCCTTTCAAAGAAGCGTGCACAGTACGAGCGCGCATGGGGCGACGTCGAGAAGATCAAAGAAGCAGACGGCACCGTCAATGGTGTGGTTATCGAAGTTGTTAAGGGTGGTCTGATCGTAGACATCGGCCTTCGTGGCTTCTTGCCTGCATCGCTCATCGAGCTTCGCCGCGTTCGCGACCTTGGCCCATACCTAGGCCAGAAGGTTGAAGCCAAGATTCTTGAGCTAGACAAGAACCGCAACAACGTTGTGCTTTCACGTCGCGCTCTACTTGAAGAATCACAGTCTGCTTCACGCAGCACCTTCCTAGCTGACCTTGCTAAGGGCCAGATCCGTACCGGTGTTGTTTCATCGATCGTAAACTTCGGTGCATTCATTGACCTTGGTGGCGTAGACGGTCTAGTTCACGTATCTGAGCTTTCATGGAAGCACATTGAGCACGCTTCAGAGGTCGTTGAGATCGGTCAGGAAGTTACTGTTGAGGTTCTAGAGGTAGACCAGGAGCGTGAACGCGTTTCACTATCTCTAAAGGCAACTCAGGAAGACCCATGGCAGGTATTCGCTCGTACCCACGCAATCGGACAGTACGCTCCAGGTAAGGTAACCAAGTTGGTTCCTTTCGGTGCATTCGTTCGCGTTGCAGACGGCATCGAGGGTCTTGTTCACATCTCAGAGCTTTCTTCAAAGCACATCGAGCTAGCCGAGCAGGTTGTTTCAGTGAACCAGGACGTATTCGTCAAGGTCATCGACATCGACCTAGACCGTCGCCGCATTTCACTATCGCTAAAGCAGGCTAACGAAGAGGTAGACCCAGAGGGCACCGACTTCAACCCTGCGCTTTACGGTATGGCTGCAGACTACGACGAGAACGGTACCTACAAGTACCCAGAGGGCTTCGACGCAACCACCAACGAGTGGAAGCCAGGCTTCGAGGAAGCTCGCACCAAGTGGGAGAAGGAATACGCTGAGGCTCACGCCCGTTGGGAAGAGCACAAGAAGCAGGTTGCAGCCGCAAACGAGGCAGCAGCTAAGCTTCCTGAGGCTCCAGAGGCATCAGCAGCAGCATCTTCAAGCAGCTACTCAAGCGAGTCATCAGAGTCAGGCACCCTGGCATCAGATGAGTCACTTGCAGCTCTTCGCGACAAGCTAAAGAGCGCAGAGTAACAACCGCTCTGAAAATGGAGGTCGGCCGAATGGCCGGCCTCCATTTTTGTTTAGGCTAGAGCTATGTACTTAGTTGGCCTAACCGGGGGAATAGCGGCCGGAAAATCAACGGTTGCGGATTTCTGGACTCGACAGGGCGCAATCGAAGTTGATGCCGACGCTCTTGCTCGTGAGGCAGTAGCACCGGGAACTCCGGGGGCGGCAAAGATTCTCGAACTTTTCGGCAGCTCGGTCTTCAACCCTGACGGCACGCTAAATCGCCCGGCACTGGGTGAACTTGTGTTCAACGACCGAGAAAAGCGTGAACAGTTGGAGGCAATTGTGCATCCGATTGTTAAGGCTCTGGCCAAGGAGCGGGTAGCTGCATTTCCAGAGGACTCAATCGTTATCTACAATGTTCCGCTACTAGTAGAAGCCTCCGTTGACCTACCGTTTGACCTTGTTGTCACCGTTGAAGCCCCGATTGAAAAGCAACTCGATCGCTTGGTCAAGATTCGTGGCCTAAGTCAGCCGGAAGCTGCCGCACGCATCGCCTCTCAAGCCAGCCCAGCGCAACGAGCCAATGTTGCCGACGTGATTTTGAACTCAAACCAAGATCTCATTTTGCTCCTCAAGGATGCCGAGTTGCTGTGGCACCGAATCGAACGGGAAGCCTCAGCCAAGTTTTCTGCTTGAGCATATCGACATGGAAGCAACCAGATCTTTTGCACCTTTCCAGGTGATTAGCGAGTACACACCCTCGGGCGACCAGCCAACCGCAATTGCTGACCTTGCCGCTCGGATCAATGCCGGCGAGAAGGACGTTGTACTGCTCGGTGCTACCGGTACTGGTAAATCTGCAACCACCGCCTGGCTAATTGAAGCCGTGCAGCGGCCAACCTTGGTCTTGGCTCACAACAAGACCTTGGCAGCTCAGCTGGTGAATGAATTCCGTGAATTGTTGCCTAATAATGCCGTGGAGTACTTCGTAAGTTACTACGACTACTACCAGCCAGAAGCCTACGTGGCTCAGACAGATACATTCATTGAAAAGGACTCCTCAATCAACGAGGAAGTTGAGCGCCTTCGCTACTCGGCAACCACGAGTTTGTTAAGTCGCCGCGATGTTGTTGTAGTGAGCACTGTTTCTTGCATTTATGGCCTCGGTGCTCCTGAGGAGTATCTAAATTCTCGGGTTTCACTTCAGGTTGGGCAACAAATTGATCGAGATGACCTAATTCGCAAATTCGTGTCTATGCAGTACGCCCGTAATGACATCGATTTTTCACGCGGAAACTTCCGGGTCAAAGGTGACACCATCGAAATCATCCCGGTGAACGAGGAGATGGCAATTCGAATCGAATTCTTCGGTGACGAAATTGAGGCTCTCTATTCGCTGTTTCCACTTACAGGCGAGATTGCCAAAACAGAATCTGCTGTCTCAATCTTCCCGGCCTCGCTCTACATGGCTGGACCAGACCGCATGGGTAAAGCCATCGAGGGTATCGAAGAAGAGTTAGTTTGGCGCGTCAAAGAGCTCGAGAGCCAGGGCAAGCTCCTCGAAGCTCAGCGCTTGAAAATGAGAACTACGTTTGACTTAGAAATGATCAACGAACTTGGATTCTGCTCAGGCATCGAGAACTACTCTCGGCACATCGACGGGCGCGAGCCAGGCTCGGCACCTAGCTGCCTTTTGGATTACTTCCCAGAAGACTTCCTTACCGTCATCGACGAGTCCCACGTTACGGTGCCGCAGATCGGTGCCATGTATGAGGGAGACTCAAGCCGTAAGCGAAACCTGGTCGAGTATGGCTTCCGCCTGCCCTCGGCACTTGACAATCGACCGCTAAAATTTAGCGAATTTCAGGAGCGAGTGGGCCAGACGGTTTACTTATCCGCCACCCCCGGCAAGTACGAAATGAACCTCGGGGCCGGAATCGTCGAACAAATTATTCGCCCAACCGGTCTGATTGATCCTGAAATTGTGATCAAGCCGAGCAAGGGTCAAATCGATGATCTGCTCGAGGAGATTCGTATACGTGCGGCCAAAGACGAGCGAGTCTTGGTAACTACTCTCACCAAGAAAATGGCAGAAGAACTGACTGATTTCTTGACCGAGGCTGGAGTGAGGGTTCGCTACCTTCACTCCGATGTCGACACTCTGCGACGAGTTGAACTGCTGCGCGAACTACGCAGCGGAGTGTTCGACGTCCTGATCGGAATTAACCTGCTCAGAGAAGGCCTGGACTTACCCGAGGTTTCTCTGGTTAGCATTTTGGACGCGGATAAAGAGGGCTTCCTTCGGTCGACGACATCGCTCATTCAGACCATTGGACGTGCTGCACGAAATATCAACGGCCAAGTGCATATGTATGCCGACAACCTCACCGATTCAATGGCGCGGGCGATCGAAGAGACCAATCGCAGGCGAGCCAAGCAGGTTGCCTACAACAAAGCTCACGGCGTGGACCCGCAGCCGTTACGCAAGAAAATTGCTGACATCACCGATCAGATTTTGCGCGAAGAGCAAGACACGGCTGAACTGCTCGAGAAGGCCAGCAAAAAGAAGACCCGTGACGGTAAATCGGTTATTCCGGTTAAGTCGCGCAAGGGCATCGCGTCCATGGCCCAAGAAGAAATTCTTTCGATCATCGTCGACCTCGATGCACAGATGAAAGAAGCCGCCGTCGAACTCAAATTTGAGCTTGCTGCGCGACTTAGAGATGAAATATCTGAACTCAAACATGAGCTTCGGCAAATGGAAAAAGCTGGACACGTTTAGGCGTGCCAGAACTACAGCAAGGTTAAACTTCAAAGATGCCGATTACACCGATAAGCCACGAAAACAAGCTAGTCATCAAGGGTGCTCGAGTTCACAATCTTAAGAACGTGAACCTTGAGGTACCCCGTGACGCGATGGTTGTCTTCACTGGACTTAGTGGTTCCGGTAAGTCATCGTTGGCATTTGACACGATCTTTGCTGAGGGTCAGCGTCGATACGTGGAATCGCTGTCTGCCTATGCAAGACAATTCCTTGGTCAGGTTGACCGACCAGATGTTGACTTTATCGAGGGTTTGAGCCCGGCAGTTTCGATCGATCAGAAGTCCACAAATCGAAACCCTCGTTCAACGGTGGGAACCATCACCGAGATACACGACTACTTGCGCCTGCTCTGGGCTCGCGTCGGAGTGCCTTACTGTGCCGAATGCGGCGAGAAGATTGTCAAACAGACTCCGCAACAGATTGTCGACCAAATTCTTGAACTACCTGAGGGCACTCGGTTTCAGATTCTGGCCCAAATCGTCGACCAAAAAAAGGGCGAGTTCGTTGATTTGTTCAAAGAGCTCAACGGGCAAGGTTTTGCCCGCGCTGTGGTTGACGGCGAGGTTGTACAGCTAGCTGACGCCAAACCGCTAAAAAAGACGTTCAAGCACGACATCTCAGTAGTCATCGATCGACTGGTGGCAAAGCCAGAGATTATTGGTCGCCTAGCTGATTCGGTCGAAACCGGCCTCAAACTAGCCGGAGGGCGCATCCTAGTTGACCTTGTCGACGAGCCGGCCGGGCCGGGGAAGACACGAGTTTTCAGTGAGAAAATGTCTTGCCCGAATGAACACCCGCTAAGTCTCACCGAGATTGAACCTAGAACTTTCTCTTTTAACGCCCCGTTCGGTGCTTGCCCTCAGTGTTCTGGCCTCGGAGTAAAGCAGGCGGTTGACGCCGAGCTCGTTATCGGTGACCCAGACGCGAGTATTAATGGGGGAGTTATCCTCCCTTGGTCGACCCAGGGAAAGGGTTTGTTTCACTATTTCTCGCGAATGCTTGAAGGTCTAGCCGACGACCTGGAGTTCTCACTAGACACCCCTTGGAAGAAGCTGCCCGAAGAGGTGCAGCAGGCCGTTCTTCATGGAAACAATTTCGATGTTCAGGTTAAGTGGAAGAACAAGTACGGTCGCGAACTGCGCTACACCACCGGATTCGAGGGTGTCTTGGGCTACATCGAGCGCAAATACCTTGAGTCTGAAAACGACTACGCCAGGGCTAAGTGGTCAGGTTTTCTTCGAGAGATTCCGTGCCCAGCGTGCGCCGGGCAACGCTTAAAGCCTGAAGTTCTCGCTGTGAAGGTGGCTGGCGTCAGCATCGCCGACGTAGCCGCGATGAGCCTCGGTGATGCGGTCAAGTTCTTCGAAACCATCGTCCTAGATGAACGAGACGTAAAAATTGCGGCACAGGTACTTCGTGAAATCAGGGCCAGGCTGGACTTTTTGATGGCAGTTGGTCTCGACTACCTGTCACTAGAGCGCGCCGCCGGTTCACTTTCGGGCGGTGAGGCGCAGCGCATTCGATTGGCTACGCAAATCGGTTCTGGCCTAACCGGTGTTTTGTACGTACTCGATGAACCTTCGATTGGTCTTCACCAGCGCGATAACCGCAGACTCATCGACACCCTGATCAAACTTCGCGACCTTGGCAACACCTTGATTGTCGTGGAGCATGACGAGGACACCATCAAGGCCTCTGACTGGGTGGTCGACATTGGCCCAGGTGCCGGTGTTAACGGTGGTGAGGTGGTTCACAGTGGCCCTTATGCAGCCCTGCTCAAGAATCAAAACTCGCTAACCGGTGCATTCCTGTCCGGACGTGAGGCCATCGTTACACCAAAGAAGCGCCGGTCAATTGACCCAAAGCGCAAGCTAAAGGTAGTCGGTGCCCGCGAAAACAATCTGCAAAATGTAGACGTGGAATTCCCGCTGGGCGTTCTGACTGCGGTGACGGGTGTCAGCGGATCGGGCAAGTCTTCACTGGTCAACGACGTGCTCTACGAAGTTCTGGCCAACAGCCTGAACGGAGCCAAGGGCGTGGCTGGACGTCACACTCGCATCGAGGGAATCGAACTTCTCGACAAGGTTGTGCACGTCGACCAAAACCCAATTGGTCGAACTCCACGTTCAAATCCGGCAACCTACACCGGTGTCTTCGATCACATCAGAAAGTTGTTTGCAGAGACCCAAGAGTCAAAAGCCAGGGGATACCAGCAGGGTCGATTCTCGTTCAACGTAAAGGGTGGGCGCTGTGAATCCTGCTCGGGTGACGGAACCCTAAAAATTGAGATGAACTTTCTACCGGATGTATACGTGGCCTGTGAAGTTTGTCACGGTGCCCGCTACAACCGTGAGACTCTCCAGGTGCTTTATAAGGGTAAGAACATCGCCGAGGTGCTTGAAATGCCAATCGCTGAAGCCGCTGAATTCTTTGCACCGATAAGTTCAATCGCCCGATACCTCGAGACTCTTGTCGAAGTTGGTTTGGGTTATGTTCGCCTCGGCCAGAGCGCAACCACCCTCTCAGGCGGAGAGGCCCAGCGCGTCAAGCTGGCCACCGAGCTTCAACGCAGATCGAACGGCCGAAGCATTTATGTTTTGGATGAACCAACCACCGGTCTCCACTTCGAGGACGTTCGAAAGCTCCTCCTGGTGCTGAATGGCTTGGTTGAAAAGGGCAACACCGTGTTAGTCATTGAACACAACCTTGATGTGATTAAGTCATCCGACTGGATTATCGACATGGGCCCAGAGGGTGGATCACGCGGTGGTCAAGTGGTTGCCATCGGAACACCGGAGCAGGTAGCGGCTAACCAGAAATCATTCACGGGCGGATTCCTCAAGGAGCTGCTCAGCTAATGGCCAATGAGCTCTCGTTTCGGCCAAAAACCAGCGAGATTCCAACTAATCCCGGTGTGTACCGTTGGCTTGATGCCAGCGGCCGTGTGCTTTACGTGGGGAAGGCTAAAAACCTAAGGGCCAGACTCAGCAACTACTTTGGCCCGTTAGATAGCCTTCACGAACGAACCCGAAGAATGGTGACTTCGGCCGCTGATGTGCAGTGGACTATTGTCAAAACCGAGTACGAGGCTCTTCAGCTTGAGTTCACCTGGATCAAGGAATATGACCCGCCTTTCAACGTTCGCTTCAAGGATGACAAAACCTACCCGTACCTGGGCGTATCCATTGGAGAAGAGGTTCCTCGGGTCTTCATTACTCGCACGCGCGACCTAAAGGGAGTTAAGTACTTCGGGCCCTACACACAGGCCTGGGCCGTTCGGGAGACCCTAGACACCCTGCTGAAGGTCTATCCGGTTCGATCCTGCACCAAAGGTGTTTACCAGCGAGCCAAGGCTTCCAATCGGGCCTGCCTCCTGGGTGACATCGGCAAATGCGCGGCCCCCTGCGTAGACCGAGTAACTAAGAGCGAGCACCGGGCAATAGCCAAAGAATTTATTGACTTCATGTCGGGCGGAGATACTCAGCACGTTGAGACGCTTCGAAAGCGGATGTTTGAGGCGAGCGAGAACCAACAGTATGAGCTCGCCGGTCGGCTTCGCGACAACATCGGTGCTCTCGAGCGGGTGCTAGAGAAAAGTACTGTCGTGTTTAGCGATCAAACGGACGCCGACTTATTTGGAATCGCTGATGACGAGCTGGCCGCGGCAGTATCGCAATTCATAGTTCGAGGCGGTCGAATTCGTGGTGTGCGTGGATGGGTGGTCGACAAAGAGCTCGAACGAACCCTTCCAGAACTTGTCGAGTACGTCCTTCAAAATGTGTACACCGGCTCCATCGATGCAGAACCGGTCGACATTCCACGCGAGATATTGGTTCCCGTGCTACCGGATGATGCCAAGGATCTAACCCGATGGCTCTCGGCTAAGCGCGGCACTAAAACTGAACTAAGGGTTGCCCAACGTGGCGATAAAGCCGCCTTGGCTTCAACCGCTGAAACCAATGCCAAGCACTCGCTCATGCTCTACAAAACTCGAAGGTCTGCGGACTTCACCGCACGGGCAGATGCGCTGGCGGGAATTCAAAAAGCGCTCCAGCTTGCGGATGCACCACTGCGAATTGAGTGTTTTGACGTTTCGCACCTAGGTGGCACCGGCGTGGTTGCATCGATGGTCGTTTTTGAAGATGGCCTGCCGAAGAAGGACCACTACCGACGCTTCTCGATTGAGAACACCACCGATGACACTGAATCTATTTACCAGGTGGTCTCCAGGCGACTGAAATATCTCCGCGAACCTCAGTCCAATGCAGCTGAAGAAACAAAATTTAGTTACTTTCCGTCTTTGCTCATAGTTGATGGCGGGCTTCCGCAGGTAAATGCAGCGCAGCGGGCTATCAACGATTCAGGTGTTCCAGGGCTGACCGTAGTTGGCCTCGCAAAACGTCTTGAGGAGATTTGGCGACCAGGGGAGGAGTACCCGGTTATTCTCCCGCGTGCGACCGACGAACTGTTTCTACTTCAGAGAATTCGAGATGAAGCGCACCGTTTTGCCATCACCTATCAGAGGCAAAAACGTAAGAGCAGTATCGCCACTGAACTGTCCGAGGTTCCTGGCCTCGGTGAGAAACGCGTCTCGGCCTTACTGAAGCACTTCGGGTCGGCTAAGCGGCTCAAACTGGCCAGCGCGGACGAAATATCTTCAGTAGCTGGCATCGGCCCCGTGTTGGCTCAAGAGATAGTTAATCGCCTAGAAATCTAAAAACACTCTTCGGCGTGTCGCACTTCGATAGACTGTGATGCACTCAGCTATTTCGACTTCAAATTCAACCGAGGGGAGGGTGTTTTGAACTCAGATAAAAGGCGTGAACTGCTCATCGTCACCGGTATGTCTGGTGCGGGTCGTTCCACAGTGGGCAAGGCGCTCGAAGACCTTGGCTGGTACGTGGTCGACAATTTGCCTCCACAGATGTTGAATCCGATTGCTGACCTTTTTACCCTGACCAAAACTCCGTTGCCACGCTTGGCTGTGGTTATCGATGTTCGCGGCGGCGAGTTTTTCTCAGAACTTCAAACTCACCTGAACTCACTGCGCAGCAGAAGCCTTAACCTGCGGGTGCTCTTTTTAGAAGCAACCGATTCAGCCTTGGTCAAGAGGTTCGAATCGGTGCGGCGCCCACACCCACTCCAGGGGAGCGGCACCATCCTGGACGGCATCGCAGAGGAACGCGTCAGACTATTGAGCCTGCGAGAATCGGCCGACGTGGTCATCGACACCAGTGACCTCAACATTCATCAGCTATCAAACAAGATTGCCGAGGGATTCACCCTTGAACAGACCTCAAAACTTCAAATCAACGTGATGTCTTTTGGTTTCAAATACGGCTTACCTTCTGACGCCGATCTGGTTGCCGACGCAAGGTTCCTGCCGAATCCGTTTTGGCAAGAATCGCTGAGACCATTTACCGGAGAAGACACTGCGGTTAGCGACTTTGTGTTGAGCCAGTCTGGTGCCCAAGAATTTGTGACCAACTACGTGGCTGCGCTCAAGCCGGTTCTGCGCGGCTATCTCAACGAGAACAAGCGTTACGCAACCATCGCGATTGGTTGCACCGGTGGCAAGCACCGCTCGGTGGCAATGTCGCGGGCTATTGCTGATGAATTGAATAAAATCCCAGATGTTTCAGTGACGGTCAAACACCGCGACCTAGGCAAGGAATAACGATGGCACTTACGGCTGACCTCAAGGATGAGCTCGCGCGACTCGAAATCGGAAAAAATTCGGTGCGGGTGGCAGAGCTGTCCACAATTCTGAGATTTTCAGGCGGCCTTCACCTAATCTCAGGACGCGTTGCGGTTGAAGTCGAGCTCGACACTGCCCAGATTGCTCGCCGAGTTCGTAAAGACCTAACTGACCTTTTTGGCATTGATAGCGAGATGGCAGTTATTTCTCCTTCGGGAATCCGTCGAAGCAGCCGCTACCAAATCCGAGTTCTGCACCAGGGTGATGTTTTGGCTCGTCAAACCGGTCTTCTCGACCAGCGTGGTCGCCCGGTGCGAGGGTTGCCTGCCAACTTGGTCTCAGGTTCCATTCAAGAAGCGCAGGCGGTTTGGCGCGGCGCATTTTTGGCACACGGTTCACTAACCGACCCGGGCCGCTCGGCAGCACTAGAAATAACTGCACCGGGCAATGAGGCTGCAATGGCTCTGGTTGGCGTTGCCCGCAGGTTGGGTGTCACGGCAAAGGCCCGCGAGGTCCGTGGCGTTTACCGAGTCACCGTCCGCGAGGGCGAGGCAATTGCAACCATGCTGACCCAGATGGGTGCACACACGCAGGTACTGCGCTGGGAAGAAATGCGTCTCCGCAGAGAGGTGCGGGCAACTGCCAATCGACTCGCAAACTTCGACGACGCAAACCTTCGCCGCTCGGCGCAGGCTGCCGTTGCAGCTGGTGCACGCGTGGAACGCGCCCTTGAGATTCTCGGCGAGGACATTCCCGAGCACCTTCGTTACGCTGGCCAGTTGAGGCTCAAGCACAAGCAAGCCAGCCTGGATGAGCTGGGTCACCTAGCTGACCCGGCCATGACCAAAGACGCTATTGCAGGTCGAATTCGCCGTCTGCTGGCGATGGCAGACAAGCGAGCCGAGGATCTAGGAATCCCAGCGACCGACGCCTTTTTGCCTGAGGATCTCGACGAGTAAAACTCAGGAATAACCTGACCCTAATTTTGACTAGGCTTTTTATAAACCCAACGAGGAGAAACCAATGACCAAGTACGTTTTGCCAGAACTTAGCTACGACTACTCAGCTCTTGAACCAAGCATTTCGGCTCGGATTATGGAGTTGCACCACTCGAAGCACCACGCTGCTTATGTAGCCGGCGCCAACGCGACTCTTGACCTTCTTGAGGAAGCTCGCGCTAAGAACGACTTCACCTGGGTAAACAAGCTTCAGAAGGACCTGGCTTTCCACCTTGGTGGTCACATCAACCACTCGATCTTCTGGAAGAACCTAACCGCAGCAAACACCGATCGCCCAGAGGGTGAGTTGGCTGCAGCAATCGACGAGTTCTTCGGCTCATTTGAGGCGTTCCAAGCCCACTTCAACGCGTCAGCTATGGGAATTCAGGGCTCGGGATGGTCATTCCTAGCCTGGGATCTAGTCGGTCAGCGCCTAATTATTGAGCAGCTATACGACCAGCAGGGCAACGTCATCCCGACCACCGTCCCGCTGCTAATGCTTGACATGTGGGAGCACGCTTTCTACCTCGACTACCAGAACGTCAAGGGCGACTATGTAAAGGCTTTCTGGAACATCATCAACTGGTCTGACATTCAGGCACGTTTCGAAGCCGCACGCACGAAAACAGACGGTCTACTGCTATTCTGATAAGAGTTTTTCCACCCAAAGACGCGTGGCAACTAGCACCCAAATAACTAATCAAAACACGCGTCAATTTGTGGCGCCTAACCTCCCTGGAGAACTAAGTGGCTATTCGTGTTGGAATCAACGGCTTCGGTCGTATTGGTCGTAACTACCTTCGTGCAGCATTGGCAAAGGGCACCGAGCTTGAAATCGTCGCAGTAAACGACCTAAGTGACCCAAAGTCACTGGCTCACCTGCTTAAGTACGACTCAGTAACCGGTCGTCTACCTCAGGACGTTTCAGTTGACGGCCAGAACATCATCGTTGGCGGTCAGGTCATCAAGGTTCTTGCTGAGCGCAACCCTGCAGACCTAGGCTGGGGAGACCTTGGCGTTGACATCGTTATCGAGTCAACCGGTCGTTTCACCGACGCAGAAGCAGCAAAGGCTCACATCGCAGCTGGCGCCAAGAAGGTTCTAATTTCTGCTCCAGCAACCGGCGAGGACGCAACCTTCGTTCTAGGTGTAAACGATCACCTATACGACCCAGAGAAGCACCACATCATCTCAAACGCTTCTTGCACCACCAACTGCTTGGCTCCGTTCGCAAAGGTATTCAACGACAAGTTCGGTATTGAGAACGGTCTGATGACCACTGTTCACGCTTACACCGCTGACCAGAACCTTCAGGACGGCCCTCACGGCGACCTTCGTCGTGCACGCGCAGCTGCAATCAACATTGTGCCTTCATCAACCGGTGCTGCTAAGGCAATCGGCCTAGTTCTTCCTGAACTAAAGGGCAAGCTAGATGGCTACGCACTTCGCGTTCCAGTTCCAACCGGTTCGATCACCGACCTAACCTTGGTTTCAAAGACCGATGTAACCGTTGAGGAAATCAAGGCAGCCTACAAGGCAGCTTCAGAGTCTGGCCCAATGGTTGGAATCTTGAAGTACACCGAGGACGAGATCGTTTCAAGCGACATCGTTACCGATGCACACTCATCAATCGTTGACGCAGGCCTAATCAAGGTCATCGGCCGTACCGTAAAGATCAGCTCTTGGTACGACAACGAATGGGGTTACTCAAACCGCTTGGTAGAACTTACCGAGCTAGTTGCCAGCAAGCTCTAAACCCCAAACAAAATGTGGCCCTCATGTAGGGCCGTGAAAGATCAAAATGCGTAAACTCTCCGACCTGCCAAATCTTGATGGAAAGCGGGTAGTAATCCGCTGCGACCTCAACGTTCCACTAGATGGAACCAGAATTACCGACGATGGTCGCATCGTTGCCTCTGTTCCAACCATCAAGTACCTGGTCGACCAGGGCGCCAAGGTAGTGGTTATCTCACACCTTGGCCGCCCAGAGGGTGCGCCGGATGCCAAGTACTCACTCGAACCTGCTGCAAAGCGTTTGGGTGAGCTACTTGGACAGCCAGTCTTCTTTGCATCAGACACAGTCGGCAGCGAAGCCAAGGGTGCCGTCAAGGCACTGGCTCGCGGCGGAGTCGTGGTTCTAGAGAACCTACGCTTCAATGCGGCTGAGACCAGCAAGGATGCTTCAGAGCGTGAAGCTTTTGCCGCAAAACTTGCTGAGTTTGGTGACTTCTTCATCAGCGATGGTTTCGGTGTAGTCCACCGCAAGCAAGCATCGGTGTTTGAACTAGCCAAGGCCCTGCCAAGCGCCTGTGGTCTTCTAATTGAGAAAGAACTAGATGTTCTGACTCGCCTTACCAGCACCCCAGAGCGCCCATACGCCGTGGTTCTAGGCGGCTCTAAGGTTTCAGACAAGCTTGGTGTCATCGATCACCTGCTTCCAACCGTAAACAAGCTTTTGGTTGGTGGCGGAATGGTGTTCACATTCCTTGCTGCTCAGGGCTACAAGGTTGGCTCGAGCCTGCTTGAAGTTGATCAAATCGAAACCTGTAAAGAGTACCTATCCCGTGCCGAGGCCCTGGGTGTAGAGGTAATTCTGCCAACAGACATCGTAGTTGCATCAAAATTTGGCGCTGACGCCGAAGTGGCTGTAACTGCTGCAAGTGAAATTGAGTCTTCTCCGTTTGGTTCAACCGGCCTGGGTCTAGACATCGGTCCAGAATCTGCTGCACGTTTTGCAGCTGAAGTTGCTGCCGCCAAGACTGTCTTTTGGAATGGCCCAATGGGCGTATTTGAAATTGACAAATTTGCCGGCGGAACTCGCGCCGTTGCTAAGGCCCTTACCGAAGTTGACGGACTAAGCGTTGTCGGAGGCGGCGATTCAGCAGCAGCCGTTCGAATTCTTGGATTTGAGGACAACCAGTTTGGTCACATCTCAACCGGTGGCGGTGCCAGCCTAGAGTTCCTCGAGGGCAAGAACCTACCTGGCCTCGACGTCCTTAACTAATCTTTTTCTAACTCACATCAACCAACTGGAGAATCCCATGGCAAACCGTGTTCCGCTAATTGCAGGTAACTGGAAAATGAACCTCGACCACCAGCAGGCAATCGCCCTGGTGCAGAAGCTCTCATGGACCTTGAGTGATGCCGGTCACGACTTTAAGTCGGCTGAGGTTGTGGTGTTCCCTCCTTTTACTGACATTCGCAGTGTTCAGACCCTGATTGATGCAGAGAAAATGGAACTTGGCCTTGGAGCACAGGACCTCTCTAAGCACGATTCAGGTGCCTACACAGGTGAAATCTCGGGTGCATTCCTAAGCAAGTTGGACGTAAAGTACGTACTTATCGGTCACAGTGAGCGTCGCCAGTACCACGCAGAAAACGATGAGGTCGTTCAGGCCAAGACCGCAGCGGCCTTCCGCCACGGCATCATCCCAGTTATTTGCGTCGGCGAGACACTTGAAGAACTTGAGTCTGAGGGCCAGAGCGCAGTACCTGTTCGTCAGACTTTGGCAGCCCTTGCCGGTCACGAAAAGCTTGGCGAGTTTGTAATTGCCTACGAGCCAGTCTGGGCAATCGGAACCGGAAAGGTTGCAACCGCCGAGGAAGCTGCTGCTGTCTGTGGCAAAATCCGCGAAGCGCTTGCTGCCGAGTTTGGCACTGAACTTGCACAGGCCACCCGAATTCTTTACGGCGGATCAGTCAAGGCAGCCAACGTTGCCGGCTTCCTGCGCAGTACCGAAGTTGATGGAGTTCTTGTCGGTGGCGCGAGCTTGGATGCTGAAGAGTTCAGCGGCATTGCTCGATTCCAGAAGCACATCGCTCTATAATTTCAGAAGTACTCAAACTAAAGGATTCCAATGCTCGCGCTTCAGATTGCACTTCAGGTGCTTCTAGCAATTACCAGCCTTTTGCTGACCCTAATGATTTTGCTTCACAAGGGTCGCGGTGGCGGTCTGTCTGACATGTTTGGTGGCGGTGTCACCAGCAGCATGAACTCATCAGGCGTGGCCGAGCGTAACCTGAACCGAATCACTATCATTTTGGGTATCGTCTGGGTCGTTGTAATCATCACCCTAGGCCTGTTCACCCGATTCAACCTAGTGGCCTAAAGCTAGAAAATGTCTAACGGGGGTTCTTCAATTCGGGGGTCACGCGTTGGTGCGGGGCCAATGGGTGAAGTAGATCGCGGTCACGCGGTTGGGCGAATCACAGTAAGTTTTTACTGTTCAAATGGTCACGAGTACAACGCAAACTACATCTCAGCCATCGCGCTTGAAGACATTCCACAGGAAATCGACTGCCCAAAGTGCGGTCTTCCAGCTGGGCACGACAAAGCAAATCCACCAGTTGTAGCAAAGCACGAGCCTTACAAAACGCACCTGGCCTATGTCAAAGAGCGTAGAACCGAGGAAGAGGCAGCTGAGTTGCTTGACTCTGCGGTTTCGGCAGTTCGTGAACGCCGCCAGCGACTGGCTGAAGAAGAACTTAACAAGTAACAAAAAAATGGACCCACGCGGGTCCATTTTTTATCTAAATTTCAACGGCAGTAGCTGAAATCGCTAGCAACCAAAGACTTTGGTTCCTGCAGTGTTGTCAAGATACCAACGCGTTGCTACCGAGCCATGAACGCGACCAACCGGCAGAGTCTCTGGTTCATCGCCGAATGCAACAGCCACGGCATCCTGCTTATCGGCACCGGCAACCACAAACCAAATTTCGTCTGCTGCATTTAGTGCGTCGTAGGTAAAACTTAGGCGCATCGGCGGAGGCTTCGGAGAATCGTGTTCGGCAATGATCTGTGCGCCAGCGGCCGGAGTTGGCTTGCCGGGGAACAAGCTCGCGATGTGTCCGTCTGGGCCAATTCCCAAGAAGACCACGTCAAACTTTGGTGCAACCGAATCAACGTGCTGGGCAAAAACCTGTGCGGCTTCATCCAGTGAAAGTCCTGCATCACTGGCAGGAAACTCATGGACTTTAGACTCATCGACGCTAATTTTGCTCAACAGGGCCTTACGAGCCTGCAGGCTGTTGCGATCACCGCTGTCCGAGGCAACAAAGCGCTCGTCACCCCACCAAAAGTGGACCCGGGTAAAGTCGACCGAAGTTTTATCCTCGTGCTCACCCAGCGCCGCCAGGGTCGCGATTCCAACTGTTCCACCGGTCAGCATGACGTGAGCTTCAGGCTGAGCCTCAAGCAATTGAACCAGCTTGGTGATGAGGTCGCCAGCCGCGTTTCGGGCAACCGAATCAGCGTCTTTGAAACGCTGAACAAATGGGCGAGTGCTCATTAGTTAGTCGCCTTGCGGTCAGCAGTGACGGTTGGGCGCGGAGTTGTCTCTTTGAAGCTTCTAGTCACAATCTTGCCGAAGATTTCATCTGGGTCAAGGCGTCGAAGATCTTCCATCAAGCAGTCACGCAAGCTACGGCGTGGCAGTGAAATCTCACGGGTCGGCTGTGACGGCTGAATCAGCGTGGCAACACCCGGCTCATTGCGAACAATCTCAATGTCGCCTGATGCGCGCTTCAACTTAACGCCCACGAGACCGTGCTTTTGGTCGTCTGCCGGAGTACGGACGAGGTTTACCTCAACACCAAGCTGAATGCCAAGCCAAGCTGCCAAAAGATCGACGCTAGGGGAGTCCACCGGACCGGTTACCTCAACACCAAGCACCTTGTCGTATGGTGGCTGGTCCAAGATCGTCGCTAACTGCTCACGCCATGGGGTAAGTCTGGTCCAGGCAAAGTCGCTGTCACCAGGGGTGTAGGTGTTGGCAAGCTGGGTCAAAAACGCGTGCGGGTCTTTTTGGCTCGCAGCATCAGTGATTCGGCGGGTAGCAATTCGACCAATCGCAGAGTCAGCGGCCTTCGCAGGGGCTTCGTCAGGCCACCAGGCCACGACTGGGGCATCTGGAAGCAATAGGCCGGTAACAAGGCTCTCAGGGTCACTGGCAGCCTCACCGAAGGCACGCAGAACAATGACCTCAGAAGCTCCCGCATCGCCGCCAACACGGATTTGAGCATCCAACTTGGCGTTCTGAGCGCTGTTTGAGTTGTCATCCGCCAAAACGATGATGCGGCACGGGTGCTCGCGTGAGGCATCGTTAGCGGCCTTGATGGCAGGCTCAATGCCCTCAAAATCAGTTTCAATAACCAACGTCAAAACGCGACCGAGTGCAACTACGCCACCCTGCTCGCGAATCTGGATGATCTGCTTTGAGACCTTGCTAATGGTTGTGTTTGGTAGATCAACGATCACGGGATTCTCCACTCGCGCCCATCTCGGGCAAGCATTTCATCGGCAGACTTCGGGCCCCAGGTTCCAGGGCGGTACTGCTCTGGCTGGCCCTGCTTGGCCCAGTATTCCTCGATTGGGTCGAGGATCTTCCACGAAAGTTCAACTTCTTCGTGGCGTGGGAACAACGGTGGGTCACCCAAAAGAACGTCAAGAATTAGACGCTCGTAAGCTTCTGGGCTTGCCTCGGTAAATGCGTGTCCGTAACCAAAGTCCATGGTCACATCGCGTACCTGCATACCAACACCAGGCACCTTTGAACCAAAACGCATGGTCACACCCTCGTCTGGCTGAACGCGAATTACCAGCGCGTTTTGACCTAGAGCTGAAGTTTGGCTTTCGGCAAACAGCTGCTGCGGTGCACGCTTAAAGACAACGGCAATTTCGGTGACTCGACGACCAAGGCGCTTACCGGCACGTAGGTAAAAAGGCACACCTGCCCAGCGGCGAGTGTTAATGTCCAGGCGCATTGCCGCATAGGTTTCAGAGACAGATTCCGGGTTCATTCCATCTTCTTCAAGGAATCCGGTAACTTTCTCGCCACCCTGCCACCCGCCGGCGTACTGTCCGCGAGCTGTGTGACGACCAAGGTCCTTCGGCAGTCGAACCGCTGACAAAACCTTTTCCTTTTCTGCACGAAGGTCGGCCGCATCAAACGAAACCGGCTCTTCCATTGCAGTCAGTGCAAGCAGTTGCAACAAGTGATTTTGAATCACATCGCGAGCAGCGCCAATACCGTCGTAGTATCCTGCTCGTCCACCAACACCGATGTCTTCTGCCATGGTGATCTGAACGTGGTCGATGTAATTGGCGTTCCAAAGTGGTTCAAACATTTGGTTTGCAAAACGCAAAGCAAGGATGTTCTGAACAGTCTCTTTACCCAGGTAGTGGTCAATACGGAAGACCGCGTCCGGAGGGAACACTGTCTCAACTACGTCATTGAGCTCACGTGAAGACTGGAGGTCGTGACCGAATGGCTTTTCGATAACCACGCGGCGGAACTGGTCTGGCTTTGGATCAGCAAGCCCGCTGCGCTTCAACTGCTGCGACACCTGAGCGAACGCCTTTGGCGGGATCGATAGGTAGAACGCGTGGTTTCCGTTGGTTCCGCGCTTGGCATCTAGTTCTTCGATGGTCTCTTTGAGGCGATCAAACGATGCGTCGTCATCGAATTCACCGGAAACAAAGCGAATTCCGGTAGCCAACTGTTGCCAAACATCCTCGGACCAAGGTGTGCGAGCAAACTGCTTCACTGACTCCTTGACTACCTTTTCGAAGTCCTGGTCTTCCCAATCGCGACGGGCAAAACCGACCAACGCAAAGCCTGGTGGCAACAAGCCACGGTTGGCAAGGTCGTAAACAGCTGGCATCAACTTTTTACGGGATAGGTCACCGGTAACACCAAAAATAACCAGGCTGCTTGGGCCCGCAATTCTGTTGAGTCTGCGGTCACCCGGATCGCGAAGCGGGTTGTGGCCCGCTGAGAGCTTGCTCATTAAGTTTTCTCCTTAGAGGGCTGACTTGATTAGTGCAACGCCAGCCTTGGCATCAGCCAAAGTTAGCGTCAGCACCGGGCGACCAAGCTGGCCAAGAACCTTTGCATCACCGGCAGCCTGAGATGCGATCAGCTCACCGAAGGTGAAGTCACGACCAGGAACCTGGATGTCTGCAGCAGCCTCAGAAACCAACTGAAGGTAAACACCCTGGCGCGGACCACCCTTGTGGTACTGACCAGTTGAGTGCAAGAAACGTGGTGCCCAACCAAAAGTCACAGGACGACGGGTTTTGATAGCAAACAGGTCGCGAAGCTCTTCTGCCTCGGCCACTGAAGTGCGGTCAAGATAGGCGTGAATTGAGAGGTAGCCCTCGTCATCATCAAGCTGAGCCAACAGCGCTGCAATTGCAGCTGAAACTGTTGTGCCTAAGACAGCAAGTTCGGTGCTTCGAACATCGATGCCTGCATCGGTGAACAGTGCAGGTATTACAGCGTCACGCTGTTCTAGCATTCCGCGTGCTGCGATCTTTGCAGATTCAACGTCTGGCTGATCGAACGGGTTGATGCCAATCAGGCGGCTAGCAACTACGGTTGCGTACTCCCATAGCAAGAACTGAGCACCCAATGAGCCTGAAACCGATACCGTGTCTCCGGAAACCGGCTTTGCATCTGCCTGAACGTGAACTGCAACCAGGTCGGCAAGACCGGAGTGAAGTTCCTGACTGGTTGGGGTTAGTACCACAGGCAGAATGCCCTTACCGAGCTTTCCGGTTGACTCTGCGATTAGTTGCTCGGCCCAGTCACCAAAACCAACAATTTCAGTTCCGTCAGCAACGATTCCAATTTTGTCGCGGTTTCCCATTTCGCCTGGGGTGCAAGCCAGGGCGGCGCCAAGAATCAGGCCTGGGTTGTCAACTGAATCAGAAGACAAAACCTCTGCAGCCTCAGCCGCCTCAGCCAGAAGACCGGCAATGTCGGCACCGGCCAGGCCAGAAGGGACCAAACCAAATGCGGTTAGTGCCGAGTAACGGCCACCCACAGTTGGGTCTGCATTGAAGATACGGTAACCATCAGCCTTAGCAGCTGCCTCCATCGGAGAACCAGGGTCGGTAACCACAACGATTCGGTCGGCCTTGTCGATTCCGGCATCGGTGAAGGCCTTCTCGAAAATGCGCTTCTGAGAGTCGGTTTCTACAGTCGAGCCCGACTTGGAAGAAACAATGATCGCGGTGCGAGCTAGGTCGCCGGCTAGCGCAGCGCCAACCTGGTCAGCATTAGTTGAGTCCAAAACAACCAGCTCAACACCGGCGGTGCGGGTAATAACCTCAGGAGCAAGCGAGGATCCACCCATTCCACAAAGAACAAAGCGGTCAACACCCTTTGCGTTGAACTCGGCCTTTAGAGCCAAAATGCCCTCAACTAGGGGAGCGGAGTCCGTTGCAGAGTTGACCCAACCTAGACGAATGGCTGACTCTGATTCAGCATCCTTACCCCAAAGGGTAAAGTCCTTCGCAGCAATGCGGCTAGCCACCTTGTCGGCAACTAGTGCATCAATGTTGTTGGCAACAGCTGCCGCAGCAGTACCGGCTACAACGACCTTTAGCGACATTACTTCGCCGCCTTGAGTGCGGTGTCAACGGTCTGAACCAGTTCGTTCCAAGAAACGATGAACTTGTCTACACCCTCGGTTTCTAGAACCTGAGTTGCGTCTGCCAATGAAACCCCAGCGGCCTCAACTGCTGCAAGAACCTCGCGAGCAGCTTCGTAGTTGTTGGTGATTGAAGCGGCAGGAATAACACCGTGGTCGTAGACGGCCTCCATAGTTTTCTCAGGCATGGTGTTGACCAGCTGAGGAGCAACCAATTCGGTCACGTAAAGAGTGTCAAGCAGGGCTGGGTCCTTTACACCGGTAGATGCCATCAATGGGCGCTGTACGTTTGCTCCTGCGGCAGCAAGTGCTGCCCAAGCGTCAGTAGCAAAAGACTGCTCAAATACTTCGTAGGCAAGACGAGCGTTGGCAAGTGCAGCCTGGCTCTTCAACTCAGGGTGCCCAGCAGCTACCAAACGGTTGTCAACTTCAGTGTCAACGCGTGAAACGAAGAATGAGGCAACTGAGTGGATCTTCGACAGATCGTGGCCGTTGGACTTTGCCTGCTCGATACCAGCGATGTAAGCAGCGATAACCTCACGGTAGCGCTCGAGAGAGAAGATCAACGTTACGTTGACGCTAATTCCTGCAGCAATTACTGCGGTGATAGCGCCTAGACCCGGCTTGGTTGCAGGGATCTTGATCATTACGTTCTCGCGGTTGACCTTGGCAAAAAGTTCCTTGGCCTGAGCGATGGTGCCATCGGTGTCGTTTGCCAATCCAGGTTCAACCTCGATTGAAACGCGGCCATCAAAACCTTTTGTCTCTGCGTAAACGCCAGCAAAGATGTCACAGGCATCAGAAACGTCTTTGGTGGTGATTTCGAAGATGGCTTCTTCAGCGGATGCTCCAGCAGCAGCAAGCTCAGCAACCTGAGCCTGGTAGCCCTCACCCTTGGCCAGCGCACCGGCAAAAATGGTCGGGTTGGTAGTCACGCCAGAAACTGAACGGTTGGTGATCAAATCGCGCAGACCGCCAGAGACGATGCGTGAACGTGATAGGTCGTCAAGCCAGATGCTGACACCATTTGCGGCCAGCTGAGCTAGTGGGCTGTTTGACATTTATTTACTCCGATTTCTTAGGGAAAATTTGGGCTAGTTGGCTGCAATTGAAGCTAGGGCTGCGGTAACGACGGCCTCGGCAGTCATTCCGAATTCGCGGTAAAGAGTCTTAGGGTCGGCTGAAGCACCAAAGTGTTCAATTGATACGCTCTGACCGAATGGCCCGACGTACTTGTTCCAACCCAAGCTCACGCCAGCCTCAACTGAGACCTTGGCTTTCAAAGCAGCAGGAAGAACTGACTCGCGGTATTCGGCCGACTGCTCATCGAACCATTCGAGGCAAGGAGCTGAAACCACGCGAGTGGCGATGCCCTGAGCCTCTAGCTGAATACGAGCGTTGACTGCGATTTCAACTTCAGAACCGGTAGCAATCAGGATTACCTGTGGCTGGCCGTTTGCCGCTTCAAGCAGGACATACGCACCCTTTGCGGTGTTTTCAGCACCGGCATAAACCGAACCGGTCTCGTCAGCTTCGCCGCGTGGATACACAGGAAGGTTCTGACGGCTAAGCGCAAGACCAGCTGGACCCTGACGGCGCTCTAGAACGGTCTTCCAAGCGAACGCAGTTTCGTTGCCGTCGGCTGGGCGAACCATGTCTAGGTTTGGAATCGCGCGCAGAGTGGCAATTTGCTCGATTGGCTGGTGGGTTGGGCCATCTTCACCAAGAGCCACTGAGTCGTGAGTCCAAACGAAAATTGATGGAATACCCATCAGTGCAGCTAGACGTACTGCAGGACGCATGTAGTCGCTGAAGATCAAGAAGGTTCCACCGAACACTCGAGTGTTTCCGTGCAGAACGATTCCGTTGAGAATCGCGCCCATGGCGTGTTCACGGATACCAAAGTGCAGAACGCGACCGTACTTGTCGCCGTTCCATTCGTGGGTCGACCATTCGCTTGGAACAAATGACTTCGCGCCAGCGATTGTGGTCATGTTTGAATCGGCCAAGTCGGCTGAACCACCCCAAAGCTCTGGCATAACTCCGGCAATGGCGTTGATTACCTTGCCTGAAGCTACTCGAGTTGAAACTGAGCTTCCGTTCTCAAACACCGGAAGAGCAGCTTCAAGACCTTCTGGGGTCTCGCCAGCAACAATTCGGTCAAGCAGGTGCTTCTTGTCGGCGTTTTCTGATGCCCAGGCGTCAAATGATGCTTCCCAGGCTGAACGCTCGCGGTCAAATCGATCGGTGTTGCGGGTGTGAGCAATTACCTCAGGTGATACTTCAAAGGTCTTCTCTGGATCAAAACCTAGAACGGTCTTTAGTGCTGACAGTTCCTCGGCACCGAGGGCTGAACCGTGAATCTTGCCCGAGTTCTGCTTCTTCGGTGACGGCCAACCAATAATGGTGCGAAGAGTAATTAGCGATGGCTTATCAGTTACTGACTTAGCCTTCTGGATGGCGTTGTAAAGCTCCTCGAGGTCCTCAACATAGTTGCCGGTCTTCTTCCAGTCAACGGTCTGGGTGTGCCATCCGTATGACTCATAGCGAGCGGTGACGCTTTCAGTGAACGCGATGTTGGTGTCATCTTCAATTGAGATCTGGTTGGAGTCGTAGATCACAACTAGATTTCCCAGTTGCTGGTGACCCGCAAGGGATGCGGCCTCTGAGGTGACACCTTCTTGCATGTCACCATCGCCAGCGATGACATAAACAAAGTGGTCAAAAGGGGACTGGCCTTCGGCGGCCTGTGGGTCGAATAGACCACGCTCAAAGCGAGATGCGTATGCGAAACCGGTTGCTGATGCCAAACCCTGACCCAATGGACCGGTGGTGATCTCAACACCCTTGGTGTGACCGTACTCTGGGTGTCCCGGAGTTGCTGAACCCCAAGTACGAAGAGCCTTTAGGTCATCAAGTTCAAGACCGTATCCGTGCAGGTAAAGCTGGTTGTAAATAGTCAAAGAACTGTGACCGACACTCAAAATGAAACGGTCACGCCCAAGCCAGCGGTCATCCTTTGGATCGTGGCGCATTACCTTGTTGAAAAGCAGGTAGGCCACTGGTGCCAAGCTAATTGCGGTACCAGGGTGACCGTTGCCAACTTTTTCAACTGCGTCTGCGGCTAGAACTCGGGCTGTGTCGACTGCCTTGGTGTCGAGTTCGGTCCATTGGAATGCTGACAAGAGCAGCTCCTTTTCTTGTTGTAGATGAGATCGGGACTAAAAAATTTGCTCGGCGCCATTGCCTTGAGAAGTACTAGAAAATGGGCACAAATACGTGCTTGAAACCCAATCAAGTTCTTGGAAAAGTCTACTACCTCAGTGTTTTTCTACTTGAAGGAATAACGAAGTATGTCGTTGATTTACACTTATTAGAAATGTTGAAAAAAACCAAGGCCTACGTTGCGCTGACCAAGCCACGTGTAATTGAGCTCTTGTTGATCACCACTCTTCCGACAATGGTGCTTGCCGAGGGCAGAATGCCGGATCTTTGGCTGGTTTTGGCGACCCTTATCGGTGGTGCTCTGAGCGCAGGTTCAGCAAACGCCTTCAACTGCGTATACGACACCGACATTGACAAAATCATGGGCCGTACCAAGAACCGCCCGCTGGTGACTGGTGAACTCACTAATCGCGAAGCCTTAGTTTTCTCGTGGATTATCGGCTTGGCATCAGTGCTGTGGCTAGGGCTCCTGGTCAACTGGCTGGCATCACTAATTTCTCTTGCCGCGGTGCTGTTCTACGTGCTGGTTTACACCATGATCCTGAAGCGCTGGACCCCTCAGAACATCGTTTGGGGAGGCGCCGCGGGAGCAGCTCCAGTCCTAATCGGCTGGGCAGCAGTAACAAACGACCTGTCTTTGACCCCTTGGGTGCTGTTCCTGATCATTTTCTTGTGGACCCCGCCACACTATTGGCCGCTAGCAGTCAAGTACCGCGATGACTACGAGCGTGCTGGGGTTCCGATGTTGCCGGTTGTGCGTGGCCCAAAGACAGTTGCCATGCAGATTGTCCTCTACGCATGGGCCGTTGCGGTCAGCACCTGGGTGCTAATCCCGGTAGCCGGACTTGGTTGGATTTACTCTGCCACTGCAATCGCGGGTGGAATCTGGTTTATCTGGGCCGCACACAGAATTTTCAAGCAGGCTCAGACTGGTGAAATTAGCAAACCGATGCCGCTGTTCCACATCTCAAACACTTACCTGACGCTACTGTTTCTGGCTCTTGCAGTTGACCCTTTGGTTTTGGGCTAGTCCTTCTTAATTTCCTTTAGCCGAGCTAGTGACTCGTCCCGCTCGGTAGCGTGATCGACAATTCGACTCGGATAGCCCTGCGACAGACCATCCAGCCTTAGCCAAGGCTCGTGAATCTCTGGCCCCCAGATGTGGGCTAACTCCGGAACATACTTCCGGATGTAGTCTCCGCGAGGATCAAACTTGTATCCCTGCAGAACTGGGTTGAAGACTCGGTAGTACGGCGAAGCATCAGTGCCACAACCGGCAGTCCATTGCCAGCCATGGGCGTTTGAAGCCGGATCAAAGTCACTTAGATTGCGCTCGAACCACTCAGCGCCGAGTTTCCACTCAAGGTGCAGATCTTTAATCAAAAAAGAGGCAACGATCATGCGAACGCGATTGTGCATCCACCCCGTGGCTAAAAGTTGGCGCATACCTGCATCCACCATGGGAAAACCCGTTTTTCCCTGCTGCCAGGCCAGCAGCTTGGCATCGGCATCCGGGCCAACGTCGTAGCGCATTTCCTTGAATCGCGGTTCGTAGTAATCGTGGTCGGTGTGCGGGTTATGCCAAAGTACGTCGGCATAAAACTCTCGCCACGCAATCTCTTTTCGGAAGACTTCCTCGCCAGGGGAATCCTGCAGATCGGCAAGGATGGTGCGAGGATGAATCTCACCAAAGGCCAGTGCATGACTCAGGTGTGAAGTCCCGGACAGGTCGGCACGGTTCCGGTCATCGCCGTAATTTTCAAGCGCACGGTGCTTGAAGCGCTCGAAAGTTTTGACAGCAAAGGCCTCCGAAGCAGTCACTTTGATTGGTGAATCCTTAGTCGGCAGCGGAATCTCAGTTTGCCCATCTATCGAGCGCCAAATGGCTCCTTCGGCGAGCGCAACTGGCTTTGCCCAACCGTGCTGGAACCAGTTCTTAAAAAATGGTGTGTAAACGCGATAGGGGGAGCCGTCTGGCTTCTTCACTGACCCCGGAGCAACTGCGTAATAGCTATCGTCAAGTTGAAGAAAAATGCCAGCATCTTTCAGTGCCAGACCGACCGCATTTTGTTCGGCCACTCCTCGGGTATCGAAGGCTCTAGTGGCATGGACGACCGAAACATCAGCTTTAGTAGCTGCATCAACCAGTGAAGCCGCCGGCGAACCTACCACCACGGATAGGTTGCCGCCTAGCGAGCGTTGCAGTGACTTGAGGGACTCGTGCAGAGACCATTGCCTAATACCCTCTAGCGACTCGAATACTGAGGAGTCCAAAGCGTAAACGGGAAGCACCTGATTGTCGCCGCCACTAACTGCACCCGCCACCGCCTGGTTCAGAGCCACATTGTCTTGCAGACGGAGGTCACGTCTGAACCAAAACAGGCGCGACATTAGTTAGTGCCTCGACTCTTACCCCTAATAGCGAGCCACTGGAAGGTCAGCATGGAACAGATCACTGCTGCACCTAGCATGTGGAGACCGACGAGAAGGGGAGGAACGCCCAATCTGGCCTGAGCGACGCCGATGACTGCTTGACCAATTAGAACGACCAGTAGCCACAGGACAGCCTTGGTCTGGAAATTCTTAGACCATCTGTCCCGCTTCCAAAGAATCCATGCCTGGGCAATGACCAGCAAGATAAGGACATAAGCGGGGTAGGAGTGCAGGTGTTGCCACAGCTCCAGGTCCAATCCGTTTCTGATGCTTTCCGCGTCACCTGAGTGCGGGCCGGCACCGGTAACCAAAACACCGATAATCACTGAGATCGCTCCAACCACTGCTACCGGTGTTGCGGTCAACCACAGGCTGCGTGGGGCAGCAACATGAACCGGAGGTAACGCTCGGAAAACTAACAACGAGGCAATTGCAATCATGATGGCACTCAAGATGAAGTGAGCTCCAACAAACCATGGGTTCAGCTGACTCCACACGGTGAACCCGCCGAGGATAGCCTGTGCTGGGATTCCAAGACCAAGAATTAGCGCCGGTGCAAATAAACCGCGGTTCAGTTTGCGACCGAGGCGAACAATCACAATGAAGGTAAGCAGCGCGATGAGTGCCAGTACAAAGGTCAGAAGTCGATTCGCAAACTCAATAACTCCGTGCCAACCCATTTCCGGCACCGTAATCAAAGAATCCTCGGTGCACTTCGGCCAAGTTGGGCAGCCCAATCCTGAACCGGTAAGGCGCACAACACCACCGGTAACCACGATGAGTATCTGGCTAACCAGTGAAAGCCAGACATAAAGTGGGAGTCTGGCAGCAGAAAAGAGGGGATTGTTCGCAATGGTGTTGCGAATCTTTGTAAACAAAGGAAACACTGCCTTTCGACGCGGTTTTTGGCTTCCGAATTCCAAGCCATATCGGTAAACTTGCGGATAGTTTCAACTATTTCTCGATTGCGCTGTTGCAATCTTGAGACTTCTCCTGAACCCATCTTTACACAGGGCAAAGTTTGCCTTGCAGGGAATACGGAAGCGCGGTTCATCAGTTGACACTCACAGACTATTTCGGATCAAGAAACTCAGATCTGAGCAGCATAAAAAGGGAGGCCGGCTTGTCCGACATCATCATTGACCGACCAGAACTTGACAGCCTTGGCGTGTACGAGTTCGGCTGGTCCGACTCCGATACCGCCGGTTCAATCGCGAAGCGAGGAATCAACGAAGGTGTGGTCCGGAACATTTCTGGACTGAAGAGTGAACCGGAGTGGATGCTTGAGCGCCGCCTGAAAGGTTTTGACTTCTTCGGCAAGAAACCGATGCCTAGCTGGGGTTCAGACCTAAGTGGCATTGATTTTGACAACATCAAGTACTTCGTGCGTTCAACTGAGCGTCAGGCCAACACCTGGGAAGAGCTGCCAGAAGAAATTCGTAACACCTACGAGCGCCTGGGAATCCCAGAAGCCGAGCGCAGCCGTTTGGTTGCCGGTGTGGCCGCACAGTACGAATCTGAAGTGGTTTACCACCAGATCCGTGAAGACCTTGAGGCCCAGGGCGTAATCTTTCTAGACACCGATACCGCTCTCAAAGAGCACCCTGAGATTTTTCAGGAGTATTTCGGAACCGTTATCCCTGCCGGTGACAACAAGTTTGCTGCTCTAAACACTGCGGTGTGGTCGGGCGGATCATTCGTTTACGTTCCAAAGGGCGTTCACGTGGAGATCCCGCTTCAGGCATACTTCCGCATCAACACTGAGAACATGGGTCAGTTCGAGCGCACCCTGATCATCGCTGACGAAGATTCATACGTGCACTACATCGAGGGTTGCACCGCGCCTATCTACCAATCTGACTCATTGCACTCTGCCGTAGTTGAGATCATTGTGAAGAAGGGTGCCCGTGTTCGCTACACGACCATTCAGAACTGGTCAAACAACGTCTACAACCTAGTTACCAAGCGTGCAATCTGCCACGAGGGCGCAACCATGGAGTGGATCGATGGAAACATCGGCTCAAAGGTGACCATGAAGTACCCAGCGGTAATTTTGGCCGGAGAATACGCTCGCGGAGAGACCCTATCGGTGGCTTTTGCCGGCGAGGGCCAGCACCAAGACGCGGGCGCAAAGATGATTCACCTTGCGCCACACACCAGCTCCTCAATCGTCTCGAAGTCAATCGCACGCGGAGGTGGCCGTACGTCCTACCGTGGCGAAATTCGCGTCATGCCGGGTGCTCACCACTCTGCCAACACAGTTCGCTGTGACGCACTATTGGTAGACACGATTTCTCGTTCGGACACCTACCCAGCGGTGGACGTGCGCGAGGACGACGTTTCAATGGGCCACGAGGCCACAGTCTCGCGCGTTAGCGAAGAGCAGTTGTTTTACCTACAGTCCCGAGGACTACCCGAAGACGAGGCCATGGCGATGATCGTTCGCGGCTTTATTGAACCAATCGCTAAGGAACTACCGATGGAATACGCCCTTGAGTTGAACAAACTCATCGAAATGCAGATGGAAGGGGCCGTCGGCTAGTGACCACTTCAACACCAACCGTTGAAAGCGGTTCAGTACAGCACGGCCTTGAGGCTCACAGCCATGGGGCAGGCGTTCCAATTCAGACTCGCTACGAGCGCAAAAGGTCGACAAATGTAGCCGACTTCCCGGCAATTTCAACCCGCGAAGAGCAGTGGCGTTACCTGCCAGCGGCGCGCCTAAAAGGTCTGGATGCCGATTCACTTGCCGAGTACGTTGGCGACCTTGAAATCAAGCACACCGATGGCGTTACAACCGCTTGGGTGGGCTCAGACAATCCAGCCTTTGGCGGAGCAGGAATTCCAGAAGAGCGTCCGAGTGCGGCAGCCTGGGGCTCTGCTGAGCAGGCCTATCTGGTAACCCTTCCAGGCAACGCAAAGTCTGAGGTTCAGCTAACCCTCAATTCAGAATCAACCGAGCCAAGCGCTATTCACCTAATTGTTGATGCAAAACCATTTGCAGAATCAACCGTGATTCTTGACCACAAGGGTGACGCGATTTTGAGCGAAAACCTCGAGATTATTGTTGGTGACGAAGCCCACCTAACTTTGATTTCGATTCAGGATTGGAATGCCGAGGCGGTTCACGCCTCAACTCAAATGGCCCGTCTTGGTCGAAACGCCAAATTGAAGCACTTGGTTGTCAGTTTGGGAGGCGAGACCGTTCGAGTTAGCACATCTGCAGAATTTACTCAGCCGGGTGGCGACGTTGAGCTGCTAGGGATGTACTTCGCAGACGAGGACCAGCACCTAGAGAACAGACTTTACGTTGATCACGCGGTTCCAAATTGCAAGTCTCGAGTCACCTACAAGGGTGCACTTCAGGGAGACGGCGCACACACTGTTTGGGTTGGAGATGTACTAATTCGCATGGCTGCGGAGGGCACCGATACCTACGAGCTAAACCGAAACCTATTGCTAACCGATGGCGCACGAGCAGACTCTGTTCCAAATCTAGAGATTGAAACCGGTCAGATTGCCGGGGCCGGGCACGCATCGGCCAGCGGTCGCTTCGACGACGAGCAGTTGTTCTACCTACAGGCCCGCGGTATTCCAGAGATTGAAGCCCGTCGCCTTGTCGTACGTGGTTTCCTCAACGAAATCATCCAGCAAATTGGTAACGAAGAAATCGAAGCCCGCCTCACCGACGCAATCGAGGCTGAGCTAGCAAGGAGTAACTCATAATGGCAGTCCGCATCTGCAAGGTAGACGAAATCAAAGCTGGCAAGGCTATCCGTGTGAAGGTGGGCGAACTTCAGATCGCAATCTTCAAGACCAAGGACGGCGAAGTCTTTGCACTAGATGACAAGTGTTCCCACGGTGAAATCTCGCTTAGCGAGGGCTTCATCGGCAAGGATAAGACCGTCGAGTGCTGGGCACACGGCGCCAAGTTCTCACTTGAGACTGGAGAGGCCCTCACCCTGCCTGCCTACGAACCAGTCGTGGCGTATGAAGTCATCGTCGAGAACGACGAGATTTTCCTCGAAATCGACGCCGAATAACTCAGACCTCTTAGAAAAGAAAAAATCACATGTCAGTTCTTGAAATCAAAAACCTC
>JACCDY011036836.1_pt1 | contig 45184 bp, 55 predicted proteins | sample 7446391 | NCBI WGS metagenome assembly JACCDY01 (sample SAMN15323451, study PRJNA562643) | freshwater metagenome | isolation source: river surface water | place: USA:Blue River Watershed | collected 2017-08-18
AAGCGGAAAGAGAAAAGAAAAATGCTGGAGCTAACTTTGGCTTTCTTGTCACTCAGCGGAGCGGTGTTGGCTACCCACGTGCTGGTGAATGGTGGGCGTACGCCAACTTGGGCGACCTATCCAATCTTCGCTTTGGTGCTAGTGGCGGAGACGGCACTATTGTCCGTCTTCCTCTTAGGGATTTGGTAAAGCTTATTCATGGCTAGAACCACAAAGAAGGCTTCAGCTATCGAGGCGCTTTACAAGGCATCTGAGCAGCTTCGCGTTACCTCAGTAATGCCGAACCTGAACAGGTATCGCCCCCACGCTAAGCAAGAAGATTTTGCAAAAGACCAGCACAAGCACCGTCTATACATTGGTGGTAACCGTTCTGGCAAGACCGTGGCAGGTGTGATTGAAGACATACGCTATCTGAAGGGCGACCACCCTCACCGAGACACTCCAGATGCACCAGTCAGGGGCCGTGTAGTCGGCGTTGACTTCTCGTCTGGTATCGACAAGATTTTGCTTCCACAGTTTCAGCAGTGGGTTCCAAAGAGCCTACTAATCAACGGATCTTGGGATGACAGCTACAGCAAGGAGCGTAGGGTTCTCACGCTTGAGAACGGCTCCTTCGTCGAATTTATGTCCTACGACCAGGACCTGCAGAAGTTCGCTGGAACTTCACGACACTTTGTCCACTTCGACGAGGAGCCGCCAGAGCTAGTGTACGACGAATGTCGAGCACGTCTAGTTGACACGAACGGTGACTGGTGGATGACGCTTACCCCAGTTGAGGGTATGGAATACATCTACGAGCAGGTGTATTTGCCAGGCAAGGAAGGTCACCCATCGTTCGGCGTTATCGAAGTCGAAATGACTGACAACCCCTACCTAGACAAAGGCGCTATCGAAGAATACCTAAGCTCGCTAACCCCTGAGCAAAGAGCCATTCGTGAGAAGGGTCAGTTCATTCAGGTTGGTGGAGCCGTGTTCAAGGAATTCAACCAGCTAAGCCACACCATGCCACCGGAGAACTTCAAGCTGACTGGACGGCACAGAGTTTACGTCAGCATCGACTACGGCTGGCGTGACCCGACAGCTATCCTCTGGCACGCAGTTGCGCCAGATGGTCAGATTGTCACATTTGCTGAGCACTACCAGTCGCACATGACTATTGCTGAGCACGCTGAAGTGTTCCACAAGATGAACCGAGACCTCGGCGTTGAGCCGTATCTTGTCGTAGGCGACCCTGCCTTAGCACAGACAAACGGAGTCAAGGGAACCAGTTATCAGCAGGAGTTCAACCTGCATAACATGAATGTTGTAATTGACATCATTCCAAAGCAAATTGGTGTTGGTTTGAACAAAATGCAGCAATACATGAAGGTGAATCCGAACACCCAAAGACCGTTCTGGCAAATCACCGATGACTGTCCTAACTTGATTTCAGAGCTCTCCAAGCTGAAATACAAGAGGCGTGCAAACCGTCAACAAGAGATGACACTGAATAAGCTTGAGGCGATTCAAGAGAAAAATAATCACGCTTTTGACTCTTCAAGATACTTCTTTACACTCATGGATGACCTAACGCCTGATACAATAAAAGGATTAAAGGAGCGCTTTATGGACTTTGATGATACGCCCGTAATTGCTCAGTTCGATAATAGGAGAGATCCAGGACTTTCAGGGTGGAAGTTCAAGTCAACGGCAGAAGATGCCGTAGGATGGGAATAATGGCTAGAGAGTTTAAACTACACGAGCGGGCTCCACACATCCCGAATCGTTGTGTTGTCACGGGTACAACTGGCAAGCCAGATAACCTGCTGATCGACCTAGATACTCAGATTGACTACTACGGAATGGTGTATCTGAGCTATAACGTATTTGTTGCAATCGCTGACCAGCTTGGCTTTGCAACTCCAGAAGTAGCAAGTGTGCTACGCGCAGAGAACACCGAACTAAAAAAGAGACTAGACCGCATCCCTGCGGTGACCGAAAGGCTTGTAAATGACATTAGAGACATTTCAATCGCTGCTACTGCTGACCTTCTTACTGATTCTTCCCTTGTCGTTTTGGCTGATGACAAGAAGCCTGAACAAGGCAACACAGGGGCTAATCTCGACTACTTTGGAGACGGCAACACTTCTGAGCCAGACAGTGAATCTTCTGGCAGTGAAGGATCCGCTAGCCTTCCAGCAAGTAATGGCGGTAAGCGGAAATCAACTAGCAGCACCCGACCAAGCAGTACTGATAACGGATAACTATCTAGAGGTAGATGATGACGAATACGATTTCGATGCCCTCCGAAGGGAGTATGGAGTCCAGTGACTCCGTAGACTTCACCCTGGAAGTTGAGGATGAAGCAAACGGCCTATTGTCCGATGAAGAGCTAAAGAAGCTCCAGAAGTCAGACAAGGGCAAGAAACTCGTCGACTACCTCAAGAGCGAGTACCAAAAGTCTAAGGACGCAAAACAGTGGCGTGTACGACAGTGGTACATGAACATGTCCTTTGAGCGTGGCAAGCAGTACATAGCGTGGGACTCAACCAAGAGCGGCCTGTCACAGCTCCCACGTGGTGACAAGAACTTGCCACGCATTACCATCAACAAGATTCGTCCCATCGTCCGTACTGAGATTGCGAAGCTGACCTCCCAGAAGCCTTCCGCAGTAGCTCTGCCTGCATCTAACGACATCGAAGATGTATTTGCAGCTAACGCCGCAACTCAGATTTGGGACAGCATGTACGACCGCTTGCACGTCGCGCACGAGATGCGACTTGTAGCACGAGACATCTCGGTTCTCGGACTGGGCTACATGAAGGTCTACTGGGACTCAGAGAAGTATGACGACTGGAGTGAGCAGGACGGCGACATCTGCATCGACCACGTCTCACCATTCAACGTGTTCGTCCCAGACCTGTCCATCGTGGACCACCGCAAGCAGCCATACGTTCTGCACGTGTACACGAAGCCTATCGAGTGGCTAAAGATGACTTACGGCGACCTTATCCCTAAGGACAAGCAGCCTACCGTTGTAGCCGCTACCGAGATTGCTGACATCTCAGCTGCTCTAGACATTCGAGAGAACAACAGCAAGCCTGACGCAAGCCTTGTCATTGAGGCGTGGGTGAAGCCAGGTACTACTAAGCTTCTTCCAAAGGGTGGCTACATTACCATCGTTGACGACATCCTCGTTGAGGCATCGGTCGATGGTTTCCCTATGGGTTACAAGGACTTCCCAATCATCAAGTTCGACCACATCCCTAGCGGTCAGTACTACCCAGCTTGCGTGATTGACGACATCATTCCGCTACAGCGTGAGATTAACCGCACACGTTCACAGCGTATCCAGGCTAAGAACATGATGGCTAAGCCACAGGTTTACTACCGCGAAGGCTCCCTGACTGTGTCGAAGATCTCGACAGCACCAGGTCAGTACATCGGTGTCCGCCCTGGATTCGAGTACCCAGCTTCGGCTCCAATGCCTCAGTTGCCTCCTTACGTATCTGAGGAGCTTCAGGCTTTGGACAACGACCTAGAGAACATCTCTGGTCAGCACGAAGTCTCTCGTGGCTCAACCCCTCCAGGAGTTGAAGCCGCTACCGCTATTGCTTACTTGCAGGAGCGTGACGACAGCTACCTAGCCCCAACCTTCGCATCCATCGAAGAGGGTCTATCTCAGGTTGCCCGTTCGGCACTGACCCTTGCTGCTGAGTACTGGACTGGTGAGCGCACCGTCAAGGTGACTGGTGACAACAACGGCTTCTCTGCTGAGATGTTCCGTGGCTCTGACATCGCTCGCGGTACTGACATCAGGATCGAAGCTGGTTCAGCTCTACCTACCTCCAAGGCTGCCAAGCAGGCACTTGTTATGGACATGATGCGACTAGGCATGATTCCACCTGAGGAAGGCTTGGAGCTACTAGACATCGCAACCCTGAGCCGTTACACCGACAACCGTGGCACTCGCCCTGACGAGCTACGTGCACAGCGTGAGAACGTAATGTTCAAGACGCTAGGTGAGATGGACGTAATGCGTCACTACCAGATGTGGCAACAGGGTGTCGAGCAGGGTAACCCAGCTATGATCAACCAAGACACTGGTCAGCCACTAATGCCACCAGCTGTAATTCCTGTAAACAAGTGGGACAACCACGCTGTTCACATCGAAGAACACGACAACTTCCGCAAGAGTCCAGCGTTCGACTTGCTATCAAACAGCCAGAAGGCTGAGTTGAACAAGCACATCGACATGCACGAAATGGCTCTTGCGGCATTGCAGGCTGCACAGATTCAGCAGATGCAACTCGGAGCACAGCCTCCAATGCAAGGACAACCACAACAGTAAGGGAGCATCATGTCCGAAGAATACGAATACGAAGACGACCAGATCGAAACTGAGTACGAAGAGGCAGAGCAAGCCGAAGACGAAATCGACCAGGAGGAACCTGAAGCCAAGGGAAATCCAGCATGGGACGAGCTATACAACGTATTGCCTAAATCTCTGCACGGCATGGTTGAGCCTGTCATTTCCAAGTGGCAGTCAGGCGTTGACTCTGAGTTTGAGAAGTTCAGCCCATACCGTAAGTTCGCTGAGTCTGGTGTAGACGCAGATGTCATCGAAGCTTCTATCGAGCTTGCACGTCAGGTTGCATCGAACCCTAAGGCTGTGTACGACGAGTTAGCTGAGCGTTACGGTTGGTCACAGGCTACCGCAATGATTCAGGAAGCAGTTGCCACTGCCGATGAAGCAGAGAACTATGAGGACGACCCATTTGGAGATGACGCTACCTCTGCTGAGCTAAAAGCCATGAAGGCTGAGCTTGACGCATTGAAGGGAACTCTTCAGTCACGTGAGGAGCAAGAGGAGCAGGCCCAGCTTGGCTACGAGATTGAGAACTCTATCGAGGCACTTGCTAACGAGCACGGAGACTTCGACCAGGAGGCAGTCGTACGTCGTGCGATGCTTCTAGCCGATGACTACCCTAACGCTTCCCTTGAGCAGCTAATCTACGCAGGCTTCGAGCAGTACAGCGAAGAGCTTGACCGGATGCGTGGCCAGATAAAGAGAGCCCCTAGGATCGCTGGCGGTAACGCTAATAAGGTCCCAGCAGCTCCAGCTCGAGTGCTAAACAGCCGTGAAGACCGTATTGCCGCTATTGAGGAAATTGTAAAGCGAACTCTTAATACGTAAAGGTTTTATGGTAAAGTGTTGCATAGTAGTGAGTACGGCCCACCTGGGCTAGGGCGAACGAAGTAAGACCTTTCTAAACCAATCACACTAGGAGTGTAAATGTCTGAAGGACAGAACCTCGCTATTGCCAACGTCATCCTTAAGGATGTATACGGTGACATTAACGAGCAAATCAACAATGCAACTCCAGCGCTAGATGGTATCAAGTCAACCGCTCGCAACATTACTCAGGTTGGTGGTCTCGGTGTTAAGTTCGTAGCACACGTAGGTCGCAACACTGGTATTGGTGCACGTGGAGAGGACGAGGACCTTCCAGAGGCTGGCAACCAGCAGTACGTCGACGGCCAGACTGGCCTAAAGTCGTTCTACGGTTCCGTACGTCTAACCGGACAGGTTATGGCGCAGGCATCTCAGAACTACCAGACCTTCGCTGACGTAACCGCAGAAGAGATCGAGCGCATCCGCGACGACATCGCTAAGGACCAGAACCGCCAGGTATTCGGTGACGGCACTGGAACCCTAGCAAAGGTAGCTACCGCTAACACCTCTGCTGCTGCAACCCTGACCCTAGACGACGTAAAGTACCTACACGTAGGTATGCGCGTTGATGTGCTACTAGCTGCATCTCTAGGCAACTCGGTTCCTTCCCCAGCTCACACTGGCGGATACGTAACCATCACCGGAATCAACAAGACCACCAAGGTCGTAACTTTTGACCGCAACCTTGCGACTTCTGTTACCGTTGGTTCCGCTGTTGTACGCTCGAACTCAACCTCTTCTTCTCAGGTGAACAACTGGAAGAAGGAGTGGACTGGTTTCGGTGCAATCATCAGCGCTACTGGTTCCCTACACGGAATCGACCCATCGACCACCCCAGCATGGGCAGCAAAGACCAAGGACATCTCCGTTTCAAGCGTTCCTCAGCAGATCACTGAAGAGGACATGATCGGTATGGTAACTGACATTGCTGAGGACGGCGACAAGCCAGACGTTATCTGGACCGACCACGGTTCATGGAACGGTTACTGGAAGGCTCTTGAAGAGAAGCGCCGCTACGTCAACAAGGTCGACCTACAGGGTGGTAACCGTGGACTTGGTTTCGCAACCGAGTTCGGTGACCTACCATTCAAGGCCGACTTCGACGCTCCTAAGGGCAAGATGTGGTTCGTGAACTCCAAGAAGGTCAACCTAAACACCAGCCGCGGCTGGGAGTGGATCGACGAGGATGGCTCGAAGTGGAAGCAGGTTCCACGCCGTGACGCGTTCATCGCTTACCTACGTAGCTACTCCGAGATCAGCACCTACCGTCGTAACACCCACGGTGTTATCTCTGGTATCGCTTCGGGTATCTAAAGAAAACCGCTATGAGGGGCGTAGGATTATTCCTGCGCCCCTCTAGTCATAAGGAGAGAAAATGGCAATCGAATACTTCAAGCAACATGGCATGCTTCCAGACCTCAGTGAGCTGGACAGACTCAGAGACGTACCTGTAAATGCCTACCGTCTAGCAAGAGCACTTGCGGACTACGACCCAAATATCTACATTATTAAGCTGGCAGAAGGCCACCCTCAGTTCGACCGACAGCGTCCATACAGCGTCGTGGTTCACGGGGCAAAGGACAAGTACGTCCTAAAGAACTACGCAGAATGGCAGCTAGACGAGCGCATCATGGCTGACATTATCCAGGCTGACGTTACAAATGCAGGTATGTCCATCGACGACGTGCAAGCGATCAACGCTGCTCATGCAATGATGAAGGCTAGGGAAAGACAAGAAATAGACGCTGAGCGCAGGGAGTTAGCGAAAGATGTTGCTAAACTAGGACTGTCTAAGAATTACGCCCGCCATAACGGAAAGCTGCTGTTCGACCCAAATGCCTAGAGATTTCTACACCAGGACCGCTGACGAAGTCGCAACCGAAGTCAAGCGTATCTTTGGTGATGAAGCTTTAGTTGAGCTTAAGTCCTCTGACTTGCTCCGCTGGATCAACGCGGCACAGCGTGAGATTGCATCTAGCCACAAAGCCCTAAAGGGTAAGGCTAGCCACGACTTGGTAGCGGGACAGACTGTTTACCCAATCCCACTAGAGAGTCCAGTCTCTCAGGTTCAGGGAGTACACATCGAGGGCAAGCCTCTTCGCGCCATTAGCTTCCAGGCTGCTCAAGAGGGTATTCTTCAGGACGACCCAGAGTTAGATGCCGAGGGCGAGCCTAAGGTTTGGTACGAATGGGATGGCGACCTCTACATCTACCCTGCTTCTGATAAGAGCGTGGACGATGGCATGGAGCTGTTCTACGTTGCTTACCCGCAGAACCTAACGTCGCTGATTCAAAACCTTCAGGTTCCAGACAGGTTCTACAACCAGATCGTTGACTACGCTCTAGCACAGGCTTACCGTCTAGACGAGAACTGGCAGGCTACTGCTTACCAGGATGCTCGCTTTAGGGATTCAATGAACCGCCACTTGGCACAAGAAGATATCGTCGACGTTCAGTTCTACCCAACCAAGGTCGTTCTACCAGAGGATGAATAATGTCTAGAGAAGGCCTCGTAATAAATGACTTCTCTGGCGGTCTGAACAACGTAATCGACCCTTCGCTTATTGCGGAGAACGAAGTATCCGAGATTAAGAACCTCGTCATTTCCCGCACCGGAAAGCTTGTTAGCCGTCACCCTATTATCAAGGTTGGTACTTACCCTACCGGAACGACTACTGCACAGGCGCTTGGATACTATCGGAATGAAGATGCCGTTGTATTTCTTGTCGTAGCAACTAACGCTAAAACTTATCTGTATAACCTTACTGCTAATACTTGGATAGAAATCTGGGCGTATCCTGCTGAGGACATGACCACTTATGCAAACAGGCTTTATCTAGTCAACTCCACAAACAGCGGTGGATACTGGTCAAAGATCTCCGGCACGTATACCTGGACTGCACTTAATACTGGCGCTAACCCAATGCCTAATGGAAATCAGATTCACTTTACCAAGGGTCGTCTGTACGTATCTAGCCGCTCGCTAGGAAACACTTCCACTTTGCGTTATAGCAACCTGATTATCCCATCGCTGGGAACTAGCATAAATGAGTTTCCTACTACCAATACTATCGACGTTAACGAGGGTGACGGCGACCAGCTAATCAAGATCATCGAAGGGAACAGCGAACTATTCCTGTTTCGTTCCAACTCGACTTACAGGTTGTCATTCAGCGCATCAGCTGAACCGTCACTAGGAACCCTTACTGTTTTGTCGAATACTATCGGGGCAGACAGCGCACGTAGTGTTGTCGAGGGAGAAAACTACCTAGCTATCTTGCACGCTGGAACCCTGTACCAACTTGCTGGCTATAACTTCTACCCATTCAACCCAGCTAACAAAGTAGAGTTCCAAGTGAAGCCTGGCTACACAGGAATCAAGCAGGCCTTGTCCAAAGTCGGGCAATACCTGATTGTCTGGTATCACGGATACATGTACTGCTACGACACCGAGACTGACCTATGGGTCGAGTGGGAGTCAGTAACTGAGGCTGCTCACTTTATCGAAGCTCCTCGCGGAACCTTCCTAGACTCTGCTGCAGTGCCTACCGCGTATGGCGTTCCTGGCAAGAACCACGCAACTCAGGGTCTACTGAAGCTGGCTCTAGAGTTCACCCCTACTTCTACGGAGCTAATCAAGTGCTCTATCACTACTAGAACTTACGACCTTGGCCAGCCATCTCTATTCAAGAGGATGTTCGGCTGGGAGCTTTTGCTTGTCGCAGTTAACTGGGTTGAGGCATCTATTAGCCCTATCGACGTTATTAACAACCCTCAGATGACCTGGAATGATCTGGATGACTACACGTGGCAATCGGCACAGGAGAATGAGATTGCGTGGCTACCCTTCGGTGCTGCCGTGCCAGCTATCGTAGGTGGGCTACCTACCTCGAACCCTAATCCGCAGGTTGTGAAGGTAAGTGGCAAGCAGACATTCAAGCGAGCCTACTTCACTATCAAGTTTGAGAATGACGGCACTACGGCAACTGCCCCTAGCCGTCTTGATGGAATCGTACTTTACCTAGTTAATGGTCGCAGAATAGCAATGTCGAGGACAGCCTAATGAATAATGTTGGTGGATCAGGATTTAATAAGTACGCTGCTGGTGCAAAGCGATACGGTATTGGCATCGTAGGACCTAATACTGGAATGAAATTGGACAAAGCAGGTTACGAAGAAAGAGCTACACAACAGCGTGCAAAGAACGCAGCTCTGCTAAAATGGGTGCAGGGCAGAAACGGCGCTCGCCGCTTTGCCAAGCCTCAGAGTCAGATAGGTAAGAAATAATGGGTCTAGCAGATAAAGCAGCACGTGCTGCTTCGGCAGCTAGATCTGCTGGAGGGACGGCCGCAGATGCAGCTAAGGCAGCTAAGGGTTCTGCAACGAATCAAGGCGCTTTTAAAGTCACTAAGCCTGCTACTACTAAGCCTACTACTAAGCCTGCTACTACTAAGCCTGCTACTAAGCCTGCTACTGCTGCTCCTGCTAAGCCAGCTAGCATACAAGACATACTTGGCATTCAGGAAACTGCAGATATTAACGAAGCTCAAGGGGCTTATGATGCGGGAGCCGCGCTGAGAATATACCAGCGCGACCAAGCAAATCTTCAGCTACAAGATGCACTTGCGCAAATTGACAGGGCAGCTATTGCAAACTACAAAGACATCGCTAATGACTACGCAGCTCGTGGCATGGCTAGAAGTGGTGGATACAAGGGTGCGGATGACGAAGCTCTGGCAGACAGAAATAGAGCAACTCTGCAAGCCGATAACGCTGTAAAAGACTTCTTAAAGCAGCTAGCGGATCAGGGGGTTGCCGATGAAACCTCCCTGGCAAACACTAAAGCAAAAATCATGGCAGACTACTTAGCCCGTAGATTCGCCTCAGCTCAGGGAGGTTAACCATGGCAGATATCACCGACGTAACTAGAGCTGGATATATCCTAGCTAACCCAGCTGATGCTGCAAGACAGGGAAACGTTACTCGTCCAGCTGTACCCTTTGGGCAGACTGTTGCTCCCGTTGCTCCTGCGCTTGACACGGTTGTTAACAATTTTGTAAGAACTACCCAGCCTAATCGCATGCAAACTGTAGGCTCTCGCAACCTTCAGCAGTCAATGGCGGACGATGCACAAGCAGTGCAGACAAACCTAGAGAAACTGCTGGCCAGCCAGATGTACTATTCCGGCGGCGCGAACCAGGCTTCTATTCAGCAGCTTCAAGCACAGCGACTAGCTGCTCAACAGAACTATAAGACCAACCGTGCCGATGCTCAAAACCTCTACGGTGTTCTATCTCAGGATATTCAGAAGATGGGAGAGGGGCTACAAGCTTCTTACACCACCGCACTCAACGAAAGTGCGACTGTAGCTGCCAACAGGCAAGCTGCGCTTTCGGCAGAACAGAAACGTCAACAAGAAAACAGGGCTAAGGCTGCTGCTGAACTTGGTTTGGCCGAGGAAAGTGCCCTAACTAGCTACGCTTCCGACGAAGCCTTGAATACAGGCATGGGAAATGTTGCTGCTGGGGCCTCGAACTGGGAGAATCTGCTTCGTAGCCAGCAGGGTTCAGCCATGGAGCGCACTAACCGCCTCATTACGGCCACTGGAAACACCAAAAACCAGACCATTTTAGGAATGAAAGCATACCTTGACGCGCAACAGGCTCAGATTGACGCTCAGATTGCCGCTGAAAGGGCTAAGACCCCTACTCAGAAGCTAACTGCACTAGGTAAGTTGCTCGAATCTAGAATGAATGAGCAGATTGTCAACGAATTGTTCCCAAGCGAGCTTGGTCAGACATCCCGTCAGAAGGCTGAGACCGAGGCAATGATTGACCTAGGGCTAGATCCAAAGAACCCAGCCGACAAAACTGAATTCCGTCAGCTACAGCAGTCCGGTTCAGCAAAGCTTAGCAACAAGACCCTAGGGTCAAAACCTCTTGACACTCGGGAGCAGATTGCAGTCGACGCTCTAGGCATCCCTCTGGCGTATTTCAACCCTGATTACGTCCTGTATGGAGCTGGCAAGTAAGGTAGAATAGTCCAGTGGCTACCGACCTTAATAAACTCTTTGACATTCTGCAGTCCGTAAAAGGGACCAGCGGTTCAACTCGTCCGGCCTCCTCAATGCCGTACGTGCCATACATCTCGGCAGCCCCTACCCCTGATGACAGTGACCCGAATGTATTTGGACAGATTGCGCAGGGTGGCCTAAACGCTGTAACTGGCGTATTGAGGGCCGTTACCTCTGTCGGTCGCGGTAATCTTAACATGGCTAATGACATCGTCCCTTACGCCAACAAGACTTGGAAACTAACCGAAGACGGACTAACTCCTGACGAGCTAGACGACTATATGGGGAATATTTGGAACTCTACTTGGTCGGGACTAGGTGGATTTGCTAAGGGAATGGCCTATTCCTTCATGCCTCCAGGCAAAGAATCCGCAAAGTGGCTGCAGGGAGTCTTCGGCGGAGAAACGCCAGTAGAGGGCGCGTACGACCTATTCCAAACTAAAGGCTACGTAGAGGCAACTCAGAATCTTCCTTTCCTTAAAGAAACCACTTCCGAAGATGTATTGTTTGAAGTTCCTAACGTTATCCCCTTTGATATGCCATTCCTTGGCATCGAAGCTGGCAAGGGATTCCCAGTTACCAAAGCGGGTTTATATTCATTTGGTCTTGATGTGGGTAGCGACCCATTTTCCTTTGCGACCCTAGGACTTGGTGGTGCAGCAAAGGGTGCTGCTAAGGCCATCGGAACAATATCAAAGGGTCAGAAGATCAAGGCTGCTGCTGCTAAAGAGGGCCGCGCTGTAAGCACCGATGAGCTAAAAACTGTTGTGCCTCCGAAGATCTACGATGCCTCTCCGGAACGAGTCGTTCCTTACAACGTAATGGAGACCAGTCCGCTACTCTACATCGGCAAAGAGATGGGTCGCGGATTCATGGATTCGCACCGCCTTACAGCAGCTCGCATGAAGTCCCGTAGCGAACTTCGTGCGGCAAAACGAGCCATGTCTCAAGAAGTTGCCAGACTTGCTGACGAGTCACTAGACCCAGACTTTAACTTTGCATCATCCTTCGAGGAAGCAAAGCAAGCCCTTACTAAAAAGCTTGAGAAAGCTGCTGCTGAATCAAAGATGTCGAAGGAAGAGACTGACCGCCTAATTGGGCAGCAGATTGGTCGCCTAGAAGCTCAGATTCCTGAACTGATTGCAAAAGCTCAAGAAAAAGGCTTCACTAACCTTTCAGATCTAAAGGCACGTGCAGAGGCTGAGGGGACCACTCTGCGTGGCAAGATTGAAGCCGAGCTGATGGACGACGTTGCTCGTACATTCGCTGACACCACCCCAGCTCTTCGTAGGACTGTTTCCGCTAAATACGACGCTGAGCAAGTAGAGGCTCTTGGCAAGCTAACCAGAGCTGCGGCTGATAGCGAAGACGGAAGCATTGCAGCTGCATGGGACTCCTTTAGGCAGAACGCCGACGAAACAACCGTTCAAGAGGCCTTGAAGCGACTTCTTAGCCCGCTAGGTGCACATGAGCGTGTAAAGAAGGGCGAGCCTCGCACGGTCTCCTTTGAAGAGCGCGAAATGATGAAGCGCCTTTCTGCTATTCAGAAGCAGAAGAAGGGTGCTGGTAGCGAAGCTCTATCAAAGCAAGGCAAGCTTGGAATTGTAGACAAGGAAGGTCTAAAGAACTTCTCCGTAGGTCTACGTAAGGCGCTACTAGGAACTGACACTGAAGCAGCCGTAAAAGAGGCTCTAAGCGGTGCAAGCAGCCTTCCTGGTGAAGAACTCCAGCGTGCCCTGCTATCCACTCCTGGTAGCCTCAGAGTGGCTGGTGAGCGCCTTGAGTACATGGGTCTCAGCGGGCAGGTTAAGCCAACTGCAGAGTTTCAGTTTGTTCAGTCACTTCGAGACAAGAAGTACAACCCGAAGACTTTTGAAGTAGGCACTCGACCTCTTAACGACTTTGCAGTTACCGCTGAAGGTCGTGTCGGTGGAACCCCTACCTTGAGCGAGGTTACTCGCTTAGCCGTCAAGGCAAGCGGAAAGTGGTATCCTCCTCGACTGGCTGAGTTGCTTCGCAAGGCCGGAATAAAAGACTCTGAGCTCCTAGACGGAGACGCGTCTAGGAACGCTCAGGAGTTTATCGAGATTGCAATCTTCCGCGATGTGGAAGCAAAGACCGCTGAAGCTCGTGAGAAGATCCTTCGCACTAGATTTGAGCAGTTCAAACTTAGTGACCTTGTCGCAAAGGGATTCGAGATTACTCCGTCCGACCAGCAGCTAGCGATTATCTCCAAGAGAGCTGCGGCTCTGGGTCGCCAGTCGCTGCGGCTATCCGACGACGAAATCGGAGAAATGGTTGAGCTTGCTGGCGCAGCAAAAGACGCTCAGATTGACGCTATCCAGAAGCTCCAGGCAATGCGAATCAACCCATTCACTGAGGCTGGTCGCATCAGGACTGCAGTCTTGGGTGCAAAAGAAATTTCCGCAAAGGTCAAGGCTGAAAAGCAGACTCGCACCGGATACGCTCCAACTAAGGAGCTGGGTGAGCTTATCGAGGTCAAGAAGGCCGTAGAGGTAGTAAGGGCCGCATCAAAGGGCGAAGGCGCTTTGCTGGGCGGAGAAGCTCTGGCTGTAAAGTTTACCGAAGCGTTCTTCAAGAAGCTTCCAAAGGACAAGACCAGCAAGGAAATCATCGAGCTGGGCGGCAGGCTGAGAAACGTCATTAAAGATGCTTCAAATCTAAACAACCCAAGAATCCGCCAGGCTTTCTTCTCTAGGCTGACCAACATGATTGCGACCTCTGAGAGATCATTCGCTCGAGGCGCAGTAACTGGATTCGACTTTGCGTTCACCGATGCCAAGGGTTCGTACGTACAGAGCGCTGTGGCTAACCAAATGGCGTTCCTTTACGCAGGCAGCAAGTCTGCTGACTCGATTGACGGTGGCTACTTTGCTCGCTACGTAGACAACGTCCTCCTAGCTAGCCGTACCGATCTAGATAACGGCCTATCAAATATTCGCACCCACGAAGAGAAGGTGGCAATCCTCAACTCAGTTGCAAACGGCTGGGGAGGTGAGGGTATCTCAGTGGGAGCCCTACAAGATGCTCTAGCTGCCGCCAAGAAGCGTAAGCTAGGCGCTGACAAGCTCAGCCCAGCTGACAGAAAGACCTTCCAGGGGATTGTCGATCAGACCTACAAGAAGTACGTAGAAGACACCATTGCGGAGCTAAAAGAGAAGTACGTCACCCGCATCCTCTTTGAAGAGAAGATGGAGTACAAGGTTGGCTGGATTGACAGGCTTTCAGAGGAAGAAGCAAAGATTGCTCGCCAGAAGCTTGCTAATGAGGTCATTGAGGTTCCAGAGGAGCTAGTCGCCCAGGCGGGGCTAAGGTCCAACAAGCTTGCTTACAAGCAGATTGCAGACTACCTACCAGGAGCTAGAAAAGTTGAGATGACTAAGGGCAACCCTGCTATCGGCAGAGTCGCTGACTTCGTCGCTCGACGTGCTAACGCAGCTGCCCGTGATGCCGTAGAAGAGTCGCGTGCGTACGCACTACTAGACGAAATCGAGCCAGCTTGGGCAAAGAAGGAGGCGCTCTCAAAGCTAGTAGAGCTTGGCTCAATGCCTCACGCAACTGGTGCTCTACAGAGCAGCACCATGCTGGCAAGCATCCTTGTGCGTACTGAGGGTTCCGCAAAGCTGCAGGACCGCAACGTTGCAATCGCAAATAAGATGTCAGGCAAGGATGCTGACGTAATCGCCAAGGAAGCTAAGTTCTTCGAGTCAATCGTTCGTCGACTAGAAAGCAAGTTTGCAAAAGAGGGTTTCCGACCTGTTGGCGAAAAGATGGACGGCAAGAGCCTGGATGAAGTCCTTGCTTACGAAAACCCTCTAGCGTTCTTCTCATGGGTACGCAACCTGAATGTAACTGATACTGCTAGCCGCGAAGAGTGGGCTAGAGCAATGCAACACATCCTAAACCTAGAAGTAACTGGCAAGGGTCGTGCTTACAGGAACGCTCGTGAGCTACTTGAGAGCTACCGTAGCAAGGGCGATGAAGTTCGCCCAGCGACCGCTGAAGAGGTAATTCGGACCATTGCTGCGCTAGGTGGAGAGACCCCAGCAGGTATGAAGGCCAAGGGCTACCTCAACCGTAAGGGGCTTCCTCAGCGCAGGACTTTGCTAAAGCTAATTGACGAGGCTGAGCCAATCCTGGACAAATCTGAGCTAGAGCGAGCACGTGGCAACAGCTGGATCAAGGAAATCAACCTTGTGGGTAAGGAAGAAGTCCAAGAGGCAACTGACGCTTTGCCAGACATCGCAATGACCTCTCAGAAGGCTTACGAGCACCTCACCGGACTGCTAGCTGAACTGGAGTCCACCGGACTAGGCTGGATTCCGACTCTCGCCATGCAGTCTGTGGGCGACTCTGTCCGCCAGTTCTTCGTTCACCGCGCAAAGTTCTTCGAGAAGACTACTATCGACAAGTTGGGTCGCTCTATCGACAAGTACCTGCTCCCAGGTGCGAAAGAGTCTAAGTTCTTAAAGAAGAGCTGGGAAGATTACACCAACTACACTGGCTTTAAGTCCATGATTAGAACCATTAGAGACATGGCTCCTAACGCAAAGAAGGGCAAACTTACCGAAGACCAGTGGGTAGCCAAGATGACCCGCCTGGCAATGAGCGTTCGTGACAGCTACCTACTTGCCCGTGGTATCGTGCCAGTCCACACAATCAGCCTGACAACTGGAGAGGCTATCCCTAACGGGCTGGCATCGGCTCTAGGTAAGTCTGGCGACGAGGTAGACAAGCTAAACCTTACTGCTGTCGCTCTGACTGAGAACGACATCTTTGACCTGCTTCCTGAGCAGGACGTTGTTGACTTGTTCTTCTCTGGTCGCATGGAGTCAATGCCTCCTACTGCCGTATTGCCTGCCGCTCGCCTAATGGTTGCGGCAATGGAGTCGCTGCCTCCTGGCTCCTACTTCAACGCTGAGCAACTTGGCTACCTCCAGCAGCACATGTTCCAGGCTATGGAGATCGGCGCTCGCGCTGCCTCTACTAGCGAGTTCTCAAAGGTCTCCTGGATTAACTTGAACCCAGAGGCCGCTACCGATGCCATTAGGGTGATGGTAAGCAGGATGCTGGACCCAGACTTCGCTACTGCGATGTACGAGCGCCACCTGGCAAACGCCACTTATGCACATGGAATCCTGCGCTACGAGGCCGGACAGCTATCCGAGAAGATTATGTCAACTTGGTCTGAGATTGCTCAGAGCCCACTATCTAGCTCTAGCGACCGAATTCAAGCAACCATCGAAGCAATGTCAGAGCTAAACAACATGCTTAAGATTGGTGACGCTGGCGACGAGGCTATCCGAGTCATGGCCTTCCTAGACGCTCAAGCCCTAATTGCTACCGAGGTTCCTGTACAGAGCCTGTTTGACATTACAACTGCAAACAAGATTGCCAAGGCTGGTCGAGTCATGGGTGAAGAAGAAAAGAAGATTAGCAACCTTCAGAAGACTCTTCGCCAGAAGCGTTCAAAGGACCAAGTTAATGCAGCGCTTGTTGAGGGCATGGAAGCTCGTGAGCCACTGCTTGCCGACTTCTACGCCCAGAAGGTTATGACCCTGGAAGAGAATGGTTACCGCCCCGACATCGACGAACAGCACATGTTGTTCAACGACATTATCACCGAGCAGGGCAAGATGCCTTGGTACTTGAACTTCACTGACACTGGTCTTAACTGGTTCTCGTTCGACTACATGAAGGAAAACGTAGCGCCATACATGGGCGGCTTTGAGCGTGTAGCTATCGAAGGGCCTTCTGAGTACACCAACATCGCCGTTCAGTATGCGGTGAAATGGAACAAGGTGACCGAGGCTACTGGCAAGAACTACCCAGAGATGGCGTTCAAGATTCTGCAGGAGCTTACCGATGACGACCTTCCTAAGATCGCACTATCAGCTGACACCATTCTAAAGATGACTAGCCGCTCCGTAGACGAGACTGTTGACGCAAGCGACATCAGTCCTCTAAAGGCTGCAATGGATCACGTTGAGTTCTTCAAGAACCTTCGCAACAAGGATGGCGAGCTGCTACTTGTGGACGAGGACCCAATGCTCGTTCAGGCCCTTGCTGACCTGTGGAGATTCGGTGGACACTTCTTCGGCAAGCAAGGCAAGATTGTCCGTGCTGGAGTCCCAGCTCAGTGGCTAAACGTCAACCTGCGCCAGATTGGCTCGAAAGAAGTGAAAGAGGCTCTACTCGAAGATGCTACAGGTGGTATACCCAACCGCGTAAAGATTAGGGACGGCTTTGGCTTCAACGAGAGCACTACAACTCCAGAAGAGCTTGGCACACAGTGGCGTGACTGGGATATCTCCAACCCTTACCAGATGCTATCTACGCTGAACTCCGCTTTTGCTCGCTCTGAGAAACTGATGTACGAGGCTGCTTACTTGCAAAAGACTCATGGCATCAAGATCTCAGACTTCGCAAAGCCAGGTGAGACTGCAGGCGAGACTGCAGCCCGAGCAAAGGCAGAGGGGCTTGTGAAGATTAAGGGGCCTGAGTCCTTGAAGCAACAGGGTCGCGAGCTTCTATACTTCATGAACACCGACGACTACTACTACTACTCTGGCGTTGCTTCGCAAATCATCAAAGCTTCAGACGACATGACCGCTCCGTACAACGACAAGATTGAGGCCGTTACTAAGTTCGCATCAAAGTTTGACGAGCTACAGAACTTCGCTAAGCGCTCGATGACTATCTTCCGCCTCGGTAACTTCATTATGAACTTCAACGGTGGATTGTGGACAAACTTCTACGGTGGCGTAACTAGCCCAGTTGCCTACTACCGTTCTTTACTCACCCTGCAGCACCTGTTCCCTAACTTGCGAGACCTTCCTGTCGAGCTAAGCAAGATGGAGAAGGAAATCGTTGCTTACCACGCACGTCGAGGCAAAGAGGGGTACACCGTTCGCCCTGAGAACGACCCTGTAGCCAACAAGGAAGGCATGACTCTTGTTATCAAGGGCAAGCCAGTTTCCTATAAGTATTCCGACCTTGCAGAGCTTTACCGCAAGATTGGTGGAGAGGTCCCTACTGCCAGCAGCCGTAACCTGGACTTACTAGGAGATTACAGCACCGCTGAGTCGTTGGACAGGCTCACTAAGAGCGGTCCTGTACGAGAACTCCAGCGTGCTTACGAAAGCGCTAGCTTAGGTATCGGCCGCATCGCGGCTAGGCGTGACGACTTCATTCGTATGACAATGTGGCTAGATGAGATGTCTAAGAACAACTGGACCTCGCTAGAGGATGCTGCTCGTGAGGCGCTGAAAAAAACTGACCGTTACCACCCACAGGTTCAGGACCTAAGCCGTATTAACAACAAGGTGACCCGTCAGTTCATCATGTTCTTCACCTGGCAGGCAAAGACCCTCGGATGGATTATCCACGACATCCTGGACAAGCCAGGGCGAGCTACCGCTTTGCTTAGAGCTCAGTACGCGGCACAGACTCAGGAAGACCAGCAGCCAGAAGCCTTCGGCAGCTTTGACCCTAAGGGTACACTGCTACGTAGCTACCAGCAGAATGGTATGAATTACCTCACTGGAAATGGCGCATACTCCTTCTCACTTGCCAACCCAGTAAACGACCTTCTGGGTGCAGATGGTTGGTTGAGCCAGATTAGCGCCAAGAGCTACGAAAGCCCTGCAGCCAACTTGATGAGCTCCACGCTTGGTAGCGCAAAGAACTTCCTATTTAGCTCAAGCCCACTGTTTGCAAACTTTGCCATCTCATGGATTGCTGGTAGAACTTCAAGCGGTCAGGACCTAATGCGTTCTGGCACTTTCGATGAAGAGAGCTTCCAGATCCTTCAGGAAGAAGTCGTAGGACAGCTAGGTCTTGGTCTGCCGTATGCGGCGCTCGCTAGGTACTTCCCAGAGCAGTTCAGCAGAAGAAGCTGGGACAACGAGACTACAATGTCAGAGAAGGACAAAGACACTGCGCGCCTTCTTTGGAACTGGATGACGGGTACGAGATCAACTGAGTACCTAAGCTACACCCAGCGACAGAAAGCAATCAGCGAGTTGAAGAGCACCCTAGATAAGGTGCTGAGGAATCAAGCAGGCAACTAGCCCTTAAGCTTGCTGGCCTTCATGGCAAGAGCTTTCTTCTTGGCATCAGCCTTGGAAGATGCACCCCACGCTTGTAGAGATAGGAGCAAACGAGTTGGCTCTCCATTTGGCTTACGCTCAGGCCCAGGCATATTGCCCATGCGAGCTAGGAATGATGCCCTGCGCGGATTATTGCCAGACTTCACCGGAGCCTTCAAGTCAGAGCCAGGGTTCTGAGCTTCGTAGCTCTTGCGGCCCTTCTCGTTAAGACCGCCAGAGGCTGCCTTGCCCTCTTTGCGTTGCCAGGCTGCGCTAGCCATTAGTCTTCCTTGGCTGCTTCTGGGTCTTCGTCGTTTGCAAGGCCACCGAAGATCTCGTTCTCGTCTGCAGCGCTGATGTCGCCATCAACTACATAAGCGCGAGATAGCTCCTCGCTGATTTCCATCAGGCCGATGAAAGCTGCCATGGCTGCTGCCTGCCAAACTTCAATTCCGAATACGAATCCACCACCCAAAGTTCCAGAAACTTTTAGGATGATGTATGCGAGTGCTCGCTTGCTAATACGCTTTACGTTCATTTTTGGACCTCCTGGCCACATGTTGGACAAATTGCTGGTTTCGTCTCTTTTTTTGTCGCCTTTGGAGTTTTTTGCCCCTCTACGTTGCCCGTAGAAGCCTTTTCGATCTGTGCCGATAGGTATTTGTACAAATCGAACACAGAGCCCGCAAATACGCCTTTAACGCTGTCTGAGAGGGTAGCGTGTAAATGAGCCCCGCTCGAGAAGCCTTCATTGCCTACTTTGCCAATAGTTTGCCCCATTTTTAGCTTGTCGCCCACTTTTAGGGTTGGCTCGGTGTCCATGTGGCAGTAACCGACGTACATGACCTTCTTGTCAAAGCCGACAACGGACTGCACGAGAACCCAGCCCAAGATTGTGCTGTACTGAACAAGCATCACAGTTCCGCTGGAAACAGCAGGGATTGGAGTGCCGCGCTTAGGAGCCCAGTCCGTACCACGGTGCGGTTTAGTCTTTTCGCCCTTGATTGTGCGGATCTTGCCAAAGTGCCCAGTTAGCGCCTTGTCAGAGAATGGAAGCATGAAAGTTGCCATTAGTTACCTACCATCGAAAATAATGCCGTTGCCAAACCTGAGATGCCAGCTATCAAGCTGGCTAGTACTACTTTTGGGACCCAAGCGTTCTCTGCCTGAGCCGTCTCCACCGCCCTCAACCTGTCCGGTACATCGGCAAGGCCATCCAGCCTCTCCAGGGTGCGTACCAGTAAACGCTCGTTGTCTAGCTGCTTGTCGTAGATAGTCTGCAGCGTAATCCGCACATGTGGCTGCTCTTCGGGCATTACGGGGTTCCACCGTCAATCAGAACTTCTAGGGTGTCTAGTCTGCTATCGAGAGTTGTCACCGAGCCCTCAGCCGCCGTTAGGCGGCTCGAAATATTTAGGGCTTCTAGGGTGTCCAGGCGACCATCAAGAGCAGTGTCAGCGGACTCAAGGTTGTCCAGGCGGGTGTCGTAGTTGGTGTCAACTGACTCAAGAGCAGTTAAACGAGAGTCCTGAGTAGTGTTTAGAGTCTCGATTGCAGTTAGGCGAGTGCCAGCGTTAAACGCTTCGATTGTGTCTAGCCTGCTGTCCAAGGAGACATCTGCAGCTTCTAGGTTATCCAGACGGGTGTCGTAGTTGGTGTCAACTGACTCAAGAGCAGTTAAACGAGAGTCCTGAGTAGTGTTTAGAGTCTCAATCGCAGTTAAACGGGAGTTCTGGGTGGTGTTAAGGGTGTCAATGCCGTCTAGGCGGGAAGTCTGAGTGGTGTTCAGTGCTTCAATAGCGTCTAGTCTTGGCTCAACTAGTAGGTCGTATGCCTCTAAGGAATCTGCACGGTTCTCAAGGACAATGATCTCGCCGTCAATGGAGTCCAGGCGATTGTCCTGGGTAGTGTTCAGGGTCTCAATCGCAGTAAGGCGAGTGTTCTGAGTAGTGTTTACAGCTTCGATCGAAGTTAGACGAGTACCAGCGTTAAATGCCTCGATAACATCCAGGCGAGTGTCCAGAGCTACGTCAGCGGCTTCTAGGGCTGTCAGGCGACCGTTCTGAGTGGTGTTAAGGGTGTCGATGCCATCTAGACGAGAAGTCTGGGTTGTGTTCAGGGTCTCGATTGCAGTAAGACGAGAGTTCTGAGTGGTGTTAAGAGTGTCGATGCCGTTTAGGCGAACGGTCTGTGCAGCGTTAAGTTGCTCAACCAGAAGCACGCGTGCGTCATTATCCACGGCATAATCGTTGATCGTGTCGTAGTTAAAGTTGATAACCGATAGGTTAACTACCTCACCTTGCTCAGGCTTGAGCAGGTTTAGTGGCGCATCACCTGTGCTTGGCATTAGCTACCTCTTACTTCTTGTTCTTGTAGTAATTTTCCTGCTTTGATGCGACGCTGGAGCTTGGCTTGTTGTCCGGTAGGCCCTGGTCCCTCAAGGTGGAGGTCCTGCGTAGACCGCTAGCGCCCTTCATCATCTGCTTGCGGCGCTCTTTGCGAGCAGCCATTTCAACGTCGTAAACCTTCTTTTCGCCCTTGACTCTGCGTACAGTGTCCTGGGCTTCGGAGTTAGCCTTATCCTTCTGGTACTCACCGTAGGTGCGGCCACCGCTTCGAGTCTCGTTTGTCGGAGTGTTCTTAGTCTCTGGTCTAGAGGCCTTGAAAGGCTCTTCCTTCAACTTGTCGACAGCGGCACGGGTACGACCAATCTGAGCCGCAATGGTAGTCATACGGGACTTGGTCTTAGGGTCAGTGCGTCCAGTCTTGTCTAGCATGATCTGGCGGCTCTGGCGCTCGTTCAGCTTGGCCTTTAGTGCGCCAATTTTTGCCTTCTTCTGAGCTTCTGGGCTACCGCTCTTGTCCTTTTTGTTGCTGTCTGCCATTGCCATAATTACTTACTTGCCCTTCATCTTTAGATACTTAGCTAGAGACTGCTTACGCTTGATTCCTCCAGCGTGAGCATCTTTGTAGGCGTTGCTCACATTAGCTAAATCATCTGGGCCATAAAAAGGGTCGCGCTTGTTCTTCATGGCGTTCTTCCTAATACGGTTTTGGTCACCTGGAACCTTCTTTGGATCCGCCATAATTACATACCTAGGTTTTTCTTCTTAGCAGGCATACCCTTAACCGCTGGCATGTTTGACTTCATGCCGGAGTCCCCAGCCTTTGCAGGTAGGTTCGTCTTTGGAGCCGCGCTAGCGGCTCGTTTTAGTGCCTTTTTCATTGCTTCCACGTTGGAGCCCTGCTTCTTGGTCTTCTGAGGATTAGTCATAGTGCCAGGGGTTGTCTTGTTCATCATGCCCATCCCAGATGGCTTGCTATCCTCAGCTCGCTTGGCCGCAGCCATACCCTTCTTGGTGTAAGGAAATTCTTTTCCGTTTACAACTGGCATTTTAGTCCTCAACTATTTCGGCCTCTACGGCGAGCGGCACGTTCCATCGGTTAGCTGCTTCGGACACCGCGGCTGAAATCTTCTTCAAGGCCTCAGGGTCTTCTACATGTTTTTCTACAGCATCTATCATAGCAGAGATGACCCGCTCATACTCTGCAGTCTGCCCCTTTGCGGACGGGTCGTAGTAACCAGTTATTGCTAACAAGTACTTAATGGCATCATTATTACCAGCTTGTGCCCTATTGGCGAGCGCCGTCAGTGCAGCAGGCACGCTCGACTTCAGTAGATCTTCGCTAGTTTTACCGTAGATACGGGCGAACATTGGCTGCTTTAGCCAGCCCTGCCACTGTGCCCAGCTGATGCCAAGTTTCTTCAGGCGCTGGAACGGATCTAGGGACATCGACTGGTCGGTCATGACCGTCAGGGCGTAAGCCTGCTCTGCCGTGATTCCTACTGGAACTTCGGCGGGTATCCCTCGGGCTTCGAGGGCGGCTCTGAACTTGGGGGTTGCAAGAAGTCCAGAGAGAACAGGGACAGATAGAGAGCGGTCCTGCTCATAGACCGTCCTCGGTTCAATCGGAAAACCTCGTGAATGAGCCAGCCATGCAGCGTTGATAGCTCGTTCAAATAGAAGTTGCTCTGGAGCCTTGCGGCCCTTCTTCGCATTCGTCTTCCCATATATAGCAACTCCTGACGGAATTATTGTATCTAGTTCTTGTTCGTCGGACATGGTGGCAAACTTTCTAATGCAGATAGGTATTCTTCACTTAGTCCTAGCTGGGACGACAGGGCATGTGCCAGGGTATCTGGCATGCCGCCGACGAACTGGTTTCGCTCGTACTTGGACACGGTCAGGCGGTTGATACGTAGTACTGATGCGAAATGCGTAGGGTTCTCGGACAGCTCGATTCGCCAGTCCTGGAACGACGGATACAGGTCATGAAGCGAGTCGGCTGGAAGTGAGATTAGGGCTTTCCATCTCGGCGGCAGCGTGGTCGGCAGCGCCTCTTTCCAATCGTCGATCTTCTTGTACAGCTCCTCTGGGCTGTAACCGGACATGCGCGATAGCACTAGGACTACCTTCTTGTTCGGCTTCTTCGTGCGACCTTCCTCGATCTGGGAAATCGTCGCTCGCGATACTCCTGCTAGGCGGGCAAGCTCCACCATCTCCAACCCATGCATACGGCGGAGGATCCGTAGCGGGTGCGTCTCGTAATTTGGCATGTCAAAAGTATAACGGAAATGATACGCATATAAGTATCTCGAAAAAAAAATTTGGGCAGGGGGCATGAGATGATACGCAAGTCAAAATGGTACTGGCTCTAGCGAGTGAATGGTTTATAGAGGCAAGTTTTGCTGGGGGGTTCAACATCAAAGGTAGCCCGTATTTACGGGGGACACGGGGGGTATGAACTTTTTTTTGGCATTTTTCGGTGCACATGCCAACCTGATAACGTCACAGCAAGGGCATCAGCCAGCAGTGGAGAGCGTAGGGCGTAGGCACGGCACACGCACGCATACACATGCATGCGAAAGCTATAACTATGCCCTAACTGTTGGTGATACCTGCAGTGACCTTACTAATAGAAAGGTACACAATGTCTCATGCATTGTCCGACCTATTGGCCTCTTACCAGGCTAAGGTCACCCCTGCTACTAAGCAGGCCGCAACAAAGCGCAAGTCTGTCAAGGCTCAGCGCAAGGCAGTAACTAAGTCGATCGAAGTTCAGGTCGACAACTCCTACACCATCGAGGGCTGGGCTCCACCTGCACGTTTCGACGTGTGGTCAAAGCGCAACTTCGGTGTGGAGTTTGCTACTCCTAATGCAGCACTCGATGCTGACCGCAGTGACATCGTCGTTGCATACAACAAGTATGTGCGTGATGTCTTCGCTACCCCGTTCAACCAGAGCATCTTCGACCGCATTGTGCGTCGTGAGTACTCTAAGCAGTTGTCTGGACTAGGCGACCTCGGTCTGCTCGGTTACTCTGCCGATGACATCGTTGACCTCGCGGTCTTCTATGCATGGGCTGAGCGCATCAAGTCATACGTCCGAGCAATCGGTGCTGATGACGAGACGGCTGCACACATCAGCCAGTCACTACGTGACTTCCGCTCCGACGCTGAGCTATCTGAGGTAGCACAGCTCGAAGCTGACGGTCGCTACGTGTACGGTACTGATAACCGCTTGCGTAAGCAGGCTAACTCTCTAGCAGTGCGTCACGCTCGTGAGCGTCTAGCTCTACGAGCTGAGCTACGTGAGTCCGGTCTACTTGACGGATTCAACTACGTACCAACTGCTGGTGAGGTATACCGCCAGGTCAAGCACGTATTCCGTGAAGGTATGCGTCAATGGCGTAGCACTCTCGAAGGTCTAACCGCCGAGGGTGTTATCCCTGAGAGTGTGCAGTTCAGCACTCTCAAGGTTGGCAACACGGTCGACGAGACCTTGTTCGTGGTCACCGAAGTCGATGAGACTTCGCTTGAGCGCGAGGCATGGCTCGAGGAACTCAAGTCACGTACTGACTTGCTACCTGCTGAGGCTACTGCTGCTGCAGTAACCGAGGCGCTATACCGTGGCTACTCACTAACTGAGATCCGTCAGCAGATGTTCGCATCTGACAAGGAGTTCAGCACCGCAATCAAGAACGCTAAGCAACTCTTCGTAGCTTAGTTGTTCAACCTGTTCGCTCTCCCAGGTAACCCCCCTAAGGCCTCGGCCACCTCCCATGAGGTGGTCGGGGCCTTTTTCCTGCGCATAGAAAGGAAACGAGTGGAAAATTGGTCCTGCCCCCCGCCCCGCTCCCTGCCACCTTTTGCCTTAGTAAGTGATAAGGTTGCCATAATAACCTTTTCAGATAGCCCCTAGCACCTAGCCACCGCCTTTGGCATGGGCATGGTGCATGGGCGTGCACATGGATAGCGGAACGGGTCTGCCCCTGCGGCTGGAACTGCCTGCCACCATTTGCCTTAGTAATTGTCGGTGACGACAAAGGAAAAATGCATTACTTTACAGCGGTGCATTTAGCAGAAAGGAACATGATGGACAAAATGTTGCTTGCTGAATTGACTCAGCAGGCGATGGTTATGTCTGGGTATCTTGACCTAGCACATGCCATTGTCAATGGTGAATCAGCATGAACGGGTTTCTATGGGTATTTGGTGTTGCCACCATTTGCCTTATCTATGTGATGTTAGGGGTATAAGTGGCAATCAACTTTTACCCGCTCGATGACCCAGGTCAGCTCGGGTATTATCTGTGCGACACCTGTGCCTATCAGTCGAACCTACAAACCGTAGCAATGCCAAGCAACGCTAAGTATTGCGATGATTGCAAGAGAGAGGGATAGCATGGCAAAACATGCCAAGCCATACGTGCAGGAGAGCGTCGATCTGATTGAACTCAAGCAGTTCATCGAGCGTGACCTGGGCGTAGCAACAGACATCGAAGATGCAAAATACTACTTACGTGCATTGACCGCAGTGGAGATAGTCCTAGACTTTTTAGCGGGTAAGTAGCCCTATCCTTATTGACAATCATTTTCAATAAGGTGACAGCGAGGTGACAGCAGTTTCCACAACCCCGTCAATCATGTCGTGACGACATATCGAGCTCCATCGAGCTCTATCGGTATAATTTACCGAAGTGACAGCATGACAGCGTTTTTGGAAAAGTTTCAGATATAAGCACCATATATCCCTATATCTATAGAAATTTCAAAAGTTACCGAAATCGCTGTCACTGCTGTCACCTAATCAGACTTCAGCACCATTACTGGGCAAAGTAGCCCATTTACCCTGTGGATAACCCCAATTTCCATGACAGAGTTATCCACAACCTCGGCGGATGTATACCGAAAAAGTAACAAACGGCGGAGAAATACAGATGTATCACAAGTTATCCACAGGTTCGCCCTGTTTTGGTGCTTGTGAATGTAGCAGGGCAAGTGTCACGGCAGGTAGAAATCAGCCTGCCACCATTTGCCTTTGTAAGTGTTACTTGCTTTTGCAAGTGGCAATAAGTGCTGGCAATCGCCAGTGCTCCGACATACGAGAAAGGTATGGAAATGGCTATCGTTGCAGATGACATTGTCGCCAGCAACAACGATTCCCTAGCCTCTTCTTTACACTGGCAAATGACCAGGTATCGTTCAGCGTCTATCGAGACATACGGCAAGACGGCAATCGACATGACCAAAGTCGTGTCCGAAGTGCCCGAAGCTAAGACTATGACTCAAGCTGAGCAGACAGCCAAGTTCATGATCTCCAGTGTGAAGCACGCGGCTTACCTTGCGGCTAACTATAAGGAACTGTTCCTGCCATTAGCCAACGGGCAATCTAGTATCGCAGTTAGGCATGACGGTATCCAAACTCATTGGATTTCCGGCGGACTAAGCGGCATCATCGGCGTTAGCAGGGCTGCTTTCGACCGAGAAGTTGCTGATGTCATGTCCCCTGTCGACCCTAGCTCCATCGAATACAGCGACCGCTACAAAGTCTGGTCTTTCAACGAGCCTAGATTGCAGCCCCTGTATACAGGTGACCCCAACGTCTCTACTATTAGTCGTGCCCTATGGCTCGCTAAGCGTAATCGACTCTCTCAAGAACTCAGTGTGCGTGCCAATGGCGACTTGTCCATGAAGCAGGGGCAGTATTACTATCTGCTCCACACTGGCTATCAGGAGCACCTCGACTTAGATGTTGCGAACAAGCTTCGGGCTGCTATTGACTCTTATAGCACCTACAAGCCCTCTATGTATGACCTCAAGGCTATTCGACAGGACGTGCTTGATGACCAAGCCCGCCACTTCGCTAGGCAAGATAACATCAGACGAGAGCTGGCGAGTAGAAAGTTCGCATCCTTCTGGGACGGCATGAAGTCTAGTGCCATTATCCCGACCGTATCGCAAGCGGCTTCAGAGTGGGCAACCATCCCGCTCAAGGCGGCTGGCATCGAGACCTCACGAACATGGGGTATCGAGATTGAGACAGTTCGTGCCAACGAGACATCTCGACCATCTGGCTGGGAATCTAGGCATGACGGCTCATTGCCCGAAGGCGATTGTCCAGATTGTAGCTGTGATTGTAACGATTGCAGTGACAACAGCGACCATTGTGCTGACGGCGACTATTCATGCTATGAATCTGGTGAATGGACAGCAAGCGGTCAATACTCTCGTGAGTTCGTGTCACCTATCCTTAGCCACTTCAATAGCCAAGGTCTCCGCGAACTATGTAGGGACTTAGGCACTGACCCTGACGAAGCCAGCGAGCCTGGCATCCATGTGCATGTCGGAGCCAAAGACCTAACCGTTGCAGATGTCACCCGACTACTTGTCGCTTACTCTGCTATCGAGCGGTTCATGGAGCCACTGCTACATCGCAAAGACCGTGGCTATTGCAAGGAGACCACCACTGACACGCTTCGCTGGTGGCTTCGCAAGACTAAGGAGTATGCTCATGCCAACCCTGATGACATCCCACTAGCTCGTGACTTCATTCACGACCGCGAAGCAACGCCTAACGGTCGCTATGTAGATGTCAACCTACACTCGCTCAGTGCTCATGGCACTATCGAGTTCCGTAGCATGGGTGCTTGGTATGACTATGAACACCTTGTTCGATGGGCGTGGTTCGCTCGTGAGATGGTCAATGTATCCAAACTAGGTATTGACCAACGCGAATGGACATCCTGTCGTTCGATTACGGATGTAATCCAATTACTCCGCAAATACGGCACAGAGATGCCTAGCAACGACCTCTTTGCCAAGTTAGACGCAGACAGCACCCAGTTGTTTGTTGAAAGATAGCCAGAAGATTAGGCGGGGCAGGTAAACACTGCCTAGCCCGTCGGCTGGAACGAAAGGAGCACACATGTGCGGTATTGCAGGCTTTAGCCTCTCAGAAAAATCAAGAATCAACGCCAGGCAACTATCCAATGCCCTGTTGACCGCTATCGAAGATAGAGGTTACATGGCATCGGGCTTCGGCTTCCATCACAACGGCATACACGGCTACCACTCAGCCGCTCAGCCTGGCTCGTCATTATCCCTCAAGCACATGCCACGCAAGTCCAAGACAGTTATTCTGCACACCAGACTTGCTACTCATGGCTCGGTTGACGACAATCGCAACAATCACCCTGTGACATCGCCCGATCTAAACATCGCCCTTGTCCACAACGGTGTTATCTATAATCACCAGCAAGTTCGACAGACTATTACCGGCAACCTGCCACCTGTTGATACCAGCGTGATACCAGCCTTGCTCGAACAGCATGGCTTGCAATCTATTGACCAGCTTGACGGCGATGCAGCTATTGCATGGCTCGACAAGCGTGACCCTAACATGCTGCACCTCGCCAGGTATCAGCACTCACCGCTCACTATGGCTCAGCTCGAGGACGGCTCGTTCGTCTTTGCCAGCACCGAGGCATTGCTGTGGCGTGCACTTATTCAGCTCGACCTCGCCCCGACATGGATGTATACCGCTAACGACTTGGAGTATTTCACCATTCGTTACGGTGTCATGCTTAGCAAGGAGATGCTCCCTGCACCGAAGGACACTGGCTCACGATGGGATTACAACTACTATCGTCATCAGACTTCCGGTGCAAAAGGGAGTGGGTATAGCGACACCATCCCCAGCTACGTGCCAGGTTATGGGTGGGACGACGATTGGGACGAGCAAGACATAGCCGAGTTCAACGCTTGGAATGACAGCTTTAGCACGCCTCAATACAAGCCCACCCTCAACAACGTCTTCTGGACACAAATCAAGGAGGAGTTAGCTCCTCACCCTGACACCCTGTTCTATACCGAAGCTGAGCGTGACCTGTGGGTCAACGAACTATACATGATGGCAGATGACCCTAGCCTCGAGATTGTCGACTATGGTCAGGTGTTGCCTGACGGCGAGCTTGTCTCTACCATGTATGACGAGTCGCAACTGTTCTAACAACTTGGGGTAGCCCATACCCCCCTTTGCTCGTGGGCTACCCCATCCAACTCAGGATACCTACCCCTTCCAGCCCCCCCCAATTTGCTCCAGGGGTAGGTATCCTGTTACACTTCCCACCGCTGGTTCTTTCATCCTTTCTCCCAGCGGTGGGAAGCTTCCCCCTCGGATAGAAAGTAGCAGCAATCAAAGGAGAGTTATGACACTATTCGCAAGACCCAGGCTAAATGAAGATGGAGCAATCTCAGTAGAGTGTGTGCACAATCGCGATCTGCACGCCTACATCAGCAAGGACGAGATGTTCTTTGTGCTTAGCGAGGATGTCCGCAAGAAGTTTGACATCGACTATGACTTAGGCGAGATGCTTATCTACTCGCCATTCTTTGAGCCAGAGCTGACCTCTATGTGGGTAGCTCAGACAATCGACTTCGACTTTGTCGAAGCACCATAAAGGAGAGTAATGAGCCGCAAAGTAACAGTTACATACACAAGAACGTATGACTTGAGAAACGGCAACCTTGCCAAAGAGTATAAAGAGTTCTTAGATGATTACCGAGACCACAAAAATCAACGTAAGTGGTTTGTTATAGACCGTTTCGTTGGTCATGACAATCTAGAGCTGTTTGACCCTAAAGCTAAGCTACGCATTACAGAGGAGAAGTAATGGCACAAAAGAAAGTAGTTATCTACGAATCAGTTAGGCATAGCCTTTTGATCGAAGCCGATAACGATGCGGATGCACTCGAGAAGGCTTACGAACTTGTTGGAGACCATACCGAGGGCTACCTAATCCAGCACTACGAGTATGACAAAGAAGAAGAATACACAGGCTACTACGAAATCTCGGAGGAGAGTAATGAAAGAGTATGAATTCTGGTATGACGACATCGCTACCTATAAGGTTCGATTCCAGGCTAATAGCCTGGAGGAGGCTCAGAAGTTGTGGGAAAAGGTTTTCTTTACCAGAGAGATTGAGGTAGAACACTTGCCTTACGTCTCAAGCAAGCACAAGGGGAACGAGTTGTTCCCTACTGATTTAGAGGAGATTGAGTAATGGCTACCGTATCAAGTGCAAAAGAACGAAAGTTTAGAGACATGATAAACGCTGCTAGGGATGTGCAGATGTACATCACTCCTAACGGCGAGTATGGCGAAGCCTCAGGTCTGAGGCTGTTTCGGCATGGCTACCTCAACCTCGATGAATGGATACGTGTCGAGAACGAGCTAGACGACGAGTCTATCTATGAATACATCTCGGCAATCCTTGATGGGAACATGGACAAGAAAAGAGAGATAGAGAATGAATCTAACTGAGAAAATCCGAGAGACAATCGCTGACCACTTCTTTGCGGAGGAACTCGATTACTCATTCAACCTAGGCATCAAAGAGGGATACCGGAATGGCGTAGGCAATGCCCGCAACCATTACTTCAACCTGATACAAACTCAACTGAAATCGTTACATGATTCCGCAGATGCCAAGCATAAGCATGGCCTCGGACTAGCACTGGCGTATCTAGATTCGCTAGAGAAAGAAGGCAACCGTGAAGTATGAATACATCCATAGCAAGGCTTACAAAGTGTTCGCTGACTCTGACGAGGCAGCTGACTCAGCGTATAAAGGCGCAAGTGAGCATGGTATCTTCACTGATGACATTGTCATCTCAATGGAGGTGCTAAACAAAATCGTAACCCTAGACAACGGAGGCGAGAAGCATTACGTATGGAACAAGGACAAGAACCAGTGGGAGATAACCCGATACAGCATCGACTAATGTCGTCTGCCGAGACAAGTGCATACCTTGGTGTGTCACTCAATACTTTGCAGAAGTGGCGTAGTCGCAACATCGGCCCTAAGTATCTCAAGTATGGCGGAGCTAACAGCTCTGCTATTCGCTACATTCAGGAAGATGTAGAGAAGTTCAGGAACGCTCACACCGTTCACCCAAGCAATTCAGGAGGCTAAATGGAAGTCGTATGGGAATCACCACCCCCACCAGCGACAGGCAAGTCCAATCTAGGTCGTAAGAGGTCTAAGCACTGGGATTTGATTGAGGCTCTAGAAGCTCGCCCAGGCGAGTGGGCTCTGATCGACGCTACTGCCGCCAAAGCCCTTAGTCCTATGTATGCAATTTGTCGTAGGCATAAGTTACCATTTGAGTTCGCATCTCGCGCGAATCCTGATGGCACATACTCCATCTATGCGAGAAGAAAAGAGACTAATGCTAAAGAAGAATCGCTATAAGCTAGATAAAGAGGCAGAGGCTGCTTCTCAGAAGATTGTGCTAGAAGTTGCAATCACTTACGACATCAAGTCTGACGACATGAAGGCAATCATCGCTGTTCGTAAGGACGCTGCAGACAATGACAAGTTCTTGCTCCGCCTCGGCCGTCAACTGGAACAATCCGCACGAACCGTCATGCCTCTATACAAAGAGGAGATGGAGCTCATTGAGCGACTGGCCCAGCTAGGCAAGGACGTAGGGGCCTACCCTGACGAAGGCTGTGAGTGTGCCAAGAGTTCATAGAATCATGGTGCGCTCCAAGCAACAGTGGGACTTGTGGCTGGAGTTGCAGAAGGCGATAGATAATGCTCCTTCGATTACTCCATGCACTAATTTCCCAGACCTGTTCTTTGGGGACTCCGCCATTGGAGCTGCCCAGGCAGATAACCGCATGGCTAAAGAACTCTGCCAGAAATGTCCTATTACTAATGACTGCCTCACGTATGCACTTGAGGCTAAAGAGGAATGGGGCGTATGGGGCGGAATGACTTACCAAGAAAGAAAGCGACTAAGAAGATCGAATGGCTCAACTAGGAAAACTGCCAAAACTGTCTAAGTTTGTGATTGACACACTCAAGACCATGGGCTTCCGTACGATTACGGACAGACCATACGATTTCATCGGCAGTGTCAAAGGACAGCATGACGATTATGGCATGGCCGCATTACTAACCGTTATACCGCTCAAGCTCCGAGATGATACCTTTGTAGTATCACTGGAGATGAACGGTGAACAAATGGTCAAGGCTCGATTAGTTACACTAGAGGACATAGCAGTTCTTGTTGGTTACTCCGGTGTGATGAAAGAGATGCTTGACTTTGTCGATCGAAAGGAGAACGATGACGACAATAACTGAAGTGCCTCTAAATGAGGTTATCGCTAACCCACAGACCATTGTGTCCAAGGGCAAAGCACCAATGGTCAAGAACCTGCTCGCTCAGTATCTACAGCTAGGCGAAGAGGAGAAGAAGATTCAGGAGTCACGTGCAGCTGTGCGCGACCTCCTGCTGTCAATGTTCGAGGAGGGCTCGAGTGAGCTGGTAGTCAACGGTAAGAAGATGGCTACCGTCTCCAAGGAGACTCGCGTCCTCCTCAACACTGAACTAATCAAGAAGAACTTTCCGCAAGAGAAGTTCTCTGATTTCTATGTGCAGTCTAGTGTGTCTGTGTTCCGTCTGACCCGACAAGCGAGGGCCACTAGCTAATGATTGTTGACATCCTTTGGGAGAAACAGAAACAAGCCGTCGAGTTTATCGTTGATCGCAGGCGGGTATTGCTAGCGGACCAGCCTGGTTCCGGTAAGACTCTAATGAGCCTGGCAGCTCTCGAAGCTGACGGGTGCTTTACGAACGGCATTGTCCTCATACTCGCGCCAAAGTTCCCAGCTAAAACTACTTGGCTGAAGGACCACGTGATGAAGTATGTGGCTCCCCTAGGTGTCAACATTTATGACCTTACGTCGGGAACGGCTGAGGTCAAGAACGATAGGCTTCTGGAGGTAAATACTCCAGCGGTTATCGTTGCTAACCACGATGCCCTAGCAATTTCCCCTAATGGCGAGCGCCGAGTCCCACGTCTATTCGACCAGACATACGACGCAATCGTTATCGACGAGGCTCACCGAGTGTTGCCCACCACAGCAGATGCCCGCTACGACATGACTCAGTTCTGGCGTGGGCTTCGCCTACTCAACGTTCACTCGCAAGCTCTGCGCATTGCGGTAAGTGGAACGCCAGACCGCAGTAAGCTTGAGAACCGCTACGGCACACTCAAGTTCTTATTCCCTGAGGTCTACACCAATCACAAGCATTGGATGTTCACAAACTTCGTGATGGAATCCCGCACGATCAGACTCCCTGGTGGCCGTACTAAGGACATCGTCGTCCCCCAACATCTTCGTGCCCCCCACGAGTGGGTCGCCAGGGACCAGCTTTACCTTATCCGTCGCACTAAGGCGGAGATTCAAGAAGGCAGACCTTCCAAGCAGTACATCAACGTCACGCTCGACATGGCTAAGCCACAGCGTAAGGCGTACATGTCACTGGTCCAGGACTACTTCAAGGGCACATCAGGTATGACACCTGCTGTCGTAGCCTTACGCAGTAGACAGCTTGCCATCAGTTCCGGTTGGGACTTCGATACTAACGAGATCACTGGCTCGTTCTCCTCGACTAAGTTCGAGTGGCTGGCTGAATGGCTCGAGGCTCGTGGCTACATGACCACCGATGGCGACTCCGACAAGGTCGGCCCGTCTAAGGTTGTCGTCGCATCTAGCTTCGTCGCTACTCTCAAGTGGCTCAAGCGTGAGCTTGCATCGCTAGGTGTCAGGGCAGAGATACTTGACGGCTCAACGTCACAAACCGAACGTGCTCGTATCCAGGCTGAGTTCCAAGACCACGACAGCGAGCTTAGAGTTGTGCTGCTATCCATGAACATGGGTGTAGGTATTGACCTTGATGCTGCGGATGACCTAGTCTTCTTTGACGTACCATACTCGTCAGACGATGCGGAACAGGTTGAAGACCGCATTGACCGACTATCTAGAATTCACCGAGTTACGATTTGGTGGCTACTATCCAACGACAGCATCGACTTAGCTATCGCTGGCGAGAACACTGAACGCTTCCATGTGTCCAGAGAGCTGCTGGACGGCTCTAGAGGCGTTGAGTTCGCAAGACAAATACTGGCACAGCTAAGGAGATAAGATGTCGGAGGATTTACCTAACGACGAACAAAGGCTGGAACTTTCAGCTGACGCAATACTCGCACTGGTCTCGACCCTCGTAACTGAGGTCGTACGCTATGGCGAGGAGGAGTCATTGCTCATTGAGAGCAAGTCTCTGAAGGATCATGAAGCACTCACCGTTATGAAAGCCAACACTTTGCTAACGGTATTTGCAATGCTACTCGTAAGAGTGGTAGAGTCTAAGAACATCGAATTTGCAACAGCAATTATCAACTGCTGGATTTCGCCAGCAGTGCAGGACATGGTCCAGATTGCCTTTGCAGAGGAGATTGAAGAGGCCGCTCGAGTTGTTACCAACGGAATTAACGACTTAGAGATGGCTATCAACAAGGAGACCAATGCAAAACCATCCAGTGAACAGAGCGATTGAAGACGTAGTCTTTGACGCTATTGTCAACCAACCACGTTCGCTACAGAAGCTGATTGGGCCAAGTGAGATTGGCTCAGATTGTGTGCGATGCCTAGCCCGTAAGCTCATGGGCATGGAGAAGTACCCAACCGAATCTGTAGCTGACATGCCTTGGTTGCCGTTCATCGGAACTGCTGTGCACGCACAGTTTGAAGAGTTCTTCGCCAAGGCTAACGAGAAGCTACCTGCTGTTCGTTGGCTGATTGAAACGAGACTTCCTATTGGCAACATCGGTGACACCGCTATCACAGGTTCTTGTGACCTGTTTGATAAGGAGACAGGCACTGTTATTGACCATAAGGTAGTGGGAACGACGAAGCTAAAGTCGCTCCCAAAGAAAGGGCCAGGTAACACATACCGTATACAGGCACACCTGTATGGGTATGGCTGGACCAAGCTAGGCTTCGAGGTGAACGAGGTAGCTGTCAAGTTCTATCCTAGAAATGACATCTCCCTCACCTCGGGCTACTTCTGGTATGAGAAATACGATGAAGATGTTGCAATCCAGGCTCTCGAGAGAGTCAACGAGATCTACCGCCAAGCCAGTGAGGCAAGGGACAACGGAACTCTCAATGACTTCTTGAAGGTTTGTGCAACCTCAGGGGAGTGCTTCTCATGTTCAGACTATCCACCGCTGGATCCCCCAGTCGCTCAGATAACTGACGACTTATTTGACCAACCAACCCCCTACAACAAACGATAGGAGACGTACGCTTATGACGTACTTCGAGGACAACTTCTCCCAGCCAGCTGCTGGAAGCAAGTTCAAGCCAGCCGACTACCAGGGTCACCTGCTACTCGTATGGCCAACTGAATACCGCACCGGAATCAAGACTGACTACGGCGAGAGCGATGCAATCGCAGCTCGTGTTGTCGTCCTAGACGGTGACAACGGCTACGAGGAGCACGACAACGTCTTGTTCTTCCAGGCCGCCCTGATTGGAACCCTGAAGCCTTCCGTAGGTAACGGCAAGCCAGTACTAGGTCGCCTAGGACGTGGCACTTCCAAGCCAGGACAATCTGCTCCATTCATCCTCACTCCGTTCACGGAAGAGGACGCTAAGGCAGCTCGTGCCTACTTCGCTCAGGACCAGTTCGATGCTCCTGTAGAGAAGCCAGCCGCTACCAAGGCTGCACCAAAGACCAAGGCTAAGTCGCTTAGCGACTTTCCAGCGGACAAGGTAGACCTCGCTAAGAGCCTCGCGGCTTCTGGTGTATCTGCCGACCAGATTGCTCTGGCGACTCAAATCCCTCAAGATATCGTTGAGTCGGAAGTTCTTGAGCTAATCTAATTGCTACAATAGGGTGAGCCCCAAGAGTTTCGTCTCCTTTCCTCTTGGGGCTCATTCTTTTATCTACTAAGGAGTTTTTGTGAACGACAGACCCATTCTGGACCTGTTCACGAGACTAGGTAAGACCGACTCGGACAAAGTAACTGTCTGCTACTTCGGCCCCAGAAACTCGTGGACCTCAAAGATGCTTCCCCTAGGGAACGCAGACATTTTTGCTCAGACGCTGACCGCCAATGGTATGAACGTGTACACCATGGTGAACTCAGTTGACGAGTCGACCATCACCTCTAGCAACACTAGAGGAGATGTCAATGACATCACCAGGCTCAATGCTCTATGGGCTGACCTGGACTACAAGGACAGTGGCATCAAGGACGAGGATACTGCCCGTCAAATCATAGACGCACTGTCTGACATTTTGAATTGCCAACCAGCTGCCATCGTTCACTCGGGGCACGGCTTGCAGCCTTACTGGCCTGTAGAAGACGGCGATGTCCATGACATGAACCGCTCAATGATTGCTGGAGTCTCTCGTAGATTCGGTCAGCTCATTCAGCGAGTAGCCGAGATCTACGGCGGAAAAGTCGACAACGTATCTGATTTGCCTCGTGTGCTCCGCGCACCAGGTACTATAAATCATAAAGATGCCGATAATCCAGTACCTGTAAAGGTTGACTTCAATGACCACACCTACCCCATCACGATTGCCGAAATCGTGGAGGCGCTCGAGTCGTATGGATTTGTATCTGACAACACGACTGTTGGCGAGTTTGTGGTTGTATCGCCACCAGAAGAGTGGAGAGTCGCTTCCGAGAACTGTGCTTGGACAGCACAGCTTGTGGACACTATTGACAAGTCAAACCCTAAAGCACGACACCCCTGGCTCGTCTCGACAGCTATCAAGCTCTACGCGTCTGTTCGTCATGGGTGCTTTACTGAGGAGGGCTTTACTGAAGCGTCTCGCTTAGTAGAAGCCAAGTTTGTAGATTTGCTTAGTTCTGGCGAGCGCCGTAAACCGAATCCAGGAGAGGTTCAGACGGCTTTCAAATGGGCTAAGCAACTTGTTTCAACCTTCGATGAAGCCAAGGTCGCCTCAGAGGTACGCAATCACGTACATAAGCTACACCTAAGCGTGGTTCCTGACCTCCCAAAAGGGCAAGGCTCCGAGCAGCTAAGTACCAACGGAAGCTTGGCATTATCCGCTGAGCCAGCACCAATCGCGCTGCCTATGGATGCCTTCAAGTACACCGATGTTGCTAACGCCGAGCGTCTTGCAGACAGTGCTCGTGGCAAGTTCATCTTCGTCCCAGAAATTGGTTGGTACAAATGGGAGAAGTCGGCTTACATTCCTGACAGCACTCGCTTGATCGAGCGCCTTGCTGCCGAGTCCGCACTTTCCTTCGGGGCAAAGGATGCTTCTAAGGCTGGCCTGGACTGGGCTAAGCGTTCACTATCCCGAGCTGCTATCAACAGCGCAGTAGGGCTAGCTGAGTCTGTGCCTGACATCGTAATCTCACCGCACCTGCTCGATGCTAACCCCACCGAGCTATGTACGCCCAATGGAATTGTAGATTTGGCGACAGGCGTTCTTCGTGATGCAGACCCTCTGCAGGACTTCAACACGAAGCTGACCGCTTGCTCGCCTGCTCAGACAGCCACGCCTAAATGGGAGGAGTTCCTTAGGCTCGTAATCACGGACGAGGACAGGATTTCCTACATACAGGAACTCTTGGGCGTGGCCCTTATTGGCGAAGTAAGGTGGCACGTGCTACCTGTATTCGTCGGTGTTGGTGCTAACGGTAAGTCGACATTGTTGGACATCGTCTCCAAGATCCTTGGAACCTATGCCCGCACAATGCCAGAGAACTTCCTGTTGGATACCAACTCGGTTCAGCACTCTACTGAGATTGCAAACCTACATGGTGTGCGTTTTGCTGTGGCCTCTGAGACCCGCCCTGATGGTAAGTTCAACGAGTCCCGAGTCAAGATGCTTACTGGTGGAGACATCATCTCTGCTCGCAAGATGTACAAGGACTTCTTCGACTTCAAGCCGTCACACACGCTGTTCCTCGCTCTTAACCACCTGCCTTCGGTTCGCTCCGGTGGCTCAGGTTTCTGGAGAAGGCTCCGCAAGATCGACTTTAGCTACCAGGTTCCAGAGGGACTGCAGAAGCAAGGTCTAGCTGAGGACATCTTCCTAGAAGAGGGTGGCGGAGTATTAGCCTGGATGATTGAGGGCGCTAAGAGGGTTCTCAAGCAGGGTCTTACTGAGCCTAACTCGGTCAAGCTAGCTACTACGGAATACCGCTTCGAGGAAGACCACATCGCCAAGTACATCGAGGACTGCGTCGTGCAGAACCCGCTGGCTTCGGTTCAGTCTTCCGACCTGCTCCACTCGTACAAGCAGTGGTGTCAGGAGAACGGCGAGATTCCACTGGCTATGACACCATTCATCCGAGAGCTTCGCATGAGGCTTCCTATCTCTCCTATTAGAGGCGGTCAAGGCCGTAGAGCATACAGCGGTATGTTCCTCTATAAGGTAGAATTTGGTAAGGATGACAACTAAGACTGTATGCCTCGCCTGCAAGGCCTCGTTCCACGATGAATGTGAAGACATGTGGAACGGGGTCCTTGCCGAAAGCTCCTTTTGCTGTTGCGAAGGGTTGTTCTCATTAGACGGCAACGGCCAGTCAATCTCAGCCATAGAAGAAGACATCGAGGCTTACTTTGAGGGATACACGGGCTCTAAAGCACTGGACGAGTACGCTGACCCTATTTCTACAGGACGCAAAGAAGCTGCCAAGAAGTTCCCAATTAACCCAGGCATGGTATGCGAATGGTCCTGGCTTCGGTACGCTGGTGGTGGAGTCGAGCCAATTATCGGCTGTCCAGGTCATCCCGCCGAGGCTATTCACCACGGTCCCGACAAGAACACGATGCGCAATGTCGAGGGCAACATTCACCGCATTTGTGCAGAATGTCACAATCGCTGGCATGCTGCGAATGATAAGTATTACGGGGAGCGCCCATCCACGCCTGACGGCGGAGTTGATGCTTCTGTCCCGTTCCATCCGGTAGACGAAAACGGCAACAGGTACGACCCATTGCCACATGACTCAGTAACTCTAGCTCCAGACGAGAAGGTTCACGCTGAGGACAAGAGAAGGCGTGACGAAGCCCGAAGGCACGGCACAATTCCTAAGATCGTTGACTAACGAATTTCTTTCCACGGAACCAAGCAACGCCATTACGAATCTCAACTAGCTCCACATAAGGAACGTCGTCTTCGATTGTGATGACGGCTACTCCTTGCTGCCAGTTTTCGTAATACTTTGCTGGTGTGCCGTCAACATGCGTTGATCCATTAACTGAAGGCACTGCTCCATCAACGCGGCATAGGCAACCTGGACTGACGGCGACGCTTCGGATAGACGCATCCCGATTGAATACGGTCCTTGATTGGATTTCAAGGCGATGTGCGTGCCCGAAGATGGTAGAAATGTGAGGGTCAGCGTTTGTGTAGGCTGCTGCGGTAGAGCCATTGCTTCTGGCTTTGTTGCCATGGATTGCTCTGATACTAGGGGTGAGCCAATAGGCTCCAGCGGGATATGCGTCAATGTAGGTCACTCCAATTTCGTCGAGACGCAATAGATAAGGCAGGCTCATGACTGGGAGTTCATCCATATTTGCCCGCTTTAGACCCCATGCTGCAGCCGAGTTGGAGAGAATGTACTTCTCCATACGTCGGTCATGGTTTCCTTCAATAAGCACTATCTCTGCCTTAGGCCCAGCTGCTGCCCTCTGCTGTTGAAGAAATAGATGTCCCCTGTCGATTGCCCGTTGGGTAGTCCCAGCAAAGCCCGCTTCTTGGTCGAAGCGCCCCTGGCTGGGTAGGTCTAGGAAATCTCCTAGGTTGATAACCCAATCTAGCCTGTCAGTTTCCTCTAGGAAGCTAACGAGCTGAAGGGCAACATCCATAGCGGCCTCGTCGTGAAACGGGTCCCACCCTGTATCAAATAAAAAACGACCCCCGATTTGAGGGTCCGGTAGCGCAATAGCTACTTTGTGCTTAGTCTTCAGCTGCTTAGCTGGCTTCGGAGCCGTAATGTTTACTGGCTGTGCTTGCCTAATGGTGTCCCACTTAGGCTCTAGCTTCAGGCTACCTAGCACAAGCGCACTGCTTCTGTCTGTGCTCCCTTATCGCGTTCTTGTGAATAACGAATCCACGCTCACGAAGGGCTGTGGCTAGTCCGTTGCTAGTCCACTTCTGGTCGCCTACAGCATCCATCAAGATCTGATAGTCATCAGCATCTAGGTCTGCTGCTCTACGCATCAAAACGCAAAGAGCGTCCTTTGTCTTTGGGGCAAGTCCTTCTAACATAGTCTTCCTTCAAGGTCTCCTTTAAGGTTACTATAACAGATTAACTATTCAAAAGCAGAGTGCCTTATTCGTACGATTTACGAACCCACCACTGGGACTTGTAGGAGCGAATATATTTACCTCTTAGTTTGAGTTGGTCTGTAGCAAGCTTCTTCCCATCAGCATCGCCAATCTCGCTCTTCCAAGTCTCTCGCTTAATCGGTATTACCTGCACAATTGGAGTGCCTGACGGGATGATTCCCTCAAAACCCTCTTTTAGGAAAAATGGAAAATGGATGTTGTTGTAATAGGTATCGGTTTCAACGACTCCAGAAAGCGTTAGAAAAGGCAAGTCAGTCCTGTTCAGTGGATGAACAAATAATGAGCTGTAGCCAGGTGGGGTTTGAAGGACATAAGGATTTAAAAATTTCAGTGGGTGAGGCGAGTATCCAGCAGGGATCTGTTCTTTAGTGATTTGTCGCTCATCGTGCTTTTCAATCTGCGTCCATCCCTCTTGCCATTGGATGTATGGCATGCCGTCAATTTGCTCAACTAACAGATCGACTTCAGTTCTTAGGATATAACCAGTAGTCATGCTGTCCAAAAAAGGAGGGCAGGCTTTTATGGTTATTTTAGTGTAGTGTCCTCTAGCACCTTTAGGCAAAAGATGCATAGCAAGTTGCTTGTACCACTCAGGTATAGAGCTAGAGGCAGCCGCGGGGCCGTTTCCGGTAAGCGCTGCCTGGCTGTTAGTTTTTAAAAAAGAGATTAGTTTTTTAGCCATGCTGAGAGCATAGCATCAAGTTACTCTTCTCTTGGGAGTCTTTCCAGCCAGCTAAGAGTTTCCTCATCCCAGGCATAAGGCTTTTCATCAGCAGGGCAAGCAACTGGCGGCTCCCACTCAACTAGAGTGTCATTCCATGTCCAGCTCGGATATGGCTGCGGGGTCTGGAATACTCCGCTTGGAAGATACTTCTCTCCGATGCAGGCAACTCCAGTGGTGTCCGTCTCTTCAATTACTACAGTATCAGCGCCAAAAACGAGTTTGATATAGTCCGCGGTGTCGCTGACAACCCTGTTGATTACTACGTTTTCTTCGTCAAGAATTGCAAAATTTGCCATCTCTACACTCCAGTCACAATAATTGCGCCACCATTAGCCCCCGTGCCGCCAGCAGCGCTTACTCCGCCACCGCCACCGCCACCAATGCCAGTACCAGCACCGCCACCGCCGGATCCATAAGCGTTAGTTTGGTTGCTACCACCGCCACCAGCGTAGGTTCCGCCACCGCCACCAGCGCCAGGACTTCCGTAAGGGCCACCGCCACCGCCGTTGCCGTAGCTGTAAAATCCAACGAATTGAACGCCAGAGCCATTTCCTCCAGGGCTGTTTCCTCCACCATTTCCGTTGGAGCCACCCACTTGGCCGCCATTGTACCAGCCACCACCACCACCACCTGAGCCGCCAGCTCCACCAGTGTTTCCGTGGTAGCCTCCTGGAACCTGGTAATTCCAGAAAGAAGTCCATCCGCCATTTGTATTGCTAGCGCCGCCAGCTCCCACCACAAGGGAGTGGGTCCCAGCAGGAGCTGTAAAAGTTGTTAGGTATCCGCTTCCACCGCCAGTGCGGCCGTTGTCACCACCACCACCACCACCACCACCACCAACAAGCGCAACAATCGCACTAGTGGCAAGGGTGACGCTTTGTGAGTTTGTGTAAGCAGTAATAGTTACCGGAGGCGACGAGAGCTGAGTTAGCTTATCAGCGATTACAAATCCTGCTTCAGTGGCGTTAAAAGTCAAAAAAACAGTTGAACTATTCATTGTCAGGAACTTGTAAGAACGCTCAGTGTTGGGGATTGCCACCATGTTGGTAACAGCAAGCCCCCCAAATAGGGAATTTGACTCGTTAATTGACACGGTGCTAGCTGCACTAGCGTCGTTAGTGTAAAAAGAAATACGGTAAGTGCCCAAACCGCCAAGATCGCTTAGTTTAACAATCTTGTTTGTATTGGCGACTAGCTCAACAACAGTTCTGCTGGATACCTCACCAAAGCCTGAGCCTCCAGTAGAGGCCGCTGGGAAAACGCTTATTGCCATTAGCTTACCTCGCTACCAAATGCCTGGAAGGTTAGAGAGTTACCTGTTGCCGATCGTACAGTAATGATGTCCGTAGCGTTTAGAGTCAAGCCAGATGTAATCACTAGCGTTGAGTTTGCACCGAGAGATGCATCGTAGTAAAGAGCGTTCCCCACGGCAGCAGTAGCGCCCCCCACTCGAATATAGATCCTGAAGGTAGCCGCAGTTCCAGTGACGTTAGTAACAGAGATGCTGCTTACCACGGTCTGAGTGCTTGATGGCACGGTGTAAAGGTTTGCGTTGTTAGTGTCGGTCGGAGCGCTTTGCCCCAAAACCTTATATGCAGTTGCCATTAGGCTCCCATCAACATGAGCGTGTTAGTGAATGTTACCTCTGGGATTACCGGAGGGGTGTAGTCAGTAATCTGTGAAAGAGTGTGAGTGTGCACGGTTGCAGCTTTACCGCTCAATGCAGTGTCAAGTCCAGTCACCTCTGAAGTAGGGTGAGTGTGAGAACTTGGGGTAAAAGTGCTTGGCTTGTTTAGGACTGCAGACCAGTCAACCGAAGAAGTACCAGAAGCGTCAGCTACCGAGTAGGACAGTGCGGTCCAGGTCGAAGATCCATTGCCGTACTTAGTACGAAGCGTGTCTGTCTCAAGACCAATTTCACCAGCGGCAAGCACTGGGTTAGCAGTGGTCCACTGACTTGCAGTACCTCTGCGTAGCTTAATAACGGTTTGTGCTGGCATATCTTTTATTCTACCTTACTTATTCAGCAATCTCGTATGTACCTGCTATGTGAAAATTATCGGCAGTCGATAGTGTCACTGGCACGTTGTGAGTGAAGTGGACCTGCCTGCCATTAGAGGCTGTCGACAGAAGCGTAATACGGTTTGTCCCACCCAGCATGTGAGCCAGAATCGCATACTCGTCGCCTGTCGAAAAGTCATGCAAACATCCATCACTGAAAAGGTAGTTTCGGGCCGCCACGAAAGGCAAATCCATGTAGTACTGACCGTCACCAAAACTGGTGATGTTGTCCATTTCTACGTCGATTGCAAAGTGGAGCAAATTCCCCATCTTGGTATAGCTTCCAGTAAACATTGGCGTTCCGCTGAAGGTCGGCTGAGTTATCGACGCACCGCCAGATGGGACAAAATCTACGGAAAATCCCTTTAGGTTGCCTAGCTCAATAAAGTGGGAGTCGCTGCCGTCATGACGGTGCGAACCTGGGCTTGCCTGGAAAGCAGCAGGGCCTAGTGTATGATGTATAGCAGTAATGCCACTATCTACATCGGTTATGGATGGCTCAGCTACCTGAGACAGGTCACGCTTCATCGGTTGTATAGGCATACAATAACCTTACCAGAAGGAGACATATGAGTAAGGCTAAGGCCATAGGTACTCGCGCAGAAACTGCTGTGAGAAACTATCTATTATCAGTTGGCTACACCGAGCTTGAGGCGCACAGAAACGTTCTCACTGGCTCTGATGACCAGGGTGATGTGTGGCTACGTGACGAGAACCACGGACTTATCGTCTTTGAACTCAAGGGCGGCGACATGGCCAAGAAGGCCAGCTACGAGCAGTGCCTGAAATGGTACGCAGAAGCGGAAAGAGAGAAGAAAAATGCTGGAGCTAACTTTGGCTTTCTTGTCACTCAGCGGAGCGGTGTTGGCTACCCACGCGCTGGTGAATGGTGGGCGTACGCCAACCTGGGCGACCTATCCAATCTTCGCTTTGGTGTTAGTGGCGGAGACGGCACTATTGTCCGCCTTCCTCTTAGGGATTTGGTAAAGCTCATTCATGGCTAGAACCACAAAGAAGGCTTCAGCTATCGAGGCGCTTTACAAGGCATCTGAGCAACTTCGTGTTACCTCAGTGATGCCGAACCTAAACAGTTATCGCCCTCACTCGAAGCAAGAAGAGTTTGCACGTGACCAGCACAAGCACCGTCTATACATTGGTGGTAACCGTTCAGGTAAGACCGTTGCAGGTGTGATTGAGGACATTCGCTATCTGAAGGGCGACCATCCCCACCGAGACACTCCAGATGCTCCAGTCAGAGGCCGTGTAGTCGGCGTTGACTTCTCGTCTGGTATCGACAAGATTTTGCTTCCACAGTTCCAGCAGTGGGTTCCAAAGAGCCTGCTAATCAACGGATCTTGGGACGATAGCTACAGCAAAGAGCGTAGAGTTCTCACGCTTGAGAACGGCTCCTTCGTCGAATTTATGTCCTACGACCAGGACCTGCAGAAGTTCG
>JACCDY010119112.1_pt1 | contig 45150 bp, 47 predicted proteins | sample 7446391 | NCBI WGS metagenome assembly JACCDY01 (sample SAMN15323451, study PRJNA562643) | freshwater metagenome | isolation source: river surface water | place: USA:Blue River Watershed | collected 2017-08-18
CACGCAGGACAACAACAAAACTGCGGCTGCTCAAGCCTGATCAGCCCCACCAGGGCAAGCCCAACCACCCAAAAAGAAAAGCCGCTGGGTATTAACCCAGCGGCTTTTTTGCTTGCATATGGTGGTGCTGAGGCGACCCCGCTAAATAATATACCGCCACCGTAAGCCGTCATGAGCTGCAATCAGCGGTGGGTGTTCTGATTGTCAAAATCCTAATGTGGTCGGAAAAACTGCGTCGGACTTTGATGAGCTACACGGTAGAAGCTTGGCAAGAACAAACTTGACTTCTTCTTTTCGCAGCGCCTTCATAGCAGTCCCGACAACTCCTGTGGAAGGACGCCCATGAAGACCGAACGATGCATGACCCAGACCGAACTGGCCGAGCGCTGGCGAATTAGCGAGGCGACTCTGGAGCGATGGCGGACTGAATCGGCTGGGCCGTTGTTCCTCAAGCTCGGCAACCAGGTGCGCTATCGGGTTCAAGACGTTGAGGCCTTTGAGGAAGTAGCGCTCAGGGGATCGACCAAGATCGATGGCGGGGTTGACCAGACTGCAATTCCGCGACCAGCCTCCCAACGCCCAGTTGCCATCTCGCGCCCGGCGAGGCCGATCACCATCTGGCTGCGCACCATGCCTCGAAAGACCAGCCTTCGCCCCATCGACGCCAATCGTCAACGCTGATGCAGCCAATCTCAACCTGCGATTCCCAGCGCCACCGCCTCGGCCTCTTGCTCCAGGTACACCCAGTCCACGATGTCGTCGCTGGGGGTGTAGCCCGCCACCAGTTGCTGCATCATCAGGCGGATCACGCCCACGTCGTTCACGTTCAGGGCCAATTCCAGGGCTTTGAGCTTGGCCTCGAACTCGGCCCAGGGGATGAACTCCTCATGGGCTTTCATGATGCGGGGGTGCACGGTGGGTTTGGGGTTGTCGCCAATCAGCAATTCTTCATACAGCTTTTCGCCGGGGCGCAAGCCGGTGACGGCGATCTCGATATCGCCCTCAGGGTGTTCCTCGTCCTTCACCGTCAGGCCGGAGAGCTCGACCATCCGCCGCGCGAGGTCCATGATCTTCACGGGCTGGCCCATATCCAGCACGAACACATCGCCGCCCTTGGCCATTGCGCCGGCCTGGATCACCAGTTGCGCTGCTTCCGGGATGGTCATGAAATAGCGTGTTACGTCAGGGTGCGTCAGGGTGATGGGCCCACCGTCACGGATTTGCTGGCGGAACTTGGGCACCACCGAACCCGACGAGCCCAGGACGTTGCCAAAGCGTACCATGCTGAACTTGGTGCCGCTTGGTGTACCGGCCTGGGAGGCTGCCAGGGCTTGCAGGGCCATTTCGGCCAGACGCTTGCTGGCGCCCATCACGTTGGTGGGGCGTACGGCCTTATCCGTGCTGATCAGTACAAAATCGGTCACGCCGGTTTCTGCGGCGGCCTGGGCGGTACGCAGCGTGCCCAGCACGTTGTTCTTGATGCCGGCGGCTGGGTTGTGCTCCACCAGCGGCACGTGCTTGTAGGCAGCGGCGTGATAGACCGTATCAGGGTGCCAGGTGGACATGATCTCGCGCATGCGGTCGTCGTCTTGCACCGAGGCCAGCAAAGGCACTAGCACGGGCGGCGTGGCGCTGTCCAGCGCTGCCAATTTCTCTTCCAGTTCCTGGTGAATGCCGTACAGAGCGAATTCACTCTGCTCGATCAGCAGCAGCTTGGCCGGGCTAACCGCCAGAATCTGGCGGCAAAGTTCGCTGCCAATAGAGCCCCCCGCACCGGTCACCAGCACCACCTTGCCCACGATGTTCTTGGCCAGCAGGATGTGGTTGGGAGCCACGGGCTCACGGCCCAACAGATCATCAATGTCCAGTTCCCGCAGGTCCGAGATGCTCACCTTGCCCTGGGCCAGATCGGTCACGCTGGGCAGGGTGCGCACGGCCACGCGGGCCACACGGATTTGGCTCAGGATCTCATTGCGGCGCCGGCGTGTGAGGCTGGGCATGGCCAGCAGCACATCGCTGATGTTGAGCGTGGTGGCCAAGTTGTCCAAATCGGCCGGGTTGTAGATGGGCTGGCCGTTAAGCACATGGCCATGCAGGCGGTCGTCGTCGTCCAGGAAGCCGGCCACCTGCATTTCGTGGCTGTTGACCATGGCTGCGGCCAGCTGGCGGCCGGTGGTGCCTGCGCCGTAGATCAGCACCTTGGGGCGTGAAGCGTGTTTGAGGATGCTGAGGTACTGGTCACCCAGCCAGACCCGGGCCAGCGCGCGGGATGCGCCCACGAACAGCAGCAACAGCATGGGTTGGATGATGCCCACCGTGCGGGGCACCCCGACCACGCCAATGGCCGTGAAAACGGAGGCATAGAGCAGCCCGTAAATACCCACCGCGCGAGCGACTGCCAGCAGGGCGGGCCAGCCGCTGTAGCGGAAGATCGCACGGTACAAACCCGAGACGATGAAGATGGGTAATGCGATACCCACGGAAGCACCCACAGCCCACAACGCGGTGCCAGATAGGGCTACGAACTCACCCAACCGCAGATAGAAGGCCAGCCATACGGTCAGGACGCAAAGACCCAGATCAACGGACAGGGCGACGAAGCGCTTTGCCGCGCGTGGCAAGGCCAAGATCGGTACGGCCAATTTAAACAGAGGCTGTTTCATGGCGTGCAGCCCCCTGAGTCCTGAGTCCTGAGTCCTGAGTCCTGAGTCCTCAAGATGATCTGTGTTTTTCTTCAATGTGAAACCCCGTCCCTCGCTATAACCTTCAACGCCGTCATCCATAAAATCTTCAGATCGAATTGCAACGACTGACGCTGCAGGTACTCCGCGTCCAACGCCACCTTCTGAGGGATCGGCAACTCATCTCTTCCGTTGACTTGGGCCAATCCTGTCAGCCCCGGCACTAGTTCGTGCACGCCCTTTTCCGTACGCAACGCGATCAAGTCACCCTGGTTAAACAGCGCCGGGCGCGGACCCACAAAACTCATATCGCCTTTCAGAATGCTCCACAGCTGGGGCAATTCGTCCAGGCTAGATTTGCGCAAGAAGGAGCCAATCGGGGTCAACCATTGATCGGGGTTTTGCAGCAGATGCGTGGCTACTGCGGGGGTATCAATTCGCATGCTTCGGAACTTGGGCATTCTGAAAATGCGGTTATTGCTGCCGACCCGGTCGCTCCAGTACAGCGCTGGGCCGGGCGAAGTGAGCCGCACCAGTATTGCAATCACGCAAATTGGCATGGCCAGCACTACCGCTGTCAGCAGCGCCAAGCACAGGTCAAACGCGCGCTTCTGCTTCTCCATGCCAGCCATCACCTGCGAAAAAGACTACTGAAATACTCGACATACCCATTAACCACGTTTTTCTGCTCAAAGCGGGTCCTTACACGATCCTGCGCTGCCACCCCATAATTCTGACGCTCCTGCGGCTGCTCGCACCACCGGCTGATGGCGGCGGCCAGCGCCGCGGTGTCGCGAGCCGGCACCAGCAGCCCCGTCCGCCCGTCCTCGATGGCGTCCGTAATGCCATAAATCCGAGAACCGATAGCGGGAATACCCGCCGCCGCCGCCTCGAGGATGGCCATGCCAAAGCCCTCTCGGTAGCTGGGCAAGCAGAGAAAATCCGCTGCAGCCAGCGACCGCTGCGGCTCGTTGGCAAAGGGGCGAATCAGCATGCGCGACGCCTGTTCGGGCGGAACTAGCGCGCGCAGACGCACCTGCATGTCCTCCTCGTCCGGCCCCACGAGCAGCAGCCATAGCGCTGGGTGGGTCGTAGCGCTCTGTGCAAACGCATGCGCTAGCTCCAGCACCCCCTTGTCCTCTGTGAGCCGCCCCAGGAAGATGCAAAGGACTGCAGACTCCGGGACGCCCAGTTCGGCGCGGACCTGCGCTCGTACCACCTCATCGGGTCGGAAACGCCCGGTATCGACCCCACAGATGGAACCCGCGCCCAGAACCCGCACCTTGCCAGCCGGTGCAACCCCTTGCTGTACGAGGAAATTCCGTTCGCTCTCGCTGACCGCCAGCACATGCGTGGCCACGCGAGCCGTCAGCCCGTCCAGGCTCTTGAGCAGCCAGCGCATCGGCCCGCGCCTCGATGCCCACACTTCGCCCTGGAAGATGTGCACCCGCCGCGGCACCCGGAGCAGCCAAGCTGCCAGCATACCCAGCAAGCCGGCCTTGGGCACGACCGAGACCACGATGTCAAAGCGCTCACTCGCGAACAGCCGGCACAGCACAAGAAGGGCCCGCAGATCGCGCCATGGCGCGATCTTGCGCTCGATGGGCACTGGCCGCTCATGCACCGGCAGGCCAAGCGGCTGCAGGTATGCATCGCTGCGCGGGTTGTAGGCCAGCGTTACCTCAAAATGGCGGGCCAGTTCGCGCAGATGGGGCTTGAGAAAAAAGTGGATAGTCAGTGGCGTGGCCGCCAGCACGCACATCCGGGGCCGGGCCTCACTCACCGCACGCACCGCATGCGCCAACGTCGACGCAGGAACTTCACAACCGACCAAGCCGCCGACGCTGCCCAGGCCGGCCAGAGCAAACGCCCTTCGTCGCGTAGGGTTCGCAGAGCTACCAACTCCCGTTTCTCATGCGCCCACAGCTGGCCGCTGTAGCCGCCGGGGCTGAAATCGGGGCGGAACGAACAGGCCAGCGGTGCCTCCAGTCGCCAGGCAGGCGCGCCGGCCGCGATGATCTGCAACCAGAGCAGATAGTCCTCCGTCACATTCCGACCCTGAAAACGGAAAGACAAGTCGCGGCGCAGCATCACCGAGCGCGTCGGCAGCCGGTTGGAAATCAGCATCTTCGCCAGCGTCAGCCGCGTGGCCGGCGGCGTAGCCGGCACCGGAGGGTCAATGCACCCGTCGGCCGCCATCCATGTGCCGTGCCCGCACAGCGCCACGCCGGGGTGTGCGGCCAGCCAGGCCCACTGGATTTCCAGCTTGCGCGGATGCCAGGCATCGTCCGCATCCAGAAAGGCCAGCCAAGGCTGCGTGGCCGCGTCCCAGCCCGCATTGCGCGCGGGCCCCGGGCCGCCGTTCCTGGCCTGCGCGATCACCCGTACCTGCGGCGCTGGTTCAACCACGGGTACGCCTGCATGCGCCCCCGCATGCTCGCGCTCCAGCGCGCTCAGCAGCTCCAGCGTGCCGTCCCCGCTGGCATCGTCAACAAGCAGAATCTCCGCCGGCAGCAGGGTCTGACCCAGCACCGAAGCCAACGCCGCGCGCACCGTCTCCCGGGCTCGGTAGCAGGGAATGACAACACTGACAGGCGCCTGTTTCATACTCATACGTCCATTCCCGCCCGGCCGCCCAGCCCCAGGCGCTGCTGCAGCCAGCGCGACTGCAGCAGCGCCACCAGCGCGATGCACGCGCCCACGAAGCCCATGAAGGGAATCACGTAATACGGCATGCCCCACTGCTGCACAAAAATCATGCCCATCAGAAATCCCGTGCTCGCACACAGTAGGGGGTTGGTAGTCAATCTGTAGATAAGCGCCTCCGCTGCCTGCAGCAAGAGGGATATCAACAATGTCAAGGCAAACACTACTAACACGGATCCGGAGTAGTATAGAAAACCAACCCCGCCAGGAATGGAGCCGAATACAACACCCGATTTCATTTGCTCACTGTTCGGGAACGGTGCTACCTGCTGGTACAGCCCCGTTTGCCCCGCCTCGGGCCGCTCCACTATTGCAGCCCCCAACTGTGCAAGTCCTTTGTCGGGCCATGCGCTCACAGCCATCACTCCTTCAATACCCACCCAGCGCCCAACCGAAAATCCCAAAAACCTATTTATTTCTTCGCCCAAAAATAATTGAGGTTGATTGCGTTCAACGGTCACCGTCGAGAAATAGTGCTCAGCGCGCAACTGGTTGACCATGGAAAAACTCGCAATGAGTGTCGCGCCGAACAACAGGCAGATAAACATAAAGCGAACCCAGGTGAAATCGGCGATCGCCCGCCGGTTCAGGTACAGCGCGTATAGCAACGGCAGCGCATAGGCCACCACCGTCGCCCTGCTCAGCGAGCCGGCAGCCACCAATGCCGCCAAGACGGTATAAACAGCCACATAAAAAAAAATGGGCCGCCCTGCTGCTGCCTGCCACCAGATCATGGTGCCAGCCCAAACGCACAGGCCGCCCCCCCCATCAACATCAGACTAATTAGGGCATTAAGCGGCCAAGGCAACACCGTTTGTGTCTGCACTCCCACCATGGCAATGCCCCAATGTACATTGGTCCCTACCAGCCCAAGCGTCACCGCCACAAATAGCAACAGACTCCAACGGTTCGAACGCGCCAACCAAGCAGGGTAGCGCACACCCGCACCTCTTAGGGTGTCTCGATATTGGCCCTTAACAGCGAGCCATCCTGCTAGTCGGCCCCACAGCACGTGCGAAACTAGCAGCGCCGCCGCCGCAGCTGTAGCAACAAGCAAAACCTCATCCCAGTTGGCCGCGGTAGGTACAAATCGCCCTACAGGCTCAGGTAAATGAATAGCACCAACAAGACTCCAAGCCAGCTTGTTCCAGAACCCCAGCCACAGCAGCACGGCTAAACAGATATAGACGTAAGTCTGCTGGCGATAAAACGCACTCAGCAGCAACGCCAGAAACACCAGCGAGAACAAAATATAGACAGCCGCGCTTCCAGGGTAAGCGCGTAGGCCACTCACGAACAGTAGGATCCAGACCACCGACCCCATAGCGACAAAAGCAGCAAACAACCTCTGTTGCCCCTTGCGGCCTTCCGCGACCATGGGCTCGCCGGAGTACGGCATGACTTCACTCATGCTCCGCCTTTCTCCTTCCTGGTTCATCAAGCGCACTCAGACTAGCCAATACTCCATCGATCGACTCCAAGAAAGCAGCCCTCACCGCAGCCGACTGAAAACGCGCGTCTCTTACGCACGCCCTCCGACTCTGAGCCAAAGCCTTTTCAATCGCGTCGGCAATAGCCTTAACGTCGTATGGATCAAACCAGCACGCATAGTCACCGGCCACCTCACGCATGACGGGCAAGTCAGAACACGCTAGCGGTGTGCCAGCCTCCATCGCCTCAAGACAAACCCGGCCAAAACCCTCACACAACGATGGGTAAACCACTGCGTCGGCCGCTGCGTATGCATGACGCAAGTCTGCGTCAGACAGTTTGCCCGCAAACTTGATCCGTCCCTTGGTCGCGTCTGATGTATTGGCCAGGGCAGCGTGCCAGCGCTGGTCCGGATTACCAGTGACAAGCAAAGTCAGGTCGACGCCCTTTTCGACCAACGCCCCAAAAGCCTGCGCGAGCCGCCCCACATTCTTGCGATACTCGGAACCGCCGGAGTAGAGCAGAAATCGGCCTCGCACAGCTTGGCGAGCCTTGAAATCTGCGATTTCTTCGGTATTGGCAGAAGCAGCAAAGTAGTGCGACGCAGCGTTGTAGACCACGCTGATACGCTCCAAAGGCATGCCGTAGCGTTCAGCGAGCTTATGGCGGCTGGTCTGCGAGACCGTAATAATATGTGAAGCACGCCGCAAATTGCTGCGCAACATAGCCAGATAGTAGTTACGGATGCGTGCTGGATAGACACCCGCCATTTCATCCAAGCAAAGGTCGTGTACCCCGATCACGCTGGGCACTCCCTTAGGCATACGCACGTCGTGGTAGGGACTCAATACCAAGTCTGCCTTCATCCGAGCCACTGCTCGGGGGAATAACACGTTGTCGTACCAGGGGTGCCGCAAAGGCCGGGGCAGCCACTGCGGCCAAACCATGGGCACATGCTCCCAGTTGCCGCTGCGCGGCAGGAAATCATGTTTGAAGTCCGGCCCCAACAACTGAAAGCGCACGTCTGGCCGGTGCTCCACCCAGGCTGCTAGCAGGGGTGCAAACCAGTGAGCAATGCCGCCGCCGTAGAGGGCGAGGTTCTTGGTGTCAATTACGATGCGCATCACTGCGAACTCCGTCCTAGCCGGGACAAGAGCCTGTCGTAATCAGCCGCGATCTTGCACCAGTCGAACTGCATCGCCTGCGCCCGCGCCTTCTCGCTGGGCGCGGCATCCAGCACTGACGCCAGTGCGCACGCATACGCATCCGCATCATGAACATCGCACAGCACGCCGCCCACGTTGACCACGTACCGTTGCCGCGGTCCGTCGTGCGCCACGACCGGCAGGCCGCTGGCCATCGCCTCGATGAACACGATGCCGAAGGCTTCGTCCGGAGACGCGAGCGAGAACACATCCGCGCGCCTGTACACGTCCGGCATTTCGGCAAAGGCGTACTGGCAGAACTCCACCCGCCCGGCCCTGGCAAGGGGATGCACCTCCAGCACGGCCCGGTGGGTTCCCGCGCCAACACATCGCACGCGCACATCACCCGACAGACGCATGACGGCATCGAACAGCAGATCGTGCCGCTTGTCCGGCACCAGGGCAGCGGCGCAGAGTATGGTTCGCCCAGTCCCGACCGGCCGGGCCGCCGGGGCTGGCGAAAAGCGTTCGGTATCGACTCCGTTTGGAATCACGCACGTCGGCAGCCCGGCCCGCATGCCGCGGGCACGCACCTCGTCATGCGGCGTCAGCCCGACGAACATGTCACTGTGCTCCAGATCGCTCTTGACCGGGCCCGCCTGCCCAAGGCTAACGATACGCGCCGCAGGAAAGGCCTTGCGCGCAAAACGGTAGGACCAAGTGCCGCCGAGCGGCACGACCACATCGAAAGCATCTCGGCGCCAGTGCCCACGATAGGGCCGCACCAGGGTAAGCGTCTCTATCTCCGAGGCGCCGCCGAGTCCGATGGGTCGCAACATACGGCACAGCCGCGGCATGCGGTCCAGCCATGCCAGCCTCTCTCGCGCTAGCAGCTGCCCCTGTTCAAACGACACCCCGGGCACGCGAGCCTGGTGCGGCCCGGACAGCACCGTGATGGCGAAGCGACCTGCGTCTAGACGGGAAATTAGCTCCAAGACAAAAGTCTCCACGCCCCGGTTAACCGTGGCGAACCGGGGCACGACGAACAGTACACGGACGCGCTCACTCATGCCGCCCCCGCACCATCGCCCGCAAAGACGGAGCCATGCGGAAAGCCCACGTCAGCCCCGCGACGGTCAGAAGATACAGCCCTCCCTGCGCGAGCAACGCCGCAGCCACCGCAGTCTTCGACTCGCCCCATAAGATGGACGGCGTCATCCACGCCGCCACAACGGCCACAAGCGCCACCAGCGCCAGCCAGCGCGCGGCTGCAAACGCCTGCGCCAAGCTGAACCCGGCTGCGGAAACAAATAACGCCCCGGACACCAGAAGCCCCGCGAGGTTAGCGAGTAGCCAATGCTGCAAGAGCCAGCGGCTGCTGCCGGCCAGTACCGCGCCCCCGATCACCAGCAGCCCGACGACCGTTGTGGCAAGGCCAATCCAAACCTGGCGATAGGCGCCGGGCAGGGACATCAACCAGCGCCCGAGAATGGCCATAAGGCTAATCGGGATGGATGCAAATATCGTCGCACGCAATGCCGCCGTGGTGAGCTGGACAGAGGCCTCGTCGAACGCGCCACGGCCATACAGCAGCACGATGATGTCCCGCGCGTGGGTCCAGGTGAAGGCGCAAGCCACCATCAACAGATAAAACAGCAGGCCGCAGGCCCGCACCGCGAGCGCCTGCCCCGCCGCGCCGTCGCCTGCGGCCGCACGGGCCAGAAACTGCGACCACAGCAGATTGGACAGGGGATAGGCCAGCAGGCTGACCAGCGCATTGACCAGCACCGTGCTGTACTGGAAACTGGAAACTAGGCCTGTGCCGAAATGGATCATGGCCGAGCGCTCGGCAAGCACATAGATCTGCGCGAAGAAATAGGTGAGCAGCAGCGAAGCGAACAGGGGCACCATCCCGCTTTCGCGCAGCACAGGCCAGGCCCGCACGAGCAGCCCGAGCCTGAGGTGCCGCAAGGCAAGTCCGCTGATCACGACCAGAGTGGTCATGCTCAAGATCTGCGCCAGCAGCAGGCCGCCGACACCGAGGGAAGCACCGACGGCGGCGATCGTCGCCAGCAGCACCAGCGCGGCCGCAATGCGAACCACGGCCTGGCGCAAGACCTGGTTGAAGCTGACCAGCGTGGCATTCAACGTCTCGGCCAAAACGAACAGGCACAGGTAAGGCAGCAGCCAGGGCACCAGGGCGACGACCGCGCCGCTCGCCCCCCCGTCGGTGCCCATCAGCAGCCCCGCAACGCCCCCGGCTGCGACCCACAGGACCGCACCGGACACCGCGGTCAGCGCCAGCAGCAGGGAAAGCCCCGCCGACAAGACCCGCCCGGCCTGCGCATTCCCCCGCTCCTGCGCTCGATGCAAGGCCGGGACCAGCGCCTCCTTCAGGGGCGACATGTAGAAGCTCAACAGGCCCACCAGCGCCAAGCCGCCCCAGTAAGCGTCCAGCGCTTGCGAGGTGCCGAAGTGGTAGGCGATTACAAGCTGACTGAAAAAACTGACCGCGTAGCCCGCCGCAGACAACAGCACCAGCAGCCCGAACCGGCTCTTGAGGTTGCTCATGTCCTGCGCATGTAGAAGGAGCCAGGTTCGCTGCCCGCTGTCAGGTAGGGGCACACTTTTTTCAGCAGGGCATGGTGGTGATGTTGCAGATAATTCAACGCGCCCAGCACCTCCCAGTCACGGTTGTGAGTCAGGAAGGCTTCCAGCAAATACTGCTCATTCCAGAACGACACCTCGTCAATGATCGCACTGCTGGAGTAGTCGCGGGGGGAAAAGATGTCATGCACATGAACCACGACACCCGGCGCCAGCCTGGGCAAGATCTGCAGAAACTCCGTCGACACATCGCCCTGCGGACGTATGACATGTGAAGAATCGATAAAGAGAATGTCGTTCTCACCCAGCACATCGAAGAAGGACAGCTCCAGGCTCTCGACCCGGCTGCGCAGCACGTGCACGCCCGTTGACTCCAGCCACGGCATCTCATAGGGTTCTACGCAGACATGATCGCATCGATAGGCCGGGTTTTCCGCCTGATTGCGCGCGATCGCCTGCCGCGCCACCAGCGTCGAATTACCTGAACCGATCTCGATGATGCGCGCGGGCTTGAAGTGCCGCACAACGCTGTACCAGTATTCGGCATCGCCGGCTTCAAAACCGCCGTTATGGATGTAGAACTGTGGCGGCTGGCACGGCGGATCCCACTGCCCCTGGATTTCCGTTGCAAAATTCATCTGCTCCAGCAAGCGGACCTGCTTTGCCTCGTTCCAGGCAATGCCTGGCAACTGGCGCTCATCTTCCAGGGCATGCCGCAGATGACGCGGGTTGAACATCGGCTCGTAGTAGTGATCGCGGATCGGGAAGACGCCCACTCGAAGCAAACAGGCCTTGGACCACGGCAACCGAGCCGCGCCGATGCGGCGGAACGCTTTCATCACGAGACCGGCTGCCAGCAGCGGCACCACCAGCGCCATGTCGATGAGCGGCAAGGCCGCTCTCAACATCCGTTTGATCATGTCTTGTCTCCTCAGTGTTTGCGAATGCGCTCGACCAGGTCCAGCACGCAACCCAGCCCGCGCAGCACCGCAGCCGCGGCGCCCCCCGCGATCTTGCGGTATTTGCCACCGGATGTTGCCGCCATGGCACGGGCCGCCGCATCCAGAGCGACCCCCAGCATGTCCAGTGCCAGAAACGCCGCAAAATAGCCCTCCTGGCCGGGCCGGGCCACCTTAACCGAGAGCGCCAACTCGGCGAGCAGGGCATCCGCCCGGTGCCGGTACGTATGCCGCTCCAGCACCCTTTCCCGGGCCGCGCGGCCCATGGCCTCGCACCGCGCCGGGTCGGCCAGCAACGTTTGCACCACGTCCAGCAGGGAGGCTTCATCACGATAGACAGCGTAGTGCACGTCTTCCTCGAAGAGGGCCTCGACACCGTTGTCGATGATGTGGTTCGTCACCAGCACGGCGCCTGCGCCCGCGGCTTCGAAGAAGCGCATGTTCACATCGTTGTTCACGCTGCGGTTGAACACGATCCAGGCGCTGGCATAGATGCGCCCCATGTCCTGCGGGCTGGCGGGGCCGAAGTAGCTGGACGGAAATTCCCGCCGCAGGACAGAAATGAGAGCATGCCGGAGCGGATTGGCACTGACGTTGCTGGAGCCCACGTGCGCGATGTCCAGGCTTCTGGGCGGCAGCGGCACCGGCATCAGTTCCGGCGCAAACCCCAGCGGCAGCCAATGTACCTGACGCAGCCCGTCCTGACGCAGGCGCTCGACAAACTCCTGCTGCGCGATGAAAGTCACGTCAAACAGCCGCCCGATGCACAGGTGCTTAGCATAGTCCATGTGGGTGTCAATGCCGTACCAGGCAGTGAGGCAGGGCATGCGATCCAGCCCCGTGGGAAACAGGCGCATGGTGCCGCCTTCGACAAAAAGCACGAGGTCGGGCGCAAGGCCTTGCCGGGCGCATACGCGCGCCACGTCCACCGCGCCACGCGCCCTCAGATCGACCAGCGGGCTGGGCACGTCGGAGCAGACGAACAGTTCGTGCCCGGCGTCGCGCAGCGAGCTGATAAGGTAGTTGGCCGTTGCCGGTGGCGTCAGCGACGCGAAAACCAGAATCTTCATTTGCTGCGAGCACGAATGAGATACTGGCAGACACCCATATCTGGTATCAATGCCAGCAGCGGCGTGGCAAGGATGCGCCGTTTCCACGACAAACGCTCCCGGTTTTCAGAAACCAGCTCAACATCCAGTCCGGCCGCCGCAAAGAGTTCCATGATTTCCCTGCGGGTAAAGAACCGCAGATGCGTGCGGTCCAGCAGCCCCGAGTCTTCGTAGTGCCAGCGGCCACGAATTATCAGGTTGTAGAGCAAGGCGATATTTCGGACGTTCGGAATGCTGGCCACAACGTAGCCGCCCGGCTTGAGCCGCTGGAGATACCGCGCCATGGTGCCCCACGGGTCACGCAGATGTTCAAGCACATCGGCAAAGACAATGCAGTCGAATGGCACCATGTCAGCCGGAAGAACTACCTGTTCGACATCTCCGATCCAGTAGCCGGCATAAACACCTTCCAAATGGGACGCCGCATCGGGATTGAGTTCGACACCAAAGACCTGCGTCACGCCACGGGCCCGCAAGTTGCGCCCCAGGCCGCCATAGCCGCAGCCAACGTCGAGGACACGGGCGCATTCCCTGGGCACCAGGTCGGCAACATCGGAACGATGGCCGCTGAAGTAATCGGCCGCAGGTTTCTGCGCGACGTTCATTGAGCGCCTCCTCTGATCGAAGGGAAACCGTTGGCCCACTTCCGGCGGAAATAGGCGGTGTTCCTGGCATGCAGGGCTTCGGTGTCGATGGTCTTGTGGAGGTAGGCAATGTCCACCTTCTGGGCGCTGACACCATGATGGTGGAAGTGCTTGATGTCCACGGTGGGGTGCACCATGCACTTGAGGCCGGCCTGCCGGATGCGGAAGCTGAAGTCGATCTCTTCATAGCCGGCAGGGGAATATTCGACATCGAAGCCGCCCAACTGGCGGAAGGTGGCCGCGCGAATCAGGAAGCAGAAGCCGGACACCACGTCAGATTCGACCGGCTGCTCGCCTTGCGCATAGCTGTGGTGCTGGAGGTTCTCCCAGTAGGAGCCGGCGGGGCCCACCTCGCCGACTTGTGCGTCGTCGAAGAGTTCGCACAGAGACTCCATCGCGCCCTTCCCCACGGCAACATCATCGTTGAGGTAGCAGAGGACGTCACCCTCGGCCATTTCGGCGCCCATGTTCCAGGAGCGCGCCACGCCGACATTGACGCTGTTGAGGCAATACTTGTGGATGTGCGGATGCGAAGAGACGAAGTCCACCAGTTCCCGGTCCTGGCCGTTGCAGACCACGATCACTTCGTGCGGCAGGGTGACGTTGTCGTGCAGGTCGCGCAGCACGTCCGGCAGGGTGTAGCGCGGCATGAAGAAGCGCGCCTTGTTGAGCGGGCGCTTAAGGTGCAGCACGGGGATGATGAAGCTGATTTTGGGTTGCGGTGCGGTCATGGTCTGAGCTGTTCGATGGCGTCCCAAAATTCGTCGTTGGCTCCGGCAAAGTTGGCCGGGTTGGCGATGTCGAAGGGGAAGGAGGTGGCGCCGACGTTCTGGTTGGTGATGAGCTTGCAGCCGCAGAGGGCGGCTTCTGTCACCACGCGGCCCTGCGGTTCGGGCCAGCGCGGCAGGAAGACGAAGTGCTTGGCGCGGTTCATCAAGAGGGGGATTTCGCTGTACGGCACGCTGCCGTGCCAGGTGCCGAAGTCCAGCTTTTCGCCGGGGGCAAGCTTGCCGACAAAATGGATGTCGGCGCCGCGAAAACGCTCGCGCATGGCGGCCAGGCCCTTGGCCTCACCGATGACGCCGACGAAGAGGTAGTCGATGTCACGCTCCAGCCCCCGGTTGTAGAACGCGGTGTCGTCGATCATCGGCTTAAGCACGAAGGAATCCCGGCCCCGGGCGTCGCCCAGAATGCCCTCGATGGTCCGCTGGTGCAGGGGCGACAGATAGATATTCAGCGCCGAACGGGCAAACAGCTTGCGCACCAGCGGGTCGAGCGCAAAGCACTGTCGCCCGAAATCACGCAGGGCTAGGTTGTGGATGAGATGCGCCGGTGACTTGTGCGCGCATTGCGCCTGCGCTTGGCCGGAACAGGGCAGGTGCCCGAGGTTGCAGACGTCCACATAGGCGTTGCTCATATGAATGAAGGGTCGGTTGGCGGCAATGTCTTCCAGCAGGGCGGGAGGAAAGCGCAGCCAGGCGCCACGGCTTTTGAGCGTCTGCGGAAAGTTGAACACGTCCACCAGCCAGTACAGGTCGGCCGTGCCGGTGCCTTCATCGACGCCGGGGCGAACCGAACGCAGGCGGATGCTGTGGCCGCGCCGACGCCCGGCTTCAATCAGGCCGCGGGTGATCATCTCCCCGCCCCCACCGTACCGGAGGGGGTTGAAGTAGGACAGGCAGTCGATCTTCACTCAGTCCTCGCTGGTGAGTAACTTGTCGAAGTAGGCAATGGTCTTCTTTAAGCCTTCCTCCAGTGGCACCTGAGGCGCCCAGCCGTCCAAATATTCCTTTGCGCGGGTGATGTCGGGCTGGCGCTGCATGGGGTCATCGGCCGGCAGGGGCTTGAAGACCAATTTGGACTTGGCACCGGTCAGGGTGATGACTTTCTCAGCCAGCTGGCGGATGGTGAATTCGCCGGGGTTGCCCAGGTTGATGGGGCCAGGGAAGCCCGGCGCTCCGTCATCACCGCAGGGCAGGTCCATAAAGCGGATGAAGCCCTCGATCAGGTCATCCACATAGCAGAAGCTGCGGGTCTGCAGGCCTTCGCCGTAGATGGTGATGTCTTCGCCGCGCAGGGCCTGCACGATGAAGTTGCTGACCACACGGCCGTCGTTGGGGTGCATGCGCGGGCCGTAGGTGTTGAAGATTCGGGCTACGCGGATGTCCAGGCCGTGCTGGCGGTGGTAGTCGAAGAACAGCGTCTCGGCGCAGCGCTTGCCTTCGTCGTAACAGCTCCGGATGCCGATGGGATTGACATTGCCCCAGTAGGCTTCGGTCTGGGGGTGGACGGAAGGGTCGCCATAGACCTCGCTGGTGCTGGCCTGGAAAATGCGTGCCTTCAGGCGCTTGGCCAGGCCCAGCATGTTGATGGCACCATGCACGCTGGTCTTGGTGGTCTGCACCGGGTCGTGTTGGTAGTGGACAGGGCTTGCTGGGCAGGCAAGGTTATAGATCTGATCCACTTCGACGTACAGAGGAAAGGTAACATCATGGCGGGTAAATTCGAAACGGGGATGTTCGAGCAGGTGCTCGATATTGCGCTTAGCGCCCGTAAAGAGGTTGTCAGCGCAGATCACTTCGTCGCCACGCTCCAGCAGGCGATCGATTAGGTGTGAACCTAAAAACCCGGCACCACCCGTAACCAAGATGCGTTTGCGCGGATTGTAATTTCTCATGATTTCAGTCCTGTCCAAATAGATCGCGGGTATAGACCTTGTGCTGCACGTCGAAAATCTGGTCTGTCAGTCGGTTGGCGATAATTACGTCGGCTTCGAGTTTGAATGCTTCCAGGTCGTTGACGATTCGAGAGCGGAAAAATTCCGAATCCTTCATGACAGGTTCGTAAATGATGACTTCTACGCCCTTTGCCTTGAGGCGCTTTATGATTCCCTGCACACTGCTGGCGCGGTAGTTGTCGGAACCGGATTTCATAACTAGGCGATAGACGCCAACGGTGTGCGGCTTGCGTGCCAAAATATCCTCAGCAACAAAGTCTTTCCGGGTGCTGTTGGCGTCGACGATTGCGCCGATAAGAGTTTGCGGAATGTCTTGGTAGTTAGCCAAGAGTTGCTTGGTGTCTTTAGGAAGACAGTAGCCGCCGTAGCCGAAACTGGGGTTGTTGTAGTAGCTACCAATGCGAGGGTCCAGACATACCCCTTCGATGATCTGGCGAGTATTCAGGCCATGCACAGCTGCATAGGTATCCAACTCGTTGAAGTAGGCCACACGCATAGCAAGGTAAGTGTTGGCAAAGAGCTTGATCGCCTCGGCCTCAGTGCTGTCGGTGTAAAGCACAGGCACGTCTTTGCGAATGGCACCTTCCTGCAACAGTTCGGAAAAAACGCGAGCGCGTTCGGACTGCTCGCCAACAATGATTCGCGAAGGGTATAGGTTGTCATACAAGGCGCGCCCTTCTCGCAGAAACTCCGGAGAGAAAATCAAATTTTCACAACCCAGCGCCTCTCGCGTACGGCGTGTGTATCCAACAGGGATGGTTGATTTGATCACCATGGTCGCACGGGGGTTGACCGCCATCACATCGCGAATCACCGCCTCGATTGACCGGGTATTGAAGTAGTTAGTTTCAGGATCGTAGTCAGTAGGAGTGGCGATGATTACAAAATCCGCACCTGCGTAGGCAATCTGTTTGTCCAGGGTTGCATTGATCTTGAGTGTTTTATTTTTAAGGTACTCCTCTAACTCAGCATCTTCGATCGGTGATCGGCGGCTTTGTAGCGTATCCACCTTTTCCGAAACAACGTCAAGCACAACAACATCATGATTTTGCGATAGCAAAACTGCATTGGACAACCCAACGTAACCAGCACCTACCACTGTAATTTTCATTTATTTCCTTTCTGGATACATTTTTCGGCCTTGGCAAATGACCGCAGCATTTGATGGGGCGCTTATGAATTTTCACGGCCGTAATCGTCTTGGATGCGAACAATATCGTCCTCCTCCAAATAGGTACCACTCTGCACTTCAATGATCTCGAGCGGCACCCTCCCAGGGTTAGCCAAACGGTGGACCTCTCCCTTGGGAATGTAGGTAGACTGATTTTCTGCCAGAAGAAACTTTTTATCACGAGAGGTTACTTCTGCTAAACCAGTAACGACCACCCAATGCTCGGCGCGGTGGTGGTGCATTTGCAAACTTAGACTGGCACCCGGGTTGACCTGGATGCGCTTGACCTTGAAGCGCACGCCTTCGTCAATGCTGTCGTACCAGCCCCAGGGGCGGTGGACCTTGCGGTGCAGGGTGTGCTCTTCCCGCTGTTGCTGCTGTAGGGCGTTGACAATGTGCTTAACATCCTGGCTGCGCGATTTGTCGGCCACTAGCACCGCGTCGGGGGTTTCCACCACCACCAGATTCTGTACGCCCACCAGGGCGACCAGGCGGCTATTGGCATGTACTAGGGTGTTGCAACTGTCGGTCATCAGCACGTCGCCGACATGGGCGTTGCCTTCATCGTCTTTGGGGAGCACGCTCCAAACGGCGTCCCACGCGCCCAGGTCGCTCCAGCCAGCGTCAAGCGGGGCCATGCGGATGGGGAACTGGCTTCCCGGACAGCGCTCCATGACGGCGTAGTCGATGGAGTCGCTGGGGATGACGGCGAATTCGGCCTTACCCGGACGCACAAAGGCCGCATCGCTGCTGCGCAGAGCCCAGGCGGCGCGGGTCGCGGCCGCGATGTCGGGCCGGAAGCTTTCGATGGCCTTCAGCCACACCGAGGCTTTGAGCACGAACATACCGGCGTTCCAGTAGTAACCGCCCGCCTCCAGGTACTGGTGGGCGGTGGGGGCGTCGGGCTTTTCAACAAATCGTTCGACCACCAGGGTAGGCGTGGGCGCCACAACGGCCTGGATGTAGCCGTAGCCGGTTTCGGGCCGGTCGGGCGTGACACCCAGAATGACGACTGTGCCTTCCGCCGCCTGGCGGATGGCGTCGTGCATGGCGCTGTTGAAAGCCGCGGCATGCGCAATGGTCTGGTCTGCGGGGGTGACCACCAGCACCGGGTCTTCGCCTTTTTCCACCGCAGCAAGGGCGGCCAGGGTGAGAGCCGGCGCGGTGTTCCTTGCCACCGGCTCCAATAGGGCTGCACCCGGCTCAATACTGATTTCACGCAACTGCTCAAGCGCCAAAAATCGATGCTCTTCATTGGTGACGATGTAGGGCGAGCTGATATTAATTTCGCCGCTTGAAAGTCCCATCAAGCGCTTTGTAGCCTCTTGAAAGAGGCTTTCTTTGCCTGTCAAACAAAGAAACTGTTTTGGGAAGCCCGAACGAGAAAGCGGCCAGAGTCGAGTTCCAGAGCCACCACAAAGAATTACTGGTCTCGCTTGAATCATGATAGGGCTCGAGAAATATGTTCCACCGGGCAACAAAGCATTAGCCCGCCCGGCATAAGGACAGGCAAATCGAATTAGTGGGAATGAGATTCAAAGCGCCTTAGGCACGCTACCGCCATGCCGTTTCACGATCAGCAAGCGCGGTCAGCGGGGCTTAACAGGGGTGATTCCGAGCCTTGTAAGAGCAGCACAGTGCTGCAAAAGACCTAACGGATAGTAGCATTTTGCCACACCGTCATGACTTTAAGAAATGTTTTGGCCGAACTTCAGCCGACCTTGCGCAAATGGGCCGGTGCAACCCGCACACGCACTTGCTTGGAGAGCAGTTCGATCAGCACCATGACACGTCGCTCGCCGTCGGCGATTTGGTAGATGCCTTCGATGCCGGCGAATGGCGCTTCGGTCAGGCGGACCCGTTCACCTGGCTTGAACAGACGTTCCGGCACAGCTTGAACCGTCGCCTCTTGCGCCCGCAGGGTTTCGACCAAACTATCGGCCACCTTGGCCGGCTCCACCCCAAAGCTGACCAGCCGGCTGACGCCCTTGGTTGAACGGATGGGCGCCCAGCTGGGGGCTGAATCGCCCTGACCCAAGCGAATGAACAGGTAACGCGGGAAGAGGGGGTCGTCCGTCACCGTCAGCATCCCTTGCCGGAGTTTCTCGGACGGGAGGGTGGGCAGATAGCACTGAAACCCCTGGCGCTGGAGGTTGTCCAGGGCGCACTTCTCCTGCCTGGGCTTGGTATGGACGAGATACCAATGCATGACCACCTCCGAAGGTTATTTTTGTTGTCAGCATTTTACCCTTCGGTGTTGCAATGCGGCAATGCGAGGTGGGCAATGAATCCGTCCTATTGCGCCATCGTTATTACGTCCCTTTCTGCTCGGGTGCGTCGTCCTCGGGCGGCTCTTCGAATTCGCCATCGGCCTCCAGTTGCTGCTGCACCGCCTCCTCCATACTGACGGTATTCACCACCAGTTCAAAATGCTCGAGGATTTCGGGTTCGTGGCGGGTGATGTAGCTTTTGACGGCATCGTTGCCGAGCAGTTTGGTCAAGTAGCCCTTGGCCACCACCAGGTTCAGCAAGTCTGACCCGTAGTTTTCTTCGGCGTCCTTATATTGGGTCTGGACTTGACTCATTTCCTTTTCGAGTTTGACGATCTGCTCGATGGGCGCCAGCTGCCGGTCGCGCTCGGTGGGTTTGAAGTCGGTGCGCTGCTCCGGTGGTGTGGCTTTCAGCAGGGCGTCAGCATGCGCCACGGTGATGGTGTTGCTGGCGACCATCAGTTCCACCGCCTCCACCTGCCGGGCGGCTTTCATATTGCGCAGCACCCGGGTTACATCCGGGGTGAACTGCTTGTCCTGCAGTCGGGTAATCGCCTCCGGGCAAATGCCTTCGAGCAGGTTGATGCGACGGTTGATGGAACTCAGGTTCACGCCAAAGGCCCGGGCCAGGCGTTCCTTGCTCACGCCCCGATCGATGGCCCGGCGGATCATGTAATGCTCCTGGATGGTCGAGAGCCGGTTGATGCGGTGGTTGTAGGTGTAGGTCTCGTCGTCCTTGGCCAGCAGGCAGGGTGCTTCGTGCACGCCGAGGTCTTTCAAGGCCAGGACCCGCAAATGGCCGTCGAGCAGGATGAATTCCGACTTGGCCGGGTCGTGCTGGATGACTGACAAGGGTTCGATCAGCCCGATTTCGTGGATGGAGGAGACAACCTGCTTGTACTTGCGGGTGCTCATCACCCCATCCGGGATGCGTTTGCTGGGCATCAGGGTGTCGAGCGGGATCTGGTAGGTTTCCAGATCGAAACCGAGCAAGGTGTTGAGCGGGGCGGTGGGCAGGTTGGGGCCCTCCTCGACCTCGTCGGTCTGATGGATGCCAGGGTACATCGGCGTGATATTGGGTTGGGCCAATTGTGTGTTGGTGGTGGGATTCATGTGGGGGCTCCATTCAGGTGGTCGCTGCAAAGTTGTCGATGCGCTCGGCCAGGTACTTGGGCAGCGTGTCCAGGCCTTCGGCGCGCAGCAGGTTGACGAAATGCTCGTCGCCGAATAGTTTTTTCAGGCCCTGGACGACCAGCAGTAGGCGCTGGTGCGCATGCTCGGCTTTCAAGACCATCTTGCGCTGCCGCTCTACTTCGCGCTGATAGGTGCGCACCAAGCTGTAGCTGGAGGTGGGCGGTTTGATCTGCGCAGGATCGGGGGAGCCGGGGCCGTAGGCCTGGCGCTTTTCGACGAGGCGCTTGGTCTCGATGATCTGGCGGCGGTTGAGCTGGCCGTTCTCGTAGGCCTCTTGCAGCATTTCGCCCAGGCTTTCGTCGTCGTCCTTGGCGCGGGCGATCTCCAGGGCAGTGGTGAGCGGGATCGCGCCACGCTGTACGCCTTCGATCAGGCGCTCTTCCCCCTGGTCGAGCAGGAAGACGATGTCCTTGACGTACTTGGGTGACAGGCCGGTTTTGTGGATGATGGTGTCGGCGTCGTAGCCGCGTTTGCGCAGGATTTCGATGTCGGCCAGGATTTCCAGGGGCCGGTGGCCACGCCGGGCGATGTTCTCGGCCAGGCTCATGATGAAGGCGTCTTCATCGCTGACATCGACCACCAGGGCGGGGATGTGCGTCTCGCCCAAGATGCGGAAGGCGTTCAATCGCCCCTCGCCGCAGACCAGCAGGTACTTTGGGTTTCCATCATCGCCGGGGCGTTCGGTGACGGTGATGGGTTTTTTGAGGCCGATCGATTTGATGTTCTCGACGATCTCCTCGAAGATTTTCATGTTGCGTTCGCGGGAGTTGAGGATCTCCACCCGCGCGATCGGAATCAGGGTGACGGTTTCGGGGGTGTCGGTCAGCATGGGGGACTCCGTTTGAATGGGTTGGTTGGCGTGGGTGTCATGGGGCTTCCTTTCTTGGGGTGGTTTGATCAATGGGTCAGATGCGCCGCTGCAGGCGCTCGCGCTCGGACATGCCGTAGAAGAAGGTCAGGTCGTCAAAGCGGAAGCATTCGAAGTCGGCGCTGTTTTTGTTGCTGACGCGGATCTCCTGCTCGGGCAGATCAAGCCGGGGCAGCAAGTAGTAGTCGAGTTCCTGGGTGTTGGCGGGATCGAGCCGGATGGCGACCGTGATGTCGGGGTGGCCGGTGTCAAAGAGGCGCGCCGGGTCGAACCGGATGCGCCAGCGCAGGTGGCCGGTCGGGGTGGTCTGGCAGCGGGCCAGCACCAGGCTGATGACCAGCTCGTCATTGAGGGTCAGGAGATCGGTCTTGGGGTCACGCCGGATGTGGCCGCCCAGCTCAGCAATGGTGTGCTCGGTGCGGGCGATGATTTCCGGGTGGAGTTGGCGCAGGCGGCGGTTGATTTCCAGGTGCTCGGTGCCGCCCGGTGGGCGGTAGCCGATCAGCTCGTAGGCGCGCATCAGGCTGCCAAAGCGCGAGGTGTACAGGCTGGCGGAAGGGCCGTTGGCCACCTGGTCGATGATGAAACCGGAGAGGCGCCCGCACTCGGCGTAGAGCGCCTTGAGGTGATTGAGCAACTCCTCGTCCGTCAGCCGTTTGCTGCGCTCGGTCAGCACCTCTTGGGCGGCCAGAAAGGTGTCCAGCGGCACGATGCCTTCGAACGCCCCCTCCTTGCGGATCCACATCTCGGGCGGGTTGTCGACGTGCTTTTTCTTGAGCTTGAAAGAGTGACGGTTGTAGACGTTGTTGCCGATGTACTTCTCGTTGGTCAGCACCTGACGCACCGTGCTGTAGGTCCAGGGGCAATCGCGATCGGTCAGGATGAATGCGTCATTCAGTCGTTGTGCGACTTCCGAGATCGGCAGATCGTCATCAACCAGCCAGCGGTAGATCTGATTGACGGTGGCCACTTCGGACTCAGGGCCCGGGACCAGGATCACTCGGTCAGTTTGCAGGCTTTTGTGCTCGCCAGGTTTCAGGGTGGTCTTGATGGCGCCGGTCTGGTCGACGAGCACGCGGCGCAGACCAAACCCGGCCGGGCCACCCTGGCGGAAACCCAGTTCGATCAAGCGGCACTGCCCGGCAAAGACCTTGGCCGAGAGCTCGCGGCTGTACTCGCCGGCCATGGCGCGCTTGACGCCCTTGACGATGGTTGAAACAGGTGAGCCATCGTTTTCAAACTGCTCGGCGACGTAGGCGACGTGGATATTCTTGCGTTTGCAGATGTACTCGTAATAGGCCGACTCGTCCGCATCCTGAAACCGACCCCAGCGACTGACGTCGTAGACCAGGATCAGGTTGAAATCGGTGTTGCCGGATTCGACATCGGCGATCAGCCGTTGCAGGGAGGCGCGACCGCCGATCGACAAGCCGCTTTTGCCATCGTCGGCATAGGTGCGCACGATCTCAATGCCGCGCTTGTCGGCGTACTCGCGAATCTTGTCGGCCTGATTGAGCGTCGAGTACTGCTGATGCTCGGTGGACATGCGCACGTACTGCGCGGCGCGGAAGGTTTTGGTGTTGGGTTGCGCGTCGTTGGTGGTGTCAGTCAATGCCATGGTCGGTTCGTCTTTTTGGTGTGAGGCCATGTTGGCTTCGAAGGCCAAGCCGTATCAAGGTCATGCAGGGGATGCCGCCGAGATAAAGGGGCGCAGGCAAGCGGTGTGTGGTCATGCATCACCCCACCCTGTGCAGACTGGCTGCGTCGATGGCCATGGCCACGGGTTTGCTCAGGAGGTCCAGCAGCACCATGGCGCGGCCTTCAGCGTCGTTCATCTGGTAGATCGCCTCCAACCCGGCAAACGCCCCTTCGGTGATGCGCACGCTGTCGCCAGACGAGAACAAGGCGTCGGGATCGGCCTGTTGTTTCATTTCGCGTTCGCGCAGGCTGGTAATCAGGGCAGCATCGACCCGCGCGGGCCGGCTGCCGAAGCACACCAGCTCACTCACGCCGACGGTAGAGCGGATCGGGCTCCAGCTTTGGCCCTGGCCCGAGGTGTCGAGCCGCACAAACAGGTAGCGCGCGAACATGGGTTCCTGCACGACCGTGGGTTTGCGGCGGACGAGCTTTTCTGCGGCGAACATTGGGAGGTAGGACTCGTAGCCCTGGCGCACCAGTTGGGTCAATGCCACCGCTTCCTGCCGGGGCTTGCTGCGTACGAGGAACCAGGCCATCGTGTTGGGCGGGGTGTGAACGGCCGGTGCGGGTGGATCGATTGCGGATGCATCGGCTGCGACGAGCTCGGTCGCTGGCATCCGCTTGAGGGGAGCGGACGGCGGTACGGACTTAGGTTTCGGGCTGGGGGTGGGTACAGGCCATCCATCGGCCGGCGGCGGCGAGCGCAGCAGCTGCGCCATGGCCCGGATGAGTGGCAAGGGTCGTTCGGCCGCCAGCGTCTTTTCCACCAGAGCCAACATCTCGCGGCGCTCGTAGGCCTGGATGTCTTCGAGCTGGTAGCCGACCTGCAGGCCGGTCTGGGTGATGGCCAGACCCTCGTCGGCATCGCGCAGCTTGTAGAGCGCCTGCACGGGCAGGCCCAGACGCTCGGCCGCTTGCGGTGAGGTCAGCAGGCGCGGGGCCATGGGAAGTGGGGCAAGGTGAACATGCCTCCATGAAGGCGCTGTTCGCGAGCAAAGCCAAGGCCATCTGGCTGATGATTTGTAGATTTCTGGCGCACAAACGACAAAAGACCCCGCCCTCACCCGCTGCCCATGAGGGGAAGCCGATGAAGACGGGGTCTATGGTTTGCGTTTGCAGCAGCCGCTGCCGAGGCCTATCTGGGCACGCCGCGCCATTTGTCGAAACTGCGAGCGCCGGTGTAGCCGAGGTAGCCGGCACCGAAGAGCCACCACAGGCTTTCTGGCACGGCATTGAGCAGCTTGGACAGGTTTTCAGCGGCCTGGAACACTTCGGCGGGCCACCAGATGCCGATGATGCTGCCGATCACAGAGAGCAGGATCACGCCGTAGATCACATACAGGAAGGTGGGGCGTGCCCGGCTGGTCCACGGGTCGGCCGAGTTGGCCTCCGCGAGGATGGCCGACAGGCTTACCTGCATTTCGTGCAGAGCTTGCTGGCCTTCGGCCTGGAACAAGGCAAGCTTGGCCTGCTCGCGCTGGGCCGGATCGGGAATCAGGCGGTCGATCAGTTTGGCTCCAGCTTCAAAGAGGCCGGGCGCCAGTGTGGTCAGGATCGGTGTCATTGGCCACCTCCCATCACTTTGAACTTGATGGCCGCGCCCAGCACGATCACTGTCAGCAGTCCCGTGGTGATTACCTTCACCATCGTTTGCCAGGCTGTGTGGCGCGCCTCGCGCCAGGCTTCGAGCAAGTCGCGCAGCTCGCGGATGTCGCGCGCCGCATGGCCGTTTTCCAGACCAAGGTGAGCAAGGCAACGCTCTGCACCGCGTTCGGCAGCTCGGGTGAGCAGGTCATCCAGATCTTCGGCCCGCAGGCTCAGTACAGGCTCGGCAGGCAATTCAGGGGGATGGGATTGCAGTTCTTCAGACATACGGGGACTCCTCAAACACGAATACCCGCGCTGTCAAGCCAGGCGGGTGGAACAAAAATCGGGGCAACGGGAAACCGACGGGTCGTCGACGATCAGGCGCTGGCAACAAGATCAGCGCTGTGCACGGCAGGGTGTTCGGCCACACAGGTGATTTCCACCTGCTCGCCACGCGGGCGCACGGCAATCACCCGGGCCAACAGGCTCCATCGCTCAGCAACACCAAAGGCGAAATGGGTGCGCTCGGCCGACAGGCCGGTCTCCATTGGGATTTCCGGCAGATTGGCAAAGACCGCCTGCTGAGGATCGGGGCCCGGTGTCACGGTATGCGGACCACTGACCCCGCCGTCACGACGGCGCAGGGCCATCACATGCGGCAACCCTTCCGTGAAATGAATCGGCTCGGACAGCGTGGCGGTTTGGCTGGTCGCATCCCAGGCGACGATCTCGCCACCCGCGCCCCAACTGGGCATGTCGTGGGCAATGGCGATCAGGTCGCCGTAGGTGGGAATCAGACCTTCCAGCTCGGTGCGCAAGGTGATGATGCGCCGCCGGTAACGATTGGCCGCCGCCAGGTACAGCCCTTCACGCACCGCATGGGCTTCGGTGGTGCAACCGAAGAGCCGCAGCTTGGCCGGATTGGCGCTGCTGGAGCCCGGGAGGCTCACCGTGACTTCGTCCGGCTTCCAAGTGCGACTGCTGAAGAACTCCACCGTGACCGCATCGGCCGTTTCCTCGCCCGGCATCACGTACTGGATCTTGAGGCTGTTCTTGACGATGTTGCGGGGACTGAAGAGTGCTACCGGCAGCAAGCGCGCTTCGTCGCGCACGATGCGCACAATGCCGCCTTGCAGGAAGGGCACGGCCCGACCACAACGGGCGACGCGGGTCAGTGCTTCCCAGACGGTGACTTGCTGGTCAAACACACCATCGAACCGATCTCCCCGACTGCTCCAGATCTGATCGAGTTGAACCAGGGCGGCGAGATCGATCCGGGCATCCGGCAGTTTGGCTCCATAGCTGGCGCGCAGAATGTCGGCAAAGGCCCAGGCGATCGAGCGCGTCGGTACTGGCGTTGACCACCCCGATTCGGAAGACCAGACCGGCAGCTTGCGCGTGACGATGCAGTTGATCAGGCGGCTCGAGCGCTGCGACAGGTTGTCGGTGGCACGCATGCGGACCGCGAGCAGCGTCACGGTGTCAGGGAAGGTGATGCCACCAGCCAGGTAGCCACGGGCCTCGCCCCAGCGCACTTCGTGGCCGGCGCGTGAGTTGGTGTCCTTGCCATCCAGGCGCGTGGCGCGGACTTCGTAGCGCCCGGCAGCAACTGGATATTTGTAGGACAGGCGCTGCGGCGTGGTGGTCGCGGCCGTCAGGCTTTCACTGCCCAGCGTGAACCAGTCATTCAGCGGATCACCCTCCGCGTCAATCGCCCGGGCTTCGACTCGCCAGCTGGCACTGCGGCTGTCCAGACCACCGGCGTCGTTGGCGTAATACAGCCCACGTGGCAGCAGGATGTCGATGCCAATGTTTGTCACCTCGCTGTCGGCCGGGTTGATGGCAAATCCCCCAGTCCAGGTGCCGGCCAGCAGCTCCTGTCCGGCCACCTCAGGCGCAGTCACCACATCCGGGTTGAACAGCGTGACCGGACTGCCTGGCGGGACGATCTGGTAGGTGACTTCCTCGAATGAGGCGATGGGCGTGTCTTCGATGCGCAGCTGCTCGATGTCGTATTCGCCCAAGCCGATGCAATGCAGTTGGTGCAGGTATTGTTCGTTACCCTGGTATTCGCCATAGGGCGTGGCAGCCAGGTCCGGATAGACCAGGTGGCGGCCGTAGATAACCGGGATGGGCTGCGCGAGCCGCGCGTAGTTGCCCTGACCTTGCAGGCTGTAGGTGGGAGACGGCTGCGCCAAGTTGCCCCCACCGGCGGCAAAGGACGGCATGTTGGGTGTTGGCAACGGCACCAGCGCACTGACCAAGGCGGAGCCCGCCGTCATGATGATGGCCGAACCGACAGCCGTGGCCAAGTTGCCACTGAAACCCAGGCTCGCACCCAAGGGGCCGCCATAGACGGTGGCCACGACCATCACGGCAATCATCAGAACGGTGCGCAATGGGTTCTTGCCACCGCCCCCACCTCCCCCTCCGCCCTGCGGCAAGGCGATGAAAAGCACAACGCCATCGATGGGCGTGACCGCCCAATCGGCGCGCAGCACCGGCGTGCCGTTCTTGATGCAGACGGTCGGCTGCTCGAACTCGGCAATGCCCTGGGTGCCGAGCCACTGGCGGATAGTCTGGCTCGGGTGGGCCACCATCACTTCGCGCTGGCTGGGCTGGAAAGGGTTGCGCAGCAGAATCACCGCGCTCTGATTGACTTCGCTCACGACGACCCTACAAATCGATAGAAACCCTCCACCCGCCAGCCGTGGAGCAGGAGTTCGGGCAGTTTTTGGAAGACGACGCCCGCATCCTTGATCGCGTGCAGCACGCCGCCGCTATCGACGGCCAGCCAGACGCCGACGTGCACCGGGTGGCGGGATTGGCGCAGCAGCACGGCATCACCCTCAAGGGGATAGGCAACCAGGGACCACCGTTGCCGCTCCGGATGGTCGCGAAAGGTGCTCATGACAGTGCGCAGATCGTTGGCGTCCACCGGAATTTCCGGCAGGTCTCGGCCGAAGTGCTCACGCTGGATCGCCAGAAACAAGCCCCAGCAGTCAAACGCATCCGGCCCACGCGCACCGCCGAACCAGGGCCGACCGATGTAGTGGGCTGCCCAGTGAGCGGACGAACACGTGTTGATCTTTATATGATTTGACATAGAATCACTATTGCACTAATATCGACGCATGCAGACCAACTTCAAACGGCCCTTCGCCCTGTACATCAAGAAGGCGCACAAGCCCTTACGACTGGCCATCGAGGACGAGGTGGAGGTGGTGTGCGAGGCGCCGGAGGTCGGCGAACTCAAGGTGGGCGACTTGGCCGGGATTCGAGTTCACAAGTTCCGGTTCAGCCGACAGGAGTACCTGATGGCCTACCGACCGCCGGCCAAGAACGCGCCCGTGGAGTTTTTGATCATCGACTTCTACCAAGTCGGTGTGCACGAGAACTTTTACGACCAGTTGAAACAGTATTTGCGACACGAGAAGCCAACGGGAGAAACACCATGAACCACGCGCTCACTGCAGAAGACCTCTACACCGAGATGAAGCGGATGCCGACCACCGAGCGGGTTCGGTTTTTTTCTCTGTTGGCCACCAACGCGTTTCGGGAAGATGACTTCACCCATGACCAGGTGTTTGGCGAAACGCATCAGGAGCCGTTTTCTGCCTGGGAAGCCGCCGAGTACCTGGAGATTTCCGTGCCGACGCTGCGCCGCTATGTGCAATCGGGCAAGCTTGTGCCCAGCCACATCGTGGGCCGCAACCAGATGTTTTCTGCACAAACCCTGCGTCCGTTCAAGCGCAGTCGCGGGTCGCGCGGATAAGCACGGCGACTTTGCCGATTTCCTCTATCAACGGGTCAACCCCGGGAAGGTCTTGGCGGTGTAGCTGATGCCAGGAAACGCCTTGTTGCCCACATCGAGCATGCGCGCCCGCCCCGTCACCCGGAAGATGTCGGCTTCCACTTCGGTCAGGACCAGGTGGATGGGTGGGTCCATCTGCGGACCTTCCAGATCGGTGGACAGATAGGGCCGATAGGTCACTTCGATCACCGATTGCGACTCGGCCGCCGCATCCAGATGCCGCACGATTTCACGCGAAACGTTGTCGAGCGTCACGGTGATTTCCGGCACCGGCATGGTATCGACCGGCGGCAGGTCCAGCTCAAACCCCATCGCGACGAACTGCACGCGCTCACCGGCTTGCAGCGGCGCTTGCGATTCCAGCCGGGCCCACAGGTCGCCGGTGTCACGCACTACCCGGATGGCGACCGTCGCACCCGCATCATCGACGAAGGCCGGATGGCGCAATTCGAGCGTGTGCATGATGATCTGCTCGGATGGGGCGCTGGCGTAGGCTTCCTTGATCGCTTCAGACAAAGCGGCGTTGGGCATCAAGTCACCGTTTACAGAATGACGGGGTACGGGACGTAGCTGGTTTCGCTGTCGTCCTCGGGCAATTGCGCCTCGCCCGCATAGCCACTGGCCAGCACCTGACCATCGTCCAGCAGAAACACCAGGCCCTGCTCGGAGCTCGACCCGTAAGACGAGATGTCCACCACGCGGCGTTGCGCAATGCGCACCAGTTCGACGCTGCTGCGGTTGGTGGCATCGCCCAGGCCTAGCGCGCCATTACCGTTGTAACCCCAGGCATAGACGGTGCCGTTTTCCAATAAGGCCGCACCGTAGTTGTAGGACCCGGTGCCACCGTGCACGGCCTTTACCACAGTGTTGCCCACCGGGACTTGCACGAAGTTGCCGCTGTTGCTGCCGTTGGCATTGCCCCAGTAGGCGCCAGCGCCGCAGGCCCACAGCGTCTTGTCGGTTTTCCTGAGGTAAGTGAGCGGGTAGTCGTAGCTGCCGGCGTAGACATCGACCACGTTGGTCGCCACTTGCACCGGGGTGAACTGGTTGGCCGTGTTGCCATTACCCAGTTGGCCGTAGTCATTGGTGCCCCAGGCATGCAGGGCACCGGTGCTGTCCAGCGCGAAGGCGTGTACGTAGCCGCCAAAGACCTTGACGACGGTTTTGCCGGCGAGGCTACCACCGGCACGCGGCATGGCAACGTTGGCCTGGTTGGCGGTGCCATCGCCCAACTGCCCGTTGGCGTTGTAACCCCATGAATACAGGGTGCCGTCGTTCTTGACCGCAAAACAGGCGGTGTAGCGCTCGCGGCCTGCGGCAATCTGCGTGATGCCCGAGAGCACAGGCAACTGCACGAAGTTGTTGCGCTGGGTCACATCGCCCAGACCCAATTGACCGTGGGCGTTGTAGCCGCAGGCGTGCACCGTGCCGTCGCTGCACAGCACGAGCGTGCTGTTGAACCCCTCGACGCCACAGTTCTGTGCCACCTGGACCACGGTTTTGCCAGCAATGGAATTGCTGGCGTTGGCGCTCATGTTGTAGGGCACCGGCTGGTTGGCGGTGTTGCCGGTGCCGAGTTGCCCGTAGCCGTTGAAACCCCAACCCCAGAGTTGGCCATTCTTGTCGATGCAGTAGCCGTTGGTGTCATGGCTGTAATAAAGCTTGACCGCGCCCGGAAACCCGGGCGGAAACGCCGTGCGTGCCGGGTAGGAACGGGCGAAGGTGGTGCCGTCCCCCAGCTTGAAGTTGACGTTGCGCCCCCAGGCCCGGATGCTGCCATCGTTCATGATGAGCCCGAACTGGCGGTAGCTGTTGGGCTGCGTGTTGCTGGCGTTCTCGGGCAACTTTAATGCCTTGGTGCCCGAGCGCACATCCGGGCTAGCCCAGACCGGCACGCCCTGCGCGCCGATGGTCAGCACCTGCCCGGCTTGGCCCACGGGCAAGGCGACGAGCTGATTGCCGTCAAAGTAGATGACCTCGCCGGGTAGGCTCGACACCCCTTGGGCGCCTTGGGCAAACAGGTCCCAGACCGGGGAATTCAGGTGCGGCGCCACGCCCGACGTGGCATCTGCCAGGCAGACAAAGCTGTCGCCGTTATGCCCCACCACGTCCTGGCGGGCATAGGTGGCGCTGGCGTCATACGCGCCGCGCCAGGTAAAGGCAATCTTGCCCAGAGTAACGGTTCCCATGAACAGTCCTTGAAGAGTGGAATTTGGAAGGTGTCAGAACAGGATCGGCGACGGGGCATAGCGGTGGTCGTGATCGTCGTCGCCCGTCTGCGCATGGCTGCCGTTGCCGGTGCTCATGACCTGGCCGTCGATCGTGAGGAAGTGGTAAGCGCCGTTGTGATACTCCCCGCCTTCGCCGCAGCCCATGGTCCCGGAGCGGGAGAAGTCCACGATGGGCCGGTCGATCAGCACGAAGCGTGACGGCGCGTTGGAAGTGTCCGCATAGCCGTTTCCACACTGCCCGGCCGCGCCCATGCCCCAGCCCACGGCCTTGCCGTCGGATCGCAGCGCCATGGCCGATGACCCATAGCTGCTGCCATACACGCGCAACTTGGTGACTTGCGTGAGGAACTCGCCGCCGATGGTGGCCCAGGTGGTGCGGTCGCTGCCGCCACCGATGCTGTAGCCGTTGTATCCGGTGTGGCGCACCGTGCCGTCCTGCATGAGCGCGAGCGTCCTGCCGTAACCGCCGGCGATGGCGTAGGCGTCGACCACCCCATCGAGCACCTTGTACGGAAACAACGCGTGCCCGGTCCAGATGTCGCCCGTGAACCCCGTGCCCCAGCTGCCGCCGACCTGGCCGCTGTCATGCCCCCAGCGGTAGAGCGATCCGTCTTCGAGCACCACGCCATAAGCGCGGTAGTACTGGGCGCCGGCCACCCAATGGCCATCGGACTCGGAGCAGAAGACTTTTTTGACGCGCTTCTCGGTGCCCCAGGGCATGAGCAGGCGGTGGGTGAATTGGTCACTGCCATAGCCAGAGGCATTCACTTCGCCGGCCACCCACAGCTTGCCCTGGGTGTCCACCAGGTAACTGGCCGCATGAAAGCCCCCAGACAGAAACACCTCCCGAATGGGTGTGTCGGCCGTGAACGGCACCAGGGTGGGTGTGGACACATTGGTGCTGTGCCCCAGCCCCAGGCTGCCGTAACGGTTGTTGCCCCAGACATAGACCCGGCCAGCATCATCGAGGCAGGCGAACATGCGATAGCCGTACCAATCGTGGCCCGTGAAGACGCGTTTGACCACCGAGCTGGCGGGCAACTGGCCGACGCCATTGACCCGCCGAGGCACCGGGTTGGCGGTGGCCGTGGGCGAGCCCCCGTCGCTGTTGGCCCCGGCGTGCCACAGGCCGCCGCTGGCATCGATGAAGAAGGTCTCGTCCCACATGCAGGTGATGGACACGATGCGCGGCGTACCGGGCGGAAAGGCGACCCGCGCCGGGAAGGTGCGGCTGATATCCCCCGTGCTGCCGGTGCCTTGCTGCCCGGTGAGCGCACGGCCCCAGGCGCGCACCGAGCCGTCGTTCATGAGCGCGGCCATGAAGAAGTTGGCACTGTGGTAGTCCGCCGCTGCGCGGTCGGTGTTCATCAACGCCGTGGCCACCGTGCCGTTGCGATCGGCCATGAAGCGAAATTCCACGCCATCCGTACCGTTGGAGTGCAGCACCATGCTGCCGATGCCGCCCACCGAGACACCGCCGGTGAGCAGATGGCCTTTGAGCACGGCGTCCTGCTGGCCCAGGGCAAAGGGCTGCCGCTGGCCATGACGGATGACCCAGGCCCCGCCCTCTTTGAAGACCACGTCGCCGTCGCGGTAGGAGAGATACGGTGAGTAGATGCCCTGCCAACGGTAGCCTAGGGTCGAGATGTCCAGATTCATGGCTGCGCCTCCAGTGCCGTACCTATCCCCAGCTTCATCACCAGGGCGTTGTTCTCAAGGGCGAAGTGCACGCCCTCGGTGACGGTCCAAGCATCGAACGCGTCGGCCTCGAAGGTTTGATCGCGCTCTTCGGTCAGCAGGAGCTCGGAACCATCGGCGGACAGTGCGAAGCCATAGAACCGTGGCGAGGCCACAGTGGGCACGAGTTCGTAACCCGACTCATCGGCCTTGACCCTGAGCAGCATGCCTTGCGCACCAGCGAGCGCATCGGGTAGTCCGACGGCGAGCAGCCGGGCGATGACTTGCTGCAGCACGGCCTCCGCGTCCACCAGGATCTGGTTGCCGCTCGTCTGCACCTGGTTGAGCACCGCCGTGGTGTCGGCCACGCCTTGATCGGCCGTGGTTTGCGCCCGTTCGGCTTCGCTGGAGGCGAGTTCGGCCGAGGTCAGCGCGTCCTGGGCGGCAGCCTGGCTTTGGGCCAAGATGCCATCGGCGGCGAGGTTGATGCGGGCATCGGCATCAGCCAGCAGCTTGGCGACGGTGGCGACATCGCCGCCCTCGGTGGTCACGGTTTGCAGCGCCGTGCCGTGCACGACGGTGTGCAGCAGCGCGCTGTCGGCCGTGACCTGCGCGACCGCCTGGTGCAGATCGGTTTGCAGACTCATGGGGATGATTCCGAAATGGGATGAATGGGTGAATCAGGTAAGGCTCAAGCCGGCCAGCGAACCGGCAAGGTACCGTGCACCAGTAGGTGCAAGTCGCGGCCCATGGCGAAGAGGTCGTCCGCCGAGAGTTCCAGCATCAGGTTGAGCGCGCCCTCGTCGAGCGTGGGCCGCTCGCGGATTTCCAGCTCGCCCTTGACGTCCCAGCGCCGGGCCGAACGCAACTGGGCTTCGAACTGACGTGTAAAACGGGCTTCGTGCGGCAGCAAACCGAGACCGCCGAGCAAGGTGATCTCGAACCACTGACCACCCTCGTCAGCGTGGTACTTGTACCAAGCCTCGAACAGGGCAAACTCAAACTCGCTGAACAGCCAGCGCACGGTGATGCGCGTGGGCGTTTGCCGAAACCGGCGACGCTGGCGCGCCGGGCCCGACTCCATGTCGGTGCGCAGCACGGCTTCCTGGGGTGTAAGGCCATAGCCTTCGACCGAGGGCAGCGGCAGCGTGGTGGGCCAGGTGATGTTCATCGCATCGCTCCGGCCGCCGGGTTCAGCCCGTAGCGGCGCTCCAGGGTCGGCGCCAATCCAGAGCCTTGGGAGATGGAACGGGCCATGCGTGCTTCCATCTGCTCGACGATCACATCCAGCCGGGTGCTGCCATCGGGCTGCTGTTGCGGCTCGACCCGGGTCTCCACGCCACTGGCGCGGTTGATGACATTCACTTCGACATTCACTTGGGGCTTGGTGCCGACCGCGCCGCCCAGAGCTCGCAACTGCCCCGGCGTGAACACCGCTTCACCTTGGCGGGCGATGATGGGTACCTCGCCCGAGACCAGGCCGCCCGTGTGGAAGCGTCGAGCACCGGCAAAGAGAGCGGGATCCACATAGCGAGATGGCAGGCCATCGGCACCCAGCAGACCACCGCTGTGCGCGATGTTGGCATTCACGCCCATCAGATCACCGAATCCCAGGGGCAACGCGGCACTGGCCGCCGGCGCGAACAGGCTCATCGCAAAGTTGGCAAGCGGCAAGGTGATCGCGCGTTGGATCTGGATGCGGATCAGGTCGCTGATGATGGAATTGGCCAGGCTGTTGAAGTCCAGCTTGCCCGTCATCACGAACTGGGTCAGCGCATCCTCCATGGACTTGAACGCCCCGGTCACCGCGCGTTCGGCCTGCTTGGCCGCGTTGGTGGCGTCCTCGATGTAGGTGCGCAGCGCCGCCTTGGCCCCGAACTCGGTGCTGCGTTGGTACTCGGCATTGGCGCGGATGAGGTTTTCCACGATAGGAAGCTGCCGGGCCAGGGCTTCGTTGATGGCCTCGATGGTCTGGGCCCGCAGGTCGGCGTCCTGGAGTTGGCTGGCTTCCTTGCGCGCGGCGGTGGCGGACTTTTCCAGCTCGGTGCGGGCTTGCAGGACAGCTCGCTCGCTGGCTGAGAGATCCAGCATCTCGCGCTGCAGCTGCAGGGCTTCGATGCGCTGACGGTTGCCACCGATCAGGCCTTCGGTGATCTTGCGACCGGCCGCTTCTTCTTTCTCGTAGGCGTCAAAGGCCTTGTCGGCTTCCTTTTGGCGTTCGATGGCTTCGAGCACCTGGATGTAGCGCTCGGCTTGCGCGGCCACCCCTTGGTAGCCCTTGGCCTCGATCTGCAAGGCGCGGGCCCGCAACTCGGCCGCTTCGCCCTCCTGCGTGCGCAAGAGCCGCGTGCGCAATTGATTCAGAAAGGCTTCGCCCTCGTCAGGCTTGGCGGCTGCTGGCCTGGCAAACGCTCCCAGGTCGAGATTGGCCGGTGGGCGTGGCGGCCGGGGTACGGTCGGTAGGAATCGGTCGTAGATGGCCTGCACTTCCCGGGCTTGTGCCTCGGTGTCCAGCACAAAGCGCTGGCCCATGACGCGCACGGTGCGGCGCTGCTCATCGAAGAACCGGGCCACGCGATCGGCATAGCCCGGGTTCTGGTTGATGTTGAAGAGCCGGTCGTTGGCCGCGCGCACATACTCGTCGCGTGCGCCCTGCAGCTTGGCGATTTCGGCATCGATCGCCTGCGCGTCGAACCCGTAGTTCTTGTAGAAGGTCAGGAGCTCGGTCTTGAACCAGGTCTCAATGTCCTTGCCCACCACCGACAAGCTGTCAAAGGGTTGGGCGATGACCCGCTTCAACAGCACCGCCGACTCGGCGATGAAGGCCAGGCCCGAGGCGACCGACTCCAGGAACGTGAGCGTGGCCTCACGGTTGGCCGTGATGCGCTGCAGCTCGTTGCTGAAGCTGCCCGTCTCGGTCTGCGCCAGGATGACCTGCTCGGTGAAGTCGGCCAGCACCGGGATGACGGCTGCGCCGATCTGGCGCTGCACGCCTTCGAAGAGGGCCGACAAACGCGTGAGGTTGTCGTTGAAGACTTCCGAGGCCCGCGCCACGTCTTCGGACATGACCAGGCCCAGGCGCTGGGCTTCTTCCATCAGCGCCGTGATGCCGTCTCGTCCCTGGTTCAGAAACGGGATCAGGCTCAAGCCCTCACGGCCAAAGAGCTTGATGGCCAGCGCCGCCTTGTCCGCGCCATCCGGCATGTCGGCGAACTTCTCGGCCAGGTCCAGCAAGATCTGCTCGGTGGGACGGATCTGCCCATGGGCATCGGTCGCGGCCACGCCCAGCGCCTGCAGGGCTTTGCTGCCTTCGGCGCCTTCAAAGCGCGAGTCAAACAGGGCGATGGACAGGCGCTGCAGACCCTTGGTGAGTCCTTCGGTGCTGACATCCGAGAGCTTGGCGGCATAGTCGAGCGCGGTCAGGGCTTCGACCGAGACACCGGTCTTTTGTGAGAGCTTGAAGAATTCGTCGCCGACCCGCGCCACTGGCATGACCAGGGCGGTGATACCCACGCCCAAGGCAGCGATGCTCGCGCCAGCAATCAGACCAGCGGGGCCCAACTTGCCGAGAACCGAGCCCAGCATCCCAAGCCGATCGGTGGCCGCTTGCAACTGAAACTTGGCGTCGTTGGCGGCGGACGACAGAAACTTCAGGCCGTTGCCTGCAGGTTGGGCGGCGGCCTCGATTTTTTTGAGCGAACGCTCCCCCTTCTCACCGATCTCGGACAGCTCGGCTTTGACCTTGCCGCCGTCGACCACGGACAGGCGGATGGAGAGGTTGCGTTCAGCCATGGAAAGAAATCAGTTGTCGCGGTTATTCGTCTTGTTGCAAAGTGCTCATCAGGCCCGCCTCGACCGCCGGGAACAGATCGATCGCGGTGGCTTTATCCAGCCCGGTGCTCTCGCAGGCCAGCATCCAGGCATTCAGATCCAGCCCGACCACCCGACCTTGGGCCATGCGCAACTGGCTGGCACAGATGTCAATCGCGCTGGCCGCTTGCCAGCCCTCCAGACTCTCGGGTGCATTCATGGTGTACGGGCACTCGGGGCACAGCTCAGGGCAGGCGCTGCAATAGCTCGGACCGCCACCGAAGTGCCAGGCGGTGCGGGCCTTCAGGCGTTTTTTTCTGAATCGAGGGCGTAAAGGCCGGCGAGGTATTCACGCTCGAAGGCGTCCGCCAGCAGCCAGTGCTCCATCAGGGCAGACACACCCTCGGGGGTGACTGCGGCGGGTTTACCTTTGTCGTCGGCCACGCCCTCCCAGGCCAAAACTGCCAGCTTGGCGAGTTCGGTAATCAGCGTGGCGGTGCGCTCGCCGGCCGCAGCGGTGTCGGTTCCAGCCACTTTGGACGCGGCATGGCGCGCGGCCATCACCAAGGCAGTGGTGGCAGGACGGACCTGCAGGCGCACGCCGGCGGCCAGCGTGATCCAGTGCGGCTCACGCGGGAGATTGAGTTTGATCATGAGAAACCTCGGTCAGGTGATCAGTAGGAAGAGACGTCGTTCACCAATTCGACGGTGAACATGCGCGCCACGCTGGTGGCCTTGGCGGCTTGCCATTCGAAAGTGGCCTGGATGCCACCAGGGCCGGATATGGAGAGCTTGGGCTTCGGTAAATAGACCTCGTGGGCGATGAAGGTCAGGCGCCGGTCGGCATCGATGGCGTAGCCGAAGGTCAGCTCTAGCGGCGTGTTGTTGGTGGCCGCATCGATGAGCGTGGTGTCGGCAAAGCGCACCTCGAGGTTGCCGGTGAGGCTGGCCACCGTCGGATCCGCGCCGTCGATCTTGCCGTCCGACCGGATGGTTTCGATCCGCTCGAGGTTGTTGGTATACGTCAGCTGAGCCGAGACCACATTGCCCAGCGCCTGGCCATCACGCAGGATCTGCCCCTGGAACTGGTTGAAGCGCTGCAGCTCCCGAGTACCCGGGGTGTCATCCAGTGTGACGGTGTATCGCACCTCGCCCTGCGCGATCAGTCCGACCGTGGCATTCGCTGCGCCGGAGCGCGCAAAGCCCACCTGCAGGCTGTTGACCATGACACCCGAGGCGACGAACCAGGCCGGGATATCGGGCAGACCGGTTTCCAACGTGAGACTCGGCAGACTCGGTTTGCCGGATCCAAAGGTGTGGGTCACGACATCTGTGCCGGTCGATACCGGCTCACCCAGCAAGGCCTTGAGCCACAGACCGATGTGACGCACATCCAGCGGTACGACCATATCCCCCTCGACCTTGATCACGTCGCGGATCGGCGCGCTGGGGTCACGCCCCAAACCGATCAGGTCGTTGGCGATCAGTCCTTGCTCGGAGCCGAGGGTGGTGGATACAAAGGGCAGCTTCCAGTAGTCGCCCACTGGATTGCTGCCATAGGTGGGTTCGAACGCGGCCAACAGGCTGGCGTTTGCGCCATAGGCACGGGCCATAGGATTCTCCTTGTGGGATAGATTTCAATTCAGGGGGCCGGAGCTGCTGTAGTGCAGAACCACAGGCAGCAGGCAGGCCTTGATGCCGCTGCTGCCGTCGGGCGCCAGCTCGTCGAATTTGGGTGCGCCGATTTCCGCGTACTCAATGACACCACCCAACGTGCGGTCGGCTTCTATCAGGCCAGCCAACTCGGTGAGCAAACCATCCATGCAGACATCGCGTGCGCTGGCATCCGCATCTGCCACGAACAGTTCGATCGCTACCTGGTGCTGCCAGTGGTAGGTCAGGGGTGAGAGCGACACCTCGGGCTCGCCCATCTCGCCGTCGCGCAGGATGGCCATGGCCTGGTCCGCCACGCGCTCGGGCAAGGCAGCGTTGCGTTTGACCGTCGTTCCGGATGTGCCCAACGACAATTGGCCGAGCACGGCAAACAGCGCACCAATGGCGCTCTCACGTTGACTGGGTCGTTGGCTCATGTATTGGCTCCAGACCGGCGCTCCGCTTCGTCAAAGTGATTCGCGATGCGATGGGCCAGGGTGCTGACCCAGCGGCGTGAAGCACTGTCGATGTCGAATTTCTTCTTCAAGGTGACTTGCGGCACCAGCAGGAACATTGGCACGGTGACCAGCCCTCGGCCGGTGGCTTGGGCCTTCTGCGAGGCTGCGGAGAATCCGCCGCGCTGGCCTTGGCGGGCACGTTGGTTTTCTGCGACGAGGAGCGACGGCTTGCCTCGGCGGTAGATAAAGCGCAGGCGCTGGCCACGGAGCTTTTCCCAAAGGCCAGGGGTCATGCGTTTGCCGCGCGGGCCTTTTCCGGCCGATGGCAACGGTATCGCCAGCCAGAAACCATCCTTAGAGCGAATGGTCGCGCCACGGTCATGGGCACCGACCACTTCAGGAGTGCGGCTGTAGACCAGGCCCGCTGCCTTGATGCTCAGTTTTCCCTTGGGGTACACCTCGCCGCGCCAGGTGTTGGCCAGGCGCTGACCGAGGCCGGCACCGGTGATCTGGTTACGTAACTCGGTTTTGAGCCCGTCGGTGGCTTCGCGGATCGATTGCGTCACCGCCTGTTCGGCAATGCGCACCTCATCGGCCAGCATCTGGTTGAGTTCTCCGGAAAGCGCAGCCAGCAGCCTCATACCGGCGCTCCGGTCAAGGTCCAGATCAGCCGATCGCGATCGGCCAGCGGTTCCCCCACCACCTGGTAGGTCTTGCCTGCGACGGTGAAGCGTTCCCCTTCGCGGGGGGACGCCACATCGCGAGCCATCACATCAATACGGTGCGTGGCCAGTGCCAACCGGGTATCGCCAAAAGATTCGACAACGTCGGCCTGCTTGGCGATGAACCGGGTGGCGATTTCTCGGCCATCGGCCAGTCGGTAGGTGCCAGGCACCCCCAACCGGACGAACAGACGCGAGACCGCTCGCTCAAAAGTGGTTTGCATGCATCAAGCCGTCAGCTTGATCAACACACCTGGGCGGTGGCACATGGGCAGCGGGTTGCTCTGCGTGTGCAGGTCGGTACCCCGGTCGAACTGGCGCGGTGCCTGCTTCGCATAGACCGGCTGGCCCAGGGTGTTGACCGTCTCGTTGAAGTCGGCCGGCGCGAAGTAGGTGCCAAAGGTGTCCACCGTGCCCACCGGGAAGCAATGGGCCTCACCGTCGGCGATGAACTTGCGCACCGTGCCGTCGGCCGAGCTGGCTTGGCCCCGGTATTCCTCAAACGTGATGCCGCCGTAGGTGAAGCCGGTGCGCACGTCTTCGCGCAGCCAGGCACCTTCCTGGAACCGGGAGTAGGACTCCACCACATTGGCGTGGCTGGTCAGGGCCTCGAAGAAGGACGGCGAGCACAGGCAACGCACGCCGGTCATGAATTCGCCCTGCAGAGCTTTTTCCATTTCGCCGAGGACCTTGACGCACTTGTTGCGCACATTGGTCTTGGCGTCCGCCAGGCCCAGTGACAGGGTGGTCGCGTCAATGCCGAATTCGTCGTAGAGGTTGTAGATGGTCGAGCCATCGGCGTCCAGGATCTCGCCTTTCAAGGCGCCCATGCGCAGGTGCTCCAGCGTGATTGCGTGCTTGTTGCGCATGGTCTCCAAGTGCCGGGCCAGCACCCCAGCCAGGGTTTCCAACTCGGTTTCCGAGCCAAAGGCACGGATGCCCTGGACCTCTTCGGGCAGGACCACGTCGTCGTGCGGGATATGGGGAATGACGAAGGAGCGGACCTTGCGCTTGCCACGCGTGCCGACGGTGCCCGGCGAACCCGGCGGCATGGTGGGCAGCAGGTTCAGGATACCGTTGCGCTCTTCGATGATGATTTGCCGAAAGCGCGTGGGCTTGGCCGGAAACAGGTTCAGGTCTTCCAGCCGGCCGTAGCGATTGGGCACGAGGTTGATGGCGGCCGTGAGGTTGGCCATGCTGAAGGCCGGGTTGGCAAAGAGGTTCTGCATGTGGGGCTCCAAGAATGACGAAACCCGCGCAAGCCAAGCGGCCAGGCGGGTTCGAGGGGATGAATGGGTTGAGTAACAGGCGGATCAGGTGCAGGCTTTACGCGCTCTCACGCACTTTCGCGAACCAGCACGCCACGCTCGGCCAGTTGCTGCTCGTAGGCGGTGCGCTGTGCACCGGTGAGGGCAATCGGCCAGACCAGCGCGGTCTTGGCGACGATGGCGTGGCGGGCGATCAAGATGGCGTCCGACCTGTCGGCGTTGGTGGCATCGATGTCGTTGGCCAAGACACCAATGGCCGCCTCTGTACCGTCGGTGGCAGCCGGGTCGATGGCGTAGTGCTTGCCGTCGCTGGCGTTGCGACCGAGCACCGTGCCTAGGGGCAGGTGCTGGCCAGCGGCGATGGTGGCAATGTCACGCGAGTAGCGGTTAGGGGCTTCGTACTTCAAGAGGTCGCCGAGGTTGTTTGATTCGGTGATGACGGGCATGGCTGATTCCTTTTTCAGGCTTGGGCAGTGAGTTTCTTGACGGCCGCCACGATGGGCGAGGTTTCAGGGCGATCAAGTGATTGCGTGCCCGCATCCACCGTGATCGTCGAGCGGATGTCGGCCGCATCGGATTGCGCGGCACGCGCATCGATCAGTGCGCGTCGCACATCGGCTTGGGATTTGCCGGCGGCGATGAACTCGGCGGCACGGTCGGGGCAACCGGCCAGCAGACACAGCTCGGCAATCGCTTGGGCGGTTTGGGTCACTTCGCGCTTGGCGTCTGCGACCCGTTTTTCTGCTTCGGCCAGATCGATGGTGTCGGCCACGGGGTTTTGAAGGATGTCCTGGGAATCAGGCATGGAAAGCTCCTTTTGGGGAAGTGCCGTCTCAGCACGGATGACGCCCCGCACCTGAGACGGCGAATGGGTAAGGGCGTTTTGACGGGCGTTGAGAAACAAGTGGAATTGGCTGAGGGTGGCGTCCAGCGTCTGGACACCGTCGGCAAGCCCCTGGGTCACGGCATTCGTGCCGAAGTACAGCCCAGCCTCGGTGGCGCGCACGGCATCGAGATCCAGGCCGCGCATGGCAGCCACGTGCTCGGTGAAGATGGCGTAGAGTCGATCGACTTCCCCTTGCAGCTCGGTCTTGGCCGCACCCGACAAGGGCTCATGCGGCGAGTAGTCGTTCTTGTGGGCGCCAGCGGTGATCGCGGTGTAGTGGTAGCCATCCTTGGCATCCTTGACCGACTGGTCGACATGAAGGGCGATCACGCCGATGGAGCCGACACCACCCGTCTCGGTCACGAACAGGCGCTGCGCGCTGGCCGCGATGGCATAGGCGGCTGAGTACGCCGCATCATTGGCCACCGCCCAGACGGGTTTGATCGCTGCCACTTCGCGCACACGACGGGCCAGCTCGAAACTGCCCGAGGCCTCGCCACCAGGGGAGTCGATGTCGAGCAGGATGCCGCTGACCTGGGGATCGGCCAGGGCGGCATCGAGCATGGCGGCGATCTCGCCATAAGAAGTCAGGCCCGAGGCCGCCTCCATGCCGAGTGATCTCTTGACCAGTGACCCGTGAATGGGGATCACCGCAACGCCTTCGGGGGCAGCAACTGACGGCGGCCGTTGGAAGGCGGCCATGTCCATCATGGGCATCGCAGGCACATCGGCCATGCCAATGCGCTGGCCTACCACGGACAAGATCACGTCCAGCTTGGGTCGGTGGATGAGTAAGGGCGTCCCGAACAAGCGGGAGGCAAGGTAAGTCATGGTTGAGGGTCCTGGTTGTCAGTGGCCGTATCGCTTGGATTGGTTTGATCGGCGGACTGCTCGTCTGCAGGTTGCAGGTTTGGGGTGTCACTGGATGCCGATACGGGCGCCTGGTCATGCCGGGCATCGGAGTCAAAGACCAGGCCCAGTGCATCAGCCCGGGCGTTGTCGGCGGCAATCTCGCGGTCCACGTCCTCAGCGTCGTAGCCATTGCCGGAGATCGCCTCCGACCGGCTCATCAAGCCCGCCCGAATGGCGAGCTTCATGGCGTTGAATTCCTTTTGCGGATCCACCCAACTCCAGCCTTGCGGGATCCACTTGGCGGCTTGGTAGGTGCGGCGGCCTTTTCGGTAGCCAGGCAAGTCAATAGCACCTTCGAGCACCGCCTGGTCCATCCAGGCGCGCCAGATGGGTCGGCACAGCTGGTGCACGATCACCCCGTGCTGCAAGGCTTCGCAGCGACGGCGGAATTCGAGCAACCCTGCACGGATGGAGGAGTAGTTGTTGACTGTCAATGAAAACTGAGCCACTTTGACGGGGATTTGCATCCAAATTTGAGCCACTTCATTGGCCTATCCTGCTTATTTTTTGAGCAAGGGTGGTCAGGAGTGATCAACGTGGGAACTTTGAGTAAATTGCGCCGCCTTGTCTTGCGAGACGGCATGTCAGTGCGCCAAGCCAGCCGCAGGCTTGGGATATCGAGAAACACGGCTGCCAAGTGGCTGGGCGAGCCGGAGATGGTGGAGCCCAAATACCCTGTTCGGCAGGCCACAGCCAGCGTGCTGGAGCCGTACAAGGAGCAGCTTGTCACCTGGCTCAAAGCGGACAGCCACCGCAACAAGCGCGAGCGCCGGGGGGTCAAGGCCTTGTTTGAGGCATTGCGCGCCATGGGCTACAGCGGTAGCGCAAGCCCCGTGTACCGGTTTGCCAAGAGGTGGAAGCTCGAGCAAAGCCATGCGCCCAAGAGCGTGGGGTTTGTGCCGCTGCACTTTGAGCTGGGAGAGGCGTTTCAGTTTGACTGGAGCTGTGAGTACGCCTTCATTGGCGGTTTGCGCCGCCGACTGGAGGTGGCGCACATCAAGCTGGCCGCCAGCCGTGCGTTCTTGCTGGTGGCGTACTTCACGCAAACCCATGAAATGCTGTTTGACGCCCATGCCCGGGGCTTTGCAGCGTTTGGCGGCGTGCCCAAGCGGGGTATCTACGACAACATGAAGACGGCGGTGGACAAGGTGGGCCAGGGCAAGCAGCGCAGCGTCAACGCGCGGTTTGAGGCGATGACGGGGCATTACTTGTTTGATCACGAGTTCTGTAACCGGGCGGCGGGATGGGAGAAGGGCATCGTTGAGAAGAACGTGCAAGACCGCAGGCGAGGCGTGGTGCGCGAGGTCACTGAGCGGCGCTGGGGCAGTTTGGCCGAGCTCAATGAGTGGCTGCACAGTGCCTGCCGTCAAGCGTGGGATGAGTTGGCACACCCAGAGTGGTCCGAGCTGAGCGTTGCCGATGTGTGGCAAGACGAGGCGAGCCGCTTGATGCCTTGCCCCAAGCCCTTTGATGGGTATGTGGAACAACCGGTTCGGGTGTCATCGACCTCGCTGATCCAATACCAACGCAACCGCTACAGCGTGCCCTGCGAATGGGTGCATGGGGTGGTGAGTTTGCGCGCTTACCCAGAGTACTTGCTGGTGGTGGGGCCTGATGGGCAGGCCGCCCGGCTAGAGCGCCACTTTGGGCGCGATCAAACCATATACGACTGGCAGCACTACATCGCTTTGGTCGAGCGCAAGCCAGGGGCGCTGCGCAATGGTGCCCCCTTTAGGGACATGCCCGAGCCTTTAGTGGAGTTGCAGCGTCAACTGCTCAAACACCCAGGGGGCGACCGGGTGATGTCACAGGTGCTGTCGGCGGTGAATTTGCACGGGCTCGAAGCGGTGTTGGTGGCCACCGAGTTGGCGCTGCAAACGGGTCGAGTGAGTGCCGAGCATGTGCTCAATGTGATTGCCCGGCTCAAAGAGCCCATGCCAGCTCGCGTAGAAATCAGCACGCCCTTGCAACTGAGCACGCCGGCGTTGGCCAATTTGGAGCGCTATGACGCTTTGAGAGATGAGCAGGAGGCGCGCCATGAGTGATGTGATCGATGGGCTCAAGGCACTGAGCCTGCATGGCATGGCCAGCGCTTGGCCGGAGGTGCTGGGAACGGCCAGGCTCAAAGCGTTGGATCATGAGGTGGTGCTGCACCAGTTGATCAAGTCAGAGGCTGCGCAGCGCGAGGTGCGCTCCATGGCCTATCAGATGCGGGTGGCCCGCTTCCCCACGCACCGGGATTTGACGGGGTTTGACTTCGCGCAGGCGCATGTGGACGCGAATCTGGTCAAGCAGTTGCATGAGCTGCAATTCGTGGACTCGGCGCACAACGTGGTGTTTGTGGGCGGGCCGGGAACGGGCAAGACGCACTTGGCCACCAGCCTTGGGGTGCATGCCATTCGCGCCAAGGGCAAGCGGGTGCGTTTCTTCTCGACGGTGGAACTGGTCAATGCCTTGGAGCTTGAGAAATCCCAGAACAAGCACGGGCAGTTGGCCAACCGCTTGATGTACGTTGACCTGGTGATCTTGGATGAGATGGGCTATTTGCCCTTCACCCAGTCGGGTGGCGCGTTGCTGTTTCACTTGCTCTCCAAGCTGTATGAGCGCACCAGTGTGGTGATCACGACCAACCTGAACTTCTCGGAGTGGGCCAACGTGTTTGGCGACGCCAAGATGACGACGGCGCTGCTGGACCGGCTCACCCATCACTGCCATATTGTGGAGACGGGCAACGAAAGTTGGCGCTTCAAGCACTCTCAGGCGGTCAGCCAGAAGGTCAAACAATCCAAAACGAAAGGGGGTAAAAGCACAGAACAGCTAAACTTATCCACAACCGAATAAGCCAATTCTTTAAAAACCAGTGGCTCAATATTGGTTGCAAACACTGGCTCAGTTTGTCTGGCTAATCAACA
>JACCDY011343607.1_pt1 | contig 45121 bp, 25 predicted proteins | sample 7446391 | NCBI WGS metagenome assembly JACCDY01 (sample SAMN15323451, study PRJNA562643) | freshwater metagenome | isolation source: river surface water | place: USA:Blue River Watershed | collected 2017-08-18
GGGATCGTGGCAGATCATTGATACATGATCGGGTGCCACGATGCCCTTGCGGGCGAGGTGTTGCTGGGCGGCAATGAAGAGAGGGGGCTCGGGAATGAACAGGGCCGTCGGAGGAGTGTGCTGGAAGAGTGAATCCAGGCATTGGCGGAAGCTGTCGCTGCCTTTTTGCCAATACGGCAGGTGGTAGCGGCCCGGTTGGATGCCGAGCTTGTCCAAGGCGTCGAGGAATACGCGGGGGATCGGGGCGGGGTGGGGCAGGCATTGCTCCTCCTGCACCAGCATGACAATCCGTCGGTGCCCGAGTTCGTAGAGTTCTTTCACCGCTTCCACCACGGCCTGTTTCTTGTCGGTGCCGGTGGCAGCCATGGTGACATTGCTGAAGCGTCCGAAGAGCGCGAAGGAAGGGGTGTCCTGTGCGGCAAACCATTCGAGAATTTCTCTCCCGGCCGATTGCACGATCCAGGCATCTGCCGGATGCTTCAAGATGAGCTTCTGGATCCTGTGGGTGTCCATCCTCAACTCCGTCAGTGATTTGTGAGCGAAGGAGGCGTGGTGTCCGGCGCGCACCAACTTGTCGCGGATATCGATCATGAAGTGCAGCTTGGCGTCGTCCGGTTCGTAGTGCAGGATGTTCACCTTGAGCGCCCGTTTCCCGGTGTAATGGAGCGGGGTGATGCTGCGCTTTTTTCCTGTGCCGTTGGAGTGCAACAGCCCCTTGGCTTCGAGGATTTTGACTGCGCCGTCGACCGTCTTGTGGTTGACCCCCAGACCCTGCGCCAGAGTCTTCATTCCCGGTAGGTTGCCAGTCAGGTTGCCGCTTTCGATCGCTTTTTCGAGATGCAGTGCCACCTGCTCGGTGGGGGTGAGAATGTGCAGCGGCTTCACGTTGAGCGACATCATGCACGATGGAATCCGGGAAGCCAGTGCAGTCGTGACTTTCGCCACCCCCTCAGGTGGGTCGGTTTGCTGTAACCGAATGATGGACGCCTCCGATCGATGCGCCGATGCTTGTCATTACGAAGTAGTTTTTTCACCACGAATGCCCGCGACATGACTCGATTCCCCCATGAAAGATTACTGAGGGCGCTCCGCCTGGAACGGGGTTTTGCCTTGGTTTCTTCCCTGCTGATGCTGGTTTTGCTGACGCTGCTGGCCGTGGGGATGCTGTCTTTGGCGGCAGTTTCCACGCGTGCGTCGGCCATTGATTCGTCCAAGGCCCGGGCCCAGACCAATGCCCGAATGGCGCTGATGATCGCGCTGGGTGAATTGCAGCAGTATGCGGGTTCCGATACCCGCGTCACGGCACCCGCTGATATTCTGGGTGCTGACAACCCGCCACTGATTGGCGTCTGGCGCAGTTGGGAAGGAAGCGACCATGAACAGAGCGGGGACCTGACTGGACGTCCCATCCAGCCCGATTACGACTCCAAGGAGGTTTCACAGCAGACTGATGAGAGCGGGCGCTTCCTGCGCTGGCTGGTTTCAGGAGGCAGTGAAGCGCTCATGCCGGATGGTGCGGCGAGCCTGGTGAGCCGCACGCCATCGATGGGGACGGTGCCGCTGGTGTCCAAGGGCAGCCTAGCCGTTGGTGATGACCGTGAAGTGCATGTGGTGCCGATTTTAACCAATGGCGATGGCGGTCATGCCTGGTGGGTAAGCGGGGAAAACCAGAAGGCTTACCTGCCCAAGCCGCATGGTGCCAAATCCGATGATGCCCCGGCTTGGTCAGACATGGGCCGCAGCCACGCCGTGGCCGATCCCTCGGTGTATGGTCTCGAAGCATTGTTGAGCGATCCGTCACCGGCTCAGAAGGTCTTCACCCGCAATACGATTGCACTGCTGCAGGGGCAGAGCGCGGATGCGGGGGCGCAACTGGCATTCCACGACCTGAGTGCCACCTCGATGGGCCTGTTGACGAATGTTGCCACCGGCGGCTGGCGAAAGGACCTCTCGCTGCTCAGTGAAAAGTGGAACGAGCAGCCCTACGAGGACCTGCCCTTCTTCCGGCTCAACCCGCAGGAGGATCTGCTCTACACCCGTCCGGATGACCGGGTTCCAGGGATCACCGGCCAGTTCACGCCGATTCCGGAAGAACATACGCCGATGTATGGTTCCTTTTACCATTGGTCGGACTACCGGACGGCGCCCAATAATGGCGCATCCGCCCAGCACATGCACCGCCGCGCGGCGGCGGCCAGTTGGACCAGTCTTGTCGATCACGCCACCTTCTACCGGAAAAACTGCGTCAGTCTCGGCGCGGGCGGGGTGCCGACCACGGAAATGCAGTCGTTTAATTTCCATGACTCAACCAGCGACCTCTACTCCACCTTCAAGGGACTCCACAACACTTGGGCGATGCCTCATCTGGCCCGGCTGCAGCTGATCCTCTCCCACTATGCCACCAACGACTACGCGGCGTCCGCCCCCGGCAAGCTGAGGCCGGCGGTGCTCTACACGCCGGTCGTCACCCTGTGGAACCCCTACAATTACCGGATCCAGATCACCCAGCGGCCTACCCTGGAGTTGAGCTTCGAATACGCGATTCCCATTGCACTCAAGTACCAGGGCCTCGCCAGCGACTACTGGTCGGTCCAACGATCACAGAATGATAACTCTTATCTGAATCGGTATCTCACCCTGACTGGCCGGTTCAAGATTCTCTTGCGCGCCGCGGATCTCACCCTGGATCCGGGTGAGACCAGAGTCTTTTCCCCGGAAAAGGGTCGGCTGGTGGACGCCACTTGGGGAGCCGATACGCCGGGTCTGAACTCCTGGAATCGACTGATCGATGCGCCTTTCACCGCGGGTAAGGGGATGAGTTACAGGCCAGGAGTGCGCTATGGTGTAGGTTACTATTTCGGCCTGGACCGGCTGTTCCGCGATGATCTTGCCTATTACACAGCGGGCCGCAAAGGCCCCTTTTGCGGGGACGGCAGCCTCGGTGAGATGGGACGACAGGATATCGTCAATTACATCAACAACAACAATCTGGGGCCTCAGTTGACCCTGAGCCCGGGGTTCACTCTCAAGGCGGATGCGCGCTTCGATCATGCCATGACCAACAAGGGCGCCGACGAATGCGGCATCGCATATTCGTGGGGTTTTCAGGGGGAGAGCCATGCCAACATCTGGGGTCGATACCTGAAGGTGGATGCCAATGAACTCTATCCGGAGATGTCGGGTTTGGCCTCGGCTTCTTTGTCCGAGGTCAACGGCAATCCGATGCCCTTCCTGTCGATGGTCTTCGGATCACGCATCGCTTCGGACAGCATGACCGCGACCAAGGGGGTGGTGCAGGCCAATCCGGCAGTCAAGTTTGCCAGCAGTGGCGAGTATGAATGGTATGCCGACAACTATCCCGGAATGAAAAACATGCTCAACACCCCGTTCGAGTATGCATTCGTGCCTCATTCCTCGGGGCCGGGGGACACCAACCTGCCCAACGCCAGCAACAGCGACAACAGCGGCTACATCGTGACCGGGGTGACCAAGGCGGAGGGCATCAATCGTCTGATCTCCACCGAATTGTCGACCCGGCCGCTGGCCTCGTTGGCGGAATTGACCCATTGGTACCTGCGCGGGCTCAATCCCGTGCCGCCTCACGCCCAGGACATCGTGGCCAACTCCGATGCCACACCGCTGGTGCCTTCGGATGCTGTGGTTGACGAGGCCAATAATGCGTTCGCGGGGCTGCGCAAGAACGAGCAGCAGGATGACTCCTATTGCGCCAACCACATCCTGTTTGATGACTGGTTCTTCTCCTCGATCGCGCCGGAGCCCCAAACCTACGGGGCCACCGGCAAGACCCTGCAGGAGAACTATTCGGAATTCCTCACCGGTGATGACCCGCTGACCAACCGAGCCTACCGGCCGATCCAGCAGGACATGGCCGCCAACAGTTCTCAGGCTGACCAGGCCTACAACGATCATGTGCGCCCCACGGATTCCTGGAGGACCATCGCCTCACGTCTGGAGGTGGATGGCATGTTCAACGTTAACTCCACTTCGGTGAAGGCCTGGCGCGCGCTCATTGGTCATGCGCGCAACCAGAAGATTCCCCACCTTACGGCCAGTGGTCAGACCGTGCTTTCGGAGGAGACCGATTACGCCTTTCCCCGAACCGCCATCGCCAGCCAGTCGGAGGCGGGCACGGCTGTCACCGGCACTTACTTCGCTACCAGCGAGTTCGCGGGTTACCGGGTGTTCACCGATGAGATGCTCGATGCGATGGCGGAAAGCATCGTCGAGCAGGTGCGGTTGCGTGGGCCGTTCCTGTCGTTGTCCGAGTTCGTCAACCGGCAGTTGTCCAACGACGAGGATCTGGCGATCGGCGGGGCGATTCAGGTGGCATTGAACGAGTTGCAGGAGGACCCGTCGCTCAATCCCTTTGATGTGATGGAGGGCGAGTCCGTGCCGTCCGTGGCCAATCCCCCGGGGGCTAATGACTACACCTTTCCCGAGGCTGCCGTCGGCTACAACACATATGGTTTGCCGGGCTGGCCGCGTCAGGCTGACGTGCTGCGTCCGATCGCACCGATTCTCTCGGCACGCGATGACACCTTCACCATCCGCGCCTATGGAGATGCCCGTGATGCCAAGGGCAACATCATCGCCCGAGCCTGGTGCGAAGCAACGGTGCGACGGACCCGTGATTACTGCGATCCCTCCGATGAAGCCGACATCACCACCGAGCCGACATCCGTGGCCAACCGGCTGTTCGGCCGCAAGTTCATCATCACCTCCTTCCGCTGGCTGAACGCCGATGAAATCTGAACCCATGGATTTGAACTCCGTATCGTACCTGAAGCTGCCGCTCCTGTTCGCAGGGTTGTGCGGCATTGCTCTGGCGGGATTGGCCACGGGCCAACAGCAGGAGAAACCGAGGACCTGCAGGATCCTGGTGCTGTCCGGCCCACGCAGTGTGCCGGAGAAACTTCACCTGTTCGATGGTTTGGTCAGTCGCGAGGTGGAAATGCCGCGCATGAACCTGTCCCCGGTGTACGAGATTGCTCCGGGTTCGATCACGATCCGCATGCTGTCGGCACCGTTGCTTGATCCCAAGGCCCTTCCCGCGGGAGCTCCGGCGATTGTGGTGCCGGCCAATCTGCGCGATATCTACCTGCTGGTGACTGCGGATCGCAGCAACAACGTGGCGCCGGTGAAATTGGCGGTGGTCAACGCGAACCACGAACAGGTGGGTCGCGGCGAAATCCTCTGGTACAACCTCACGGATAAAGCGGTTGCCGGCAAGATCGGTTCCCGCACCCTCAGCCTGAAGCCCGGTGCCAGCACGGTGCTCGGTGAGCCGGCGAGCGGCCACGAGGAATATCCGGTGGAGTTGTATTTCCGGGTGCAGGGGGATGATTTCGCTCATCCGCTGTGCGAGACGCAGTGGCGCCACGACCCACGCAGCCGCTCGCTGGCCTTCATCATCACCGAGGGCAACCGCAAGGTGCCCCGGATCTACAGTTATTCGGACTTCCGGGAGCCCGAAAAGCCGAATGAGAGTGAAGGCGGGGTGGGGGAGTGAGCCGGATGCCACACCATTTTCTGGTGCGGCTTGTGGGTGAGATTTGAGAGTATTTCGGGATGAGCTTGCTCGGATCGGGTGGTGTGGATCGTATCCTTGCTTGCATCCGATTGAACACCCCTTGCCTCATGCGCCGATTATCCGCCTCGATGCGATGCCTCATCGCCGCCTGTCTATTTGCCCCCACGTTGCCCGCTTGGAGTGCGCCGCCATCCTACATCCCGCCTGCCCGTGGGAGTGAGGGCAGCGTGCTTTCCCTGACAGGCACATGGTCATTGGCTCTTGATCCGGAGCGGATTGGTGAGGAACAGGGCTGGCATGGCCGCCCGCTGACCACCGACAGCATCCTGATTCCGGGCACGCTCGACGTGGCGGGCAAGGGACCGCTCAACTTGGATCGCAGGGCCGACCGCCTCACCCGTGTCCGCGACTACAGTGGTCCGGCATGGTATCAGACGCGCTTCGAGTTGCCCGGGAGTTGGCAGGGGCGCCGCGTGCTGCTGGCCATGGAGCGCACCAAGGCATCCACCGTTTGGTTAGACGGCCGCAAGGTCGGCTCGCAGAAGAGTCTGGTTGCCGAGCAGGTCTTCGACCTGGGTTGCAACATCGGGCAAGGCTCGCACTTGCTGACGGTGCGCATTGACAACAGCGAGCGCCCGCCCGTTGGTGATCCCCATCAGCTGAGTGATGCGACCCAGACCAACTGGAATGGCATCCTGGGATACGTGGAATTGCGGGCTCGCGACGTGGTGTGGATCGAGCGTGTCAGGGTGGTTCCGGATGTAACTGCCAAGCAGGCGGTGGTGGAGCTTGAGATCGGTCGCGACGGCAGTCTGCCATTGCAGGGGGGAGAGCTCGAGTTTGTCGTCCGGCGCTGGAATGTGGCGGATGCGGATGGGATCGAAGCGCGCACCCTGAAAGCCCGTTTCGCGGCCGACCAGGACATCTGCCGCGTGGTGCTGCCGCTGGGTGAGGATGCTCCGCTGTGGAGTGAACATTCACCGGCGCTTCATCGTTTGGCGATACGACTGAGTGCGACGAACGCAGGGGATTTCCGCGAGGTCGATTTCGGACTGCGCGAATTCAAGGCCGAGGGCACCCAGTTTTGCATCAATGGCCGCGCGACTTTTCTGCGCGGCAAACATGACGCCTGCGTGTTTCCACTCACCGGCCATGCTCCGATGGAGGTCGGAGAGTGGTTGAGGGTCATGAGAATCGCCAAGGACTGGGGCATCAACCACTATCGCTTCCACAGTTGGTGCCCGCCACGTGCGGCCTTTGCGGCGGCGGACATGCTGGGGATTTACCTGCAACCGGAATTACCCCTCTGGGGAGCGCTGAGCTCGCCTCCAGCGGGCTCGGATGCGGATGTCGAAATGCGCAGGGCCGAGGGCGATGCCACCGAGCGCACCGACTATCTGCTTGGCGAGGGGCAAGGGCTGATGCGGGCCTACGCCAACCACGCCTCGTTTGTGATGTTTGCCCTCGGCAATGAACTCTCCGGCGAGCGGGGCGCGATGCGTGCGCTGCTTGACGAAATCGCCAAGCTTGAGGACCGGGTGCTGCTTGCCGAGGGGGCCAACAACTTTTTGTGGGCCCCCTCACTGGCCCCCGGCGATGATTTCTGGATCACCAACCAGACCGCGGGCCACTACAAGGCCGGATGTTATTTTCCGGATGGCCGGGACAAGGCGGTGCGCGGCTCTTTTGCCGTTCACACCAAGGGCCATGTCAACAACCGCCATCCCTCCAGCTGTTTCGACTATCGCAGTGCGATCGCAGAGGTGCCGGTGCCGGTTATCGGACACGAGAGCGGTCAGTATCAAGTCTATCCCGCCTTTGATGAGATCGTGAAATACACGGGGGTGCTGAGGGCGCACAATTTCGAACTCTACCGGGAGCGTCTTGAGCAGGCTGGAATGCTCGACCAATGGCGCGATTTTCATCGTGCATCCGGTGCGCTGGCCGCCCTGTGCTACCGTGAAGAGATCGAGGCGGCGCTTCGCACCCCGGGCATGGGCGGATTCCAGTTGCTCGATCTGCAGGATTTCCCCGGTCAGGGAACGGCCTTGGTCGGCATGCTCGACGCCTTCATGGATTCCAAGGGACTGATCGAGCCTGCCGAGTGGCGTGAGTTTTGCGCTCCAATCGTGCCGCTACTGCGCATGCAAAAGGTTGACTGGACGCAGGCTGAAACCTTCAAGGGTCAGGTGGAGGTGGCCAACTACGGGCCGGGCCCGCTTGGCAACGCATTGTTGGAGTGGCGATTGGTTGACGACACCGGCAAGACCCTGGAAGGTGGTCGCCTCCAGGCAGGAGTGCTCGCGCAGGGCGGCCTCACTCGGATGGGTGAAATTGCCTTTTCGCTGGCCCGATTCGACAAGGCGGTGGAGCTCACCCTGATTCTGGATCTGCCCTCAGGCGCGGCCCGCAACCGCCATCGCTTCTGGGTCTATCCGGAGCGGCAGCCGATGGACGTTGCGCCGGATGTGCTGGTGACCCGCAGCCTCAACCGGACGGCGATCCGGGCCCTTGAATCGGGGCGCAAGGTGCTCTTGTTTGCGGATCAGCAAGGCCTCGCCCGCAGCATACCGGGGGCGTTTCAGCCGGACTTCTGGTGCTATCCGATGTTCAGGAAATACGATCCACCGGGCACTCTCGGTTTGCTGGTTGACGAGGATCATCCGGCGCTGAGGCAGTTCCCCACCCGCTTCCACAGTGACTGGCAGTGGCATCCGATCGTGCGCCATGGCTGCGCGATGGTGCTCGATGGCACCCCGAAGGACTTCCGCCCCATCATTCAGGTGATCGACAACTTCGAGCGCAACCACAAGCTCGCCCTTGCCTTTGAAGCCCGGGTGGGTGAGGGCCGCCTGCTCGCCTGCAGCGGGGCACTCTTCAACCAACCGGACAGTCCGGCTTGCCGTCAACTGCTGAGCAGCCTGCTCGCCTACGCAGCTGGGGATGACTTCCAGCCCGGACAGGAACTGACCTTGGACGAGCTTGTGGCGGTATTGGCGCCGAAGCCGGACGAGTTGCAACCCGCTGTCCGGTGAGTCCGTCCCCGGCCTTCATCGTCAGCGAGGGCAAGCGACGGGTGGCGTGGATTCACAACGATTCGGAATTTCGCCAGTCCAAAGAGGGAGACAAGGAAGACGGCTCTACCCGAGAGTCTTGAGGAACCTATTTAGGGGGCAGGCTTGGAAACATGGAAACCTTGTTCCGGTGAATCCGCACCTTTAAAGCTGCGTGCGCCCCACGAGTGAACCGAAGTGTCCGCGCCGATCATCATGCGATGGCGCAATGGCCACCACCACCCCGATCGAATTACTGATATGAACACCGCATCCAAGCTCTGGCAGGTTCCATTGCTGTCGGTATGGTTTTCCTTGAGCGTCCTGCTCGGGATTGCCTGCGCCGCCGACAAGCCGAACTTCATCTTCATCCTCAGTGATGACCTCGCGCAGGGCGATCTCGGTTGCTATGGGCAGGAACTGATCCGGACACCGAACCTCGACCGCATGGCGGCCGAGGGCACGCGTTACCTGCAGGCCTATTGCGGCACGGCAGTCTGCGCGCCGAGCCGCGCGTCGTTCTTCACCGGCCTGCACAGCGGTCATTGTCCGATCCGTGGCAATTACGAGCTCGCGCCTGAAGGCCAGCTGCCGCTGCCTGCTGCAACCGTGACCATCGCCGAGGTGGCCAAGGCTGCTGGATATGCCACCGCCACTTTCGGCAAGTGGGGCATGGGATTCTTCGATACCAGTGGCAATCCGCTCAAGCAGGGCGTCGACCGCTTCTACGGCTACAACTGCCAGCGCCTGGCCCATTCCTACTTCCCCACCTATCTTCACGACAACGACCAGCCCATCCTGCTTCCCGGCAACGATGGCCAGCGGGTGGGGAAGACCTACGCCCAGAAACTGATCCAGAACGAGATGATCCGCTGGGTGAAGCAACAGGCCGATCATCCCTTCTTGCTCTTTTACGCCGTGACCCTTCCTCACGGCCGCTACGAGATCGATGACCTCGCTGCCTATGCGGACAAACCCTGGTCCGACAAGGAGAAGACTTTTGCGGCGATGGTGGCCCGACTCGACTCGGATGTCGGCGAGTTACTCGACACACTCAAGCAACTGGGCATCGATGAGCGCACGCTGGTCATCTTCACCGGTGACAATGGTTCGGCGAACCCGCCCGACGCCGACCTCTCCAAGCGTTTCAAGCAGGACCGCAACGGCCTGCGTGGCTACAAGGGCAATCTTTATGAGGGTGCGCTGCGCCAAGCGGCCATTGCCTGGTGGCCTGGCACCGTGCCCGCCGGACGCGTTGACGATCAGCCATGGGCGTTCTGGGATCTGATGCCTACCTTCGTTGAAATGAGTGGTGCCACTCCACCGCAGGGCTACGAGACCGACGGCCTGTCACTGGTGGACTACCTCAAGGGTGGCAAGGCGCCTGAACGGGAGTATTACTATTGGGAGCTCAATGGTCAGCAGGCCTGCCGCTTCGGCGACTGGAAGGCCGTGCGCCGCAGCATCGACAAGCCGGTGGAGCTTTACGATCTGAAGGCCGATCCCGGAGAGTCTAACGACCTTGCCGGACAGCATCCCGAACGGGTGGAGAAGGCCAAGGCGATCTTGCTGGAAGCCCGCCGCGAGGACCCCAACTGGCCGCTTGGCGAGCGCAGCGAGGCCCATGCGAAAAGCGCGCGGGAGGCTTGGAAGGTGAAACGCTGGCGTGATGCGAATCAATGGGTGCCAGAGGGGGCGAAGCTTCAAAAGTGAGGGCAAGCGCCGGGTGGCGCGGATCCATACTTTTTCAGATGATCGGGCCAGCACTGAGGAGGAGCCGGATGGGCAGCCCTGATCCTGATTTCTGACCCATTTGGTGGAGAGGTTTTGAAAAAAGGATCTCTCGCGTCCAATCGCTTCAGGCGGTCATGTTGTCGTTGCACGCCAGATGGAGTGACCCGATGCGGTTACGATTTCCCTCCCGAACAAGCCCCCTGACCATGAAAGCAACCAATTTCCATTCACTTGCCGCAGCTGTGGCGGTCGCGTTGATCGTCTCGCATGCCTCCAGTCATGGGGCGGTGCTCCTCGCTGGATTTTATGATTCGGGAACGGATAACACGGTTACCGGCCTGGCTGCCAATACGACCGCGACCGACATCGCTGCGACCTTTGATGGGCGTGGGCGTCAATCAGGGACAAATAATTATCAAAGCACGGACGCTACTTACGGCTCTACGCTCTCGGGCGCACCTACCGCTTTGCCCACTGTAGTTCCATTTGCAGCTGTTTATCGCTCGAATGTGGATAACACATTCACGATCACAAATAATTCACTGTCAGATGATGTCTCAATCGAAACGATCGCTTTTGATTTTCACAACAATGACAACCCATCCCGGGATTATTTTGACATCGTCAACTTGATTTACCTCTCAGGTGACCTGACTGGCATCGCAGGGAACACAACCCTCAACACGTGGAATTCTATCCCAAGGCACACTGGAACAATCTCGATTGTGGACGGTGATTGGCAGGATTTTGATTTCTCGCTCACGAGCTTAAGCGACTACACCTTGGCTCCTGGGGAATCGGCATCCTTCCGAATCAGTTCCGCATCGACCGACACAGCACTGTCTAACAATCAAAACTTCGGTGCCCTCGACAACATCGGCTTCATCGGCACCATCGGAGCCGTCCCCGAGCCTCACGCCGCTCTCCTCGGCGGACTGGGCCTGCTGCTCCTCCTGCGCCGCCGCCGTCATTCGTCTTGAGTGATGGTTTGGCTTGCCTTGTCACCAAAGATACTGATGATCCGCACGGGCGGTATCGGCAAGTAGCGCTCACCTGGCATGCATGCCGGGAAGGCAGCCCCGGGAACTCGACCGGTCATGATCAAGCGCCCCTTTCTATGGGTTGGTTTTGAGAAATCGCAGGGTGGATGGCGTTGGCTCTTCTGCATCAAGGTTTCGGCGTAGCACTTGTGGGCCGTTGAATGGACTTATGGCGAGTGTTGCTGCCCGTGCTGGGCGATCCAATTTCTCATTCATCATGTCGATTCATAGCAAAGATCAGGTCGCGGCGTCGAAGGCGTCACTCTCGCAACTGCATTACGCGGACAGCAATGATCCGGACATGCGTTACATCAGTGGCGTGTATGTGCCGGATCCGTTTCTCGCGCTCACCACGCCGAGTAAAAAGATCGGGGTGGCCACTGTGAGTGAATATCACCGCATGTGCAGGGAGTCGGATTTCGATGAAGTGCTCTTGTTGTCCGAGGTGGAGCAGGAGACGGCGCGGCGATTCCATTTGCCGGAGGGTGGGAAGCCGGCCATGTCCGATGTGGTCCGGCATCTGGCAGAGCGTTACGGGATCGAGCGCTTTCGCGTGGGGCAGCGGTTTTCCGCCGGATTGTTTGCGTCCATTCGGCAGTCCGGGTTGGCTGTGGATGTGGAGTCGGCGGGTGAATTGTTGCCACAACGGCAGATCAAGACCGCCGAGGAGTTGAAGTGGTTGCGCAAGGCGAATCGTGCGAGTGCGGCAGGCTTCCACGTGGTGGCGAAGGCGCTTGCGGAATCGACGGTTTCGAAAGGGGTGCTGGTGCATCAGGGGCGCATCTTGACGTCGGAACGACTGCGCAAGATGATCGGCCACGCCTGTCTTGAGCATGAGGCGATGTCGATGACGACGATTGTCGCCTGCGGCGAGCAGGCCTGCGATACGCATTGCCTGGGTTATGGCCCGATCCGTGCCGGTGAGTTGATCATTGTCGACATCTTCCCGCAGCGCATGGCCGATGGTTATTGGGGAGACATGACGCGCACCTTTCTCAAAGGCCGCGCCAGCGATGCGCAGCGGCGGCTGGTGCGCACGGTGAAGAAGGCCCACCAACTGGCCCTCGACATGATCAAGCCCGGGGTCGTCGGTGGCAAAGTCCACCAGGCGGTCGAGAATTTCTTCACGAAAGAGGGATATGAAACCACCAAGGGCACCCTGCCGAAGGGATTTTTCCATGCCCTGGGTCATGGTGTGGGTCTGGAGATCCACGAAGAGCCCATCATGCGGGGCACCGCCACCTTCCGTCTGCGCAAGGGGATGGTGATGGCGGTTGAGCCGGGTCTCTACTACCCCGGCCTCGGGGGTGCCCGCATCGAAGATGTCGTGCATGTGATCACGGGTGGGTGCGAGAAGATCTCGGCGGCACCGTATAAGTGGGAGATCGCGTGACATCCGCGGACGCGAGATTATAAGCAACTCACTCCCTAGCATGAACCGACGCCAATACCTCAAGACCAGCACCTTGGCTGGTGCCGCATTCGCCTGTGGGTTGCGACCGCAAATCGGCCAAGCCATGAATGGCCCAGGCGGTGGGGATCTGGACTCCGCGTTGGAGATTCTCAACCTCTGGGATCCGAAACCCGAGCCGTTGATCCGCCTGTATTCGGCGATTTACAAGGCCCTGGCCACCGATCCCGTGGCAGCCAGCTTTGCAGTGGTCGCGTCGGACCCGACCGTGCAGGCCTTGTGCAAGGAGCAGGGGATCACCCATTTCGGCGGTCCGATGCTCGGCTGCCTGAAGCCGGATGGCGCCAAGGTCTGGCTGCGGACGATCCAACCGGCCAAGGTCGAGGTGAAGCTCACAGTCGATGGTAAGGAGAAAACCTTCGGGCCGGTGCAGAGCACGATCGAGAGTGATCTGACCGCGCTGGTGGAGGTCACCGGTCTCAAACCCGGCACGGTCACGCCGTATCGGGTGCTGATTGATGGCAAGCCGATTGCGATTCCAGCCCACGCCGCCATCACCACACCCAGTGCGGATCCGGCGCAGCCGACGCGGATTGCCTTTGGCACCTGCCAACACCGCTGGGGCATCGCCCACAAGGAGAACACCGCCGAGATTCTCAAGCGCAAGCCGATCGCGATGCTGATGTATGGCGACATCGCCGTGCAGGACCGCAACAACAAGCTGGGCATGCACCGCGCCGACTATGCGTTGCGCGACTTCCAGACGACTTGGAAAAACCTGAGTTGCTCGACGCCGCTCTACACCTCGTGGGACGATCACGATTACTTCGACAACGATCAGTCGGGGATTCCGAAGAAATACACCGACGCCGATCGCCGCGGAGTGCGCAAGGTCTGGACCCAGGCGTGGAACAATCCGTACTACGGCCTCGGCGACGAGGGCGGCGGCATCTTCCATCACACGCGCATCGGTCCCTGCGACGTCATCATGACCGACAACCGCTACTTCCGCACTCGCGAAGGCAAGCACTGCTTTCTCGGGCCGGAGCAGATGGCGTGGCTCAAGAAGACGCTGCTCGAGTGCAAGGGGCCTTTCATCGTGATCTCCTGCGGCACGATGTGGAGCGATTATGTTTCCAACGGCAAGGATTCCTGGGGTGTGTTCGATCCCGCCGGTCGCGAGGAGATTTTCGCTTGGATCGAGGAGCATAAGATTCCCGGGGTGTTGCTGATCTCGGGGGATCGCCATGGCGCGCGCGGTTTCCGCATCCCGCGGCCGTCCGGATTCGAGTTTTACGAATTCGAGCCTGCCTGCCTCGGTGGGCGTGACGGTCCGCCGGTCACCAATGCGAAATGGGACACCCAGCTCTACGGGTTCACCGACAAGTTCGCCTTCGGCGAGTTCACTTTCGATGTCTCCAAGGAGGATCCCACCGTGACCTGCCGGCTCATTGAAGCGACTGGCGGGATCCTTCACGAGCTGACGCTCAAGCGCAGTCAGTTGACGCCGAAGTGAGGAAAGTGTCTCGGCTTCGGTGAGAGCGCTGAGGACTTCGGAGCGGCCCTTCGACGCGCTGCGCTTTTTCTTGGTCGGAGACCATGAGCAAGCGAAGCGCGTCGAATGGTGCACGAGGACGGGATCGAACCGCCGACCGACCGGGTGTAAACCGGTTGCTCTACCGCTGAGCTACTCGTGCCAGAAGCAGGGCCAGAACTTGGGCTTTGGATCGGGCTCGTTCAAGCGTAGAGTGTGGCGATTGCCCGCTGCCATCGTCGGTGAAAGAGGGTGAGGGAGGTTCAAGTAGTCCCATGAACGATATGAAGCCACGCGCCATTCCATTCCTGACCGCATTCCTGTGCCTCAGCATGACTGCCCTCCAGGCCAAGCCGGTCAAAGTCTATATCCTTGCCGGCCAGTCGAACATGGTGGGGATCGGCCAGGTCAGCGGCAGCGGCTTGCGCTGGGGGGATGAATTCTCGGAGGTGACGATTTCCGTGTATGAGGGCGCTTGGAATGCGCAGGCGGATTACGACGCGTTGAAGCCGATCGAGGTGGTCAAGCCGGAGTCTTTCGGTGGGGCCAACCCGTCGCCGTACCCGAAGGGTGGGGTGCGCGTCGCGCGCGGTCAGATTTCGATGAAGGAGACCGGATTGTATCTGTTCCGTCCCGGCTATGGCGATTCCGAGCACTGCATCATGTGGGTGGATGGCAAGGAGGTGCACCGCAAGGAGCCGGGCAAGGAGGCGGTCAAGGCGCAGATCCGTTTGGAGAAGGGCAAGGCGGTGCCGTTCAAGGTGGTGTATCTCACCGATGGCGCGGGTGGTTTGGGGTGGTATGAGCGTCTGGACATCCCGGGTACTCTGACCACGGTGGCCAAGACCGAGGGCAAGTACCCCTACCTTCTGGACAAGGATGGCAACTGGGCGTCGCGTGACGACGTTTGGTACAAAGGGGTGGTGACGGCGACCGCCAACAAATGGTTGAGCATCGGTTGTGGTGCGGGTGGATCGCAGATCGGTCCGGAGTTGGGTTTCGGCAATCTGCTCGGGGATTTTCATGACGAGCCGGTGTTGTTGCTCAAGGCCTCGCAGGGCAACCGCTCGTTGTGCTGGGATTTCCTGCCGCCGGGAAGCGAGCGCTTCGAGGTGGGCGACACCATCTATGCCGGCTACAAGGACAAGGCGCCGTCATGGCCGAAGGGCGGGCAACCGCAGGAGGTCAACTGGTATGCGGGCAAGCAATACGACGATTGCTTCGGCGAGGCGAAGCGGGTGCTGGCGAATTTCGACACCGAATGTCCGCAGTTCAAGGGCATGGGCTACGAGATCGCCGGCTTCGTCTGGTGGCAGGGGCACAAGGATACCGGCAGCATGGTGACCGCCGAGCGTTACGAGCAGAACCTCGTGCATCTGATCAAGACCCTGCGCGAGGAATTCAAGGTGCCTGACGCGCCGTTTGTCGTTGGCGGCATCGGGTTCGGCGGCCGCGGCATGGAAAAGCCGGAAATGCTCAAGGTGGTCGAAGCCCAGCTCGCCGTCGATGGCGACACCGGCAAGTATCCCGAGTTCAAGGGCAACGTGAAGTCGGTCGAGACCCGTGATTTCTGGATCCCTGCCGAGTTGTCACCGAAGAACCAGGATTTCCACTACAACCAGAATGCCGAAACCTACATGCGGGTGGGTGAGGCGCTGGGCAAGGCAATGATCGAACTCCAGAAGAAATGATCATGCGTGCGTTTTGGTTTTGTTGTGGCTTGGCCTTGGCAGTGGTCTCTGCCAAGGCGGAGATCGAGGTCGATCTCAACGGTGCCAAGGGTCACATCTACAAAGTGGATCCCGCTGCCCAATCCTTCGAGCTGTTGAAGGAAACCGAGTATGATCCGAAGAGTGATCTGACCCAGTCGCGCTTCACCATCCATTGGAGCCAAAAGACGCGAGTGGTGGAGATGGCCGAGCACAAGGACTTCTCCGCGATCAAGCGACCCGTGATGGCCTTGTTCCAAGGCATCACACCGGAGGATCGCAAGGCGATGGAGGAGGGGATGCCGTTCGAGATGCGGATGGTCACCCTGTTTTCCGATCCTGAGCTGGCGGCACGGGTCAAACCCGATGAGACCCAACTGCTTGGAATGTTCACCCCATCGCCGAAGCTAGTGCGTGCTGGCACCATTCGCATCGGAGAGAAGGAAGTGCCTATCCGACTGCGCAAGAAATTCTGGCGCATCTGGCATCGTCAACTCCAACCCGTCGAGGTGCTGGGCAAGGGTTTCTGGCAGGCGGAGATTCAGGGAAATTCGGACGGCGGGCGCTTCGTGGCTTCACTCATCAGCATTAGCAAGTTGCCGGATCCGCGCGAGGGCGACGACCCCAAGCTTCCGCGCGTGTTGGTCATCGGGGATTCGATCAGCATGAACTACCATGAAGCCGCCAAGGCGGCGCTCAAAGGGGTGGCCAACTACCACCGCTGCGAGGGCAACGCGTTTTCCAGCGCGCATGGCGTGCGCAATGCCGAGTTGTGGATGGGCGATTTCACCCAGCCCGGGTTCGCCTGGGACGTGATCCAGTTCAACCACGGCCTGCACGACCTGAAGCAGGCCTATGACCCGTCGACCGATGTCTTCGGCGATTACGCGGTGCCACTGCCCGAATATCAGGCGAATCTTGAGAAGCTGATCGGAGTCTTGAAGCGATCCGGTGCCCGCCTGATCTGGTGCACGACCACCCCGGTGCCCAATGACAACAAGGGGACCTATGCCCGCCGCAAGGGGGCCTCGGCCGTGTTCAATGCGGCAGCGCTGGAGGTGATTCGCCGACACCCGGAGATCCGGATCACCGACTTGCACCAGTTGATCGACAGCTCCCCCTTGTTTGACGATTGGCGCAAGGGGATTGACGTCCATTTTTACCGTCAGGACGAGCAGGCGGCGTTGGGCCGGGCGGTGGCGGAGACGATCCGCAAGGCGCTTGAAAAGACCGGAAAGTAACCCGCTCTGGATTTGGGTGGAACCGGGTGATCTGCCGATGTTGGGGGTTTTTTAACCACAGATTTCACGGATTTTACGGATTGTGAGGGAGTTGCGAGCAAGTTGGGTGGCTTAAGTCGAGAGTGTGGGTTGGTCTTTTTTGTCCTGAATTGTTTGTTCCGACTTGTCTGATTCCATGGTTCCAAATGCAGGGACTTGATGAATGATCTTGGCGTCCCGCCGCGTATCCTGCTTGCATGGCCGATGCCATCTGGGCGCTCTTTGTTGCGTCCATTTCCACAGTCCTCACCCATATGAAAGAGATCCATCCCTTCCAGGTTTCCCGCCGTCGTTTCCTCAGCCAGATGTCCGCGATTGCGGCGAGCACCGGGGTGCCCTTGTGGTTTCTGGAGCGTCAGATGGCGTTTGCGGAGGAGGTCAAGCCGGTCACTTCGCCCAACGCGCGTCCGCGCATGGCGCTGGTCGGCTGCGGTGGCATGGGCACCGGGGATGCGCGCAACTCGCTGCGCTTCGCCGATTGCGTGGCGGTGGCCGACGTTGACAGCAGCCATGCTGAGAAGGCGGCCGGCCGCCTGACCGTGGATGGCAAGAAGCCGAAGGTGTACGGCGACTTCCGCAAGATGATCGACAGCGAGCAGATCGACGTGGTGATCAACGGCACGCCCGACCACTGGCACACGCTGGTGAACATGTATGCCGCCAAGGCAAAGAAGGATATTTATTCGGAAAAACCGCTCACCCTGACGATCGATGAGGGCAAGCGCCTGGTCAAGGTGGTCCGCGAGAACAAGGTGATCCTGCAGACCGGTACCCAGCAGCGCAGCAGCGGGCGTTTCCGCCTGGCTTGTGAGTTGGTGCGCAACCAGCGGATCGGTCAACTCAAGGAGGTGCATGTGTGGCTGCCGGCCGGTCTGCGCGGCGGTCCGTTCCAAAGCCAACCGATCCCTCCGGAACTCAACTGGGATTTCTGGCAGGGTCAGGCGAAGGCGTACGATTACATCCCCGAGCGTTGCCACACGACATTCCGCAACTGGTTCGATTATTCCGGCGGCACCATGACCGACTGGGGTGCGCACCACATGGACATCGGTTATTGGGCGGTCGGCCTGCAAGCACCGGTCAGGGTCGAGGCCAAGCCGCTCGCGCTGCCGATTCCCGGCGGCTACACCACCTTCAGCGAATACGAGTGCCGCTTTGAGTTCGAGAACGGCGTGATCTACAACGTCCACACCACGGCGGATGAGAACCCGTTCGGTCAGGCGATCAATCCGAAAGGCCAGCGCAACGGCATCAAGTTCGTCGGTAGCGACGGCTGGATCTGGGTGAACCGTGAGGAAATCACCGCCCACGACCGCGAGTTGCTGCGTGCCGAGCTGCCCGAGAATGCCGAGCGGCTCTACGTCAGCAACGACCACCGCGGGAATTTCTTCGAGTGCGCCAACACCCGGAAGGACCCGATCTGTCCGGTCGAGGTCGGCCACCGCTCCGCGACCGTCTGCCACCTGGGCGCGATCGCCTTGCGCACCGGCAAGAAGTTGCAGTGGGACGGCGACAAGGAGTTCTTTGTCGGCGAGAACGCCGCAGAGGGCAATGCCTTCGTCGAGCGCGAAATGCGCAAGCCGTATGATTACTCGTTCGTCAGCTAAGAAGAGGAATCAACCGCAGATGGACGCGGATCGACACGGATGTGAATGGTGAGGCATTTTGCCTCAGCCGGATCGCGCCATTTGATGCCGCCCTACCTTGTCCGCCAAGGCTAGGGCCTTGACCGGGGAGACAGGCTTTCAAACCGACACATGCACAGCAAGAGCGACGCCAGCATGGCATCGCAAGCGTCATGGCGGCAGGATGCCGCCACTCCGGAGTGGCGCTTTCCAAGCGCCATGACACCGGCGAAGCCCGCCGGGCTGCGCCTTCAGCTGGGCTCCTGCGCCCTCGCGCCTGTCGCGCCTTAGCCTTCGGCGTAGGCGGAAGGGCGCGCTGCCTGGATCCGGCCGTTGGATCCTGCGCTCCCCGGTCGGTGCGCCACCCTGTCGATGGGCGGAAATCGTCCTGATTTGGGGGGTCTGGACGAAAAATTGTCGAAGTCCGGCATTGCGGCCGTCCATTTCCTGACGATTGTTTCGAACCATGAAACTCATGACACAGGTGATTCTCGCTTGCGGGCTGTTGCTGGCGGCCGCCACGGCGCAGGAGGCTGAGCAGCCTGCGATCGGGCAGGACGCGCTCGACAAGCTGAAGCTCCCCGGCATCAAGATCGACGCGAAGCAGAAGCACGTCGATGTCGATGCCACGATCTGTTTGGACGAGGGCGCCTTGGAATTGATCGCCTGCACCAAGGATACCAAGGAGCATGAGGCGGTTGTCGTGCTCGAAACCAAGGCGGTGCACATTCACATGGCCTTGTTGCTGATCGGAGCGACGCCCGGCAATCCGGTGATGCAGAAGGAAGTTGGCGAGGGTGAGGAAAAGCGTTGGATGTTCTTTCCGGCGCGCGGTCAGCCGGTCCGGGTTTCATTGGTCATCAAGGACGAGCAGGGCAATGATGTTGAAAAGCCGATCAATGAATTCCTGCAGCGCATCAACGAGGAGAACATCGTCACCGGTGAGGCTGAGAATGCGGGTGCTGAGGAGAAATTCCCGACCAACACCTTCCTGTTCATGGGCTCGCTATTGGTGGGCAACGGTGAGGGGCCGCGACGCTATCTCGCGGAGGAGTCGGGCAATGTGATCACCATCGCCACCTTCGGTGATGAGATGTTGGGCTTGCCTGAAAAACACAGCCACGAGAACGGTGATCTGACTTGGGAAGTGAATACGGATACCATCCCGGAGGTTGGCACCAAGGTGGTGTTGCGCTTGACGCCGGTATTCGCCCAGGAGCAGCCGAAGAATCCGGCGGAGACCGCGCCTGCGGAGGATAAGCCGGCAGCGAAGTGAGCCGCATGCGGCTGCTTCGCTGGTTGAAAGTGCAGGGGTGGCCGCACAGCATGGAACTTGATCAATCGGATTTATGACCAGCCGCCTTTTGTCGATTGCCTGCATGCTGTTGCTGTCGCTCGCCCATGTCCGTGCGGACAGTGCCTGCATCGCCTATCGCTTTGCCGATGAGCTGCCGCGGAGCAAGGCGTATCAGGTGACGGCGGATGGGGTGCAGTTGTCGGCCTTGCAGACGCAGCGCGGGGCGATCCTGAGTTTCGGGATGAAGCGCGATCTTGAGCTGGCTGTGAAGCTTGGCCGCAAACCGAAGGAAGTGGTGGTGCGGCCGCTGAGTGCCGGCGTGGTGGCGGAGTTGCAGGACGATGGCTTCCGATTGCGTCTGCCGCGGCCGATGAACCTGAGTGTCGAGGTGGATGGCGACTTGGCGGATCCGCTGTTGGTATTCGCTAATCCCGAACGCGAGGCGCCGGCAAAGGAGGATCCGAAGGTGCGCTACTTCGAAGGTGGGAAAATCCATGAAGCTGGGGAAATCCTGCTCAAGGACGGCGAAACGCTGTATCTCGAAGGTGGCGCGGTCGTGCGGGGACTGGTGCGTGCGATCGGCGCGGAACAGGTCGCTGTGCGCGGGCCGGGCATCCTCGACGGTGGCACGCGCAGCCATAAGATCAACATGCTGGTGCTGCGCGAGTGCCGCCATGCCTTGCTTGAGGATTTCACCCTGCTGGATCCACTTGGTTGGTCAATGCACCTCAGCGGCTCCAGTGAGGTGAGCGTGCGCAACACCCGTGTCGTCGGATGGCGCGCGAATAGCGACGGACTGGACATCGAGTATTCAAAGCAGGTCACGGTCGACGGGTGTTTCTGGCGGACCAACGACGACTGCATCGCGATCAAGGCGATTTATCCGCCGGGCCTGAAAGGGGTGCCGTTCGAGGAGATGATCAATCCCGAGTTTCTCGGCGGGCACGCGGTCGAGCGCATCCCCGGCGACTCGATGGGTGACATCGACATCCGCAACTGCGTGCTGTGGAACGACCAGGCCGGGCAGGGTTTCGAGATCGGTTTCGAATTGCGCATCGACGAGATCAAGGGCGTGCGTTTCCGTGACAGTGACATCATCCATGTGCTGGGTGGCGGTGCCTTCACCATTCACAACGGCGATCAGGCGGTGATCCGCGACCTGCTTGTCGAGAATGTGCGCGTCGAGGACACCGACCGCTTCCTCGACTTCCATGTGGGGCTATCCATCTACAGTGTCGATTGCCCGCGCGAATACCACCGCAGCACGCCGAGACCGCAGCGCAAGGCGCCGCCGCGGCGACCTCAACACGCCAACAACCCGTGGCAGTGGTACATCCCTGATGACGACAAACTCGCCTACCATGAGCCGTTTCGCGGTTTGGTCGATGGCGTGATCTTTCGCCAGGTGTCGCTTCTCAAACCGGCGAAAGCGGGTTCGATCATGAACGGATTCAGTGCGGCCAAAGGCATTGCCAATGTGCGCTTCGATCAGGTCACGATCGCCGGCAAGCCGGTGGCGTCACCCGAAGACCTCGGCATCGAAATGAATGCATTCGTTCGCGGACTGGCATTCGGACCAGCCGAGTGATTGAGCGGGACAAATGGCTCCGGTTTGGCGGAATCCCCGCCTGTTGCTGCGCGCAAGGTCGTCCGCCATTGATCTTGCTAGGGTGAGTGGATTCCTTCACCTTGCCCGGGCAAGGTGACCTGCGTATGGCCAGCATCGATCATGACATCAGGGTTGGAATTATCGGTGCCGGATCGATGGGTAAAGGGCTGCTCTACCAGAGCCTCATCACCCCGGGTGTGCGTTGTGTGGCGATCTGCGATCTGGATGTCCGTCGTTGCAGCGACGCGCTTGAGGAGTTCGGCCTATCCTACGAGGTGGTCGACTCGATGGCTGGACTGCAAGGCGCGGTCGAGCGTGGTGGGATTGCCGTCTGCAGCTCGGCGTTGTGGCTGGCCGGCTGCGCCGGTCTGGATGCGCTCATGGAAGCCAGCAATGCAGTCGGCGGCGCGCTGGATCACTGCCTGCTGGCGCTGGAGAATCGCAAGCACCTGATCCTGATGAATTCGGAGGTCGACCTGATGTTCGGACCCTTCCTTGTGCGCGAGGCCGAGCGTCACGGTGTCGTGTGCACGAGTTGCGGTGGGGATCAATACGGGGTCTTGAAGAATCTGATGGATGAAATCACCGGCTGGGGATTCGAGTTGGTGATGGCGGGCAACATCAAGGGTTTTTTGGACCGATATGCGACACCGGCGACCATCGTGGCGGAGGCGGACAAGCGCAATCTGGATCACCGGATGTGCACATCCTACACCGATGGCACCAAGCTGAACATCGAGATGGCGATTGTCGCCAATGCCTTCGGCCTGTCCGCCACCCAGCCGGGGATGATCGGCCCGCGCTTGGATCACGTGGATCGGGTATTCGACTGCTTTGACCTGCCGCGGATCCGGCGCGGTGGCCGGCCTGTGGTGGACTATGTCCTCGGTGCGGAACCTGGCGGAGGAGTTTTTGTCATCGGTTATTGCGAGCATCCCTATCAAAGATCGATGCTTTCTTATTACAAGATGGGCGACGGGCCGTTCTACCTGTTTTACCGCCCGTATCACCTGTGTCACATCGAGGCGATGGATGCCTTGTTCAAGGCGGTGCGGCAGGGGCTCTGCTTCATGGCGCCGAATGCCGGCATGCGCATGAATGTCTACTGCCATGCTAAGCGCGATCTGCCGGCGGGCACGGTCCTCGATGGGATCGGGGGTTTCGCCTGCTACGGCCTGATCGATTCCGCGGATATCGACGGTCTTCCGATCGGTCTCAGTGATGGTGTCATCCTGCAACGCGCGGTTTCCAAGGATGAACGCATTTCCCTGCGTGATGTCAGTCATGATGACGGACGTGCCGATTTCCGTATCTACGGGCAATGCCTGTCTCTGGCCGGCCATGGAGGTTCCGCATGATGTTCCGCCGCAAGCAGCCAGCAGGGTTTTCGATCATTTGCGCCTACAATGATCGCGAAAAACTCGAGCGTATGCTGATCGCCAGCCTGCGTGATCAGACCGCGCCTCATGAGTTGCTGCTGATCGACAACTGCAGCGGGCACTTCAGGAACCCGGCGGCTATCCTCAACGAAACTGCGCGAGGCGCACGCTTCGAGTACTTGATGTTCGCGCATCAGGATGTCGTGCTGGGCTCGCCGCGCTGGCTTGAGGAGGCTGGTCAATCGATCCGTTGGTTGTGGCGTTTCGGCGCGGCCGGTGTGGCGGGCAGGAATGCGAAGCGGATGGTTTCCAACCTGACACATGGCCACCCGCCGCGGCCTGCTTGTGAGCATCGACTGGTCCGTCCCGTGCGCGTGCAGACGCTGGACGGTTGTCTCATGATTGTCCGTCGCGATTTGTTCATGGCGCAGGGGTTCGACGAGAACTTCGCTGGCGGCTGGTATCTCTACATCGCGAATTATTGCCTCGATCTGGCCCGCCGCGGGCGTTCCGTCCATGTCCTGCCACAGGAGTTGTATCACGAATCGATGGGGCCGTCCGATCCAGCGCTCTATGAATCCGCGAAAGCCGGCTTGCTGGACAGGCACCGGGACCAAGTGAAAGCCGTTTACACCACCATGGGCGTATGGAAGACCTGAATCCGAATCCCATGTGGCGCCGCATGGCCACATATGTCTCCGCCGTGGCGGGGATGCTCTGCCTGCTGTTGATTGCCGGCTTCTTTATCGGCAAGGGGGTTTACAATTCAGCGTATGGATCCCAGCGGCCGGGCTTCGACTATTGGTGTCGGATTTATCGGCCCGTTCTGTTTCGCATGGCGAGGAATGAAGAGGCTTGGCGCTATCGGGATCTCGATCGCGAGCAGTGGCTTGAGGCGAAGTGTGAATCCTTCGATCCCGGATGGCACTACGTGTTCCTATTGGCGGACGGCCGTAAATTGTATGGGCAGATCAGTCCAGAGAACCCATTCGATCCGGCGGATCCGCTGTTTGACATCAAGCTGAAGCCCGGTCATGCCTATCGGATCAAGATCCGAGTGGTCATCGAGGATAATAGCCTCTGGCTCAGAGCTATAGTTGGAGACGATGAGCTGAGTTGGAGTGCAAGACATCAGGTTCTCGAAGTGGTTGAATTGCCGTGAGGCGGTGGGTGGTAGATGGTGGATAGTGGATGGTGGATGGCAGATTTCAGCAGGAGGAAAGGCGATTGGTGTAATCTGCTGTTCTTTCAATCCACAATCCGCAATCTACGATCCACGATCCACGATCTCCGATCACACACCTGCGGTGGTTCCCGTTAGGGAAATGGGTCGCCGCCTCGCTTTGCCAGGCGGCCACCGGTGCTCCGCGCCAGCCGACACGGAGCATTGACCGGATGGTTGCAGTTGGTGGGCCAATCGGCATGAATGCGGTGCAAAGCGCCAGCGGTCAGGATGAAGCGGGCTCATGGGTGAAGTGGCTTGCGCGGGCCCGCTGCGATGCGTGTGAGGCTTGTTTCTTGGCGAATTGGTGGGGGCATGGCGGTTGAAAACCGCCGCCACGGGGGCGACGCCCGGCGGGCGTCTCCGGTGTCATGGCGGCTTGAAGCCGCCACTCCACTCAATCTTCCAGCTGATCCCACGCTTCCTTCGTCGCTGGGCCTTTCTGGTATTCCATCATCATCTGCCATTTGCCGTCTTTTTTGACGAGCAGTGCTTCGAAGGAGATGTAATCGTGTTTGGCTTCCTGGCCTGGCAGTTGGGACGTGTAACAGAAGATTCCGGCTTCATGGGCGGTGCTGGCGTCGCGGTAGCGGTGGGAGAAGCGGAACTCGACTTGGGAGGCGACCTCCTTCGCCTTCGTGCGGGTGAAGTCGGATTGCCACCGCTGCAAGGCTTGGCGGATCGGGTAGCTCGATTGCTTGCTGCCGGCGACGATCACGGCGTCCGGGTGGTAGGTGGCCGAGTAGGCATCGAAATCGCCTTCGTGGACCGAGCGTGAGACTTCGGCCCAGTAGGCGTCGATTTCCGAGGGCATCGGGTGTTCGGCTGACGGCAGCGGGGTGGCGGTGAAACGGCGGATGGCGATCGGTCCGTGGTCACCCTGGATGACGATCGGCCCCGAGTGGACTTCGCCCGGCAGTGGGTGGGAGGCGGTCGGGTCGGTGGCACTCGTGTTTTCCTGCACGAGTTGGCCGTTGAGGTGGACGGTTTCGAAGAGTGCGTCCTTGGTTTTCTTGCCCTCGCTGTCGAAGCGTGGGGCACGGAACATGATGTCCATCGTCTGCCAGCTTCCGGGTGCGGTGGCGGCGTTCACTTTCGGTGCGGTGCCGCCCCACCATTGCTGCTCCTTGGGTTTGGTTTTTTCCCAACTGGCATAGATCCCACCCATGTCGGCGCTGCCGACCTTGGCCTTGCCGAAGCTGTCGAAGATCTGCACCTCATAGCGGCCCATCAGGTAAATGCCGGCGTTCGAGTCCTTGGGGATCATGAATTCGAGTGAGACCTTCACATCGCCGAACGATTGGCGGGTGAACAGGTAGGGGATGGAGGTGTCCTTGGTCAGGTCGTTGACCAAGATTGGGCCGTCACCGGAGACGGTGATCTCCTTCTTGCCTTCGACGGCCGCGACTTCGGCCACCCGCATCCAGCGGCTGGTCGGCTGGAATTGGGACAGGCCGCTACCCTTGAGGAAGTCGGTGGGCGCGGTACTGGGCTCGGCCGTGGCGGTGGCCAGACAGGTCAGCAGGGAGATGACAGGCAGCAGGATCGGCTTCATGCCACCGACCATAGGAGCTGGCCTGCGTGGATGCCAAGGGGGGATTGTCGCAGTGGACCATCCATGGGGGCGGTATCACCGCGATGGGGTGACAGATCGTTGCCGCCCTCGACGTTACCCTATCGTGCCCCCGGCTTGACCGCGGGGCTTTTTTGACCCCTTGTTGTCGTACCCATGAACCCAACCCACCCGTGTGTTTCCGGTCTTTCGCTTGTGGCGAAGACGTTCCGTTCGTTCAGCCTCCTGCTGATCTCGCTATTTGCCCTGGCTGGCCTGAGTCAGGCGGCGCCGAAGAAGTCGGCTGCTGCTGAAGAAGAACCCGCCGCGCCGCCGCCAGCCATCGAGCTGGGTGCGCCTTTCGGTGATCATGGGATTTTCCAGCAAGGCAAGCCGGTGCCGGTCTGGGGCTGGTCGAAGCCGGGCACCGTGGTGACCGTGGCCTTCGCCGGGCAGTCGAAATCCGCGACGGCGGACAAGGATGGCAAGTGGATGGTCAAGCTGGACCCGCTCGCCGTGAGTGCCGAGGGCCGTGAGATGACCATCAGCGAGAAGGGTGGCAAGACGCGCGTGCTCAAGGACCTGCTGGTGGGTGAGGTGTGGTTCGCTTCGGGTCAGTCGAACATGCAGTGGGCGGTCAAGAGCAGCACCGCCAAGGCGATTGCCGACAAGCTGATTGCAGCGACTGAGGGCGGTGGCAAGCTGGCGCCGATTCGCGAGTTCAAGGTGAGCAATTATTTCGCGCATCTGCATCCGATCGAGCATGCCGAGGGTGCTTGGGGCACGGATTACTTGGAATTCAGCGCGGTGGCCTTTTCGTTCGCCCACAAGTTGTATGAGCAAACCGGTGTGCCGATCGGTATTCTCAACTGCTCATTCAGTCAGACCGCCATCGAGGCGTGGACGCCACGGATCGGATACAAGGACAGCAAGAGCGACTACAACAAGAAGATCGAGCAGCAACTGCTGGAGACTGACCCGTCGACGCCCGAGCACAAGGCGGCATGGGAGGCGTATTACGCCAGCGTGACGGAAGTGGTGAACCAGAACCAGAAGCTGGCGGACGCCGGCGAGAATGAATTTCTTGAGTTGCCCAGGAAACTGCCAGGCAACATGGCGGGCAACCGCGACGCCACCTGGCTGTTCAATGCCCGCCTCAATCCGGTGATTCCCTACGCGGTCAAAGGCGCGATCTGGAACCAAGGCTACGCCAATATGGGTGGTGGCCTGACCTACTACAACAACCTGCACGCGATGATCCGCGGCTGGCGCACGTGCTGGGGCGATCCCGATATGCCGGTTTACTTCCATCAGTTCTATTCGCCGGGCGGTCATGCCAAGAGCCCGAATCATCCGGACATCGGCACTTGTGCCGAGATGCGTCTGGGCACCTGGCTTGCTCGTGACATCCCGAACACCGGCATGGCCAGCCAGATCGATATCGAGGGGGCGATTCACTACCGTCACAAGACGGTGCCGGGTCAGCGGCTGGCGTTGCATGCGCTCAAGAACCAGTATGGCAAGGATGTGGTCACCGATGGCCCGATGTTCCGCAGTTATGAGGTCAAGGGTAGCGATTTGATCGTTTCGTTTGATCATGCGGATGGCGGTCTGGTGGTGGCGGATCCGACCTTCAACGCGATCGGCAAGGATCCGGCGGCGACTGGATTTGCCGATCCGAAGATCATTGAGAACGGGGATGACCAAGTGACCTTGTTCTACGTGGCCGGCGAGGATCGTGTCTGGCATCCCGCCAAGGTGAAGATCCAAGGTGACAAGGCGGTGGTGAGTTCCGCTGCGGTCAAGAGCCCGCGTGGTGTGGCTTACGGCACCGGGGGAGTTGGCTTCCAACCGAACCTCTACAACAAGGCGTTGTTGCCGACGACGCCGTTCATCATTTACGACAACAAGCTGGTCACCAGTGAGACCTGGCCCGATGCGCCGATCAAGATCGCCGGTGTGGAGATTGACCCTTCGACGGTCGGTTTGATCTACGAATACCGCAAGATGCCGATCTTGAGCACGCAGTTCCGCGACAACGCGGTGCTGCAGGCCGATCAGCCGATCACGTTCTGGGGTTCGTCGATCCACGATTGGGGGTATGAAGCCAAGGGTGAGGCGGTGATCCATTTCAACTTCGATGGCATCGAGAAGACGATTCCCGTCACCAAGGGGATGAAGCAGTGGAAGGTCGTGGTGCCGGCGATGGCGGCCAGCGACAAGCCGAAGACGCTCAAGGTGAGTCTGACGATCAATGGTGAGTTGGCGCATGAGCGCATTGCCAACAACATCCTGATCGGCGACGTCTGGTATGTCGCCGGTCTGAGTGACCAGGGGCTTGAGAAGGAAGGTCCGGTAGCCGGGCCGATCCGGGTGATGACTCGCATGTCCAAGGGGGTGAAGCACCGTGGCGAGCGCAAGTATTCGGTGGCCACCTCGACCACGCCGCTGAACCGCTTCGCCTCCTACTGGGGTGCGCCGACCGGTGATGGTTTTGCCACCGAGATGGCCAAGGCGATCCATGCCAAGACCGGCCGGCCGGTGGGCATCATCTACATGGATACCGACGAGGATCTCGAGTTGAAGCATTGGATGGACGTGCCGTCGCTGGCCGATGCGCCAAGCCTCAAGGCGGATTACGAGGACATTGCTCAAGTCACGCCCGGCACGCCGTTCTACAAGAAGAATGCCGATGCTTACCTGGCGGCCTGGAAGCAATACTGGGGTGAATACATCCCGCAGATGATTGCGACCAAGGCGGTGCCCGATGGTGCGCCTTGGGGCAGCTATCCGACCTTCAGCGGATCGGTGGAGACCGATGCCACCCAGGTCTACAATGTGTTGCTCGCTTCCTTCCGTCGCACGCAGCTCAAGGGCGTCGTCTTCATGAGCCAGGCCAGCATGGTGGCGAAGAGTGAGGGTGCTGATTTCGGTGGCGAAATGACCGCGCTGGCCAACGGCTGGAAGCGCTTGTTCGCCGGCGAGAAGGATCTGCACTTTGTTTACACCATCCCTTCCAAGGACTTGGCACCCAAGATCACCAAGCCGGATGGAATCAAAGGCGCGAGCAGCGCCTACGAGCTCAGTTCCTGGTGGGCCACCAACGTCAAGGGCAAGAAGGTGGACCTCAGCGGCAATGCGAAGATCCAACAGGCATTGATCGAGGCAGTGATCAAGGCGGCGTATTGAGGGGTCCTTGGTTTCAAACGCTCAGTGAGGCAGGAAGGCTGCTGCGGCCTTCCTGCCGAATCCGACTTTCGATATTCGTTGTGAGAGGCGCTATGGCTTTATGCCATGCCATTCGCCATTGAAGTCACGGGGCACTACTGATGACGAAACCGCATTCGCCGTTGCGGTGTGCGGGTGACAAGGGAGTGATTCCCTGTTGCCGCAACTGTTCAAGCGTGCTTGGCCAGGCCGGGATTGTCGTGCTCGTTCCATGGCTGGCCAGCAGTTTCGGACCGTAGCCGATAACGAAGGATTGGTCATTGGCAGGGCCATTTGGCAGGCGTTGGCCGAGGCGATCCTCGACGTAAAGCGATCCGCTGTGGATGAAGGACACCTCGGTGACCGGTTCTGCAGTCGTGAGCCAGCCGTCGTGGTTTTTCAGTTCCACTGCTTTGCCCCAGCCATCGCGTGCCGTCACTTCCTCTGCCCACAGCGGTTGGCGGATGCGGATGCGCGTGGCTGGCTGGCCGGCGAGTGAGATCGATTGCGTGGCCACCTGGCTTGCGCGGCGTGGGCCGCGCATCACCGAGGTGGTGGTGCCGTTGGTGTCCTGAGCGGTGAAGTCGAGTGCGAGCGGGATGGTTAGGACCTGTGCGTTGCGAGCGATCAGGTGTTTTCTGAGTTCGATGAAGCCGAGCTCGCCATGGAAGGTGCAGCACCAGGTGGATTCGTCGTGGCGTTTGCTGAAGCCGTGGACGCCTTGTGCGTCGCCATGCATGAAACGGTGGCCGAAGCCGCCGTTGGCATGTTGGTTCTGCAGGAAATGATTATGCAGCGTGCGCTCAGCCATCGCCCAGTAGCGTGGCTTGCCAGTGATGCGGCCGAGCGAGAGGTTGAGTCGAAACCAGTCGGCGATCGCGCAACCTTCGTCGCACAGGCGCTTGTCGTAGGTCACGCGGCACATTTCCAGAATCCCGCCGGCTGGATTGATGTAACCGCCCTGGACCAGCTTTTCCCAGCGTGATTCGACGCGCTGGAGGAAAGATGGGTCGCCGGTCACCTCGTGCAGGTCGAGCAGGGCCACCTGGCAGCACAGCATGCCGTGGGCATGGTCGATCGGGATTTGATCGAAGCGTTGGTAGAAGTCGGCGATGGATTTTGCGGCATCGATGTATAGGCGATCACCGGTGAGTTTGCCCAGTCGCACCAGTCCTTCCATGGCCGGAAACCAGCAGGTGACATAACCCGCCGCGTAAGAGCCGCTGCGTTGGTATTCCTCGATTCGCTGCGGGTCGCAGAATCGTGGTAGCACGGTGAGGTAGAAATTTCCCAGATCTCGTGCGGATTTGGCGATGGTCTGGTTTTCGGGAAATACCCGCATCGTTTCCACCAGGCCGCAGAGCAGGCGTGCGTTTCCCCATAGTGCAGGCAGCATCCGGTCGGCGGCAATGCCGTTAGGCTCCTTGGTGTCGAGCGCCTGTTGCCAGTCGATCGTGCCGGAAGCGCAGAAGTAGCCGCCGGGACGTTGATGCTTTGGCACTTCCTCAAGCAGTGCCTTGAATGCCGGATGGATGTCGGCATTGCCGTGCGATTTCATGGCCATGATCTCAATGAAGCGGCCGGAGATGTCTCCGGAGTATTGTTTGTAGGGTCGGCGCATCATGTGGCCGTATTGGTCGTCGCAGTCCGAAACCTTCTCGTTGGTGAGGTCGGCCCGCAACCAGGGCAGCGAGTCGAAGGGGGCGAAGCGGAAGCGGGCGTCCGTGGCGCATGCCGCCTGCCCGACTTCGCCGCCGAGGTTGGTCTGGCCGGGGCTTGCCGTGCTGAGGTTTGACAGGGCAAGTAATACGACGGCTGTGCAGGCCTGTGCCATTCGGCGACTGAGGGTTTGGAGTTCAGGATGCATCGGTTGAAGTCATTTAAAGCTGAGGAACTGCTGATGCCCATCCCATAAACACAGGCATCCAGGGTCAGGAGGCTGGCCGCTGCCGGCAGCCGACTATCATGGCTCGGTCTCTTTGATTGGCTGGAATTCCTGTACAGTTCCATCCTCGAACAGGAAGATCACATGGATCCCGTGTTGTTTCGCCCAGGCCATGCCCTCCTTGGGTCCCATGACGTAGAGGGCGGTGGCGAGGGCGTCGGCGGTGGCATTGGACGGGTGGATGACGGAAGCGGAGATCAGGTCGTGGCTGACCGGCTCGCCGCTGCGCGGGTCGATGAGATGGGGGCCTCTGAAATAGGTGCCGGATGTGGCGACCGAGTTGTCGCGCAAGTTGACGACCGGTGGATCGATGGTTGCGGCGCCCGCGGGTGTTGGCAGGTAGAGGCCGATGCGCCAGGAGTCGCCGTGGGGTCCCGGGCCGCGCACTTTGACTTCACCGCCGATGTCGACCATCGATGATTGGATGCCGAAGCGTTCGGCGAGCAGGTCGCTGATGCGATCGACGGCATCACCTTTGGCAATGGCCGAGAGGTCGACCTGCGGCGGATCGTAGCGCACGTTGAAGGCGCCATCGGTCAGCACGCGGAGTTCTTCGGAGCGCTTGAGCAAGCGGTCGAGATCGGGGGAAAGCGGAAACGATGCCTGGTCGGTGGCGCGGTTGTAGCGCATCAATTCGGATTCCGGTTTCCAGGTGGAGGCGATCCAATCGATGCGGTTGAGTTCGTTTTCGACGGCGGCCTGCACCTCATCGGCGTCGGGGCCGCTGAGGTAGTCGATGCGGTAGTGGGTGCCGAAGGTGCTGCCATCGATGCGGGTGTAGTCGGGCGTCGATTCACCCGACTGGCAGCCGCCAAGCAGCATGCCGGCGGCCAGCAGTGTGGCGATGGCTAGACGCGACGGGACCATCTTGGAGCCCGCAGGGCGTGATATGGATTGAGGTTTTTTAACCACGGATGGACACGGATGAACACGGATGGTCGGAATGAGTGAATCATGCCGTTCCTCCGTGTTGTTTATTTGGAGGATAGGGGGGGGTCAGGTTGCACCGCCGCTTGACGGTTGATGCGTAGCAGCGCGCTATCGAGCAGGTCGCGACAGGTGGTCAGTGATTCATCGACGTAGTGGAGCGACCAGTGGATGCCGTCATCGCGGGATTCGGGTTTCGGATAGCCGACAATGTCGAGCACCTGAAAGGTATGGGGGTCGCGGTTGTCGACTTCGACGGCATAGACCAGTGACGGTTGGTCGGCATGGTGGGAGTTGCCGTCGTCGGGCTGGTTGATTTCGAGCATCACACGGAACGGCGCTTCACGGGCGGGATCCTTGGGGATGATGTAGTCGGCCGGATCGAAGCTGTCGTTTTCGGTGGCCGAGCTCATGGCATCGAATTCGGCGCGGCGTTCCGCTTCGCTCATCTGCTCGTGGCGTTGTTTGTATTTGAGGTATTCGCTGCGTTTGTAGTGCCAGTATGGCAGCAGCGCCTGTGGGTTGCCGGATTCGCTATGGTACAGACTCTGGATATGGTAACCCGAGCGGTTCTCGATCCAGATCGCGATGCTTGGCGGATGTGTTGTGTCGAATGCCGGTCCGCCGATCACCTCGAGTTCCATCCGGTATTGCGGGGCGGGTGCGTAGCGGTAGGTCATGCGGTTGCCGCTGAGTTCGAAGCGGTCGAGTTCCGGTCCCAGGTTGTTGCTCAGCGCGAGGATGGCCTTCACCGGTTTCGGTTGCAGCAGGATGATGGCGATCAGTCCGGCGACCGCCACCAGCAGGACGAGGGCGGTCGGTTTGCCGAAGTAGGCGAGCAATTGGCGGAAGTGGTTGCGGATGTGCAGGCCGATGGCACCGATGAATAGAAAGCCGAGCAGCGAGTGGACTGAAACCGTGAGCAGGTTGAAGGGCAGGAAGAATCCCATCACGCCGGTGACGGCGAGCGTCACGAACAGCATGGCAATGAGCAGTGAGACGGGGTGGCGCTTCATGGACTTGGAACCCTCGGTGGTCAGTTCAACCCGACGGGTTTTACCACGGATGGACGCGGATGGACACGGATGATGAAGAGTTTTTTGAAGGCGGTTTCCACGCTTCTTTGGTCTATTCCGCAAAATGTGGTCAAATCCGTTCGGGGACGATGGCGCCGTGTTCGCGCAGTAGTGAGTGCAATTGCTCGAGCGGCACCTTGCCCGGCGTGCTGCCGTTGCGGGCGGCAAGGGCGGCGGCGCAGGCGGCGGCCTGGCCCATGGCCATGCACGGTGCCTGCACGCGCAGGCCGGAATTCGCCAAGCGGTCGCTCGATACGCAGCGGCCGGCGACGATCAGGTTGCGGCTGCCCTTGGGGATCAATGCCGACAGCGGGATTGTCGGCAGAGTGCCCGGTTTGAGCGGTTGTGGTTTGACGCCGGTTTTCGTGTGCAGGTCGACCGGGTAGAACGCGTAGCACACCGCGTCATCGAAGAATCGACCGGAGCGGTAGTCGTCCACGCTGATCACGGTTTCGCCGTCGATGCGGTAGCTCTCGCGGAATCCGGGTTCCGGTTGCAGGTGCATCAGCCGTTCGCCGGTCTTGCGCATTTTTTCCAGCACCGCCTTGCGGCCGGTCAGGCTGGCTTCGGTCACGGTGCGCGAGTTGGTGGAATCCGCGCCGTGCACGTAGATCGCGTGCAGCAGTCCGGCGCCGTGCGATTTGACCGGTCGCCCCGGGTCGTTGGCGGTGCCGAGCAGGAATTGGATCGACCCGGGTTGGCGTTCCTCCTCGCGCAGTCGCGGATGGCCGAGCATGCCGGCGATTTCCGCGCCGCCGGTGCAGTCGACGATCTGCTTGCAGAGCACGCGCCGGCGGGTGCCGAAGCCCGCGCAGTCGACTTGCCAGCCCTTGTCGGTCGCGCGGATCTCCTGCGGGAATTCGTGGTAGGCGATTTTCACGCCCGCCTGCGCGCATTTCTCCTCGGCGAGTAGATAGAACAGGAACTGGTTGATGTGCACCTGGTTCATCCAGTGGCTACGCGGCACCTTGGTGAAGTCGGGCAGGGTGCCGCCATCCATCTCGACGCATTCCTTCACCAACTCCCAACCGATGCCGGAGATGATCTGCTTGCCCCATGCGTCGAAGAGCCCGGGGAAACAAACACCGCCGCGGGTAGTCATGCCGCCGAGGTAGGCGGCGCGTTCCATGATCAGGGTTTTCGCGCCGGCGCGGCCAGCTTGGATCGCGGCGATGGTGCCGGCCGAGCCGCCACCGACGACCAGCACATCGACCTCATCGGTGAGGTCCTGGGATTTCTCAGCCGCCAGGCTTTCCGAATCGGCGGCCAAGGTGACCTCGGTAGTGCTGGCCAGCGACAGCCCGGCGAGACCGGCGGCGCCCTGCAGGAGGAACTTGCGGCGTTTCAGTGGATGCTCGGGTGTGTGCATGGGAAGAATTTGAAATTTCAGATCCCAAATTTCAAATCCATACGGATCATTCCATGGCTTTCGATCGGAAAGCGTGGGGAATGAGCCGCCCGATGCGCCGTGTAGCGGCGGTCTGTGACCGTCGCTGGCTCATCCGCTCAAACGATGTCCTCTTTCGCCCGGTCCCAGCGCACCTGCCGCTTCTGCTTGTAGGCCTCGGTGGCCATGGCCAGCACGGCGGTTTCGATAAACGCCTGATCCTCGTCGCAGCGGGTTTTTTGCCGGCTGCGCACGCAGAGGAAGAAATCGTCCATGTGGTCGGGCCGCCGATGCTCCTTGCCGGGCGCGAAGAAGGTGGTGGGTTCCAGACGCGGGTGCTTGGCGATGCGGTGGGCGCGGTCGTCGGGATAGATCTCGAACTGCGATGCGCTCTGGCCGATGTCGCTGAAGATCATGCGGCCGTTGCGGCCGATGTATTCCGGCGTTTGTGCCCGGCGTGAATTCATGCTGCCTTCGAAGTTGACCGTGCAGTTCTTCTCCTCGAAGACGAAGGTGCTCGCCCAGGTGTCCGGCACTTCGCGGTCATCCTTCCAGAACGCGTTGTGGCCGGTGGAGATGCAGGTGTCGGGAATCCCGTAGTCAAGCACCACCTGCACGTGGTCCATCTCGTGGGTCAGTAGGTCGCCGCACTGGCCGGTGCCATACGGCCAGTAACAACGCCAGTGCCAGAAGTGGCGTTCGTTGAAGTCAATTTCCGGGCACTTGCCGAGCCATGCCTTCCAGTCGAGGTCCTTGATCACCTGCTTCGGATCCGGGCGGTCGTAATTCGAGTAAGTGCCGTACCAACGCCACGGCGCGCGTTCCGGCGTGCCTTGGAAGAAGCGACCGACGTTGACCAGTGTGACTTCGCCGATGGCTCCCTGTTGAACCAGTTTGGCGCCTTCCTCGGCGGCGACCAGTTGCCGTCCTTGGTGGCCGAGTTGCATGATCGCTTTGGCATCCTTGACCGCCTGACGCATGCGCTTGGCCGCAGCGATGCTGGTCGTCCAACCCTTTTCGCAGTAGACGTCCTTACCGGCGGCGATGCAGTCGAGCAGCATCTGCTCGTGCCAGTGGTCCGGCGTGGCGATGATGACCGCCTCGATGCTTGCGTCATTGAGCATGTCGCGGTAGTTGCTGAAGGTCTTCACCTCCGGATTCCTTGCCAGCGGGATGCCGCGCTCCAGGTGCGGTTTGTAGACATCGCAGAGCGCGACCACCTTGCAGCCCTTCTTGCTGCCGGCCGCGCGCAGCAGGTCCTGTCCGCGCGTGCCGATGCCAATCTGCGCGACCCGGACCGGATCGGCTTGAATGGCGGCTTCCTCGCCCTTGAGCAGGGCGGGCGCGGCGAGACTGCTGATCCAGGTGGCGGCGGCCAGCTTGCCGCTTGACTGCAGGAATTGACGTCGGGTTTCTGGCGTATTCATGGTTTTTCAAGTTACGATACCATCTTCCCGCGGCTAGCATCGATGAGCGGGGGATCAAATCCTGCACATCGTTTGCCATGATTTGCCGGAGAGCGTCGCCGGCCGCGGTCCGTTGATCTCGTGGTTGATGTCGAGGGTTGGTGGCCGGATCCACCGAACAGGCGCATTAAGGAATAAAATCCCGGATCGTGTGCATGCGCAGCCGGTCGTTGTTGGCGTCGTGGTAGAAGAACACCATGCTGCGTGCCTTCTTGTTGGCCGGCCAGGTGCTGCTGAAGAACGGCTTGGCCTCTGACTCCTTGCGGAAGAAGAACTGGGTGAACACCTGTTCCGGTCCGGCACCTTCCCGTTTCGACATTTCAACGGGTTCGATGATCACGTGCTGGTTCGGTTTGAGCATGAATTTGGTGCCGCCAAGCACACCCGCCAGGTCGATTTTCGCGGCGTTCATGAGGAAAAACTTCCCGCCACCGAAATTCTGCAGCTGGTTGTCCAACACGACGACGCGCATGCCGTCGGAGTTTTGCTTGCCCTTGCGGATGAGCAGGATCAGCTGGCTGTCTGATCCGATGGATGGGGCACTGCCGTAGCTGGTGAAGTTGACGGATTTTTCCTCGGTCGCCGGTTCCAGTTTTCCTACCGTCCACGACGTCATCCGGTCCACGGTGTAGGGTTCTGAAATCGCGTTCGATGGAGCTTTGACCGTCAGTGTCTTTCCCTCGCCAAGCAACAAGTCCACCGGTTGGGGGCTGACGGATTTCGGGAAGGAGACGAAGCGAAGGGTGACCTTGGGTACGTCCTGCCCCGCGCTTGTTTGAATAGCCAGAGGGATCAGCGCAAGCAGGCCGAGACGGATGATCAGGTGTTTCATGGTGATGCGAGCGGGTGCCCTTGGGTGTCAGATTTCGCTCGAGTGCAGCCAGCGGAAACTCATGATTTCGAGCCTGCGTCCGAAGCGTTGGTTGGCCGCAGAGCTTAGTGACGAGGTTTTCAAATGGCAATCATCGGCATTGTCGATGTATTCCGGTGTGCGTTGGACCACGGCTTCACACCATGCCCGGGCAACGATGTTGCCGGCACCATCCACGGCATCGCCGTAGGCGCGCACGACGAAAGTGTCGCCGCGCGGGGTCAGTTGTGCGGCCAATTGCCGCAGGATGTCAGCCTGGTCGACATAAGCGGCGCTGCCATAGGCGATGGGTCCTTTGGCGGCATCGGCAAATGCGTAGCCCATGCCCCCGGTTTCGGAGTCGAGGCGTCGCGCGGCATTGCGGAATTCCTTGTTGATGGTGACTTCGGGTCCGAGGTTGCCGGAGCCGTCGTAGTCCAGGGCGGCCTGCAGTGCGCCCTTGAGCGCCATGCCATCCGTGTTGCTTGGATCCAAGCGGCGGTTGACGAAATCGGATAAGGAAAGGAACGGTCCGCGTTTCCGCACTTCGCGCACCATGGCTTGGGCCAGCGCGTCGATTTCATCGTCGCTGATCGTGCGCATGCCCTTCCATTGGGATGGTTCGCCAGGCGATGCGGTGTCGTTCGTTGCGGCCGGTTGGCCGTTGGGCAGTGAGCCCATGGTCACCGTCACTCCGTCGGTGGTGGTGCTTTGCTGCAGTGAGTTGCCGCTTTCATAATAGGCCATCGGCTTGCCTTTGAGGCTGGAGAAGATGATCTTCCACGCCTCGACGGAGGTGGAGTTGATGTTGAATGGCCCGTTGATCATCAGGTGACCGGCGATCTTGTCCGCCAGTCCATCGCTGAAGAGGTTCGGTTGCGCGAAGATTTCCTCGAAACGATCATTATCCAAATTGGTGGTGTATGGCGCCATGCGCCGATTGGGTAGGGGTTCGTTGTTGAAGAGGAATGCTTGGGCAACTTCCTTGGCAGTGCGGTTCACGCCGTCGAAGATGTCGGTGGTCGATTTTTGCGGGGTGATGGATGAGAAGAAGAATTCGTCCCACAGCGCCTTGTTGGCGAGGTAGGAATGGTCGGCAAAGGTGACCTTGCGTGCGCCATCGTCCTGATCATAGGTGCAGCTCCAATTGGTATCGAATGCCATATCGGCTTCGAGGTTGGGGTTGGCGTATGAATTGCCGATGGCCTGAAGGACGTGTGGGAACAAGCCGCCTTGGCCGTTGGCCGACACCCGTTGGAAGCCCAGGGTGTTGGTCGGGTTGTCGACGCCGCCATTGTCGGTGTTGGGGCCGTATCCCTCCATTTGGCTGGTTCCGGTCTTGCCCTGGGCGACGGGGGCTTCGTTGGCGAGCGTGAAGCCACCAATCCGGGCATGACTGAGTGCGGCGATGGAAATCGGAGGGGTGACTGGCAGCTCCTGCTGAACCACGTGGGTCGCGCCATTTTCGCTACTGTATCCGCCGCCGAAGAAGCCATTGCCTGCCTGGCTTTCCTGAACCAAGGCTTCGAGCACGGAATTCATTTCATCGAGCCACCAGTTCCAGCCATGGTTGTAGCCGGAGGCGATGCTGTTCTGGTCGATGAAGCTGGTTTGGAACGGACTGGAATGGAGGAAGGGGCGGCTGGGGAATTTGCGGCCGGCCGCAAGGCCGCCATTGCTTGTTTCATGAGTTTCGCAGCCGGCCGTCAGTGCCATTTGCATGAAAGGGATGGTTTCGCCGCTGCTTTTGGCCGCCTCGATATTGGAGACGAGAATCGGTTCGAGAGGAACTATCGGCTGCATGCCCGGCATGCCGTTGGCCAAGAGTTGGTTGTTGAATGCGGTTGGGATGTTGGCGAGGCTGCCGAACCGCGAAGTCAGCCCGTTATACCTCAAATTGAGATAGTTGTATCCTCCAGCGGTGAAATTCCGTTGTCCTATGTAGAAACAAAGGGCTGCGCCCTTCGGTGATACCGACCGTGAAGGTTGCGTCGCCTGACCGCCGGTGGTGTTCTCTGCGCCGATATTGATTGTCAGGGTATCGGTGGAGGCCAGTGACAGGCACCAGCGGTTGACTCCACCGTCCCTGATGACATTGGAGTGTCTCGTGTCGGAGGGATTCATCACGGAGAAACTGCGGCCGACGCTGGAATTCATGAACGTGAAATAACCATCCGGGTTCCACCCTTGTGTTGCGTCAATCATGTTCTTGGGCTCGGTGAGAGTGTTGTTCATCGCATTGACGCTGACATAGATGCCGCCGGAGCTGGTGTATGGCATGGAGAACACCTTCACCTCGCCGGGTTGGAACGTGATGGGAGCGGTCCTGGCGAAATTCAGGCGGATCAGGTCGGCGCGTGGCTCCGCACGGCCGTCGGAGACGCTGCTGCCCGCTGCCGCATAGGTCATGTTCAGGTTGGTGCCGAAGGTGCTGCCATCCGAGCGTGTTTTATTGATGCGGATGTAGAAGGAGGGCGGCTTGACGACCAGTTGCTGGGCCATCGCACCGCTCTGCATGACCAGTGGCACGTTGTAGGGGTTCCACATGGTCACGGCCGGCAGCACGGCGATGCGGAGTTTCTGGGTGTCGCTGGCCGGGATGTAAATGTTTGCGGCATCAGCGCGGTCGGTGTCGGTGATCGGATCGACGGTGAGCGAGAGCAGGAACTGGATTTTGACGGGGACGGGGTTGCGGTAGAGGCTGGTGTATTCCCTCTGGAATTTGGTCATGTAGTTGGCGGTGGTCCCGTAGTCCGGCGTATTCGTCTGGAGTGAGTTGGGCAGCGCGGAGGAGTTGTACAGGATGCCGCCTTTGCGGGTGCTGTCGTAGAGTTGATAGAACGCGGCCAGATCCTGGATTGGCACGCATTCCTGCGGGGTGTCGGGTAGGGTGGAGAAGGATCTGGCCCATTGATCCTTGGTGTCGAACTTGTAGAGCATGTAGGGATCGCCGATCTCGGTCGGATCGATGTTGCGTTCGAGCAGGGTGGAGAGGTCGCGTTTGAGCCCTCCTTCACGGACGTCGGCCAGGATCCCCATGCTCCAATTGCTGATGTTGTGGAAATTCTGCTGCGATGGAATCGCCGCACCTTCGGCGCGGGGTGGATCGAGGCTGATCAGGTCGACGGTCTTCAGTGACGGTGTGGTGGAGAGTTGATCCTCATTGGCGATGTTCTCCAGTCCCTTGATGGTTTTCGTGCCGGTGGATCCCGGCGCTTGCTGGCGGAAGATGCGGTCGGCGCGGGTCAGGCTGCTGCCGGACTCGTAAGCATCGGCCATGAGTCGTGCCTTTTGGCTCTCATCGCCAACCCACCACGCACAGCGGCCTTGCGGGTAGGGACCGTTCTCATTCTTGATCTCGACAAGCGGGGCCATGACCCTGTCGCTTGGGCGGTTCAGGTTGCCGCTGTCGTTGAGGTTTCCGAGAGTGCCTTCGTCGACCAGATAGATCGCATTGTGGTCGAGGTTCGGCATCAGGCTTGGGTCGAGGTTCAGGCTGCCGCCATTCAAGGCGGTTTCCAGGTCATTCAGGGCGTCTGGATTTCCCGAGACCAACCAGGTCCGGAAGTGGTCCCTGCGATTGGGTTGGTAGCTGGGATGCATGCCATCGCGGACCGCATCGTTGCTGGTGACGATGGTCTGATGGTCGCTCGGGGCGCTTGGATTGGATGGATTATCGGAGTCAGGGCCGGCCAGCCAAGCGTTCCAGACGCCTGTCCAGTGGCGGTGGGCGGCGGTGTTGCTGGGGCTTTCAAGAATGGCACCATTGGCCGAGACCCGCTGGTCGGGGCCGAGTTCGGATTGCAGTCGGTCGATGGCCATTTGGAGTGCCATGCGTGCGTTGGTCTTGGCACGTGTTTCAGCGGATTCAATGGTGCTGCTGCGCAGGCTGATCGTCGATAGCGACAACATGGCGACGGCAATGAGGGTAAGCAGAACCAGCATCGAAAGGGTGGCAATCAGTGCAAAGCCGTTCGGCCTCGCCTTGCGGGCAAGGGTGAGTTTCGGGTGCTTGCGTGATTTGTAATGGGCCATATGCAGCGGTTTTCGATTCGATGGCTTTTTGGGTTCCAATTCTGTCATGTCGTGCCGTTGGCACCGGTGCGGAGCGGCAGTTTCGCGAGGGAGGCAAACCTCATGGTGCAGAGCGGTTGGAGTTGTTTTTCCTCGAGGCTTGCTGGAATTCGCCAAGCTGGCAATTGCGATCGTGGGGCAAATGGATGGCGAGCTATCCTGAATTGCAGCTGGTTTTTGCGGCAGGACTGATCCGCCCAATACTCGGGTCGCATGGGGTTCTCCGGGTCCTGTCATTGGTGTACCTGAAATTCATGCAAGCTGTTTTCATTCCGAAGGCCGGTTGGCAAACGCGTTATTGAGAGTGACTATGCCATAAAAAGGGACGCTTTTCCATCAAGCTTTTCGCCTGGGCGTGTGGCGCCAATGGTCACTGCTCCGGGGTTTCCGGCAATAGGTGGCATGTGGAAAACTGGCGCTTGCTTGTCGTTAGCGTGTGATTCGGAAATGGTCCTACTCCGTGGCTGCGGCGGCTTCGGCGGCTTCGGCTGCTTTGATAGCCTCTTTGGGCAGGCGGAAATCCCTGAAGTAGTAGATTTTCGGCAGTTTGCCGCCGGTGCTGACGATGAAGCCGAGATGCTTGCATTTGGCATCATGCCACCACATTTGTTCGGTAATGGGAGCAAACGGCCCCTTGCCACCGGCCTGGTAGATGAATTGGGCCTTGTAGTAACCGCTGTCGGCCATTGCGCCCTTGCTGATGGTGCGGCTGTTGGGGTCGATGGACATTTCGGCTTCGCCGAGTTTGGCGGCGATCCGGTGGCCCGTGTAGTTGTACCAGAGGGTTTCGCCGGGCTTGAGTTTGCCCGCGCCCGAGTCGACCAGGTTCATATGGACCGGAATGGTGGTATTCTTCGGTTCCGGGGTGATGATGATGTAGAAGTCCGTGATCGCTTCCGGAATCCTCAGCACGGGCGAGCCGGGTGGCAGCAGCTTGGGATCGTTGATCTCCTGGGCGGTCATCGCAATGGTCAGATCGCCAGCCGGCAACTCGATCACCTCCGAGAGGTTCATGCTCGGCAGGGTGACCGGTATGCTCTTGCTGCCATCGAACAGATAAGCGGTTTTCGGGCTGTTGTTGGGCCGCTCTGGAAACACGATGCGGCAGCTGCGGGGGCTTGCCTGGGCCACGACGCAGAGGATGGAGAAGACGGCAGCGAGGGGGAGAAGGTTGCGGGTCATGTTCAAGGTGGTGGCGGCTCGACAGCTTCAGACTTCACTGGAATTCAGCCAGCGGAAGGAAAAAATCTCATAACGCCTGCCGAAAGTGGTGTTGAGTGCGCTGGTCGGCGGATCCACGGCATCGGCTTGGTCTGCCCGATCAACGAAATTCCGGGTTCGTTTCACCACTGCTTCACACCAGGCGCGCGCCACGATGTTGCCTTTTTCATCGCGGGTGTCGCCGTAGGCGCGGATCGTGAAGGTGTCATCGCGCGCGCTGAGGATGGGCGCGATCGGCCGCAGGATGTCGGCCTGGCGGACCCAGCCCGGAGCGCCATAGGCACTTGATCCTTCGGCTGCTTCGTCGAATTCGTAGCCAGACCCACCCAGTTTGGGGTCCGACTGCGGCATGGTGTTATCCGACAGAGAGTTCGCCGGGTTGCGCAAGACGGCCATGGGATCGTCATCCAGGTTGTTGATCGCGGTCTGCACCGCGCCTGCCAGCGCCAGATCGGTATCGTTGCTGAGTTGGCGGTTGACGAATTCCGACAGCGACAGGAAGGGGCCGCGCAGGCGAACCTGCTCGACGATCTTGGTGGCGAGATCCTCGATCTGCGCGTCGCTGAGGGCGCGATAGCCGGTGTATTCGGAGGCATTGGCGAACTGGGCGCCGAAACCGGCGCCACTACCCGCCTTGACGTCGCTGGCCACCGCGCCGTTGGAGACGACATGCTCGTTGTCGATCTCATGCTCAGTGATGCCGTTGGCACCGTGGATGGCGATCCGGTCGAGGCTCTTCGCATGTCCGAGCAACGCCTTCCACGCATCGACGGAGGTTGAATTGACGTTGAACATCCCCTCGACCTCGAAGCGCGACGCGACTTTCAGCCAGCCGTCACGGCTGTTGACGATCGCCTGCATCAGGGTGGTGACGTCCGAATCGCTCAAACCCGTGTCCTCGGGAATGCGCTGATAGGCGCGGTTGACCAATTGTTCCGTGCCTTTGAGGTAGTCCTCGTAAAGGGTATTGATGTCCTTGGCGACATCACTGCCGAAGGCATATGGCAGCGGTGCCACCGAGGAAACGAACCAGTCGTCGAAGAGCAGGTGATTTGCGCAGTAAGCGTCGTCATGCATCAGGTTGTAAGCGTCGCCAGATGGAGAAAGAACGGAAGGCACAACCTGATTTTTGGGAATGAGCGGTGTGGCGTCGCTATTGCCGATCAGATTGTGCTGAAACGGAGGATAGGGATTGTTACCCCTGGGATTCCACCCTTGAAGTTCGATTAACGATGCCATTGGCCGCAGCGGGATGTCAGACATGATCAACCGTGATAAGCCATCCCCGCTCTGGTAACCTGTCGCGATGAAGCCTTTTGATGCACTCAAATTGGGCGTAAGCGTCGAGTTCAAGCTCATCGAGTGATAAGTGATGTCAAACGTGCCATTCACGGGGTGAGCTTTGGGATCGCCGCTTACTGGATCCACCAACGAAATCGAGGCCAGTGGGTTGCTTTGCAAAACCCCCTTGGTCGGTCGGTTCTGCGCGGTGCCAGGCGCGGTGCCAATGGTCAACCGAGGGCCCATGCTGACCGAAAAAACAGGAACCCAAGGACCGTTTGCGAGTTCTCCAATCGAATAGCCCACTTCATCCACGTCGGTCGCTGGCCAGTAGGCATTGCCTTCATTTTCAGGCGCCAACGTAGACATGTTGTGGAATTGTTGTCTCACGCCGACATGAGAAGGGTGGGATTGGTAAAACGATCCACTGGATATGCCGAATGACATGGCAAAGCCAAGCCCCGCATTCCTTCCCCTGTAAGGCCTGGTCAGCCTGTCATTTTTCATGAGGAACCAATACCTTGAAGTTGCGAGAAGATTGTTTGCGGTCGCGAATTCAAAACCCAGGATGTTATTTTCATTGAACCCTTCCGCCAGCCTGACGCTTCCGGCCCAATGGATGTGACCTGGAAATCCAGGTGAGAAAACTTTCACCTCCCCCGGTTTGAGCGTAAGCTTTCCGGGTGGAAACGATGCGCCGAAAGTGCGGATGTCGATTCTGCCGCCTGTCGGATATCCTTTTGCTGTGTTGGCTGGGAAGAATGGGTCGGTTCCGTCACCATTGAAGTTACCATTGACATCAAGGTATTGCATGTTTCCAGCACACAGAAACCTGTATTGTGAATTCGGAACGGATGAAGGTCCAAGTGGATAGGAATTCTGAGGAACTACAGCCAACAGTATCGGCAGCGAGCGCGTCCACCCGATTAATAACTCTTCATTATTGGCGGAATTGAGAGGGCCGATGGTCAAGCCGACATTGTAGGGATTCCACAGCGTAACCAGCGGAACAAACATCATCCTCAAATCGTATCTAACGGGATTTGTGAGGGGTACTCTCGGGATGGCCTTCGCATAGATAAGGGCTTGAAACCTTGCTATTTGGGGGTGTAGGCGCTGGACGTGCTTGTAATTGTAAAGGTTGATCACTTTGGCGATGCTGGTGCCCATCCAGGTGCTGTTGTTTCCTGTGACAATATCCCAAACGAACGGGCTCTCGACCGCGTCTGAATTCATGGAAAATTGTTTGTATGAGGTGGCGTAGCTTGTCAGTGATTGCCATGAGGCAGATGCCGCTTGATATGCACATGGCTGCCTCTGATTGCTCATGATGTAGACATCGGAGTAATTGCTCCATGGATACAAATTTGACTCATTGGGGGTCGCCGCCGCGACTGCCGTGGCGCCTGCACCCGTTGTGCTGATGCTGATCGTGGAGTTCGGCTTGACCGGCTTTGGCACCTGACTTGTGGCACCAGCCGTTGGTGCATAGCGGAACAGCGGCAGCCGTCCGCCGGGATAACTGGCATAGATCGCATCCCATTTCTCCGTCAGGATCGACAGATCCTTGCGCCAGCCGCCGGTGGCCGTGTTGGTCAGCAGCCCGGTGGAGTAGGGTGAGAAGTCGTGGAATTTCCTGTCGGGCTCGATCAGGTTGTTCTCTTGGATCAGGGCCATGGTCCGGCGGGTCA
>JACCDY011383584.1_pt1 | contig 44952 bp, 44 predicted proteins | sample 7446391 | NCBI WGS metagenome assembly JACCDY01 (sample SAMN15323451, study PRJNA562643) | freshwater metagenome | isolation source: river surface water | place: USA:Blue River Watershed | collected 2017-08-18
ACACGGACGCCTTGGACTCGTGTGCCGATGTAATGAGCGAGGGGCAATAGTCTTGGAGGTAGGCGTGCATGTTGCGAAACATGTCGGCGTCGGAGGCAGACAGGCCGGATCTTGCGGCAATCGAGAGGCAGGCGCGGGGACTTGGGGGACGCTGTGCATCGAGCTTGATATCGGGAATGGCAGCTTGCAATTGCTTCAACACGCTGCGTACGACCTCCTCCTTGCTGATGGGCTTCGTCACCGTGTTCCCCGCGGCTGTCAAGTCTCTCCGGCGCTGATACCACGCGCTGAGCAGTTGCAGTGATTCGCCCCTGACCTTACACGGCGGCATGTTCTCCACCACAGTTTGCACCGCCAAGGTCAAAGCATCCAACGATTCGGTCTCATTGGCCACCTCCTCCAGTTGCGCTTGAGTGGACAGGCGCAGCTGCTGCTCTACCGCCACAAACGGATTCACCGGACGCACAGTCCGCGCCTTCTTCTGTGGTGCCTCGGCCATGTTTGCCAAATAAAAACCACAAAAAGTCACGCTGACCGTCCGGGGATTTTTTTCCTACGGGAGTTCGGCTAATTTATTTCATTCCGGTGTTTTGCGCTCTAGTTTATTGTTTTTTGCGCGCTGCCTTTAGAGCGGCTTCCACATAGCGGAACGCATTGCGGATCTGAGACACGTTCCCCACGAGATCAGTCTTTCGAAGCACTTGGTTCATGGGAGGAGGGACTCGATACTGCGGATTCTTGTGACCCGGGTGGCTGTCATTGAAGACATAGTCGTTGTAGTAGTCGACCATCTCGTGTTAGCAGCTTTTTCACCATGTCGTCAAAGACCCCCGAATCGGGTGTTGCGTCGTTGAAGAGACACACGAGATGGATCGTCGAATCGGAAAAGGGGGCCCGTTCGCCATTCTTCCTGTACTCGGCTAGCTTCTTGTCCTCACGCCCCTTTTCGATCGTGTCACCTCTCCCTAGTACCTGATCTATCTGTCACGCGCCTTTTATCTCTGTCTCGTTCTGTTGCGATTATACATAACTATTTGCTGCATTACCGGTGTTCAGTATACCGACAGATTTGGCATAGCTTGTGTGTGCACTCTTTTTTTCTTGTTTCCTCGACAACAAAAACTCACACTCCACTCGACTCTAGTATGCAACCCGCAGCCACAGCCACTACCACCGCTCTCGCAGAGATTGAGGTGTTTGATCTTCGCAATGGCGTGTCTGCTGCTTCTTCGCTCCCTCTGGTGATTGGCGAGACGCTGGCCAAAGGATCGTTTGGGTCAGTGGCCGAGGCCCGTTACCGAGGTGAGCCCGGCTGGGTCGTCAAGACAGAAGTGTTCCAGAAGCACGGAGACCAGCTCGCCAACCAGGAGATCGCTGCGCTGACTGACATGAGAGGCGTGCGTGGCTTCCCGACGCTGAGGGCGGTGGTGCGACGAGACGATCGCGTGCAATTGGTGATCCAGCGACTACCTATCACACTGGCCAGACTCACCCACATTGCCCCGTTGCCGCGCGAAGACGTGGCCCGCGTCGCAGTGCAGGTCATCGATGCCCTGGAGGCGTTGCACGACAAGGGCTGGCTGCACCGCGACGTCAAGCCCGAGAACCTGATGCTCGACGAGCAGTCTGCTACCGTGTACCTCATCGACTTTGGGCTGGCCAAGAAGTTTGTCCGCGATGGTGTCCATGTCACCGATGTTACTAGATCGGGACTGCTGGGCACGCCGCGATACTGCAGCATCCCGGTGCACAGGAACCACACGCACTCCCGTCGCGACGATCTCGAATCGCTGCTCTACACGCTGCAGTTCATCGAGGACGGCCACTTGCCGTGGGCCGGCGCTGGGTTCCGTCGCGATCGCAACTACGAGGCGCACTTGAACAAGAAGCTCCAGATCGGCAGCAGCATCTTCCGGGGAGCCAAGAGGACGCTCTATGACCACGTGCGGCATCTCGCCTTTACGCAGCGACCCGACTACGCCTTTCTGCGAGAAGCCTTCCTGAAAGAGATCCCGGGCTCAAGTCGCAGCAAACTGGCCTGCTTCTGCTACATGTCACGCAAGCTCGAAGAAGGTCGACCCAATCGCGACACTCTCGAGGCCATTCGATCCGTTGCGCGGCTTGCGATCAGGGGCATCCGTGCCGCACCCAAGATCCGGGCGCGTGTCCTGCGCAATCTGACTGCTGAGCATCGAACCAACTGGGCTCTGCTTGCCCATTGCGATTCCGATGCCTCTGTCTCACTGGCCGCCTCCACCATCCGCGAAGAGAGCAAAAAACCCGCACCCCCGGCCGAAGAGAAGAAGCAGCAGCCTATCAACAAGGACAATGGCTTGTTTCAGACCGTCGGCGTGCAGAACATCGTGTGCGACACCTCTGTGATCTTTCGAGTCAATGCCCCGCTGCCGTGGACGTCCATGGACGAGCAGAGCCACACGGCCGTCTTTGCGCTGACCAACTTGGCCCGTGTTGCGTGGACCTACTCCCGCATCGGGATGACTTCTCTGTGCGCCGTCAGTCTGCTGGACGGCAACTGTCGCTACTACCGATTCGAGTCGCAGGGGCCCTTGGCCGCGGTTCCGTGGCGCAGCATCTACGTGGCCGCGTCGGGCTGCGTGGTGCGCGTCTCCGACTCGCAGCTCGATCTCGTGTCCTACGCTTCGGGTCCTCTTACCGTGCAAGTGGGCAGCCCCGTCTCGGTGACAGGCACGTGCCAGGTCCACCGTCTGGTCTCCGAGACAGTGCGCATCGAGGAGCCTTGGCTCATCACCAACGACGCCCTGAACGTCGTGATTTGCCACGGCAAGTCGAACGGTGTCAGATGGTTCGGTGGATGGCAAATACTCGCCATTGATGCGTCTCGGCTCAAACTCGTCCACCACTTTAGCGTTTCCTATTCCGCTGCACCCCTCGGCATCGTCTACTCGAGCACCCGCAACACCGTCGTTGCGTGGTTACCCGACCGAGTCATCTTTCACCGATTAGCGTCAGATTCTTCTTCTCCGTATGACGACGTTGACGTGATCTTTGCCGGCTGCAAGGGCGTGTTTGAGTGGGGCAGCCACTGGCTCCTCTACAACACCACCGAGCTTGCGTTCCTCGACGCCGAGTCGCTGGAACCCCTGCATCTGCGCTACATCCGCTTCTCCGACCCACTTCTCGGCGTAGCCATCAACAACGAGGCGATACTGGTGGCACACAAGCTCTCCGCGCGCATCGTCGAGGGCGAGGACTTGGTCAGGTTTACCTCGGCGCGGATCGAGCTCGATAACCAGTACGAACAGATCATCCTGGACGCCCCTCGCTGTCTGCTTTTCTCGCCCCACACCAATGGCAATGCTAACGCCATGCCCCGGGAGCGTATCGCCGTCGTTTCGCTGCAGGTCGAGCTCCCGCCGATCGCCACCGCCGCAGACAGCGAGTCCAACACCGCCAAGCGCCACGTCTCCGTGATCAACTCCGAGGAAGAGGACGAAGCGTTGATCGGCCTGCCTGAAAAGCGACTGCATGTTTAGAATCGAGATTTCTATCCACACCTAGCATCACTGCTGTTTGTTGCTTTACTTCGCTGTGTCGTTTATACCGACATCAATACACGCACATACACAGTTCAGTGCTTCAGGCCGTACACAGTTCGACCTTGACCACGCAGCGCCAGCTCAACGTCGCTGGTAGTGATCGTCGATCGCTTATCGCTGGCCGCCAGCAGGATGGCAGAGCGCAACGTCTCGCTGATCTGGGGCTCCACCAGCTTGCGAATCTGATCGTAGACCTGGCCGCTCAGCTGCATCGCCGAGTGGCTGCGCAGCGTCAACCGACGAATCGCTGCGTCCGAAATCCCTTCCACCTTCTTGCTCTTCTTGTCCGCGTGGCGCTTCGCCACTCGCTCAGTCTCTCCCGTCGTCACCGCGCGAACCATTCTCTCTCCCTTTGAAATATGACCCGCTTTCATCGCCATCACCGCTACCATCGATCATTGCGTCGCCAAATCTGTCGCAGTCCACTCGATGCAAAAAAAGTTAAAGTCAACTTCATGTCAGTGGTTGGTGTCGTATACGCGACCCCCCTCGCCAGAACGGCCCCCCAAATAATTCTAACCAACTCTCTGCGAAAAACTGCTACATAGCTAGACCACGAGAAGTGTGTCTTGGGTGATTGTGGTCGAGTGGTCGAGTGAAATTTTTTCATCGTCGGCGGGTGGTGAGTGACCGTCCGACGACAATGACCTAAATTTTACTAGGAGGTACTCACCACTCACCACCCGCCGACGATGAAAAAATTTCACTCGACCGTCCGACGACAATGACCTAAATTTTACTAGGAGGTGATCGACCACCCACCACCCACCGACGATGACCCGAGACCGACTTGTGATGGTCTAGCTATGTAGCAGTTTTTCGCAGAGAGTTGGTTAGAATTATTTGGGGGGCCGTTCTGGCGAGGGGGGTCTCGTATACGACACCAACCACTGACACGATTTCGACTTTAACTTTTTTTGTATTGAGAGCTAGGGTTTGGATGAGGAGAGTCGACTGTATTCGGACCGACAGCACTTGCAGTACTGGGAGGCGGTGGTGACGATGAAGCGGACGAGGGTGGCGACGAGGGTGGCGATGAGCGGGTAGTAGGTGGTATGGGTTTGCCAGTGGTCGTAGTCGACGGACATGATCATCAGGGACAAGGCGACGGTGAAGCTGATGGCGATGTGTTCCTGGAGCTCAAAGATGATGTCGCCGATGCACTGCATGGCGGCCAGGGACAGCAAGCCGCTGATGACCATAGAACCGGCCAGCGTGCCGAAGAACCGAGTGTAGAAGCAGATTTTGACACGATACTCGTCTTCGGTGACCGAGTCCTCGGAGCAAGGGAAGGTGGTGCGCACGTAATACGTAATCACCAAGCCCAGGGCCACGGCGGACCACCAGGTGCGTGGCAGACAACGACAGCAACAGCCCAGGCACTTGGTTTCGCTCCACAGCGTGGCCAAGGCCATGAGTGTGGAGATGGCAAAGGAGATGAGAAGGGGGACCCAGAACAAGCGGTTGTCGTTGACGAGCTGCGGCAGGTCGGTGATGTGCTTGTCAAAGTCGTAGAGGAACGAGCTGAGGACCATGTAGAAGCAAAAGGTGAGACAGAGCCAGAAGAGGAACTGCGTGGCCATGAGTCCGCAGCCCATGTTGGTGTTGATGACGAGACCGCAGACGACTTGGTCTTTCTTGATCGGGGGCAGGATCAGGAACGCCAGCATGCCGATGGCGAACCACAGCAGGAAGAACCAAAACTCGAGCTCAGTGTGTCGCATGTTGAAACGATGACAAGTAAAAAGGAATCTGGGCCAATGGGGAGTGTATATAGAGTGGCATACAGACATATTGATTCGGTGCATTAACTAGGCGTCCTCGATCGTAGCGACGGCTTCGGGGATGCGGTCAATGTCGAGCTTGAGCACCTCGAGTGCGGCCAAGGGGCCGATGTACCAGACCTCGGCAAAGAGCGACGAGCCGAGGAGCCGGTGGGCCTTGGGCGCGGCTTCGTCCTTGGCCTTGAAGAGCCCGACGACGCAGACACGATGTACTTTGGGGTGGTACTGCAGCTCGACGGCGTAGGCCTGGTCCTTGACGCTGGATGCCGAGGAAGAGGAGAAGGCCTCGGCAAATTGGTACAGATACGAGTCCTTGGCCTCGAAGGAAGGAAGGTGCTGTCCGGCGACCTTGAGGACGTCCCAGTGACCCTCGGCGTTGAGGACGTTGGACATGAACTGCTGCACGCCCTTGTTGGCCACGTGCGACAAGGGGGCCTTGACGTGCTGCACCGGACGCACCTTGAGAACCTTGGGCCCGACCTCGATGTTCAGCGCTGTGCTCAGGTTCGACGGCGCAGGGGAGAGCTTGTTGAATCGGGGACGCACTTGGTTCATCTTTTCGGCGGCAGCGACCCAGTCGTACTCGGCAATCTGCTTCTCGTCTCCCGATTTGATCAATTTGCGAACAGCCTGCAAGAGATGCGCGTACTCTTCCTTGGCCACATGTTGCTGCGCACTGTGTTGCAACAAGGGCGAGGGCATCACCGCCATGACCATAGTCCCCTGATCATCGTCATCGTCGTCCTCGTCCTTGTCCTTATTCTGGTTCTTCTTGTCGGAAGAAGAAGAGGAGGAGGATCGAGGATCCACCGGAGACTTGGACGCTGTCTTGGACGCAGCCACGACTGCCTTGTCCTTGCCTTTGCCCGATGTACCGCGCTTCTTCTTCTTCTTGGGCTTCTCTGCTTCTTCCTCGTCTTGTTCTTCTTCTGCATCATCGTCATCGCTGTCCTTGTCCGAAGAAGAAGGCGACGAGGAGGACTCTTCTTTTTTGCTGCTGCTCTTCTTCTTCTTGTTCTTCTTCGCACTAATCTTCTTCGTCGCCTTCTTCTTCTTCTTGTCCTTGGTTTCTTCGACCTTGTCTTCGGCCTTGTCCTCGTCCTTGTTGAGTTTGCGTTTGGCTGGTGAAGGATGAGGCTGAGGTTGAGGTGGGGGCTGAGCTGCGGGTATAGGCAAAGGCGAGGGCTCGGGCGCCTTCGGATGGTCGGCGGCGGACTTGCACCGTAGATACTCGTCGAGGTAGGGCCTGACGGCATCCAGCACGCCGGCGGGGCTCATCTGCACGAGCTGGTCCACCGTGATGTATCTCAGCATGCGCAGCCCAAACGCAAAGGAGAAGGCCTTTTGGAAGGCAAAGGCGGTGCATTCGTCGGCCAGTGCGTCGGCAAAGGGCTCCTTGCCCATGAACTCGGCCACCTTGTGCTTCTTGAGCACGCCGCGGTACTTGGCCACCAGCTTCTCGCGATGAGGCGCCCATTGCGGCACCAATCCCACGTTGTTGATCAGCACGGTGAAGATGTTGGAGACGTACGGCTTGAGTATGGCTTCGTTAATATCGGTCGCGGTCTGGGTGCGTCGTCGCGACGGAGATCGGATGGGGAGTCGCGCGTGCATCACGTCCAGCCAGTCGTAGGGCTTGGTCAGCATGAAACTGCCCAGCGAGCGAACGAGATTGGACTCGCGACCCAGGACCCACCACGACACCCCGGTGATGATTTCCTCCACGGTCTTGTTGCGCTCGACGGCCAGTGCTTTGAGCGCGGCCAAGTCCTTTCCCGTGGCTGCCCGCAGCTTCTCGCGCTGACGGGACACCGCGGTCTTGACGGTATCGGCCGAAATCCACGATTCTTGCCATGCACCTTGGTCACCGTCGTCGTCACTGTCCTTGTCCTTGGCTTCGGTGTCATTGTCTTTGGTCTCGGTGTCATTGTCTTTGGTCTCGGTGTCTGTGCCTGTGGCCTTGGACGTGATCTTGCGCTTGACCTGGGCGCCGTTCGTAGCAGCCGCCACGGGCGTCGGTTTGGGCAGCTTGTTGTGGCAAAAGACGAACATGACCAGCGCCTGTTTGTTGGCGGCGATTTTGCGTTTGGCGTCGCTGTCGTCGAGCGAGGGCATGGGGAAGGCGGCCATCACACGCAGCGTCAGTTGCGACGGCGAGATGCATCGGACGGTGCGGAACTTGTTGCAGTCGACGGTCTCGAGTCGGCCCGAGAACGTGCACTGGGGATACTCGTGATACCACACGCAGCCGACCTGTGCGTCGCCGCCGAGGTTGGCCACCACGATGCGGCTGTTGCCTTTGGCGTCTCGGTCAATCGACACGTCCAGCTGGGTGGTGTTCGGAGACAGTCTCATGACATGGATTTCCTTGGGCGTGCAGGTCTGCCCCACGATGCGCAGTTGCGTCGAGGCCAGCACCACGCCCAGTCGGTCCAGTGCGTCGCTCGGTTTGGGGTCGAGTGTCGGTGGGTAGGAGCGAACGTACGACTGCTGCTCGCTGCGCAGCTGCTCCATGTCGAGACAAGCGATGGCCTGGGCCACCAGCGTGTCGTCGAGCTTGTCGTTACTGGGAGCGTTCAGCGTCGTTGCGCCATTCTCTGCTTCGTTGAGGATCGACTGCATCTTTGAAATTTGACTCTTGTCTTCTTTTTTTTGGTTGCGTGGCTTGCTTGAAAGTTGAATTGTGGGGCGTCGACAGATTTGGCTCGTGTAGTATGCGATGCCAAAAATCATCCATTCAACGAACATGCAAGAGGAAAAGGACGAATCCTGGCTTGCTCAGCTGCGAGCGGCCCAGGCCAACGAAGCGGATCGTCGAATGAGTCTGTGGAAGGATTTGGTGAACGAATTGAAGCGCCACGATGCATCCATTGACGGGATCGTTTCGTTCCGATGCGACCGTGACGTCGGTGTGTTGATGAGCGTCGATGGATTCAAGGTGCGCCTGAGCAACGAGGGGACGTACATACGCGACTCGAACAAGCAAGTGGTCGATCTGGAGAACATGGTGCGCATCATTCGCTACAATCTCAACGCCAAGCGATGGCGCGACATTGCGGCTCGAGTGGAGAAAGAAGTCGATGTTTCCGAGGTCAAACGCGGAGCTGTGAAAATACTCAATGACTGCCAAATGGCCAAACTGCGCCTTCCTGACGCTGTTGAGACATATGAGGACTGGGCGCGTCTGAACTGGACCGATGTTGCAACGTGCTTGATTCACCGCGGCGAAGGCATCGTCGTTGATTTGTACCGTCCTACTGTCAATTGGGCGGGTTCACTTTCATTGATTGGTGCTGAGCATGCATCGACTCGACTGATCAAGAAAGTACCGTTGTATTCGGCCGATGCAACAGCGTAGCGGTCATGATGGATGCTATGCTTCAAGGAAATAAACGAGTGACAATGGCATCGTACTCTTCGGCGTTTGAGTTGCGGAAGATGGTCAGACACTTGTCCCGGAGCTGAGTGACGGCGCCGGGGGGTCGTTTGAGCAGCGCGTTGAGGTGCATGGTGAGACATTCCGTCGAGGCGCGGTGGAAGATGTCGTCGGCGACGGTGTGTTCTTCGTACATCTCGTCCCTCCCGACGCCTTGCCACATCTCGGTGTGCTCGCACTCGTTACGTGTAAGCGGTTCGTCCTTGGTGGAGCAGTACGGGCACCGGATCTCGCCGCGACACACCGCGTCGAAGCAAAAGGTGAACACGTCCTCGGGGCAGTCGGGCGCGGTATCACCGACGAGGAGCTCGAGCATCGAGGCCGAGGGTAGCAACAAGTCGACAAGATACTTGACCTTTTTCCAGTCGCTCGCCTTGATCACCGGGTCGTACACTTCGCTGACAAGTCTGTCGTTATTGCGTAGCCAGAAGCAGATCGCGCTGGCATACGTCCACGAGTACTCTTGTTGCAGCTTTTTCACCGACATCTTGACCGCGTCCTGGCAAAACTGGTCCATAGCGTCGCCGTCAACGAGCGGGTAGTCGGAGGGCGCTTCAATGTCTCCATACACAATGCTCTTTCGATCCTCTTCTTCATCTTCATCGTCTTCGTCATTGTCTGTTCTAGGCTTGAGTTGAGGATTTGCCTTGTCCAAGGGATGGAATACAGTGAGTTTGATCTCTGCGGGCGAAGGAGGAGGAGGAGGAGGGGCAGATGGTAGTTTACTGGTGTCCATTCCGACCGTTTGGATTATGGATTGTGATGACAAACATGCTACAAAAGTCGCCACGAAGCTTTCCCGTGCTCGTCCTGCACCGATGCAAACGCAAAGCAGTTGGGCGGCGCTGGTGACGACGTGGCGTTGAACAGGAAAAAGGACTGGATGCACCGCGAGGTGTGCGAGTCCAGGTCGAAACACAGGTTGCGGTGCGTGCACACGCGGACGTACATGCTGATCGGGAACGTCATCGGGGAGCCGCAGACTTGGGCATCGACGGTGTCCAGCACGTTGCTGTAGGTGACGATGCGCGGGTTGCGGTACTCGTTGCCGTTGGGGGCGCAAAAGAGCAGCTCGCCGTCATGGTCCAACAGAAAGTCGCCGCATGCCGTGCGGTGGTGATGGTCGGACGTGCATTGGACCAGAGGCGTGCGCGGCCACATCCACCACGACACGAGGAGCAGCACCAGGATGATCTTGGTGAGGCGAGACCACCGCGGATAGTCCTCGCCGTAGAGAACCCAGAAACACACGTCGACAGGTTGCTCCGGCACCGAAATCGACGGCACCTCGTCCCCAAACCATATTCTCCACGCAGTGCGACATCGTTGAGCCAGCGTCTTCATGCAAACTAGGGCGGTTTATCGGGTCAAAGTAAAGAAAGTACACACACGCGCACACACACAGGGATGAATTATGAGGTGCTGCCCCAGATGGAGCCTCGGACCGCGAACATGGGGATGCGCGGCCTGGACTCCACCATGTTGGTGTAGTTGTGCAGAGTGAACTCCTCGCTGTTGCGGCTGACCCAGTCATCGCTGTCCTTGTCCTTGCCCTTTTTCAGCATCTTGGTGGGCATGCCGTTGAGCTCGTTGATGCGCTCGATGCGATCGACGCGGTCAAAGGCGTCGTAGGCGATCTCGTCCGAGGCCAGCGCGTTGCCGACCTTGTAGGTCATGACGGGGACGCTCAAGACACCGGCAAGGTTCACAAGGATCGGGCCGCGTTCGTGCGTGCAGTAGGGCTGGAGCCGCAGCATGTAGTGACCTGTCCCGGGCATCTGCTTGACTTCCAGGTGGAACCAAGCATACATTCCGGGCTCGAGGTCCGGGGACCAGTGGTTGACCACGTTAAAGGCGTTGCGACTGACGCAGATGGTGGTCATCGACGAGGCCTTTTCAAAGGCAGTCAGCGTCCCGATGAACTTGAGCGAGGCCCCAAACTCCCAGGCCGCGACAAGAGTCGGAAAGTGGTTCTTGGGCAGAGAAAACCACGCGTTCCACCCAAACACTGAGCGGGCTTCGAGGATGGCCACAAAGGGGTCGCTGCGCTCCTGGTGCGCGTAGGGGACGGCGTTGAGAGTCTTGACGCGGTCGCGCCCAAAGATGAACTCGCCCTGAGTCGGCGTCATGTCGTAAAAGGGCGTCTTGGAGTCCTCGCCCTGGGTCACATCGTAGCAAAAGTGCACCTGCTTGTTGATGTTGTGGCCCTGGCTGCTCTGGATGGCGGAGCTGTACGACGTGCCCTCCAGCCCGGACGCGCCCACGTTGAGGAGGGGCGCCACACGTTGCCCTTGCAACGATGTGTCGGGGGTGGTTCCGGCAGTGAACGAGTAGAGCGACATTCAGGCTAGAGATATCGACGCAGAGACAGAGGCAGCGGTCGACTACGACTACGTTTACTATACAGAGTACACTTGAATTATGATTGTGTCTGTGGTTGGACATACACATCTCTCATGAACTTGGAACGGATGCTTTGCTGCGCGACGCGGGTGATGAAAAAGGCGGCGGCGAAGAAGATGGCCACAAAGTATCCCAGCCACGTCACGGAGAGGCGGACCCACGCGACCAGCACGCCGACGATGAAAAAGTCAAACAGGTACATTAGCGCTTGCTCCTTCCACGCGGACCCCTTCTTCATGACGAACTGCTTTGAGTTGTGATTGGCGCATGGCCAGAATCAGCGCCGCGTCGATGCACCAGCCGGGGAATCTCGACGCAACGAATAGGACGGCGAGCAAGGCTTGGGCATGGGACGTGGAACCCTCCATCACGGTGACTGCGGCGAGGAAGACACCCCACAACAATGTCTGTGCCCCGAGCCACATCCGACGAGTACCGACTCGGTCTTGACCCTGCGCTGCGTACCCTGCCAACGACAACGAGTCTACTGCCGATTGCAGCGCCAGAAAGGCAATCATGAGACAGTATAGACTAGAGAAGAGCTCTTCGTCCGAGGCCAAGGCCATGCTCGCCACGCAGCTAATGGCCACGCCCGCGAACAACGCGGAGACTATCGTGACAACGTCAAAGCCTCGAGGCGAGCACTGAAACAAGAGCGTCGAGCACCGTTCCGTTGTTACTGCGTCCGTGTGCAGCGCCTGGGCCCACGGATACAGCTGCGAGGTAAAGGGCAACACCGACAAGACACCCACTTCGCATCTCTCGGTCTTGCACACGTCGCAGACTCCCTGTTTCCCGGGCGCTGCCAGTTGCTTAAAGTGGCACTCGGGACACCGACTCAGCGTCTTGCAGTTGCACACAGGGAGCATCGGCGGCCACCTGACTCGCTCAGAGGTGCAAATGTCGCAAGTGTATACTATCATCTCCGTCGTATTTATTTCCCAGTCGACGATGCCTTTGCGTTGCCTTAGGCCTCGAATCGGACCTCAAACTGCCGAACGATGCTGCGCCACTCGTTCTTTTTGGATTCTGCCAGCTTGGTGTCGGGGTCCACTTCAAAGTACTGGTCCGCCACATTGAGTATACAATACAGGAGATATCTCAACGAAGAATCGGCTTCGACCAAGGCGAGAAAGGATGGCAAGTCGTCGGCTTGGCAAATCCATGCGATGCGAAATTTGGTCGCGTTTTTCTTCCACCGATACAGCGAGTGCGGCTCGATGGTTGCCAGGTACGAGGAGAGATCCTTGTGAGTATACACCATACCATCCCTGTTCAGCGCCCTGGCAAACACAGGCAAAAACTTCGTGGTCATGTTCAGCATGATCTGCAGGAACTCGGGGATGCGCGTCTCGCTCGCAGCTTCGGCCTTGAGCTCGTCCAGAAAGGCTGCGTCATCTGTTAACGCTGACTTTACTTTGTCATCGAGCAAAGGCGTCGGATCAGTTCCTCGCACAGCGGCCATTGCTGTTGTTTGAAAAATGAACACATGGTTTCGATCTCGTCGCCGGTGCACTGCTTCGGGAACTCGGGCGATCTCAGTGCGTCGTGGATCCACCGCTGCTTCAGCGCCAAGGCCTGCCAGCTCATCCACTTGATGGCCACGGGCGCAGGATCAGAGTCGGCGTCGCAAGGCCAAAACACTTGTCGACGCAGAAAGTGGCGCAGCCGAGTTTTCCAAGGCTCCTCCAATGCACAGGTCACGGTACTCGCATCATCGTTACTGTGTTTCGACATGACTGTATTGCGCAAGACTCGATGGAAAATGAATACACACACAAACGCAATCTCTCAGTCCTAGTCCTAATCCTAGTCCAACTCGACGATGGGCACCGATTCTGTCTTTTGATTCTTGTTATTCTCAGCATTGTTGCTGCTGCTGTTTGACACCGACGATTCGGGTTGAGGAAGAGTCAGCCACGAATCAAACAGATACGCATTCTCGGCAATGATCTGCTCCATCTCCTCGGGCGTCATGTCGTAGGCCCTGCCATCAAGACGCAACTCGTGCAGCACCTGGTCGATCGGTAACGAGTCGTAGAGATGGGCCACTGCCAGTGTCGCCATGTCGAAGCAGGGGCCTTGTTTGCCGCAAATGTAGTTGCTCACGCGCATGATTTCAAGCAGGTGATCGGTCTCCTCGGGCGTACTGTGGGCAAACATCTTGAGCTCGTACTCGGTGACTCCAGGCACGTCCTTGAGCTCGTGGGACCTGAGCGTCGCCTCCGGGAAATTGGGCAGCTTGCCGCTGGTTTTCATGTAGTGGTCATAGTACCGATACACCTCTTCGGCCGTCTTGCCGCTCCAGTCCGGCTTCGTTGGATCGTCGACGAATCGGGGCAACTTGACGACGTGATAGTACGCGCCCGTCACCTCGTCGATTTGGGGTTCAAACACTCCGCCGAGACCCGGAAAGTGGGCCTCAATCAGCGAACGCTTGGCCGAAAACTTGTGTTCCGGCTTGTCGTCCTGCGTCACAAACCGAATCTCCACCAGTCCTCGATTGGTAGCCGCGGTGTCAGACTCGGACGGTGCATCCAATCCTTGTGGTTCTTCGTAGGTGACTCCTTCCATTTTTTTTCGGCTGTTTGAGTTATGTCACTGAATTTTTACTCTGCGAGAAAGACAGCAAAAAAAAGACAGAAATGGCCCCAGTCACAGGATTAAGGCATCGTGGTCAGATGTGGCGCCCAGTCCCTATCGAGGTAGTTGAGGATGGCATCTTCGTTGGTGAATGTCTTGAGCTCCCACGGAACGACAGTTTGCAACAGGACTCTGGGTCCTCCCGGTCGTTGAATATGTGCCCTGGGCCACCACAGCTGGTCCGATTTCAAGGGACCGCGTTGGAAGCCCAGAAACTGGAGCCAGTCGTTGACAGTCGCGTTGCGCATGCCGTTTTCGGCGCCCACGCACAGCAGCACCGATCCATGCTTGTTGAACGAGACACTGACAATGGGCGCTGAATACTCCTTGCCGTCAACGGGGATCGTCAGTGTGGCATTCAGGAGCTCACGAGTCAGCTTGGTGAGCAATTTCTCCGCGTACTTGGCCCGCAGCGTCTCGGTGGTGATCAGCTTTCGTTTCTTATCGTTCAGAAACTCGGTGTGAGCCAAGTACGTCGGGCTGGGTTTTTGCACCTGTACTTGCGTCAATGAAGAAGAGGCGGAATTGCTCGTCACCGTGGTTTCGTCGCAGATCAACTTCTGTGACATGGCAGAAGACGACGAAGAAGAAGAGGGAAAAGGGGCTGCGCGGTGAAACACCACGGCCTCATTCATCGCGTCGACACCCATGATGAGTTGGGGTTGAGTCAAAGTAAAGTCATTGGGCAGAGGCTCAAACTTGCGTTCCTTGGGGTTGATGACCTCGAATTGGCCCCGATACACGATGATCGCACACGCGCCGGGCTCCAGTGTCACGATTTCGTGCTGTTTCACGGTCAATATCGATGGAGAGGCTGCCGCATCATGGATATCGGTGACACAATTCACTACCACACACTTGGTTCCGAGCATTTTTGGTTTTGGTTTTTGCAAGCATAGGACTCTGGTATTTTCATCGTGAAAAGGCAAAAACGACAGAAATGGCGTCGATGGTAATCCAGGAGCGAGTGGGTCTGCCCGACTACTTCCCCATCACCCCCGAGTCGCTGCAGGAGCACCGCAAGAAGCTCAAGTTCCTCACCCTGGACGAACTCGAAAAGTTTGGCGACCTGGTCGATGTCCTGGCCGCGTCGTCGCTGACCTCGGCCGTCGAGGCGTCGATGAGCGCCAAGACCTCCAGCGACTTCAAGACAACGGCGGTGCTCAAGAAGAAGCACCTGACGATGATGGACGCGATCCGGCAGAACCCCTGGGACTTTTACTCGTTCCTGGTGACCATGCGTCACTTGGCCTCGCTGTGTCCGCCCCGACGAGACTGGAGCGCCTGGGTCACCAAGGAGGCGCTGGCCTACGCGGCGCTGTGGGGCGTGGCTCTGCCTTGCGAGTACCCCTTGTCCTCGATGCCCCTACACAACGCCGCTCGCGACCTGAAGAACCTCAAAGTCACCGCCCGGGTTCTTGAATCCTTGCAGTGTTCGGAGATATACGCGCTGGGCAACACTCGGCTGCGTAACTCTCTCGACGAAAAGTACGCCAGGTGGAAACCCCGCAGCGACGAATCGTGGGCCTACATCACGCCCGTCGAGAACGCCGTGACGCTGATCTCCAAGCGCCGGGCCTCGCCGTGCTTCGAGATAGAAGAACTCGAAGATGATTGGCCTCTGCACACGCCGCTCGTGGCGCTGCAAAAGGCCGACGTCATCTACACCGTCATCGATGTCTTGGTGCAGCGCATCAGCGACGAAACCCAGCGACTCACGCCCACCCAGCTCTTCAAGAGCAAGTACGCCGAGGAGTTGCGGCTGCTCCGGTTCTTCTCCCGTGTCTCGGCCCGGCTTCTCGACTCTGAGATCAAGCGAGGCCCGGACGCGGTGTCACAGTGCCGCAGCTTGGCCGAGATCGAGCGCGACCCTTTGCTCCGACCCTGTGTCAAGGCAGCCCTGGCCAAGTTTCGCGCCGACGGAATGCTCAGCCACGACCACGGGTTCTTCCTGCGTCAATGCTTGTTTCAGATGGGCATCCACCCCTCGGAACTCGTCAAGTTCCTCGAAACGCACTACCGCAAACCCACTCCGCGCAACCACACGGCCGACGTCGAAGACCTGATGAAGAAACAAGGCACCCACTACTGCTACAGCTGCTTCACCGCCAACAAGCGCGGATGGTGTCCTCTCAACGGAGACAAGCGTCAGTGCAAGGCGCCGGACACACATTCCAAAGGCATTCCCGACTCGGTCCGCGCCTCCATCCAGCGATGGGCTCCAGTAATCACCGTCGCTGCCCCTTATCCGACGCAGACAAGCACCGTGCCATCTCCTGGTTCTTCCGCTCCCTCCTCCTCGTAACTCTGATCGCGTATCTGTATCGACTGTATTACACGTTTATTGAGCCACCGCCGTCGAATTTCTTGTACGAATGCCTCCTGTCGTTGCCCCTCACATCGTCGCGCGACCTTTGCTTCGACCACACATGGCTGCCCCTCAACACTCTCCTTCTGGGTCTTCTGGTGGTGATGTGGATATCGCTGCTCGGGGTTCTGGCAGCGGCCACGCCATCGGAGAAGAATCAATAAAGAACGAGTCCATTGGCTTGGTCAGCACATAAGCGATGCGCAAAGGCAGGCCGTTGGCGTACAACGTGCGCTCTGCCGACTCCAGCGTCGCCTTCACGAATGCGTGCTTGAACGGATCCGCCCATCCACTCGTCGTGACAAAGTAGTGGCTCTTGGCGTTTTGGCGACGGAACAGCATGCGCACCGTCACCTGATTCGTCTTGTCCAGGACCACCACCACCGACTGCGCCAGCGCCACGCACACGGCACACCGCGCCTCGTCCAGCCACCCCGCGCGCATCACCGTCGTCGGGTCCGCGATCACAAACTCCACGCTCAGCACCGCCGTCACCGGGTACGGCGTCACGCGGCCCATCTGGATCTGGCGATTCACCCAGTCCACGTGTCGCGACGGACACCACAGTCGCTTCTGCGCGAAGCTCTTCTTCTCCGCCTCTTTCATCGGCGGACCTAGGTCCAGCTCCGGCATCGTCACCGTCACCTCGCCCGGCTCTTGCGTCTCCTTGCTCATTCCGCCTCTTACGATTTTTGTCGCACACACGCCCACACACACACACAATCATCGACCAGTCCACGACAGAAATGGTCAGTGTCATTGTCAGTGGTTGGTGTCGTATACGAGACCCCCCTCGCCAGAACGGCCCCCCAAATAATTCTAACCAACTCTCTGCGAAAAACTGCTACATAGCTAGGCTATCACAAGTCGGTCTTGGGTCATCGTCGGTGGCCGGTCGAGTGGCGAGTGTCGAGTGGTGGATGGTGGGTGACCGGCCGACGACGATGAAAAAAAATTCACTCGACCACCCACCATCCACCACTCGACGCTCACCTCCTAGTAAAATTTAGGTCATCGTCGTTGGCCGGTCACCTCCTAGTAAAATTTAGGTCATCGTCGTCGGCCGGTCACCTCCTAGTAAAATTTAGGTCATCGTCGTCGGCCGGTCACTCACCATCCACCACTCGACACTCGTCGACGATGAAAAAAAATTTCACTCGACCGTCCGACGACGATGACCCAAGACCGACTTGTGATGGCCTAGCTATGTAGCAGTTTTTCGCAGAGAGTTGGTTAGAATTATTTGGGGGGCCGTTCTGGCGAGGGGGGTCTCGTATACGACACCGACCACTGACACGAAATTGACTTTAACTTTTTTGTTGTCGGTGAGGGGGCATGGGTAGAGGGGGAGGTCGACGATTGCCAATAGAGGATCACATTTCAAGTGGAGGAGAGGGAGGATGGAGAGAGCGGAGGAGGGGGAGGCGCGCGAGGACTTTGAGGCGGTGATTGGGCCGCGATCGGGTGGCCAGGACCGGATCAACACGCAAGCGGCGTATCTGATCGTGATGCTGGTGAACATGGACATTTCGGCACAAGACAGGGCTATGAGTACGGTGGACAGTTTACTGGGAAGACTTGAGCTCGAGGCGAAGATACACCAGCAGGCTGTCCGCGAGCGAATCGCTCGGTCGCACGCCCACGCAAAGCCAGGTCTCTCCGTGCCCTTGTCCACACTCGGCGACCGCAGCGGAGAGGGCCTTGTCGTCGGCAACGCACGTCGAACGAGGCTGGAAGACTCCCTGTGACAGATCAAAGGGCAGTCCGTAGTCGGGCACTGCCAAGGCAAACTGCGTGGATGTGGATGCGGAGGAGGAGGAGGAGGATAATGCGTCGATGGAAGGTAATCCCGAAAAGAGACACTGCGTGTGCATGATGTTGACTCGGCGTGGCTTGGGACTGGCGTTGACGTGCAGATACACGACGACTCGGCCGACGAAGATGCGCTGCTCGGGGTCGGTGCACGCGGTGGCGATGCGATCTATGTGGATGGCGTTGACGGGCCACGTCTTGAGATTGTATCGAAACTTTTGGTCCGCGAATTTGTGTTCGGGAGTAAACAGAGCTTGCAGGTGAAGCGTGGAGGGCCGACTCGCCTTTCGTTCCTTGTCGTCAGAATCCATCTTGTTCGGTTGGATTGTAATTCCAGCCATGAACTCTCCCTTGCGTGAAGAGTTGGCGGGCCTGCTTCGCGAGGGCCGATTCTCTCGGACACAGGCCCAGCAGATCTTGCTCTCCGCCCGTGTGTCGAGTCTAGGCGTGGATGCAGACCTGAGCTCCTTGCCCACGTCGCTGAACCTCTTGCACCATTCAGTGATTCGCGAGTTCCTCGACGCCGAGTCCTGCGAAACCAAGGAGACGCACTCCTTAAGTGAAAAGAAGAAGAAGAAGAAGAACGTGTGGTCCGATACAGAGTTGCACGAGTACTGGATGGAGATTCTACGAGGAGTGTACACGCTCACGGCTCGACGCTACGTGTGTGCACTGCGCATCGCCGAGCTGATTGTGCCGGAAGACAAGGACGACAATCTGGACAAGGTCCGAGCTCGCGTGAAACTGGTCCAATCTCTGGTACTCGTCCCTTCCCCAAACAGCGTGTTTCATTCCCGCACGCCCTTGCACCACTCCACCGCCGACGGGTTTCGGCGCGATGCCATGCAACGCCTCAGCCTCACGTCGATTCGCCTCGATCCCGACTTTGAGGACAAGTACAATGAGCAGTATTTTACTCGGGCCGTGGCCTTGTCGCGCGCACTGGAGAAGGAGATCGCGTGGCTGCGCCGAAGTGTAGACAACCCGTCGTTGGAAGTCATGTTCTGAGCTTAGCCAACGTCGTCTTCTTTTCTCTCGGACTGACGATCTTTCTTGATCTGGTCGACGAGCGTATCAATGTCGTAATACACTCGGTTGCCATACTCGAAACGCTGGTCTCGAAAGTCGTAGGTGATCTTGCAGAATACGAGTCCGTGAATCTCGATGTGATACCACGCGCAAACAAATCGCCACCAAGCAGTGTCCGACCCGACGACGTTGCGCCCAAAGTGAGACTTGAATGTGCGCAGATTCTGGCTGTGATCCGCTTCGAATTGCAACTGCTGATCCACAAGTCGGTAGATGAAGTAACACGCGACGCAGACAAGGGCCATCAACGACAGTCCGTGGATCATCCCGATGCCATAGTCCCTGACAGTACACACAGCAACATCCATCGACGCCATTTCTGTCTCTTTGAGTTGTGATCCGCGCCACACCACAATTCACCGAAACAAACAATGGAGGTGTGTCCTTACTCGGAGTTTATTGACCTCCTTCAACGAAAATACGAGAAGCTGCAGACAGAGGTGCGCGCAGAGCACGACGCGCTAAAGACGGAGTACCCGCACTTGTCGCGCTTGATCTACCTACCGATCCCGCCCACCTTTTCACTGCGCGTGTGCATTGGTTTGGCGCTGCTGCTGCCCACCCTCGGCGCTTACTTCCTGGACATGAGTTGGGTCGGCGTGGCCTTGTGGCTGATCATCGGCGTCTTCTCTGCCCCGTGGTCCGCGCTTCAGCGAATCGATGCAATGTGGTCGCAGTGTCAAGCAGCGGAGAAAGTGTATTACGCGTTGAATTTTAGCAGTGTTTTGTATACGGCGTTGGTTTCGGCAAAGACAGTTCAGAGAGAGTGGATCGAGGAGCAATTGGACACGTTGCGACAAGACTTTGCAGTCAGGACGTCGACGCCCTCTACTTCTTCCGGGATCATGAATCAGTCATTGTTTTGTTGAGTAAACGCCTCTTGTTGAGCAGCTCGAGCAAACTCGGCGGCACACGGATCGTCGGCAGCGGCCTCCACGGTCTCGTCTCCGCGAGTCTTCCACGGCAAGGGGTTCGAGGCGTCGCCCACGCGGTAGATGGTGTTGCCCAGGGTGAACTTGCCGACTGTCTCGCTCTTGTTCTCGGCACTCGACAAGTAGGGCGTGAACGTGGCCGCGGCCACCACCGCCGGGCCGTCAATATAATTGCCCTCCCACTTTTGCAGCTCGGTGAGCTTGGGCGTCGTGTAGCAGAACTTGCCCTTGTCGTTGACCACGCCCTTGACCAGGTGGATGTTGAGCGAGTTGTACTCGACGCCGTACTGCTTCTCCAGCTCGGCGATCTCGGGAATCGGGTGGTACTGCACCGGCTTGGGCTTCTCGTTGGGCTTCAGCGACTCAGCCTTGCGCGGGAAAAAGGCGCTGGTCTCAAAGGTGATGAGAGGCTGGCCGTCCTTCACCACCAGAGGAGCAAACGTGGTGTTCAGGTCATTGTCGTAGCACGAGAACCACTCGGCGTCGGTCCACTCCTCGATGGGCTTCTTGTTCTCCTTGCTGCGGTACTTGTTGAAGTCCGCCAAGGCCGAGCCTCGCAGCTGCTGCTTCAGCGCCACCTCGCGCAGGATCCACACGTTGAGGTGGCGACGCCAGGCCAGGAACTCGGCAAAGTGGGGATTCTCCGCGTCCTTGTCATCGCCGAAATACGACTGCGGCGAGAGGCCGTACCAGAACGTGGCCTTGGCGGGCGTATCTGGTGCGTTCTTCATGGGCACGTTGTTGATCTTGACACCGTAGGTGCCGATACGCTGTTGCTTGGTCCACGCGAACTTGGTCATGGGGAACCAACGAGTGCGCAGGTGCGTCAAGGGGCCCATCATGTACAACGCCTTGGCCTCGCCCTTGTCGTTGTAGTGGGCCGGGTACCACTTGTGGCGCGCAAACTTGCCAAACGCCGAGTCGTAGTGCACAAACACCTTGTCGGTGGGCTTCTTCGGCAGCTTGGCCTCGGCCTCGGTCAACGCGTTCACGGGCGTGACTTTGCCGTCCTCGAAGCGAATGGCCACGTTGAAGAAAGGCGGGTCGCGGTTCGAGAGAGCAGACCGAGCGTCCATCTTCAAGAGAGTGCCGACAAATGGAGCAGGGCGCTGGCCCTCCGCTCCGTCATTCTTCAACGGCTCGGCCTTCCATTGCTTCTTGGCCTCTCCTTCGGTCGAATCATCGAGTGAGTGTTTCTGACTCTGGTTCGCGGGGCGGTACACGGGGAAGTCGGTGTTGGTATTGGTGTTGCTGTTGCTGGAAGACATGTTGGCGATGATGAGTGGGAAAGGGAGTTTGAGTTTTGAGCTTGAGTTTTGTTTCCTTTTTTGTCGTTGCCGATTGGCACAACACCAAAAGGCCATTTCTGTCGAGACGATGAACTCGGATCAAACTCTAACGGCACAGAAACCCAGAATCGAATCATAATTCAAACCAACCAAATGAACGGCGACGCTTCGGCAACCAATCACCGCGACGCAGCGGCACAAGAACTCGAGGACGCTAAGATGCACCCCGCTTTGGAAAGTGGCTCGGAGGAAGAAGACGATGACGATGACGATGACAGCGACGACAGTGACAGCGGGTCCGCCTCTGCCTCTAACGACGACAGCGATGATGAGGATGACGACGAGGAAGAAGAAAAAGAATCGTCGCCCAAGCCCAAGCCAAAACCCAAGAAGAAAGAGTCAAAGCCCAAGCTCAAACCCAAGACCAAAAAGTCAAAGAAGAAGGAGAAAGAATCCAAGGACAAGAAGCGCAAGAAGCAGGTCAAGGGCAAAGACGCTGAGTCGGACAAGGACAAGGAGGCGAAGAAGAAGAAGAAGAACAAGGTAAAGGCAAGCGAGACAGGTCCCCGCAAGCCCCACCGATTCAAGCCGGGAGTGAGTGCTCGGCGATTGGCGCAAAAGCTGTACACTGACCAGGCCAAGCATCCCAACAAGGCCGAGTTCCTGGGTCAGTCGGAGCCGTTTGTGCGTTTGCTGGCACGCATCCGGGGCAACGACGAGGAGAAACGGATGGTGCGCATGACCCGCGGCAGCGTGCAGAGCTTGCGCGCGGTCTACGAGAACAACATTGAGATTCTGGTGGCGGCGGCTGGGGACATTTGCCGCTTGACCGGCCAGAGCAAGCTGGGCGTCCACCACCTCAACGCTGCTGTGTCCATGTTCCAGCGGCACCGAAACATGGTGTCCGTGGCCGCGTACGTGGACTTGCCGGAGCTGCGCACCGCCGCCGACTTGCTGGAGAAGCTGCAAGGTCTGGGTGGCACCCTGGAAGAGGTTCGTCGCAAGACTTCGCGCGCCTTGGACATTCGCAGCCGCATCATCTCACGCATCCGACGCGCGCTGCTGAGCAAGTCCACCGAAGAACTGCGCGCCATTGCCGGAGAGCTGAATTCCAAGGTCACCAAGTCTCATCGCGCGTGGCTCGAAGCGGCCTTTGCTCGACTAGTCTATGTTGGGGACACGTCCACATCCTCAGCCGTTGACATTGACGCGGCCAAGGTCCAGCTCCAAGAGGCCAAAGCCGTTACCAAGCCACGCCCCCTTCCCGCTCCCTCGAGCAACGCGGAGGCAGAGGCGGGCCAAGCATGAACGACGAAAAGCTGTACGTGTTTCTGATCGGGGCGGTGATCTTGTTCGCCGCGATCTGTTTAGTGAGTCTAGCGATTGCGTATTGCTGTAAAGAGCGTCACAACAAAGACACAGACTTCATTATTCATTCTCCTTCCTCGGACTCAAATGCTGTCACAGCAACGAGTCTCGCATAACTTTATGTCAGAGGCTCCTTATCAGTCCGTGGAGCTGGACGAATTCGCGCTGGCCGACGACCAGAGCGAGCTGGACCGGCGACTGCGACACCGTGCGCCGCCCTCTACTCCGCGCGAGCTTCGAAACCAGGCAAAGGACGCGGGCGACGAGTCTTTGTCGGACGTGCTGACTCTGCGCGAGAACCTTAACCGCATCGACAAGACCATGGTCAAGGAGTACAGCGTGGGCTCGGTGTCGGCGCTGCCCATCAACGACGAGCAGTGGGAGATGGTCTACTACGTGAGCAAGCAGCACGGCCCCATCGACCCGAATCGCATCGCCGAGGTGCTGAGTCGCGCCACGAAGATCCGCAACATCTCGGTGTTCTACGACAGCATGGCCCAGACGATCAAGGTGCACGTCCACAGCAAGGATCTGGTGATATATCGCCACCAGTGGTCCGACTTGGTGTTCAACTACGTGACGTTGCTTGTAGGGGTGTTTGTAATCGGGGCTTTCTTGCTGTGAAATACACGCAAAAGACAGAGCATCACTCATTGCTTTCATCCTTTTTGAGCAAATACGCGATCTTATTAATCGCCTTGTCCACCGAGGGCGTGCACGTGCGAACAGCGAAATTTGGATCGCTGACTGACGTAGCGGTTATTCGAAAGGACACCTCGTTGCCCAGTGATTGGTGGTTGTTTAGCACGGGTCCACGGTCCACGCGGATGATGTTGTTGCCGTCTGTGGAGCTCCACTGGAGAACCAGCCGACAGTCCTCGAGCGATGCTTCGGGGAACACCGGGATCTTGTCGTTGGGGATGTTGGTCAATAGGCTTGTCCAATTGGCAAGCTCCGACTTTAGGTGATTCGTTACTTTTGCACGCGCTGCTTCGTTGCGCATCTCGGCTATCCATTGCTTGAGCTGTACAATCAAATCGCCCCAGCTATCGTCTCGATAATTCTTGTAGCTGACGAGCTTGCCATCAACGGAGAAACGGTAAAGAGTATAGGTCGGATACAAGTCTAGCGAACCAGTGTCGTGGCCCACACTCACGTCCAGCTCCACATTACATCCTCCTTGGCCTTTCCATTTCATCGAGTTATCACCATAGTCATCACACGGAAAGATGTGTGCCTCGGCCAGTCCCGCGACAACTCGTTTCCACGTCTCGATAGTCTTGACCTCTCCTGCCACCACGATGTCGAGGATGGGATCCCCTGTCTTGGTTTCTTTCTCCGTGTGCTTCTGTTGCTCTTCTTCTTCAATCTTGCGCTTGTTGTTTGTCACCGCTTCTTCTTCGTTGACAGAAGCCATTTGAAGTTTGAGACTCTGGCTTGGCTTTTTTTACTCAATGACACTGAAAAAAACGACAGATCTGGCGGCGACTAGGTCAAGAGTGCAGCAACTTGATCAACGGCCTCTTTCACCGAATCAAAGTACTCCATCGATCTGACGATGGACGCATCGTTTTGCTTCAGCGGCGACTTTCTCACGCAAAATCGTTCGTAGACGTCCCCGTCGCCGTAGTCTTGGGTGCTGCGCACCACCGTGACCTGGAACCCCTCCTCCTTACGCGTCCAATCCAATGTGATGAGACCGTCGTCGATGCTGTATTCGGTAAACGGAGGCACGGTCTTGGCTTCTTGGATGGCATCCAAGAGTTCTTTCCAGCGGTCGAGTTCGGTCTCGAGATAGGTCAAGATGTGCGTCCGGTCCGATCTGCACCCAGCTCGTGCCATGGACGCGAGGAGATAGTCAACCAATTCGTCCCACTCGCCGTCCTTGAAGATTCGGGTGTGTCCAGGCAAACCCAGACGACAGAAGACATGATACTCGGGGACCAAACCAGAGAAGTGGTCCTTGTCGCGGCTAAGAACCATCGACAGCTGGATATAAATGTTGTCATCCCACGTCCAAGTGATTCCACCCTCACAGACGTCGTCTCCACGGACACTGATACCGGCCTTGTCCAACTCGGTAATGACTCGTCTCCACGCTTGCACCGACGCGGTTTCCTTGGTGGTGATGGCGTGAACCAGACCATCGATCATGTACTGTTTCGCCTCGTCTTCTTTCGACTTTTTCGTCGCCTTCTTCTTCTTCTTTTTCTTCTCGTCGGCAACAACACCGTCGACCTTGCGCTTGTTCGACTCTTCAGAAGTGGCAGAAGCCATGTCTGTGCTCTCCGATGAGATGAATTCTGACTTGTAATTTTCGTGTGTTTTCAATACTACAGAGCAACATAAAAGACAGAAATGGCACCGAGTCATTGCAAAAACTCGGCGATTTTGGCGACGACATCCGCAATGGTGCCTACAGACACGCTCTCAGTCTTGTCGTTCAGGGGTCGATCCGGAGACTTGGACACACGGAAAGAGATCGCGCGGCCGTCCTTATACACACCCGGCTCTCCGTTTTCGTCGTCGTAGGCAGGGCAGGGGACACGATCCAGAGTCACTACACGGCCATTCTTCCCGTGCCACTCCAGTACGAGGCGTCCGTCAATAAACGAATACTCAGAGTACGCGGGGATCTTGTCGTTAGGGAACGACTCCAAGAAGCTATCCCATGCGTCGTGCTCGCTTTTCAGAGTCGATGTGATCCTCTCACGGTCCGAATCCACGTTCATCGCCTCGATCCAGTTCTTGAGACACTGCAGCGCGTCTTTCCAGTGCGAATCATAGAAGGTGCGTACATCGGTGTTGCTACGGAGTTGGTACCGCGCAATCGGTTGGTTCACCGAAGTCTCGTGATCCACGAGCACGAACAGCTCCACATAGCGCATAGTACCCTTTGTCCACCTCATGTTGTTAGAGGAACGCGCGTCACACTTGCGAATCCCGGCCTCAGAGAGACCTTCCACGACACGAGTCCAGGCCTGAATCGACGCGCGCTCTTTCGCCAGTACAACCTCAAGGATATCAGCGACGTCTGACCGCGCCTTCTTTTCGGCGCTCGATTCTTCCTTGGCATCGTCGACTCTGCGTTTCTCCGTGTTCATTGAGTTTTGTGCTTGACAAGAAACCGCGATCTGATTCACAACTCAAACCCGTCGACAGAAATGGCGTCCTCCAACCCCACAGACAGCGACACAAAACAAGACACAGACATTGCCTCGGATCTGCACGCGGTGCTTGTGCGTCTCGATGCAAGATCCAAAAAGACACGCGAGGAACTGAACAAGCTCGCCGTATTTGTCCGCAATCAGTCGATGCTGCAATGCGAAATCATGTCGAAACTAAGCGACCAAGTGTACCTCATCTCCGAGCTCCTCGGCGTATTGCCCCAAGAACCCATCCCGGAAGAACACGACCAAGAAGAAGAAGAAGACGACGATGGCAATGGCGGGGAGTACGTGATTGCAGGCGAGGAGGACGAAGAAGGCGAAGAACAGCAGTGAGATGTGTATTAGATTTCGTGCAGTGTGCGTTTCGGCGGTGATGTCGAAGCCTCTTTGTGTGCTTCTTCGTACGAAGCGATCATGTAAAAATTCAACGCAAACAGGCACATGTAGACACCCACACCGATGAGTTGGTACGGCAGGATCCCCAGCAGCATGCCACGACACTGGCCCAGGACGCGATACTGGATCATCAAAGGCACGTAGTTGTGCTGGGGGTCGATTTCCGACAAGACCTTCCAGGGCGCCAGGTGTACCGGGGCAAAGCAAGCCACCACGACGAGGTTGATGATCACGTGAACCCACGGCGGGGCGTCAGCGATCCATGCGACCATGGACGCCACCACGCCGAGAAACAGCACCGTCAAGTACAGCAAATAGGCCTTGTTGATGGTGTGGTGGTGCAGGAAGAGGTAGCTGAACGAGACCAGCGCCAGGCACAGCAGGGCAAACAGTGCCGTCGAGGCGGTCACGTACTGCGAGTGGTGCTCGGTGAAGACCACGAGGGCGTGTGTCGACAAGGCGTAAAAGTCGCAGGTCACGTGCATTTCCATGCGCAGCGTTTCCTGTATCAGCGGAGGCACGTTGTCGTCGTCGGCACAGGGCCAGTCGGGTGACGGATAGGCCTCGGGCGACGAGAAGATGCCCACCCCGATGCCGAACAGCAGAGTGACCACGTGCACTGCGCCGACGATGTGCATGCTGACTGTCGGGTAGATCCACATGAGAAAGACCAGCACGGAGCTCATGAGCAGTGCCATGTACTGCAGAACCTTGCCGTGGAAGATGCGCAGGAGCCGTGTTTCCGCGGGCTTGCTCTCGGCCATTTGCAGGGTGGCAAAGGTATCCACTCGCAAAAACCCACTCAGCGCGAACAAGGGGATGTACCAGTGCTGCAAATTGCTAAACGTCATGGGAATAATCAGCAGGTGGGGTATAGTGCACCCCAGGATCACCATGGCCCGGGGCGGGAAGATGCGCAGCCACACCCCCGCAGTCACGAGCCCCGCTATGTAATAGGCCATGGCCGCGACCAGAAACTGCGACCACACCTCGTCGTTGTGCTGCAGCGAGACGTGGAACAGGTACGCAAAGTCTACCATTTCGACGACATGGAAACACACGGTGGCGCCGTAGAAAGGCCACATGGTCTTTGAAGAATGAAATACCCAGAGTTAGTTCACACTTTATCCTCCTCCTCGCCATCGTCGTCGTCATCAGTGGCCACGACGAAGCGAAACTCTACAACCGGCGTGCGTCTTTCGTTTGACATGTGCATCGAATCGTTATCGTCTCTGCGTACTGAAAAGGGTTCAGGGGTGAAGCTGAAGCTGCGGGCCATTGCCTGTTGTTGTTGTTGCATAGTGGGCGACGCAAAGGCGGAGGCGGGAAGGGGAAGGGAAAGAGGAAGTTGCAACGGCGAAGGGGGCGTGGTCAAGGATCGCGAGGGGTCGATGAGCGGATCGCCGGTCTCCATTTGATGGTCCACTAGGAACCACTCCCACGCCATGGACACGACGGGGAATCCATACTGCGCCACCAGTCTGCGTAGCTCCGTCGTGGCCTCGGCAACACGCAGATTCTCGTCGCTCGGTTGCGGTGTAGGCTGCCTCGAAAAGGTGAACATCGGCGACGATCCCTTGGTCTCTGGAGTGCCGTGCAGCTGGTCCATTTCGGATTGAACAATGAATGATTTTTTTTTACTTGTTTATCGATACACGCACGCACACTTGAACACTCGACAGAAATGGCACCGAGTCAACACACAAGATCACTTGCGACGAGACTCTAGCTGTGAGTACAGTTTGACATAATCAGCCAGCTGTTTCTGGTAGAAGCGAACGTGGCGCTCCGCCGCTTCGTTGATCTCCAAGCCCGAGGTCCCCGATTCGCCGAGCTCGGGCATTGGCTTGTACACGAGTCGACCGGCCCAATAGTCCGACAAAAACTGCGTGCGCTGGATGTTTTGACGCAATAGTAGCAGCGGGTTGATGCGATCGTGAATGTAAATGTGCTCGCGGATCATCTGTAGAGTGTAGGTGCGATTGGTCAAGGGATGAATGTGCTCATCGTAAATGGCCTTGATGGCCTGACACACTGACTTGATGTCGTACAATTCGGCCACCGCGACCCACTTTTTCATGGTATCTCGGAACTCGTTGCGCATGTCCTCGTCATTGTCGTACGGATCGATCGTACAGAGGTAGCAATACTCGTCGCTCTTTGCATTCGGGTTGGAGAAATCCGCCGCAAACCACTTGTCCCGCGGGAAGGGCTCGGTTTCTCTCTTCTCTGCGTTGGGGCCCACCAGGCTCTCCAGGCGCTTGGCGTCTTCAGACACCAGGGCGTCGCGCACGTCCTCGTTCAGCGGCACATCCACGTCATCGTCGTCCGCCTCGCCGAATTGAACGCGATCCATCTGTATATATACGCCAAGATGTTTGAGTTGTGCAGTGCGTGCAACATACACATCGCTCCAACATGACAGACCCGCTCCGTTTCCAGATCTACTATCACCTGCGCACTCTCTACCAGGACATCTGCTCGATGCTGAGCACCACGGCCGCGAATCTCGCGTCCTTTTCGCAGCTGCATGAAGGGGTCCGTATGCGAATCAGAAACCAGCTCATGCCGTTGCTGACCCACGATACTCTGACCGACGACACGGACATCCAGGAGATCGAGGGGCGGCTCACTGCCACGTCCAAGGAAGTGACCAAGGCCCTGGAGATACTCAAAGGGGTACCGGCGGAGGGCGAGTCGGGCCAAAAGGGCATCAAGCGCTCCAAGCTGGCAGAAATCGAGATGAACACGTCGGTGGCCAACAACAACTGGAGGGAAACGATCAAGATCTGCGCCAACATCATCGGCGCGTACGTGCACCAGGATCTCGTCAGCGCCATGGACCGAGTGGTGCACGTTCTGTACAGACTGAGTGCCCACCCCGAAGCCAACACACTGGAAGTCAAAAACGTGCCGCTGTTTATTGGATCTCTTGCCAGTTACGTGGAAAACGAAAAAATACCCAGCGAATCGCCCGACTATCGCGCCATATTGGCCATCATCAGCGGCATCCAAACTGCGAACGTCCGCGTCCCGGGTGTCATGGCCCAGTTTCTCCGCGAAAAGTTTGCGACTGTCACGTTGTTGGAGCGTCTGCAAGGCAACCCCAACCAAGTGCGCATTCAGAACCTGTGCGCCAATTGCGGACGAGTCATCGACGCCCCGGCATACTATCCTCCCAGCAGAAAGTACACGTGCAGTCAGACCGAAGCGGGGCTGTACCCGGAGCGATTTATCCAACGGTGCAATGTCCTCGCGGAGCAAAAGGATCGCAATCCCAACTACTTGGCCAAGGAAATGATGGGAGTCCGGTTCGTGACACCGGCCTCGTTCGTAGCCTGGTCATCCAGCGAAAACTATGCCACGTCCACGATCAAGGCCTATGCCTCGCGCGTCACACCCGTCGAAATGTGCCACTTGTCGCGCAACGGGCACCTGGGGCGCTTCCTGCGCATCTGGGAATTCCTGCCCGACGTCACTCGTCTGCGCATCCTCAATTCGTCGCAGCGAGGCCATCACGTGGACGCCTTCCCCGACCTGGACGGTCTAGACCGCACCTTTCGACTCGAAATCACCGCAGTCACCAAGTTTGTGACTCTGAGCGTTCCGCCCAATAGTGCGGCCTTTAAGCAGATCACCCCGCCCAAACGTCGGTTGGTGAGCGACGATATCACTACCTTTGGTGACTCTGCGGCACCAATCTCATCGTCTTCTGCACCAATCTCATCGTCTTCTGCACCAATCTCATCGAATGAAGTCGTCGATTCTGGCGTCGGCAAAGGGGAAGGAGAAGAGGAGGAGGAGGAAGTCAAGGTGTACACTCGGTATGATGTGGCCCGCCGTGAGACGAAGCCCGAGATAGTGTCCGACAGAGACATACAAAAGAGGGTCGACGTGACCTTTAGCACAATCGTGGAGGACGCTCGGCTAGAATCGCGCTTTGTGGAAGACGACGAGGACAGAGAGCAGAAGAAACAGGAGAGGAACATACTATACAAGAACAGCAGCAAGTTACTGGAGGAGGTGAATTGGGATGAACCGGAAGACGAGTCAGATGATGACGACGACGACAACAGCAGCAGCGAAGACGAGAGCATGGAGGTATCTGAAGACGAAGCAGCCAGCGAAGACAACACCCCGCAACCAAAGAGGAAGCACAAGACGGTTGACGACATCCGAGACGAAATCGAAGCCGAGGAAAATGCAAACGCGTACGGGGTCTTTGCTACCGAGGAGGCGGACCTCGAGGTGCGTCCCATGTGGAGCTTTAGTTTCCGGGACATGAAGAACGCCTTGCTGCTGCTAGTCCAGTCGCGATTCACCAAGGACCCACCGCCCAGCCAGAAGCAGCTGAGCACCCTTGTCCAGTTGTTTCTCTATCACGTGTTTCCGCCCAGCAACTGCGTTCTGCACGTCAAGTCGGCAAGCAGCGATGGCGGCGTCCAGGTGCTTCTGAATCAGTACGGGGCACTGAACCAACATTCTCGCTTGTTCGAGCGAAGACTGGAAGAGGCGGCAACGCACCGAGATCCGATAGGCAAGAAGAAAAAGGTCGACCTCAGGCTGATGCAGATGACGACTGTGGTGATGAACGCTGCGGCCGGAGTCGGCGGCCCTGTGCGCAAAGAGTTGCTGCCTCTAGCCAAGTATTTAGCCAACGTGTCGCAGCGTGGAACGGCGTGGAACCACATGCGTCAAGGCAACCTCTCGGACTTTTTCGACGAGAGATTCGTCCTTGGTTCAGAACTGCGCGACAAGGAGCACAGCCTCGCCGAGGCCATGGATGTGCACCGTAGCTATGCCACGGGACTGTTCCAGCGGAAATCGGTCGTGGAGAGCAAGTCGGTCGACGACTTCTTTGCCACGACCTTTAGCGGCGAACAGTATATTCTGGTCAAGGGTATATCCAACGGAATTCTGCCGCCACCCGAAGACGAGGATGCGTGGGAGAATTTCGCCGAGTCGCCGCCACTGCGTCTGGGCTCCATGATGCGCGTCCTCGGTATGGTGTTTGGCGGGCCCGATACCATCTACTTTAGCAAAGGGGATTGGCTGGGCATTCTTTCCACAACCGAAGCGTTGATCCGCATGGCCACCTCCTCTGTCTTTACCGACGAAGACGCGGAGGCGGAACTGCTGAAGGAGGGCGAAGTTGATGCACGCAAGTTGCGCCGCCTCCGTCGATTCGAGATCAACGACAAGTCCGAAACCGTGGTCGACAGCTTTGGCGTGCAATGGCGCGTGCCGACAATGGTGAAACCGGCCACTTCCAAGCTCCGAGTGAAAATCGTCGACAAGCCCAAAGACTACAAGACCATGGCCTCGACGATGCTGCAATGGGTGTCCAGCCTCATACCCCTCGACCTGCGCTTCCTCAAGTCGGCGGCCTGGCACCGGCCGTACCGACCCGAAATTATGCAGCTCGTCAAGAAAAAACGAATCCTCTACGGTCTCGGGCCAGGACCACTGGATAGCGCTGCGAACAAGGACCCGAATCAGCGGCTCGTAGTCCCTGACGAAGATGAAGTCAAGGAGGACGAGGACGAGGACGAAGACATTGACATGCAGATCACGCAAGATCAAACGACGTTGCTGTTGCAACTGCGAGCGGACATTGTGCGCTACATCAGCAAGCAACGAGCGTCGACTCGCGAGGAGAAGACCGCGGCGCAGCAGCAATTGTTCGGTGGAAGCAACATTTCCATCGAAGACCTCATTGAATACTCCAAACTGTGGGGCAACGTCAACAATGAGAGAGACAGGGCGAGGTTTTCGCCGGACGAAATCGCTAAAGCCCGCGCTCGGCTCGAAGCGCTGGAGAGAGACGGGGACAGGGATCGCATTCGGGCGCTGGGAGAGTGGGTGTACACCAAACGACGTCTACTGGCCGACGACTTTGGGACAGAACAAGAAGAAAAGGAACTTTACGCAGCATTACAAAGCGCCGCCGAGTTTGTCATCCCGGGAGCAAAGACACTCAGAGATCTCCGCGAGGCGCTGACCAATTTCGTCCAAGAACTCGACGAAATAACGCGCCAGTACGTCACGACAATGACGGACCGCCAGCTCGCCAAACTCGTTACCAACCCCGAGGCCACGGAGACTTCGGCGGTGGATTTCGATAACCTCGCCGTGGTCTATGACTATCGCAACAAAATCAGCGGGCTTGAGCCGATAGTCGGAAAGGCCGAGGACATGCTGGTCAAGTACGCGGTGAAAGGATACCGCTCTGACGCCGAGACCACCATCAACACTCCCCAGCGTATCAAACTCTCTCAGAGACTGCTCTTTGCGGTGTGCTTCATGTGGCCCGTCCGTGGAGTCCTAATCCCCGAGGACGCCAAGACTCGTCAGCCAGTCCCCGTCATTGACCATGTACCCACCTCGATCGTCCACGATATCAACGAAGAATACAAGCAGATGCACGGCACGAAGATGGAGATCGTGGACCAAGTGGTGGCGGAGTTTTTGTGGAGCTCGACTCCGCTGAGTCAGTTGGTGCAACCACACGGTGTTGGCTACATAGTCTCAGTGACTGGCCACACTACCAACCTACTGGCCGACATTGCACAAAAGAACCTCCGCCGCGCCAGTGAACTCTTCCTCTCGTTCCGTGGACTCGGTTATCCGTGGCAAGCCGATGACATTTCGTTTGTACTGACGTGGGGGAACGCCAACGAGCCCGATATCACTCTCGAATGTCTGTCGACGTTATTCAACGTGTGTGGCACGGCAGGCAACACCCGATTGCGCCAATTGCTCTTCAACGCGTTGGATGAAGCGGACTTGGACCGAGTGTACCGTCGAAGCGATCCGCGGCGACTGCACACCCGGATGCGCGAGTCGGTGCTGGCGCGGATCCCCTTATCGGACCGTGAGATCGAATTCATCATCACCGAGCGATGGCAGCAACTGGGTCCCGACGAGCTCTCCAACTTCCCCAAACTCACCGATTCGCAACTGTCCACGGCCATGCGAGTCGTCGGGATCCTACCCGAAGAAAAGACCGGCGCGATACTCAACATGGTGGGCATCCACAAGCTCTACGTGTTCTCCCGCCTGGTCCCTTACCTGCGCTCTGTGTTTACGACAGAGACCAACGCTGATCCGTTTTATAGGTTCATCAGGAAAGACAACCATGGCATGCGGCTGGCTGTCGGCAGCAAGAGCGACTTTAGGTGCATGTTCAACGATTTACCGGAGGCGTACGCGGTGCAACTGATCGCCAAGGTGTGTCCTGGCGGGCCATTTTTCGAAGGCGCTCGCAACAATTTCATCAAGACTTACTATATCGGCACTGTCAAGGTGCCCGAGTCGCTGTTTGAATTACTGAATCCGCAAAAAAAATGAAATTCATGAAAGATTTCGTGCAAAAACTCTGCCAGCGACTCGACGACTTGGAATTATCACCGGTGATTATCAGCGACGTGGCTGCCGAGCTGGACGAGCGACACGAGAAGTGGGTCCATTCCGTGCGCGGGCACTACGTCCACGAGCTCAGGAACAATGAGTTTTTGCTTGACGGAGTGGCCACGGACCGACTGCGCGTGGGGTTCCAAGTCATCAAGCAGATCCGCCGGGATCTCAACCTGATGCGCGTCCATGGCGTGGGCCGACGCACCGAGCTGCAAAAGGTCATGCACGACAAGCTCATCGCCTCCTTGTGTCCGCACCTGTTTGGCGACGAATGGATCGTCTCGTCGCAGTACATCATGGAGAAGCTCAAGCTGAAGTATACCAAGCGGCGCATGCTCTTTGCATGCACGCGTCGTCAAGGCAAGACCGAGGGAGTGGCCATGTGGCTGGCCACGGTGCTGCGCCGCATGCCCTTTTATACGCGCATCGTGGTATTTGGGCGCGACCAGTTCGTGTCGCAGCAACTCCTGGAAGCGGTGCGCAAGTACGCTGTACAGCTGGATGGCAACGAGCGGGACTGGCACACTGTGCAGGTGGCCAACCACTCCACGTTGCGATACTCACGCAAAGGACGCACCGATCCCATGGCCAATGAACTCGTAGCCATGCCGGGAACCTCGGGACGCGGAGTCGGCGGCCAAGTCGTCGTGTGCGATGAGATGGGGTTCATGAACATCAAGTTGATTCACGACACCATTGCCGCGCTGTTGCAGGTCAGAAACACGCAGTTTATCGGCATTTCTTCCAACGATGTCGACGAGCGTAACTACTTCAACGAGTTGTTGCGTGCTACCCACCCCAAAACAAAAGAGCCGCTCTTTGACGTGACGTACATTGTGCGATTGTGTGAAGAGTGTAAACTAGCGGGGAACACGCAGTGCAATCACCTCGACGTGCCGCAAGCCGACCACATTGACCCCGAGGCCAACGAGGCCATCAAAGCCATGATGCGCTCCGACCCCAAAAAGTTCGAGGCCGAGATCTTTGGCCTCACCACCGCTCGCCAGATGCGACTCTACGACCAGAAGCTCATCGAGGTGCTGGAGATCTCGCGCCCCCTGAAGCTCAGCATCCGGCCCTTTTTCGTGTTTTCGCTACTGGACGTCTCGGGCGGGGGCTCCCAGTCCAAATCCAAGTCGGCAGTCGTCACCGTGGCCTATCAACGCACAGGCGAGTACCTGGTAAGTGCTTGTGTCGGTGTCTCTTTGTCTGTGTGTATGTGTCTACGACTCGGGGACTTTACGCAAAGGGGGCAATCGGTACAACTTGCGCTGGGAGTGGCCCAAAGGATCACAGCGCTGGTCAACGAAGAAAAGCAACGAGTAGATGAGGGGCAAAAAGGGCTCGCGTGCACTCATCAGCGAGTAGAGCCGTGCGTGAAGGAACTCGACAAACGAGTCAAACTCGGCCATGTCCTGGCCCTCGGCTACTCGCATCTCCTCGTAAAAGCCCTTATGCACAGCCAGCATGGTCAGCAGCACGCCCAGCGCGAATAAAGGCCGACGCCGCTGTCTGACCTTGGGCCATATCTCCAGCGCCACGGTGGCCGCCACGTTGTACCCGGAGCGAACCCTGTCCCCGATGTCGTAGACGAGCTGGTCGACCTTGGCGAAGAGTTCCTCACTCGGGGCCTCGGTGATCCAATAGATTATCGGCTTTGAAGACACTTTGGAAAATGAGGCCGGACACAACCGCTTCACGCGACTGGTCATCGACCACATTCAGCGAGTGCACCAGCACCCGTGGCTCAAGGACGCCAACCACGGGATCATCATCGAGTCCAACTACGGCGGGTGGTCCGTGTCGCACATGATTTACCAGAAAGTCCGGCACGCCCACCCCAACGTGTTCGGCATCCACATCCCCACCCGCGACGAGGCGAAATCGGGCGTGCCCTTCTCCGCCCAGGTCGGATGGATGCACAACAGCGACGACACGCGCTTCTCTGCCCTCATCTTCGGCAAGCTGCTCAGTGACCACAAGGTGCGCTTCATCGAGGACTTTATCGTCGATCCGAGCAAAGCCAAGGAGCCCGAAGAGGCGCGCATGGAGCTGATCACGCAGCTCGGCAACCTGGAGAACCTGGACCCCAGCGAGAAGGAAGAACGCACCAAGAAGCAGATCTCGTTTAGCGGCAAGCGCAGCGGCTGCGACGACATGGTCATGATGCTGCTCTGCGGCTCTCTGCTGCTGCGCATGTTCCTCACCGATCCGCGCCAAGAGAAGATCTTCAACGGCTGGTCCGTCATGTACTTTCGCGACGACGAGTACACCGAAGAAGCTCGCCAAATCAGTCACGATGCGTTCTTTTCGGTGGTTCGGTAAACGCCACAAATTCATTTTTCAAAGTCGCTGCGCGAAATGCCGGATTTGTCGTCATTTGAGGCTGTGTCTACCGTCTATGCCTTTGTACACCACTTCACGACTTTGATGGCATATGCCGTGGTGATACTATTTCTAGGGGTTCTGGCTGCAACGTTGCTGGATACGATGATGGATTCCTGTCGCAGAGTGTACTACCAACTGCCTCGGTTTAAGAACAAGTCAATCGAAACTGAAAACGAAGAAATTGCCAAAGAAGACGATCCATCGCAAGCAACCGAGCAAGACAGCAAAGACGGAGACACAGAAACCAAGTCTGAGACAGCTTCACGGCGCAAACGCAGAGTCGCGTGGGAAGATGAAAAAGATGCCTAATTGCGTGTATTTTACTCCGGCTGAACAAAAAATAAAGAAAAAAAAAGAAAAAAGCGCAAAAAATCATGCTTTGACCGGGGGCATGTTCTTGGCAATATCAGGGAAGATGAACTCCAGCGTGACCGAATCTAGGCCCTGCAGACACATTTGACGCTCTTGCTCGCTGCGAAACTTGTTGCTGGTGCGGAACACGTTGCGAGTGTACGCCTTGGCCAGCATTATGTCGAACAAACGATGGATCGCAGGCGCCAGCTCTGCTCTGGAGTGCGCGGTGTGCATGTCCTTGATTGTTTCGGCAATTGCACGGGCGTCACTTCGCAGTTTCTTGTCGTCGCTTGAGTGCACCACCTTTCTCTCGTCGTCAGCATCATCGTCATCGTCGTCCGATCCCGAAGCCTCGCTTCCCGATTCTGAAGCCTCGCTTCCCGAGTCCGAAGCCTCGCTTCCCGCGTCGGAATCCGAGCCAGAGGCCTCGTGGTCCTCCAGATCGTCATCGGTTATCAAATTGTCTTCACTGGAGGTGAGGTAGAGAATGGGCGAATCGTTGGTGGTCAGCGGACGCCCGGTCGTCGACTTGTCGCCCAAATCCACCACAAACACATTGACGCGGCCCGGGATGACTTGCTTTCGGTCCTGTCGTCGCACGGTGAAGTTGGGCTCCGAACTGAACTTCTTCTTCAGGAACTTAACCAGTGTCTCATCACTGGTCTTCACATGCACAGCGCACGGAATCAACGAAGATCCTTTGATCGCACTCATACACAACGCACCGATGAAAAGTGAAAGATACTCATACTTCAAAAGTAACATAGACTCGGTGATCGAAATGTCTACGCGCGAACACGAACCTGAACCTGAACCCCAATCTCAATCTGACCACGTCGATGAGCTCATGCCGGAAAGACCCCTGTCGCCGCTGAACCCCACTCTGGTGATCGGGGAGTCTGAGTCCGAGACCAAGTCCATGTTTGACGACGAGGAGCTGCGCCGCGCCAACCGGCGACCTTATTTTCCCACCCTCAAACAGTTGGCTAACTTGCTGCGCAGCGACGACGCCCAAGCACGCATCCACACCGCGGCCGTCGTAGGCCACACGCTCGACCGCCACGTGTACATGGACTTGGTGCGAAACATCCCCTTGGTGCGTGAAAACAGTGACAACGCCACGTCGCCGATGGCCGAGGAGTTGGAGTTGGGCGATACCCAGACCGCGTTCGTGCATGCCAAAAACTTTTTCGCCTACCTGGAGATGACGCCCGCCGAGTTCCAGATCCACGAACCGCTGCGTGACACGTACTCTGCCTCGGCGCTGCGTTTCTTGCGCCTATTCACCATCGAAGTCATCGAAACGCAGCCAGAACGATCCCTGGCCATGTACCAGTTCATCCAGCGCAAGTACAAGCAAGCGATCCCCGAACTCGAGCGGTCCATCGTGGTCGAGGATATGGCCAGACACGCACCGCTGGGCCACCCCAACCCCAAACAGTGGCTGCAGCAGAAGAAGCTCGTCGATCAGAGCGAGGTCAAGGACGCCGAGTTCGAGTACCTGGCATGCATATGGCGCTACTCGCAGTGGTACAAGTACTCGACCACGGTCAACTGGATCGAGCGCTACTACGTTCCCTGGCACGAGCTCGCCACCACCAAGTTCCGCGAACGAGTCGTCGAGGAGACGCTCAACACCAAACCGCGTCGTCCGCTGGTCATTTGCGGGGGCAGGGATCGCGCCTGGCTCGTCCACTGCCACACGACGAAACGCATGTACCTGTGTGCCGACTCGCTGATGGCGCTGTGTGTGTGGACTGAATTGGTGACGAGCAGGTTCGGCGGAGTGGACAATTTCGGCAAGAAAATTCCTTTAGTCACTGTCGATGAATAAACGCAGAAACAACGGAACTTAGACTTGAGCTTAGGGATTGGCCGCTCGGATCACGTCGGCGGGGTAGGGGCGCAGGTAGCCGCTGCTTCCCAGCGCTCCCATCAAGTCGGCAGTGCAGTTGGCGTACACGTTCTTGCCAAAGATTCCATTGGGTTGTACCATTCGCGAAGTACCAGCGGCATCAGTGTAGGTGCACGCGTCACGGGTCGACAGATACGGCATGGAGATCTGGCCGTTGATCACCGACTCGGGAGTGTACTGGCCGGTCACAGCGATCGGCTCACCGAGAATCGATCGCATGAGCACATCGGCAGGGGTGACGGCTCCGGGAGCACCACCAGCGAGAGGTCGCCGCGAAGTCCACGTGTCGATGCGGTCCGAGTTGGTCACGCTGCTCGGGAAGTAGCCAAACAGGGACAGAATGTTTCGGTCGCCCTGGAGTCCGTGAATGTCGGAGTTGCGCACCTTGACGAAAACCCGAGTGCGGTGATTCTTCAGGTTGAAGCGATTGGCAGGGGCACCGGTGAGGACGTTCGTCACCGTCGAGGCGTCTACCAGGCCTCCTCCGCGCATGATTCCGCGCAACACCACGTCGTTGAGGAACACCAGGGAACTGGGGTCGGGGACCACCGCGGCAATGGTCATGGCGGCATAGAAGCCCAGCTTGAGCTGATCTCCGCCGATGGTGGTCGCCGAGGTGATCGGCGACATGAAGAGCTGAGGGGGTTGTCGGTTGGTGTCCAACACCACCACGCTGCCAGTCTGGACCTGGTACACCGTGAAGCAGATAATGCTGCACTCGTTGTCAGGGGCACCGCCGTGCGCAGTGAAGAACTGCAAAGTCGGCATGTCAATGTCCACCCAGTCGTCCAGGCGTCGGTCAAAGATGCGAACATCGGTGGCAGTCGCGGGGAAGATCTGGTGGGTGGCGATCATGGCCGTGCGAGTAAACGGCGGCGCCTTGGGCGAGTTGGGGCCCACTGCAACCGAGCCGGTCTCCAGGATACGGCGCAGATTGACATGTTTCAGCAGAAACGACTTGGAATCCGAGGCAGAGGGGATGCCAATCATCGAGTGGATCAAGCTGTCGATCGTCCACGAAGTCATGGAGCGGCCCACTCGGTTGGTGAATCCCACGTCGGCGATCAACGTGTCGTACTTTGCATTGTCGCGCAGGGTCTGGATCGACTGCAAAATCGCGGCCAGGTCGTCGAGTCCACGCGGGCCCTTGCCCACCACGTTGAACTGGTTAATGTAGAGACGCAGCGAGTCGACGAAGCTCATGCGCGCCGTGTAGGGCGCAATGTAGTTTCCCTTGGCGGTCCTCGCCAGCTTGTCGGGCGCGCACCCCACCAGCGCATTGACACAAAAGTGCACAATGGTGTTCATGAGTCCGTTGGAGGCCTGTTTCAGACGCTGGTACCACATGAGCTTGCCCATGGCGGTGCTGAGCGACTTGACGTCGACCTCGGCCATCTTGCCCACTTGCACGGTCGCTGCCTCGGTCTTGAAGCTCGAGTGCATGTCCTGGTCTCCTTGCGTCAGGTGGGTGATGCGTGGCCATCGCGAGGCGTTGAACACCAGTGCGACAGTCTTGATCATCTGATCGCTGGGATCAATGGCCTTTACTTCGAAATAGCTCAGCAGCTCGTTGAGTCCCTCGGCCATCTCTTCGTGGATGATCTTGACGGGCTCGTACGGCCGATCGTAGGCCATTGCCTCGTTGATGTTGCCCGCGGTGATCATGCCGTAGGCTTGCTGTCGCTTGTACTCCTCGTAGCCCTTGAACGAGGGCCCTACCACCGCCTGGATGGCCGCGTTGGTGGCACGGTCCGCGGGGCCGAGGCCGGCCATTCCGGGAGGGTTGACGGGCTGGGTTCCACCGAGTCCGGCGGACGTGGGCGGTGCAGGGACGAGGATCGACATGTCGACGAGAGGGAGAAGGAGGTTTGGAAAATGAATCGAGGCGGACGGGGTACATAGTATACATTCAACATCAGAATCCAAATTGCACCATGGACATTTCGCCCCGGCTGCTGACTCGTCGACTGGCCCCTCGTCACTGGCTCGCGGGCCACCTGGTGGTCTTCAACACCGACGACGCCAGCGAAGACGAGGACAAGTTCGATCGCCGTGCGACGCGAGTGGTGGCCACCGTGACGTGCCGCGAACACTTTTGCGTGTCCCTCAACGGCAAGTGGCAGGCGTACTACTCGCCAAACGGCACTCTCAACGTGGTGCGCGACAACTCGGTGCTAACGGCCACTCTGCAGCGCGTGGACCCGGTGATCCGCATCGACTACGTGGACGGTGAGACGGGGGCCGTGTGGTTTTGCACACAGAGCGATACATGGCGTCGGTGGATATGGGCATGGAACCACGGAGTCAAGACGGTGACGCAGGTGAACCTGATTCGCGGGCCGGATGTCACCGAGGAGTACAAGCAACGAGTGTTCACTGCGCTGGAGGATCTCGACAAGAGCGTGAGCGTGTACGCCTACCGCAAGGCCCCCGGCGAGTACTGGATCCACAACGACACCTCCAAGCCGCACGATATGCACATTGACTTTGAACCCATGTGGTACGATCTAAAGACTCGATCCTTTATGTCTCTGATCGATACCGATGAAGAGGACGACGAGAAGGAAGAAGAAGAAGAGGAACAAGCGTCTACAGAGACTGAGCGCAAGACCGAGCCCGAGGAAGACAACACTGTATTGATCAACGACGAGGAGGGGGAGGAGGAGGAAGAGGAGCCGCAGGCATTGAAGAAAGGAACAAGTTTGTCGGCTGTCGAGACGGGTGACGCGGAAGAAGCTGAGGAGCAGGAGGAGGAGGAGGAGGAGGCGGAGGAGGACTCGCTGCCGGCATAGCATTGTTGTTGTTGATATTACTTGTAGTGGTGGTATTGGCATTGGCATTGGCATGGGGATACTTGTGTTCGATGAGTGGTAAAGTTGTGGGTGTAAACCCGGTTGCAGCAGTCGATGAGTTGGGTGCAGACGATGATGTCGATGCCGATGCCGATGCCGTTGCTGGCAGAATCGAGGCGTAGGTGCTTCGGATCGGCGCGAGATCTACAGGCGAGGAGGTCGAAAGGCTCTCAAACAGTGTTTGTGTGATGTCGCAAATCATGTCATATTTCAAAGTCTCGACCGTGGACGTTTCTAGTCGCCGCTGAGCCATGGAGTGTCTGGCTTCGGACGTCAAGCTGTTTGGAGAATGTCTCCTGCGACTCAACTCGTGTGTGTATTGCGTGGTAGAGCCCAAGTCGCGCAAGCTCATCTACACGTTCATCGAAACACAAGAGCCGTTGCACGTTTCCGAGGACTGGGTGGTGTTCCGCAGTCAGGCGTGCTCACTACGCGGGCCGCAGCGACAGATCACATTAAGGTGGTGCACCAAGGCGCGTGTGCTAGACGTCAACGACTCGACGATCTTGTATTCGGACGGAACCGCAGTTGAATTCACCGCAGAGAGTCAGCGCCAAAGTCGAGTGGACGTGGCCGAGTTCCCTCTGCTGACACCCACCGGGTTCGCCGTGCAGGACCGACAGCACACCAAACTTCAGCGACTACACGGCGACGACGACGACGACGACAAGAAGCGCACCGTGGTTTTGCCCAACGTGGTGCCCTCGCACCTGCGCTCCAGTCGGTACATACTCAACCATCACGGCGACGCACACCTGATCATCTCCGCCGACGAAAAGGCAGACGAGCATTGGGTGGTCGACTTGAAAGGACACAAGTTCCGCATGCCGCACGCCCCGGTCAAGATCCACCGCCGATTCATCCAGCTGGAGAAGCCCGACACCGTGTTCCGTCGACACGCAGAGACCGGCGACTGGGACGTGGCCAAGCACGAGTTTGGCGCGACCAAGGAGTATTTGTGGGAGGTGTGGCACGCTGCGTCGCACGCCCTGGTTCGCAACGAAGATTTCGTGGGTCGCAATGCATCGTCGTGGGTGCTTATGAATGTGGGTGTCAAGCTTGTTGCTGCGTAGTAAATATCATTGGTTCGAATGACACACGGCACCGATCTCAGAGTGAACCCGTGGGTGTTTCTGGCCTATCGTCTCTACTGGTACATCATAGTGCCGGTGCTACTGGGTCAAGAAGTCGACTGGCTCTCGCTGCAGTTTGCCATGGTGCTGGCGTGGCAGATGCTTGACATGTACCTCACCGTGCCGCAGCTCTCCTTTTTCGTCTACTCGCAGCTGTTCCGCATGGGCTGCACCATTGCGCTCACCACGATGCACCTCGTGAACTACTACCAATGGAGTGAGGAAGAGCGCAACCCCTACATCAAGGGCTTTGGCTCGACTGTGACGCAACGCTGGGTCATTGCCCACTACTGTCTGGTGCTCGTATTCGATGTGTATTCGGCCATTGACTTTCACTGGCACTCCACCATGTACACGGATCCATCGACGCAACATCCTCATCATCACACGACGACAAAGACGCAGATTCGATACAATCCATTGTAAAATGATTACAGATTATCCTTCTTTTTCGACTGTGCCGCTTTCCATTTGCGAAACTCCTCCATTTCAGTGTCTATGCCCGAAGCCGGTGCCGCGGAAGACGAAGAAGATGATGATGCCGATGACGATGCAGATGAAGAAGAAGAAGAAAGGAAAGGTAGTTTGGACATGGCCCAGTCTCGCCACCCCTGGGGTAGCTGCTGGTCGATCTTGGCGGCGACGTCGGTCAGATTGAACTGCAGGAGCGCCGAATCGTCGAGTGAAGGAGAAGTGGCCTCGAACGAGGAGAGCGTGTAATTTTGGCACAGAGAGCAAGGCAGCGGCGTCCGCATCACTCGCAGCAGAGAGACGTCAGGGTAGACTCGATCGACGAGCAACAGGTACGCGTTGACGCATATGAACACGAAGAAGAGCCGGAACAAGCTCTCCGCGATTCGGTACGTCACAAAGAGGATGGCTATTGTGCCTAGAACCACCAGTCCAGCGCTATAGTCCATGTGTGTGTATTTGAGTTTTGATTACAAGGACGCAACAACAGTGCCCATGACCTCCCCGATGATGGTGTGCATGGTCAGGACTTGGTCGGCACTCTTGGCGATCTGCAAAATCTTGCTGGTATAGTCGATGAAACGACGGAGCGCTTCGACGACGGCTTGGTCTTGATCTTGACTCGGCGCAGATTCCTCCGACTCTTGGATGGTGCGATTCCGCTTGGCACCCATCTTCTTCTTCTTCTCCTCGCCAATGAACGCGCGCAAAAGGGCCTCGAGGTGCGTCTTTTGGGTTTTCACCATTTCCATGATCGCGTCCGACTCCCCCTTTAACAACTCGACGATGACATTGCGATGGGTTGCTATCTCCTCATCGTCTTCGTCAAGAGCAAAGAGTTTGCGCTTGGCCGGACAGCGCCAGTGCTCGTAAATGGCCTTGGCTTCGGCCACCACGTCGCGCTCCTCCTGCGCGGAGTTGCTGGGCTCGTGCGCAAAGTAGTGCACCAACTTGCGCTCCTCGTAGTGCGCAAAGAGCTTGACTCCGTCTCGACACACTTGCAGATACACCGTGGCGCGAGGATTCACATTGTTGCACACGAGAGTGGCCAAAATGTTGTTGGGGTCCTCGCCCAGACGCTTGGGAATCGCATCCGTGGGCTCCCACTCGCCGCCATAGTCGTACTCGCTCGTCAAGGCGCCCAGCGCAAACTTGATACGATCCACGTCAAACTGCACCGTCTTGGCCTCCATTGTCGCTGTTTGGATTCTGGCCAAATCTGTCACTCACTGCACCTTTTTGTTGTCGTTGAGTCAGCGTCGACGGTTGGTGTCGTAAACTGTGCACAAAAACGGTTTCGGATTGGGGTCTTCTGCTCAACTGCCGCACACATACTTTTCACCGTGCACGGCCATTTCTGTCCTTTTTCTTTGCTTGAGTGCACTGGGAAGAATCGGTGGAGAAAGCCAAAAGTCAAAGCGGCGTGTGCGTGTAGAGAGAGATGAAGGGCACCAAGAACAAGATTCGCAGCGATGCTAATAACGAGGAGCCCGCTACGCGCAAGTTGACGCGGCTGGTACCGATCGACGAAGGCGCCGTGCTCGCCATCGAGGAAGAGGCGGAACACGACAATGCCGAGTGCAGTGACGACAAGGAAGAGGATTCGGAGGCCGAGACCGAGATCGTGCCCCCTTCCGTGGACGAAGAGGAGGAGGAAGAAAACGTCGTGTATGGCTATTCACCCGAGTCGCCGCTGACCGCTGACGAGTATCTCGACGGATTGCTCAAGGCCGCGGACGCCTCGCGTGTCTTCAAGGACAAGTACTTCCCGGAGCTCAAGAAGCAGATCCAAAAGGTGCAAAAGTACAAGTTGCCGTGGTACGACGAGCCCGCGTGCACCAACGAGCGCTTCTGCACCGACGACGGGTGCGACACCTCCAATCGGTACCCGGCGTGGGCGTGGCGTCTGCTGCGGTGCCAAGTCAACTCCAACTCGCTCAGCGACGGCTACGTGTCGGTGACCTTTGAGCCCGTGGCGCGGCGCGTCTACGTCATGTTCGACTGCAAGCGATTCGGTGCGCCCATCGCCGTCGAAATCGACGACGCGACAAACGTGGATCATGTGGTCGAGGGCGTGCGCAAGAAGTTGCAGCTAATCGCGGCACGACACGGCGGGCTCACTGATGTGGATCCCGCTGACCTTGCCGACGACGAC
>JACCDY011514449.1_pt1 | contig 44935 bp, 40 predicted proteins | sample 7446391 | NCBI WGS metagenome assembly JACCDY01 (sample SAMN15323451, study PRJNA562643) | freshwater metagenome | isolation source: river surface water | place: USA:Blue River Watershed | collected 2017-08-18
CTGCTACTGCACCTGCTACTGCTACTGCACCTGCTACTGCTACTGCACCTGCTACTGCTACTGCACCTGCTACTGCTACTGCACCTGCTACTGCTACTGCACCTGCTACTGCTACTGCTCCTACTCTTACTAATAATAATAATATTTCTGAAAATACTGGAACTTCTGAAAATAAAGCACCAGAAACCATGCTAGTATCCCCATCAAACACAACACTTCCCACCAATACTTCTGTTTCGCATATTTATTTTTTTAAAAATCAAAAACACCCTTTTATAGTAGATGGTTTAGTCTCAAAAGGTGATGTTGATAAGTTTTTAGAAAAATATGGCATTTCAAGTATACCTGCAGAATTTTTACCTGATAGTGATGATAATGGATTTTTTGGTTTAATACAAAAACTTTATAATAATCTTAAACCAATAAAAGAAGTTGAAGATGAATATATAAAAGAATTTGAATACTATCTTGATCCCGAAGATGGACCTAAAATAACCCCCGAATCAGAACATGTTATGTTTGTGAATTTAGATCCCAAATTAGTTGCATTCCTGAAATTCATTCAAGATTTTAAACAGTTTTTAAGTGATAATCCTTTTACTCAAGGAGAAGAAGAAAAAAAAGAAGAAAAGAAAGAAGAAGTAAAAGAAATACCAACAGACTCTAAAGAAAAAACAGAGTTAAAAGAACTAATTCAAAAACAAATGAACAAATATTTGCCTGAAACAACAAAAACAACTACAACACCATCAGAAAAAACAACAACAATGTCAGAAGAATTAAGTAAACTGTATGACCAATATAAAGATACTGATGCTGTGTTGCAACTGGCTGGAAAACATTTTAAAATATTAGCCGATACTGTTACGGGAACATTTGATGAAGTTAAAATAGTACAAGTCCAACCAGAAAAACAATCAACTAGTATTGACACAAATAAATGGTTAAAAAACAGTTTAATGCCAAATTTTAACAAAGAAATTCAACCAGCTAATGAAAATTCTATTCTCAATAATATTAATATTGATACAAATATTCAATCTGCCATTCAAAACGCTACTGTCGGCGATACGGGTATTAACAAAGAAATTAAAACTGCCATTGAAAATGCGATTCCAAATAATAATACCGGCATATTTAACACTATTTCAACCTCTATTAAATCTAAAATAAACAATACAACAACACCTGACGAAATTTTAGCTTTACCTGACACATATGCATCAATTAGTACTAGTATAGCAGAATATAATAAATCACTATCCGAATTAATGACACCGGCATAAAACATAAGACCTCATAAAAACATAAAAACACAATAATTATGTATGTATCAATAATATACAAATGCTAGTAAATTATTATATGATCGAGCGTTCAAATTCCAGAACTGCTGACTGGAATACAGCATATACTGCTTTAGCCGATAGTCATACAGATGCAAGTGGTGTAAATATTCCTAATTTTGTATGTACATATTTTTCAGCCGAAACATCAAAATATGTTGTATGTATTGATTCGGCTATTAATGTTCAAGAAATTTGCACAACACACAACTTTCCTGTAACACTTGTTCAATCTAGTACTATTGACGATTCCACATATAATAGAGAATACAATGTAGGAATTGACGACAACAAAAATTATATTTTGTTTAAAACTATTAAACGTCCTCCTTTGCCGGATGTGGCTGTTGGACAAACAGGTGCCGATAGTAATTTGTCCGGTCTTAGTGGCGTATAAGCGCAAATAGCAAAATATTTATTCTTATTATGAAAAATAATAAGAATAATAAGAACAATATAAAATAATAATAGTGTAAAACTTTAATATAATATTACTATGGGATGCGATTATTGGAAAGTCAAACAGGCAATTATTGAATACTATTTGATTCAACAAAAACCAGAAACAATAATTCAAACAAAATTGGATTTACGAGTAACTCCTATGTTTTTTGAAAATGACAAATTGGCATTTGTAGAACGGGAAATCGCCGAAGAAGATAATGAATATATTCGTGACAAAAAAATGAAACAAGCCATAAAATCATTGTTTGAACATATGTCTACGCCCGATCCGATAGTAATTTATAATAATGGTGCGTGGAATTATGAACATTTACGTTATAAAACCGATATTATAAATCATATTAAATCGGCGTCATTAAATCAACCAGTGAAGATCGTAAGTGTTACTTTGCACGAATACTATGAACTGCCATAGTGTATTTATATAAACATATTAAATATAGTAGACCTATAATTTACTATATTTAAGACGAAAATATTCCCTACATAATATGATGAATTTTCCATTTGAATTAAGTGAATTTCAAACAAAGGCTATACAAGGTATATTGGATGGTAATCATGTATTAGTTACGGCTCATACTGGTAGTGGTAAAACGTTGCCTGCTGAGTTTGCCATACAACATTTTATTGGGCCTCACGATGGGCCTCACGGTGGGTGGAAGAAAAAACGTGTAATTTACACAAGTCCCATTAAGGCACTATCGAATCAAAAATATTATGATTTCACACATAAATATCCGGAGATCTCATTCGGATTACTAACGGGGGATATTAAAACAAATCCAAATGCTGATGTTTTAATTATGACCACTGAAATATTGCTTAACAAGTTGTGTATGAATAGTAAAACAAAAACGCAAATTGAGTCCATGCAAAATACACTATCGTTTGAAATGAATTTGGAAACCGATTTAGCAGCCGTTATATTTGATGAATGCCACTATATTAATGATCCCCATAGAGGCCATGTATGGGAACAAACTATGTTAATGTTGCCAAAACATGTGCAAATGATAATGTTGTCGGCCACCATTGACGCCCCCGACAGATTCGCCAAATGGATTGAGTCACATAGTCAGGATAAATCAGTTATCCTGTGTTCTACGGATCGACGCGTTGTCCCGCTCACACATTATATGTATGCTACATGCGTGGAGGGATTTCATAAGCGACTTGGCGACAAAGCCACCAGCGAACAAATACGTAAATCGCTGAATTGCTGTGTTCCCATCCAGTCCGCTGAAGGCGGATTTCAAACAGATAATTATAATACTATGTCTGGTATCATGCGACTTATGGAAAAACATGATATCCGAATGCATCGTAAATATGTCTTAAATGAATTGGTGATGCATTTGCGCGGCGAAGGTATGCTACCGGCCATAGTATTTGTGTTTTCTAGAAAAGCGGTAGAACAGTGCGCAGCTGAGATCACAGTATCATTGTTTGATGAAGAAGACACGACTCCTAACCATAAAATTCGCGGAGAATGTGAAGCCATTTTGCATCGGTTGCCAAATTGGCGCGAATATGAGTCATTGCCGGAATATGTTCAGCTAATATCACTGTTGGAAAAGGGCATCGGAATTCATCATTCTGGCATGTTGCCTATATTGCGTGAAATAGTTGAGTTGATGATTGGTAAAAAATACATCAAATTACTGTTTGCAACCGAATCCTTTGCCATAGGGTTAGATTGTCCAATTAAAACGGCGGTTTTCTTGAGCCTACAGAAATATGATGGTGGACAAGAACCACGATATCTTATGGGACACGAATATACGCAAATGGCCGGCCGAGCCGGCAGGCGAGGCATTGACACTATCGGCAACGTAATACATTGTGTTAATCTTTTTCCTAATGGTCTTCCTGCCCTTCATACATATAAGGAAATTCTCGGTGGAAAACCGCAAATTCTACGTAGCAAATTCAAGATTGATTATAAGATGTTTTTCAAATCTTTTCTTTCGAAAAGCCATCAAAGCGACTCTAATGGTGACGCTGAAATCAATAACTCGTCTCTTAACCTCATTAAACAATCTCTATTAGCCAACGAAACTAATCTTCAAATGACCGGACTTCAACGTCAACTTGCCGATCTAGAAGTCGCCTTCGAAAAAAAAACACAAGGCATCGAATATTTATCAACTTCTGCAGATATAATCAAACACTATAATGAACTCCAAGAATCTTATGTAATGGCTACTAATAAACGCCGCAAAGAAATCGAACGTGCTATTAAACAACTTGAAGACGGGCATCGTCATATTAAATCCGATTCTACATACATGAAGGACCTAGTCAAGTTGAAATCGAATGTTTTTGAAAAACAAAGAGAAATTTTTGTTGTACAAGGATATTTTGAAGCTATGGTATCACGAGTTAGCCAAATTCTTTGTAAAACAGAAATGATTTGTGTTGATGATGCCGATGCATCTTTAACATCTATGGGTGCAATTTGCCCTTTTATTGCAGAAGTGAATCCCGTTTTGATGAGTTTACTATGTAAAGAATTCGACGATTTTGCCGATTTTACTACAGACACTATGGCGGCGTTTTTGTCTTTATTTACTGATGTCCGTATATATGACAATAATGGCGTCGTGGAATATTCCGGTAATTATTGTATGAATGAAACTGTTAATTCTAAAATACAACGTTTTGATGATGTTAAAATGCAGCTTATACGTGTAGAAGAAAAATGGGGCCGAATTAGCGAAGATTTAGATACTTTTTGTTATGATATTGCGGATGATGTTTTAGCATGGACCGCCTGTGAAACAGAAGAAGATTGTAAACGGATATTGACACAAATTAAAACAGAAAAAGGTATTTCTATTGGTGATTTTTCTAAGGCACTATTGAAGATATCTACGATTGCTAGGGAATTAATGACTATGTGTGATGCTTTGGGAAAAACTCATACAATGTTAATTTTGAATAATATGGATCGACTTTTACTTAAATATGTTGTGACAAATCAAAGTTTATATTTGTAATATGGATTTGTGTGGGATGTGCGGAGGAGGAGGGTATATTGATTTTGTATGACAAAATACTAGTGTGTTATACAAAATATTAGTGTTGTTTTTGTTTTTGTTTTTATTTTTCCTTTTTATACACGATTAAAAAAGTCTTGAATACCTTTAGGATTTGCTCCAACAATTAAATCATCAGGTAAATAACTCAGATTTTCACTATTGTAACACAAAATTGCAGGAATTCCATTTAATTTAAACTTTTTTCGCATTGTTGCATACAATTCAAACGAATCGTCAACATCCACCATAATACATTGCACATCTTGACGTAGCTTTTGTAATACACGAAATGCTTGTAATACTTGCGATTCGATTTGTTTGCAAGGACCGCACCAATCCGCCCCCAATTTAATAATTATTTTTCCCGGATTATTTTTCAATAATTCCTCGAAATCAGTTTTAGACAAAGTCATCTCAAAGCTGTCACTCATTTTCACAAATATATTATATACTTATTTAATTAATACGCATTTATATTTGTTTCGTATACTATCAAAAAATAAAACCCCTCTCATAATTATATGAATAATACCAATAAATGCAAAACACAAATAAAACACATACAGATGGTTTAACACATGATTTAGACATAAATAAATACTCATTAGAGGAGTTATTTGGTTTATTTGATTTGTCTTATGACCTCACCGAAGAAGCTATGAAAAAAGCCAAGAAAAAGGTGCTTATGCTGCATCCTGATAAGTCGCAGTTGCCTTCAATATATTTCTTGTTTTACAAAAAAGCCTATGATTTGATATTAGATTTGTATAAATCGCGCAACAAAATCAATACTAAACCCACTGCCTCCGATTTAGTTTATAATCCAGACTCACATTCAGTATTTGATCCGAATTTGAAAGTAGATGGCGCTGCTGGTAAAGAATTTCAATCACGTTTTAATCAGGCATTTGAACAAAATATTACTAAAAAGCATGATCCTAGTTTGCATGAGTGGTTCAAACAAGATACTAAAGACGAATTTACGGGTCGCGGTATTAATGTGAAAAATATGGGCGAAGCACTTGAATCTGTGAAAGAAAAACAGCGACAACAAGCAGTTACACTATATAAAGGTGTACAAGAAATGCGCAATTATAGTTGTGGTACTAGTTTTTATGATGATGACGATGAAAGTGCGGCATCGAGCTATGTAGAATGTGACGTTTTTAGTAAATTGAAATTCGAAGATGTTCGTAAAGTGCATCGCGACCAAACTGTAATTGGTGTGTCTGAACGGGATTTAGCAAATAATCCGCAATATGGAATGAATTATGATCAGTATATGAATGCCCGGGAAAGATCGGTGCAGGCGGGTGCTTTATCCAAACATGAATCCGAAGCTATGTTGGCAAAACAACGTGCAGAAGCTGAACAAAACCTTATGCGCAAACAGCAACGGGATTTATTAATGCAACAAGAATATGCGAAAAAACAACAACAAGCAATGTCATCGTTTTTACGCTTGGGTAGATAATCTGTGTTTATGATATATTAATATTGTTTAATGTTTGATTCGAAATATGTGTATAAATATTTAGGGGCCATTGCCGTCATTGGGTTGGCTAGTTATTATGGTAATCGTATAAAACAAGGTTTATCAAACAAGGATGAAAATGATGAATTGATTCGCCAATATTTATTGAATGAATCGCCGCTTTATGGTTTTAATCGTCCCAAATTGTGGATACATAGTAAATATGAAGTCAATTCGCGCAAATGGAAGGATTTTATGAGTCGTAATACTACCGATTTGAATCAACCTTATTTGCATCTTACTATTAAAACTATCGTGAATCATTGTGGAGAAGATTTCAATGTATGTCTGATTGATGATGAAACATTTAGTCGGCTTATTCCCGATTGGGAATACAATATGGAACGCATGACTGAACCTGAAAAATCCTATTATCGCGAATTGGGTATGTTGAAATTACTATATATTTATGGTGGTGTAGTATTGCCAAATTCATTTATTTGCATTCGCTCCGTATTGCCTTTGTATGATCGTGCACTTACTGAACAAAAACCGTATTTTGCAGAAGAAATCAATCGCACATGTGTTGGATCTGGAAAACAACCGTTGTTTGTTCCTGGCACTAAAATCATGTCGGCGTGCAAGGCTTGTCCTACATTAAAGGATATGATTGTTGGGTTAGAAAAACGCACAAAATCTCAGCTTATTGCCAGCGAAACCGCTTTTGTGGGAAGCACACAAAAAATGATTGGCGACTTGATTAATGGTGGTAGTGCGGGTTTGATTGGTGGTCGTGAAATCGGAATTAAAACGGTGCGGGGCAAACAAATCTTGTTGGATGATTTAATGGGTGAGAATTATTTAGATATTGATACTGATGTGTTTGGTATTTATATTCCTGGCGATGAAGTGTTGTCGCGACCAAAATTCCAATGGTTGGCGTATTTGTCAAACAGGGAATTATTGCAATCGAAATTAGTTATTGTAAAGTACTTAAAGGCGTCGGTAGTAGATGCGGAACATGTGGCTACTCGCGGCACTATGCGCAGTGTTACGGCCATATAGACATGTGTGTGATTTGTCGGTTAAAATTCCATAAAAATAATTAATATTACTTGTGTATTAATTATTTGTTTTTATTTATTATTACTATCGGTAGTCTCCGTATTCTTACAAATAATATAATTAATAAAATGTTTTGAATGATTATATTTTAATTCCGATTCTATATGCACATCACTACATTTACAAATTTGCCGTACTATATTTGTAAAACTATTATAAGTTAATTCGCGATCCAAATAATATGTTTTTGACACATGATAGTACGGTCGAATAGCCGTCAAGAATTCTGTATGAAATTGGTGAAATATCATTTTTTTATATGCCGATAAATCTACATAATAGTATTTACATGTTTCAAGACAAATTTTGTCTAATAAATTAAATAAAATATTAGCCGGTACTTTTTCTTTGAACACTTGATAATTCATTTTCCTGACTCCTGTGCACTGTTTAAAATATATATAGGTTTTTCTTTATTTTGTTTACGCAGTTTGGTGATAAATTTTCATCAAATTGTTTGTAAAAAATGCCAATTCTATAGCGTCTTCGTGTACTTTATGAAAAATCATAATATATTTACATAAAAATGGCAATATTCTGTATTTTTTGTCTTCCTCTATTTGCGTTGTCATTTTTATAAAACTTAAGAAATAATCAAGAATATCGATCACTGAATAACCCTGGTCATTGATGTTTTTTAATATGCTTATGGCTTCTATTAACTGACCTTGTTTGATTTTCTCTATATAGTCTTCTAATTGTAAATATGATATGTTTGAACATAAATCGTGTGCTAATGCGAGATCTACATGCTTTCCTAGAATATAAATTTTTTCTAAATAATTTATTAAAACCCGCACCGAATTATTGCATATATTCAACATAAATTGTTTTGCATTATTATCGATGCTTAGATTTTCTTTCTCTATAATAGTATTCATTATATTCATGATTTGTTCTGGCTGTAATTTGTTGATTTTTATTATATGAAGTCGCGATTGTAAACTTTCATTGACTTTTTGAATATTAGTACATGCAGTAATAAATTGTACATTATTCTTGTATTTGTCAATATAGTTGCGAAATACTTGTTGACTCTGCTCATTTATACTATCGATGTCGTCTACCACTATTAACTTGCGTTTACCAATTATGTTTGACTGCGATTGACAAAATGATTTCATCTCGTTCCGGAAAAATTGGATGCCTTGTTCTTTTAAATTATTAATAAACATAATATTATATTCAGGAAACACATTAGATTTTCCTAGGCCATAGTATTCACGAATAATTGCATTCATTAATGATGTTTTACCCGATGATTCGCTGCCCACTATTAATATATTTAATTCATTTAATTCCAATAAGGTTGTTAATACATTTGTGTGCATAGTATCAAGACAAAAATCTGAAATATAATATGGTTTATAACGATTAATACAACTAATTTGAGATGATAGTAATGTGGTGACTGTTGCTGTTGCCGTTGCCATTGTAGTTATTATGAATGTATGAGTTTTGTCTATATGAATTTTTGCCAGTTCTTTATTGCGTGTATAAAAAATATAGCATGTGTAAAAAATATACATAGAAATTACAAAAATAATAATTATATACTATGGCTACTCACTATGAGACTTTGGGAATAGAAGAAACTGCGACCGAAGCAGAAATCAAAAAGGCATATCGTTCACTATCATTTCAATATCATCCGGATCGTTATAGTGGTGAAGATGCAAATACAAAAATGCAACAAATTAATGAAGCTTATGAAATTTTAAGAGAGCCTTCTAAAAGAGAGGCATATGATAATGAACGTAATGGAGTTAATAATTTCCCTACAGGATTTCCTGGTTTCCCTATGGGTGGCGGTATTTTTAATCCATTTAATTTGTTTTCACAAATGGGTATAAACATGAACATGGGTATGGGCATGGGTCAAGGTGTTAATATAGAAATAGTACATGGACCCAATGGCACCGTTTTTATTCGCAAACATATTGGAAAACCACCTGTTATTGATAAAATTGTGAATATATCTTTAGAACAAGCATATACTGGATGCACTATTCCCGTCGATGTTGAAAAATGGTCGCAAACAGGCGAAACCCGGCTTAACTTAACTGAAACACACAACTTAACCATTCCTCAGGGTGTCAACTCCGATGAACATATAGTGTTGGGAGGTGCAGGTAATCGTTTTAGCGATGATAATGTAGGAGATATTCGCTTTATTATTGTGATAGATAAACACCCTACATTCCAGCGAAATGGATTGAATTTGTGTTATAAAAAATCCCTTACATTAAAAGAGGCACTATGTGGAACACAATTTAATTTTAAACATTTAAATGGCAAAAATATTACGCTGAATATTTCAAATTCTATTATTTCGTCTGGTGTTCAAAAAGAGTTTCCTGGATTTGGTATGATTCGTGGTACCGATACAGGCTCATTAATTGTCGATTTTGATGTTGTATTTCCATCTACTTTAACACAGGAACAACGTGATGCTATTTTAACTATTTTGCCTTAACTTAACCTAATTAATACCATTTGCAATACATATTATAATACATATTATAATACATGTTATAATATTTACTCACCAATATTAGCGTTTTTGTGATTTGTTTTTTTGTTGCTTTTTCTGTTTTTTATTATTGTTGCGAGTTTTATTTTTATTTCCACCAGTAACTGGTTTTTCGGGGTTAATGCTTTCACGCATTTTGTCTAACAATGATGGTTCTTCTGTCTTTTTTTCTTCTTGTTTCTCTTCTTCCTTTTTATCTTCATCCTTTTTATCTTCTACTTGTTTTGCTTCTTCACTATTCGGTATAATACTTTCACTAAGTTTATCAAATATTCCAGGTTCGTTTTTGTCATCACTTGTTTCTTTACTAAATTTATCAAATATAGAAGGTTCTTCGGCTTTAGGTTTACTATTATCATCAGAATTTAACATATTAAAAAATGATGGTTTACTACTTTCCTCTTTAGTCGGTGTAGGTTCTGATGCCGATTCCCCGTTTTCAGATTTTCCATCAAATAGTGTAAAATATCCTAATATTAATGTAGTACATCCAATTAATGCATATGATAAATTTGTGGGATTTGCCACCACACTTTCTGTTGCCAATTTAATATCCATGATATTATTATCCTATATATATCATCTTCTATAATCTTTTTACTTTTACTTTTGTTTTTGCTTTAGTATTTATATCGCCTTTTTATTATTATTCCATTATATATTCACGGCTATTATGGATTTTCAAAGTTTTATTAATGATATGACTAATACAATTAGAGGTTTTTCTAGTCTAAGTTCATCATCTGTACTATATCCTAATCCCGATTTTATGACAGATGATTATCCTGACTCCGGATCAGTTCAAATGTGTGTGTATTACATTAATAAACAATGTTTAAAACCATTTGTTAAATTCGCTATTCGCGTCGATAATGATAAAATAGCACATTTACCTGTATTGGAAAATTTAGACAACAATTTTGAAACGTCTTGTGACAAATTACTATCGACTTTGTTTACAAATAAAATTCAATTTACTAATGATTTGTATCGTGGATATATTATTTGTGGCGGTATGACATTCGTATTTATCGACGTCTCTTCACATAATCATAATTTATCACACAATTATAAATATTTGATTGCCACCGAATTGGCTGGTACTAGCAAATCCATTTGGACTCCCGATGAGAAAATTCAAACACTATTTCAAGATAAAGACAATAATGATGATAAAGGATTCTCTATTACTAAACCCGTTTATCCTAAACACGGTGGGACATATGAGTATATTGAAGCACCTTATATTGGATATTTATGTATGATATCTATGAAAAACAACAAAGAAACATTTATTTCTTTGACTGAAGCTGAACAAAATAAAATTTATATACCAATTGAAGCATTAATTAATCCCAAAGATGTAGGACACTATTATTATTTTTCAGACACTATTATTGAACCACTCGAAAATGATTTATATGTTAGATATGCTGTGTTTCCGATGTATAGTATGAATACTGATTCTACGTTTCCGGTAAAACAAAAAAAACCGACTGACGAACATAATTCGGTTGTGTATTATTTAAATAAAAAACACGATATTAAATTGTGTGGTGTAAAATCGCCGGATCAGTTTGTTGCACTATAGACTTATATTGTGTAGTCTATATAGAGAAGTCTATTATGTCTGAATCAAAAAACCTCACAAACACATTTGTTCCGGATGGTAATGCATTTGCCGCATCTGCAAAACAGGAAATGACTAATATGTCCGGTGGTACATCGGCTTTTTTTGAAAAGATTTTGAAAATGTTTAGTATTCAGTTTATCAAAAACCCGCCATTCGGATTAGTCAATAATAACATTATGAAAAAGATTAGTTTTGCCGTGTTTACTTTAGCGTCATTAGCATTTATTCGAACATTGTTGCCAATCGGTAATACACATTCCATGTTTGAATTTTATTGTATTAGTTTTTGGTTTATTGGAATTATTGCCATGGTTTTTGTAATTGATCCTTACAATATTAAAAATGTTGAATATATGTTCAATTCATCAGTGTTAGAACGTCTTCAAACAAACGGTGAATTATTAAGTCTTTCTAGTAAAGATAGTTCTGAAAAAGTTGCTGAAGCATTTACAGCAAATATGATGTCTATGGCTGCCGAATTATAATGAAATGTAGTATTTATTATATGGAAAATTGATTAATACATAAATATAAGATAGTAATCAATTATAAAATCACAAATACAAGAAAAATATATGTCAAACAATAGTAATGTGATGAATTTAACTAAATTTCCATTTGAATTAGTTGTTAAAATAATAAATTATACTGGTATTATCTCTTTTCGAAATGGAATTTTTATCAATGCTATTCCAAAAACTGATCCTCGTTATGAAATGCTAAAACAAATTAAGCAACCTAAATTATATGTTTTTGGAAATAAGAAACAATATGGATCTGTATTTATTGGATTTTCAAACAAAAAATATATACTTTGCTATAGTTTTCGTTCTGCAGGTCATAGTATGAGTTTTTGCAATCAATCTAATAAAAATACTATTTGTTATAAAAAAAGTGCTGATAGTAAATGGTATCAAACAGTGCAATATTATATGTAATTTGTGTATGTTGCATGTTTTTTTACGCTAACCCATATTTATTAGCGCAAAATTCATTCAAAATATTTGCATCAACGTTACCTTCTAAATTTATTAATTCACGTAATTCATATTCTAACGGATCACGACTATGATTATCCTGAAATGCAACAATACTATCTTCAATTATTTTGTTTTGTGCTTTATATTTTTGCGCAAGTGTTAATGTTGATTTACGAAAGTCTTCTTTTATTTTAGCTTGTCTGGCTTCTTCTTTTAATGCTAATTGTTTTTGTTCTTCTACTATTTTTATTTTTTCATCTAAAGCTTTTCTATGTTCTTCTTCGCTGCGTTTAATGTTTTCGTGAATCACATTTATTTTCTTTGACAACATGGATTCCAATGATACTAAATTCAGTTCATTGGGTATAGAAGTGGCAACAGGTTCGACAGGTAATCTTGTAGGATTATACCAATCATGTTTGCCGGTTTCAGACACAATTTCTGTTGAACATTCATCGGGTTTTTTTAGATCTTTGAAATTCTTTTTCCGAGTCTCTTTTTCTAATTTATTTTCCTCTTCCTCTTTTTCCTTTTTACAACATAGTTTATTCCAACAATACATCTTCTTTTTACCTGAATATGTTTCTACAAATTCTTGTGTAATAGATATGGGAATAGACGGACTAGTTTCCATTAAACGGTCGAATTCTTCGCGATATGTTTTTAAGAAATGTCCCGCGTCCATAATGCGTTCTTCCGGGGCTTTGGCTAATTCAATGCTAATATTGCGAGCGAATTTGTCCCAGGCAATACCCGAAACACGATGCGATTCATTTAATTCGGAGATTTTCATATATTGTTGGATAGTAGTAAAAATACCAATAATAATATTAACAGAACCAATAATCATAGGTGCATATTGTTGAAATGACATTGGCAAACTGGCTTGTGCAAATGATGCCGTTCCCGAAATAGTGGAAAATATAATGGCAGGAATAGTAAACCATGCATGCAAATTTGAATATTTTTGATGTGCTCGTGTATGCAACCATTTATAACATTTTGCTATGTCGCACCATTCACTTGGAATTTTTTCATTTTCTTTAGACCATTTTACTTCTGGCATTTTTTTCGAATCTAATGTGTGTGCGACAGTGTCTTTTGTAATAATCGATTCTTTACCGTCATTATCAGGTTCTGTTTTACTATCCGCATAGTGATCGCGTAATTCGCGTTCATCTAATTCACTTGAACCAGTGGTTTCACTAATTGCTTTTCTTGCATAAGATCTTTCCGAATCTTCTTCATTTAACATGTTGTGTAATATATAATTGTTTAAAATATTTATTACACTGGCTAAACTCACATTAAAAAATTGATTGTATTTTTAAATATTTTTAAAAATACAAATAAAAAACCAATAATTTTTAGATTAATTAAAATGATGATTTCTCAATTTGTTTATCCTACACTATTTAGTTGCGCCACCTTAGGTGCTATTTTAATTGCCAGTTTAATTCCCATGTTTAATAATATCTGGTATACATTAAATAATTTGAGTTGCAGTACTATCATATATATTCATTGTGTATTGTCTACTTCTACTACCGCCGCCATTTGCTACATTATGGTTCAAAAACACAATGAAGAATTAGATGCATTGATGAAGGAGCAAATTTCTATTGAAATTATAGATACATCAGATTTACAAAGTAAATCCTTAAACGAGTCGTTAAAAAAAGAAGAAATAGAAGAAGATGTTCGCGAAGCATTAGATCGCATTGCTGATTTAGGATTAATGAATGATCTTCAATGTGGTTTAAATAAGTTTATTGAACACATTTTATATTAAGTTTTAATGATATTATAAACATACATAGATAAACCTTGTATTATACGTTTTTTTATGATTCTTTATTTCTGGTTGTATAACAAATAAACTAACAACTATGAATATAAATCGTAATATTTTTGATATCACATTAATGATAAATAATAGTAATTTATGTATTTCTGATTTAAAAAATAAAATTGCAGAATTAAAATCACTATATGGTGAAATTATTTCAAACAATAGTAATCGTAAAATTTTTCTGTTTTGTTTAGAATCTTTTAATTTTCAAATAAAATTATTTAGTGTCGATTCTGATAATTTGAATAATTCTTTAATATTAATGTCAAACAGAATTTATTGTGATTACTATAAGTTAATGAAAATATTGTTGCAATTGTTTGCTGATTCTGAATATGTATTACCAGAATTGCAAGATTTTCCTATATATAATGATTTGCGACCTATGGAGAAATATTCGATTGCAAATATAGAGACAATTTATTCTAATGTGTGTTTACTATTAGACACATTAATAATAAAATATAAGGAAAATGAAAATAAAATTAATCAATATTCTTTGAAATCACAAACAGGTATTTGTATTATAAATTTAATTCAAACAATGGAATATGATAATTCTGTTTTAAAAGATCAAATTATGCTTTATATTGGATATTTGAATTTTTTCTATAAAAGCCAAAAAAAATATTTAACTAAATTGTTAAAGAAAATTTCGAATTTAAAAAAGGAAATTGATAGTGAAGTCAATTTAGAAAACACTTCAGGAATAATTAAAACACGAGAATCATCATTGCGTGTTTCTGATACTATGTCTGAAATTAGTTTTAGTTCGCAACCGATGGCAAAAAAACGTAAACCTAGAAAACAACCAATTCAAATGGATTTTATGTCTGAAGTTCCTACAAACAATTTAGATACTATGTCTAAAACAGAAATAATAGACAATGTTGCAGTTGCAGAAGATGCTATTATAGAGAATAATGTTATTGCAGTTGTAGAAGATGCTATTATAGAGAATAATGTTATTGCAGTTGTAGAAGATGCTATTATAGAGAATAATGTTGCTGTTGCAGAAGATACTATTGTTGGAATTACAATTGATGTTGTTAATGTAGAAGATACTATAGATACAGAATATCAACAAAACATAAATATGGAAGTAATTGAATCTGTATTACCTACTAGTCCTACTAAACGTAAATCGGCTCCTAGGAAAAAGAAATTATCTTAATAAAATTGATTATAAATAGTAAAAAATATACTATTTATAAAATACAATTTGACTAAAAAATGTTTCCAATGTTTCCAATGTTTCGATTTCGTAACATCCTTACTGACGATGATAAAAATAAATTACGTTATTATGATGAATGGAAAAAGCTTTCACTTGATTTAAATGATGCATTAATAAAATTAGATGAAAAATATACATTGTTAAAAGAAGAAAATAAATTATTAAAAGAACAAATTAAAATATTAAATGATAAAAATTTAAAATAAAAATGAACTACGTTTTTTGGCTGTTTTATTTACTTTTTTCCGTAATTTATTGATTTTTTTAGGAGTTTTTGAGCGAGTCTTCGATAGAGGAATCTTTGTTTTGATTTTCGATTTAGTCTTTGCATGCGTTGATTTCATAATTTTGTATGAATTAAACAATGGTGCTGCATTTGTTTTACGTTTTCCCATAGCCGGTTTATAATTCAAAAACCACTCATCATATTCTGCAGTTTTCTTTTTTTTTGCCAACAATTTATATTTTTCCGCTTTTTCAGACCGAATATTTTCCATCGTTTTTTGCTCACCATAACAATTCATCGAAAATCTACGCAATAGTCCATGTTGTGATAATCGATTCTTTTCTTGTAATTCAAACAACATTTTTGCTATACACTTTAATCGATTCTTATCATAATACGTCTTGTTTGCATACATAAATGCCAAATAAAATGTTAATATAGTATCTACGGTAGCCACATTAATTGTTTGATGTGCATTCAATTTATATATATTATAACTGTGACATGCGTTCGGTTCATACAAAAATGCTATTGTTTCTTTTCCTAATTTGATTTCTATGTGTCGCGGCACTATTTCGCCGATTTCAGCATGTTCAATAATATCAATATTTGTGTATCCAAGTGCCTTTAACTCGCTACGAATCACCAATGAAACGCGATCAATGTCTTTGACTAATACATCAAAATCGGGAATGTTTTTCCCCGTATATTTACTATACAAATTGCACGCATATCCACCGAAAAACACGGCGCCTTGAGAAATTAATTCATCGCGCACCGTCTTGAAAACTTCCTCCTCGATTTGTGTAGGAGTCTTTTTCGCGGTTAGACTCGAGGATTTTAATTTTTCTTGACTTAATTTTCGCTGGAATCCGTCGCAAGATGTAGTTGTTTTAATTGGATAGTGTTTGTTTAATAAACTGAGACGTTTATATACTTTTTCCCAGCGACTTACGTCGCCATGAGGGCGCGACAATTCTAAATACATTCCCATACGAAGAAAATCCGGACTCGCATAGTGAATCCCCGCAATCTTAATCGAATCTTTTATCAATTCATCATAAATAATTGGATTTAATTGTGTGATATCGGCAACCGCCATGAAATTCACATATACTTTATATGTTCCGTGATGGACACCCGCCTTTGCCTCTACTTCGGCATAGCCTGCATCATGATATATGTTTGACAATTCGACCGCATCGTCTAGTGCCGTTTTACTATAAAAATCGTAATCGGGTACTTCAACATCTTTATTGTAAAATTGCTCGTCGCGGGGCAATATATTATTGATCGCAGTACCGCCGTAACATATTACCTGTTTGACTTTTAAAAAATCCTCTAAAATTTGAATGATTTTTATAACATCGGGATTTGTGGCAACTTCGCGACCTTGCTGTTTTTCATTATCGTCAACCGCTTTTCGTAATATTGCCAATTCACAATCTTGAAATGTCATTGAATCATCACACGCCTTATTTTCATATTTCGGCATTTGCTTGATTGCTTATATATTCACGACATATTTATTGTTCTGAATTATTTAACATCATTTTTCTGATAATAGTGCTGATTGGTGCCATTGCATAACCCGCTTTATTGAAAAATTTCTCGTATTCTGACAGTCCGTCATTTGATGTGTCAAAACTGGTCATCATCATTTGACATGGGCGCATTTTTACATCAAATCGACCGATCCCGCCTATTTTAATTGGATATCCCATAACATAACTGCGCACATCTGTTCTAAATTCGTCTTTTTGAATACTTATTGGTGTCGGTGGCATTGCTTCTAATTCTTGATAGTCATACAGGGGCAATGAAACCGTTCCACTATACATGTTTATTAATGAACTTAAATTCTCAGAATCTGCGATTTTCTTATAATTCGGCGAACTAGTATAATCTAAGATCAAAACAACCTTTTCTTTTACATCCGACAATAGTGTGGTGCTCATTACTTCGCCTTTTACTAATTTATTATCAAATGCCGACAATAGTGCTTTTGCAATGTATGCATACGATTCTGTGGAATTGTTTTTGATACGCAGATGAATAAATAACGGGTCTGTCCTACAAGGTATATTTGTGCTAAATGCATTTTGTGCAACAACATTCATTGCATCAGCAAAAGGCAATGTCAAATCTGTTTTTACGTTTTTATATTCAGGATCGTCAGATTGTGAAACATACACAATAGTATTGTTTGAATTTTTGTTGGTGCGCGAATATAATTCGAAATCCAGAACACGACAACCGCGTGATAAAACATGCTTAATCGCGTCTTTAGATGCAACGCCGCCTTGAATGGCACTATTGTATGATGATTTCACTATAAACTCACGCAAAGGAAGTGCCATGTATTTTTCATTGACGGGAGTTAATGAAATAGAAGGTTGTGCCGTTTCAAATCCTTCTTTTGCTTGTTTTTTATTTAGGTCCTTGATTTGTGTTTGAATATGCTGTTTGATTTCTTGATTTTCACGATTCAACCGATAGAGAATTACTAATGCAATGATGACAATAAATAAAATTAACAATTTTTGTGTGAATTGCATTTTCATATATATAATGCATAGTAACAACTATTTGAATAAATGTATTTATGTATTTTTGTTGGGTGTAATAGATATTAGAGAAAAAATAACTATGATGTCTATATAGCTTTAAATAAAAATGGCTGGAGGATTATTAAATATTATTTCTGAAGGTAATAACAATGTCTTTTTAACAGGAAATCCAAATAAAACTTTTTTTAAAGTTACTTATTCTAAATACACTAATTTTGGAATGCAAAAATTCCGTATTGATTTTGATGGGCAGCGTACATTACGTATGAGTGAACCGTCGCAATTTACTTTTAAAATACCACGCAATGGAGATTTATTAATGGATACGTATGTGGCGGTCACATTGCCTCATATTTGGAGTCCTATTTACCATCCCACGGCAAATACAGGAAATAAATGGGCATCTTATGATTTTCGTTGGATTCGCGATATTGGCACACATTTAATTAAAGAAATAGAAATTAGATGTGGCAATTTTACTTTGCAAAAATATTCGGGTGAATACATTGCATGTATGGTAGAGCGCGATTTTGATACAAATAAAAAAGATTTGTTTTATTCAATGACTGGTAATGTTTCGGAATTGTATGATCCAGCAAATTCGCTTGGTCGAACAAACACATATCCATCCGCATATTATACTACAAATCCATTGGGAGCCGAACCATCGATTCGCAGTCGAACCTTATATATTCCACTAAATGCTTGGTTTTGTTTAGATAGTAAATGTGCATTTCCATTGGTGGCACTACAATATAATGAACTTACTATTACTGTTACTATGCGTCCTGTTGAAGAATTGTTTCAAATACGTGATGTGTTTGATCCTGACAATAAATATCCATATATAAGACCAGATTTGACTCGTGCAGAACACCAGTTTTATCGTTTTATTCAAACACCACCGGCAGTAAAATTAGATCCGGAAAATTACTTAAATAAATCAACTACTTGGAATGCCGATGTACATCTTTTAGCTAATTACTGTTTTTTGGGAAAAGATGAAGTAATTAAATTTACTGCTGAAGATCAAGTGTATTTGGTCAAAGATATTATTGAATATAAATTTGAAAATGTTACTGGTTCGCGTAAATTAAAAATTCTTTCTACAGGTATGGTGGCTAATTGGATGTGGTATTTCCAACGCAATGATGTTTATATGCGAAATGAATGGTCAAATTATACGAATTGGCCTTACAGAATTCCGCCTATTGGCGTTGCCGCAGTTCCAATTGAAGCACTTGATACAAGTATAGTAAAAGATTTACCAGAAGCGGATGGTTCATATACACCTATTGGACCTTTTTTGAATCCGGACGGTTATCAAACCAGTTATTTTTATACACAAGATTTTTCACCTGTAAATCAAAAGGATATTATGGAATCTATGGGAATTTTGTTAAATGGGGAGTATCGTGAAAATGTTCATACACGCGAAATTTTTAATTTAGTTGAGAAATATACACGTACGGCTGGTTATGCAAATGAAGGTATACATTGTTATAATTTTTGTTTGAATACTAATCCACGCGAATATCAACCGTCGGGGGCTATTAATTTATCGAAATTTAAAACAGTAGAACTGGAAATTAATACATACGTGCCGGTTATAGATACGCAAAATGCGAATTATCAGATTATTTGTAATGCTGACGGGGTTGTGATTGGTACAAATGCATCGACATGGCGATTGTATGAATACAATTTTAATATGACTTTGTTTGAAGAGAGATATAATGTGTTGTCTTTTGTAGGTGGATATTGTGGATTGATGTTTGCCAAATAAGGGGGCGAAGCCCCCTTAGGATATGCCCCGAAGGGCAACATGGGGCATCATAGATGCCCGTCCCCTAACGTTCGCACCGCCCTTCAGGCAGTGCTCACTTATACCTCGCGATTAGGACACAACGGCTCTAAGTTCCGAAGGAACGACGTGCTTCGCACTTCGGGCTCGCCCGAGGCGCGCCCTTGGACCTTCGGTTCTGAATCGCTCGGAGTGCTAATAAGTGTATGTGTATGTGTATGTATATGTGTATTATTTATGGTTATTATTTATGTTTGCGAACAATTTCATACATAAATATATGCAGTTAATATAAGATGACAACTGTTTGGAATCAACGTGAAAAATTTAGTAATAGTGTTCCTACACAACCGTCAATATATCAACAGTTTATTACAAACAATGTTAATAATATGAAAATGATGAATACATTATTTGTTGATTCTTTTGATGAGGCATTAAATGTTGGTTTACGTGAAGGTTTTAAGGGATCTTCTAAAAAATCATCGTCTTCGAAATCGACGCCTTCTACAACAGATAAAACACCAACTACTGCAACAACTACTTCTACAACAGATAAAACACCAACTACTGCCACAACTACTACTGTCATTAAAACATCAGAACCTGTATCAAAATGTAAAGGTGATACATCAAAATTATCTGTAGAAGAAAGAGAAAAATGTCTTGAAGAACGTAAATTAGCATTAGAAGAACAACAACTTACTATTGATGAACGTCAACAAGAATTAGATAAATCACAACAAGACTTAGATATGCAGCAACAAGAAATTACAAAAACAGATCAAGATATTCAAAAATCAAATCTAACTGCTGAACCAGATGATACTAATGTTGATGCTGATGTTGATGCTGATATAGAAGATGAAGATTTAATACCAACGAAATCTTATGGTGATGATGACACGACTAATGAAGAAAAAGAAGAAGAAGAAGATACATCAGAAGGTTTTAAAGGAAAATCGAAAAAAGGCGGAAATAAAAAAAGTAGCAAAGCGAAACCAAAACCTCCATCAACTACAGAAACAATTGCCTCAAAATTAGGCATAGAACACAGCGATTTGCTTATTATTATTGATATATTTAATAATTTTGTTAAGTTGTGTGTTGTATTTTTCGCTACACATGCCTGGTATAATAATTTTGTAATAGACCCATTAACAACAAATATCGATGATTCACTCGAATTTCTAAGCGCCAATTCTATAATTCATAAATTAACATTGTACTTCAATGTCATTATTCGCAACACACAGAAATTTGTGATGATTAAATTTCCGGAAGCCATACGTCAATTTGGATATATGATACCGTTTTTTGGACGACGTGCCGGGTTTTATGCTCTATTTGGAATCATGTATTTTATTGTCGACACTATTATTGCTGGAATAATGCGCACAATAGAATCTATTCCAGGTTTTATAACAGTTGTTTCTAATTTAGTATCGGGCAAATTAAAAGGAGCAGAAGCATCACGCACAATCATACAGAAAATCGTAGGCATATTTACATTGTCTAATATATCCGTATTTAGTGGCATTTTTTCATTTTTATATTTAACTGCATTCGTATCGAATTTGGTATATGATGAAACCATGGGTATATTTGCAAATATAGACAATGCGTCGTCTTTTGTCACAAAATTAGTGTCTATGAGCATTTTTTACATTATTGCATTACTGTTTTTCTTTGCAATACTATTTAATCCAACAGTAACTGCTTGTATATATGCGGCATTTTTCGGAATCATTTATTATTCATTCCGTTTTATGGATAATACGCCAATGTATGAAAAAATGTCTTGTATAAATACATTTATAAATGAAAAACCGGCATGGTTTAATCACAGGCAAGAAACAGGGTTTATGTCAAAGGCTGTAAACTTCATTGAAGATGCCGTTAACTTAATAGCCTCCAATTTACATCAAATAGTGTTTTTGATATTTATAGTGACTAATTTATTCAAAGTATTTGATTTGAAATCTGCATTATTAATGAATAGTATGATCGGTTTAGGAACTGCATTTATTGGATATATTGTGTATTCTGTTTTGGAAAAATATAATATCGGCACTAATGAAATGAATATTGCAAAAGAACAATTTAAACAATTTAAAGCCCAATATTTTGCCGATAGTAATGAACAAGAACCAACGAAAACAGATACAAAAGAATTGGATCCAACTAATCTATATGACATCTATAGTAAATTAATGAATACTATGCATGACAAAAATAGTAAATAAAAAAACCAACAAAAATAAAAAACACTATAACACAAAATAGTATAAATATATTAAACGCAATTTATTTATACTATCATATTACTATGACCAAAAAGAAAGCCCACGGTGTAACAAAAAAATATTATCCTTTTGTTAGTGTATGTACTCCTACATTTAATAGGCGGCCATTCATTCAAACTATGTTTGATTGTTTTCGTAATCAAACGTATCCAAAAGATCGTATTGAATGGATTATAGTGGATGATGGAACTGATAAAATTGGTGATTTAATTAAATCGTCGGGCATTTCAAACATTAAATACTATGAGGTTGACAAAAAACTCACATTGGGTGCTAAACGCAATTTGATGCATAGTTATTGTAAAGGTTCTATATTAGTCTATATGGATGATGATGATTACTATCCGCCCGATAGAATTGAACATGCGGTTGAACGGTTGATGTCAAATCCTACGGCACTATGTGCCGGATCTAGTGAAATTTATATTTATTTTAAACATATTAAGCAAATGGTACAATTTGGACCGTATAATCCCAATCATGCTACAGCAGGCACATTTGCATTTAAATCGGAACTGTTAAAAACATCGCGATATAATGATGCGGCGGCATTGGCGGAAGAACGTGAATTTTTGAAAGGATATACTGTGCCTTTTGTGCAATTAGATCCATTGAAGACGATATTAGTGTTTTCGCATGAACATAATACGTTTGATAAACGCAAATTGTTGACTGCGGGTTATAATGAAGTTATGAAACCGAGTCCTAAAACTGTAGATGATTTTATTAAATTAGAAAAAGAAAAAAACATTAAGAAGTTTTTCATGGAGGATATTGATCCTTTATTAGAAAAATATGAACCGGGTGATCCAAAAATGAAACCGGATGTTCTAAAACAAATGGATGAAATTATAGAGGAACGCAAACAAGAATTGTTAAAAGAACAAGAGGCAAATGCGAAAATTATGATAAATGAGCCGGGTAAACCGCCGCGCGCACTATCGAATGTTGAAATAGTAAATGTGATTCAATCACAATCAGCTGATATACAAGCCAAGGCTGCGCGTATTGCGGAATTGGAAAAACGCGTAGCTGAATTGGAAAAATTGGTGTTTAATACAATGCAACTAGGAAGACAACAACCGGCGTTAAAATCGGATCCGGTTTTCTCATTAAATGATTTGATGAATAAATGAGCGCTTATATTATGTTGAGATTTTAATTATCTAAAATGAGAAATTCATCAAAATCATGTATAAACTGCTGCCTTGGTGCAGTATCAAAAACAAGTCCAGTGTAAGAAAATTCAAATGGATATGGTCGTTGTTTGTCTATGAATTTAAAAATAATTTTACCATCGTATTTTTTTAAATGACTAATATTAACTTTCATATTTGTATTGATTGGATAAAATATACTATTTATTTCGGCAAAGACTTTAACATTTTTATTATTTGTGCAAATATTTGTGACAACATCACATGTAATTAATGGAAAAAATTCAACATAATAAAGATTATTATTATCTTTAAAGTTTTTAACACGATTTATTTTAACAGGACTTTTAAAATGAAAATATACAGCATCGATTTGTTCAACACATAAAGCAACAATAGCTTCGTCAAAATTAGTATCATTGTCATCAATACATATTAAGTTTTTTAAAAATTTATTATAACTTTTTTCTATTTTTTATATTTTTAAAGTTAATCTATTTCTAAGCTGTTTTATATTTTTGCACATTTTTAATATTGTATGAAAGTTACAATCTTGGGCTCTATGAATTTTGCTTTATATATTCAAATAAGCCTATTTTTAAGATTATAATATTTAAAGATAATTTATTCTCCATATTGTGTTACATTTTCATTAACAATAATATATATTATTGTTAATGATATAAAAATAATATATATTTTTTATGATATAAAAATAATATATATTTTTTATGATATAAGATGAGTTTAGAAATAAAAAAATTCGATATGAGTAAAATTCAATTTCGAACCGATGCTAATGGTAATCCAATAATAATTACTATTGGTAAAAGAGATACTGGTAGAAGATGGTTAGTTAATGATCCAAAATATTACGATAAAAATAATAAACAAAATGAAGATGAAAAAGTAAGACCATCTTAGGTGAAATTTCTAATAATAATTTTATATTTTTTTATATTTTTATTTATTAAAATTTTAAATGAGAAACTATATAAAAATTACTATTGATATCTATTTTTAAAAATAGTAATATTAATATTGTATGAAAACATATATAATTTCATACAATAAGTTTGGCACTCCGAACGATTCAGAACCGAAGGTCCAAGGGCGCGCCTCGGGCGAGCCCGAAGTGCGAAGCACGTCGTTCCTTCGGAACTTAGAGCCGTTGTGTCCTAATCGCGAGGTATAAGTGAGCACTGTCCGAAGGACGGTGCGAACGATAATTAAAGGAAGGATCATAAGGAAACCTTCGGTTTCCTTAATTAGTCATCCAAATCATCATCCTCTATTTCTTTACTATCCGTCTTCTTAACTGTCCGATCTAAATATCGATATATTCTCTTAATATCCAATTTACTAATTTCATAGTGACCAAATATCGTTTCTAATGAATTTACTATTTGTGCATCATTCAAAAAATCAGCACTTTTACTATTATAGTAAACCCGCATATCTTGAAAAAATGCCATTAAATCTTTTTTATCCATATCTAATCGTTTACACATATCATTTATAAATTCTGTATTATTGTATTCTGTCGAATATTTCGTCAATACTTTTGTAAATCGCACTTCATCTAATGTTTTTTTACCATTTGGAAAAACACTATGATAGAGCCGATTATTATTAAATGTCTTCATTAAACTACTAATTTCGTTAAATTGCCATATTTGATTTTGAAATGTAATGCGATCTATATAATCCGCATAACATGTGTTTTCTAAAAATCGCATATAAAACGGTGTAGCTTCACTCGGATTTCGCGGTAAAACATCCACCACATTTTCGTGCCATAATAGTGCCACTACAGTACGATCCGTCTCATTCATCAACATATCATGCTCATTAATATTGTATGACCGTGACACCAATGACCTGGTAATTTTGTTTGTGTCTTCGTTAAATGTTTTTACGTTTAAAATCGTTTTTAATATGACCGGGTCTATAAATTCCGGTTTTTTCGCTTCTAATTTCTTTATAAAACACAGTTTACGCAAATCGCCCATAGTATATTCAAGTACCACGTTTCGTCGCGGTTCTGGCATTTGTGGAAATATATGCTGTATAAGTCTATCCATTTGCGGCCCCGTTGGTGGTTTCAATTCAAACACATTGCATACTTTCATCAATTCTTTGATTTTTTTGTCAATGTTGTAATTTCCAATACAAATAATTGGATTTAATGTCATGTTTTCTAACTTCTGTTTTTTCGTTTTTTTCTGGCGAATCAGTTTAATTAGCGCATTTAAACCGCCTTTGTCGCCACTATTCATACCGTCGATTTCATCCATTAAAATCGCAATTTTGCGTACTCGACGCGACATCATATCTAACACATTACATGATGATATGTTATTACTTGCTATGGCGTCAATTAGCGATTTGTTTCGCACATCGCCGGCATCATATTGGATCACATCATAATTAAGTTCTTTTAATATCTCTTTAACAAATTGTGTTTTTCCCATTCCGGAAGAACCATAAATATAAAATCCTTTTTTATAATTTGTGTTTTTACTATTGGCTTCAAAATCGCTAAGTAAACTTTTAATTTCATTTGCTATTTTTTCTCTATCAAAAATAGTATTTAATGTTTGCGTACTGATTTGCAATTCGTTTTTTCCCGACATTATATTAATTATATGTGACGCTTTTAATTACATATAATTCATATTACTATTATGTATTTTTAACGCACCAAAAGATGTTTATTTTTTATATATGCCATGTTTTATTTACTTGGAAAATGCACTGAAATCTGCGGTTAATGGTCTATAATTGGAGCCCTTAGATTGCAAAGCACCATTGTATGAATATACATCCATGGGTGTGCCGGATTGTTTAGGTGCTGGTCCTAATGTAGCGGGGTCAACGCCAGTATTGTTACGATTATATCCATAGGATTGATTATATCCTACACGAGTCATATCATTGGCTCCACCCAGGAAATTGGTTAATCCTGACCCGGTGGATTTAAGTAGGTCCGCAGCAGTCCCAATAGTGCCACTAACTAAGTTGGCTGCAGTGCCAACAGTTCCGCCAATTAATCCTGTTGCAGCATTAACGGTGCCGCCGACTAAATTTGCAGCAGTACCAACGGTTCCAGATGCGAGGTTGCCAGCGGTTCCAATTGCGGTATTGGCAACATTTCCAACAGTTGATGTTGTATCACTAATTGCACCTGTTGCCGATTTTCCAAGAGAAGCTACGGCAGTCGACGGGCCTTTTACATCACTAACATTATTATTGCTGATACCAGCATCTTTAATTGCTAATGATGTTCCTGTGTTAGATTGCGTTCCACTGCCACCTTGACCACCGCAGCTAGTGCAAACACCACTACTAGGATTACAAGATGGGCATGCAGGACACACGGGTGGCACAACTTGTGTTTTTAACATGTATTTCGACCAACGATTAAATTCATCCATAATGGCATCACCATTTGCGTCTTTATCTTTATTGTCAGTGCCAGTACCAACGCCAGCACCAGAACCAGAACCGGTACCAGAAGTTGTATTAGGATTTCCAATTTGATATACACCCAACATAACTAACGATCTTGGATCATCAGATGATCTAAAATTTTTATAAACTAAAATTAGTGTGTCTTTTCCAGATGGCCAATAAACAACCGATAAATTTCCAATAGGCGCCTGTATAATTTTAGGGTCATATGTTTCAACTAATTCACTTATTTTTGAGGCTTCAGAACCATCAGTAGAAGCATTTGCACTATATGTGTATGAAATAGATCCCGATCCACGTTTATAAATATTAAGTTTATTATCTGCAGTTGATACTACCAAATTACCATTTTGCTTATCATAGCGCAAACCTTTTACTAATTGTACAACTCGTTTAGTACCGTCATACATAGGTTCGATAATTTCTTTACTATCACTCGGATCGGTAGAATAAGATACATAATCCGCAGATGTAGATAAAGAAATAGAATTCGAACTAACAGTAGATGTAACCTGTAATGTAGAGCCGTTATAAAAATATAATTTTCCGGGGGTATAAGTGGCAACTGCCTGGGTTTCAGTCGGGAACTTAACTGTATATAAATAAGTTAAGTTGTCGACCGAAACATAAGTTAACATAACTGTTTTATTTGGTGACATTGTAATCCAATTGCCAGTAGCCATTGTCATAGGTCCAGTAATTATTTTTTTAATAGCATCATTTAATGTGTCTGCAGTAGAATAAGTTTCTGTTGTACCATTGCGTTGAATTAATCTGACATTATATGTTGTAGTTGCGTCGCCCGTTTTGGCAAAAGTATATACGTTTCCATTTTTAGTATCATAGTAAATTTCTTCTGTATCGTCCAATTGCACTAAATTCGCATACATTTTATCAGGGTCATTAAGTGTACTTACCATTGATGTAAATCCTTCACTGCCTTTCTTAAACATAGTTGCCACGATTAAAATTAGCAACAATAGTAATAGTAAATGTAATGGGGTTAATTTCATAGTGCCGTAATTATATATTGTATTACGAAATTTTACAGTTATTTATTTTACGAGATAAATCAACAAAATTGATTTATTCTACTTGTTTGAATAATACAAATAAAAACAACATAAATTTCTTATTTGAATTAATAGAGCCATGGAAAAATCTTCTAAAACTGAAAAGCCCGTTAAATTTCGTGCGAATGCCACGCCGTTGACGTCATATTATTCCGAAGATACCCTGTTTGAAATTGGCATTGATGAGGCGGGTCGCGGACCATTGTTTGGTAGAGTATATGTCGCTGCGGTGGTTTTACCTAAAGATACTGATGCATTTCAACATGTTTGGATGCGCGATAGTAAAAAAATCAAAAATCGTAAAACTATGAAAGCACTTGCTGATTATATAAAGGCGAACTCTATACATTGGCATATTGAATATGCGGAAGCCGACCAAATTGATCAACAAAATATTTTAAATGCCGTTATGAATTGTATGCATGCTTGTGCAAAAGCCATTGCCGCGCATTATACGCCACAAGAACTCGGTGACGGATTACTATTGGTCGACGGTAATTATTTTAAACCTTGTATTTGGTATGATGATGCAACAAGTTCGTATCTAAGTATTATGCATGAAACCGTGGAGCAAGGTGATGCTTCGTTTTCTGCTATTGCCGCTGCGTCGATTTTGGCAAAGAATGAACGCGATACGTATGTAGAGGAATTATGTGCCAAATATCCTGTATTAAATGAGCGCTATTGTTTGTCAAACAATATGGGTTATGGTACATTGGCGCATCGTAAAGGCATTGAAGCGTACGGAATCACACAGTGGCATCGAAAAACATTTAATTTGTGTAAAGGTGAACCTGAAAATGCCATTAAAGAAACTGAATAATAATTGTTGAATCTAAACGTTATATAAAAATTGATTTAAATATACTAATTTAATATTTTGTATAAATCAAATAGTAGAAATGTCAAATTACTTTATAGAAACTTTTAAAAAAAATAATCCTGGTTTACCAGTTCCTCCAAACATTGGTAAAAAATGGTCTTCACAAGAAGAACAATTATTATTAGAAAAAATAAAATGTGGATTATCTTGTTTTAATATATCGGAAGAATTTGGTCGGACTGAATGTGGTATAAAATCGAGATTAAAACAGATTGCTTATACGCTATATACAAAAGGAACTGATATGCAAACAATTATAGATAAAACTGGATTAACTGAAACTGTAATTCAAGAAAAAATTAATAAAGAAAACTCAATAAAGCCAAAAATTAAAAGTACTAAACGAAAAAATGTTGATTTAGAAATTAATTTATCATCAAACATTCAAACTCAAGAACAAATTCAAGATGATATTGCAGAAATAAAACGAGATATTAAACAAATATTTAAATTACTGCAACAATTAGAATTAGCGTAAAAAACAATAATACTTTATTGTTTTTACAACCAAATCATATAAAATCTTTATATTTTTTATGATTTAAACCCTTAAAAATTTATATTCGCACTATGCGAAATTAATTATTCAACAATATACCTTTGATGCAATAATATCAACACAACTTATACAAACAAACTCAATAAATCCTGTTTTTTAATTTTTTTATATTTGGCACACGAATCATTTACACTATAACTCAATAAAAATTCGTCTTCGCCTGGGCATTTCACAAATCCTAATACATATTCAACGGGTGCGTTCCCATCCAATTTAAAATACTTAGACCAACGCCGTAATTCACCCGTTTTACTATCGATCGCAACCAGAATATGATAGTAATGCCGCCGTGCCTCATAACTTACTGTATGACAAAGAAACCACGTTTCATCACCAACGCCGACACCATTTGTAGAACCTCTTATATAACTAAAAAATCTAGGCGTTTTATATGTGTTTACTATTTCTCCAACAGTATTCATGATAGTAAGCGGATACCAATTATAAATCATGTTTGAATCGCCATATAAAACCCAATTCTTCTCTATATGTTTCTGCATATTACTATAATGTTTTGGTACTAAATCGGATTTTAATGTGTGTGTATTTAAATCGACGGTTCCATATTCGACCGACATAGTGCCGTCTGCCAAACCACGATTTGCAGTAAAACATAGCTTATTTTCCATCATACGCACGTCTTCTAATCCCACATAGCGCGCATCATGCTCTGTATTATATTTTAATTCAAACACTTTGCCTGTATTTACTATTCCGAGCATATTTCGCGTTACTATTTTGTCTTGATTAATGTAGTTGCCATTTGCATCGATAGTATAGTTCACAAACCGGATAATAGTAATTAAGCCACCATCTGGTCCATAAGATAGTGTAGGAGTGCTTGCATAAAATTTATTTGCGCCATTTGAAGAATGAATATAGTAATCTGCAACAGTTACTAATATGTCTAGCTTTCGTGTAATACTATCGGCATATAATGGCAGTGGTTTGGCATAAAACTTGTAATTAGACATAATATTATTGTATATGCCTTTTTCTAATGTGGGAACTGCCAATATGCGCATACACAATCGCTCCAAATCAATGGCATCCGGATTACAATAGTATCCCGAAATTGAATATTCATAATCTATTTTATAATCATATACGTCATTTTGTACAAATAGATGATCGAGCGGTTTACCCCGTGTTTTATTTAATTGTGTTTGAACCATTTTATAAAATGCATGAACCAATACATGATTACATTGTATGCGATAGTGTTTGATTATTTCATATATGTTTTCTAAACGCGCCGGAAAACAATTATAAGCGTCTAACCACGCGGCGACGGCTCTATCAGATTCGCCCATACGCATATAACAAACACCAATATTATAGTGACTTTGCCATATTTCCTCTATCCAACCCCCGATTTTAATGCGTTTTTTATATGTCTCTATTGCTTTACCATGATCACCAAATTCGCGATAACTGTTTGCCAAATAAAATGTATAACGATCATTATCAGGTTTATCTTCGAGACCCTTCAATAGTAGGCGAATATCACGCTCATATTTATCCGCTTTAGCCCCTCCATCACCGACATCATTAATAAATAGCACGTTTTTGTCGATATTGTCATACACACTGCCGTCAGGAGTGCTAATTACTTCATGTGTGACACCCCAATATGTGATGCCCATGCGATTACGCACTATTCGCACATTTTTGTATGACATAGTTGGTGTGCCTTGAAAAATATAGAATGCGGCGGCATTACTATTTACAAGATATTGTTTGAACTTGACGGCATCGAAATCGCGGCCTTTTTCCAAAATCATATCGGCATCCAATAGTAAAATGAAATCGGCAGGGTCGTCTTTACATGCTAATAGTGAAAAAGTGCGATTATAACCGAAATCGCGAAATGGCTCTATTATAACTTTACCGGGAATATTACGTTGGTGAAAATAATCCTGTATGATAGAGACCGTGTTATCGGTACTGCCAGTATCACAAATAAGATATCTATCGATAATATCAATAACAGAATCAAACAGTCGTGTAATAATACGACTTTCATTTTTTACTATCATATTCAAACACAGTTTAGGCATAGTATTTCAGATTTACTATATATTTGTAACACTATATTCAAATATATTTAAGCAGTTTGAATGGTTATAATTGAATGAAGATAATCTGGTTGTAGAGTATAATGGCGTCATCAAGATATAATAGTGATCGTTGTCGTGTAGAGAAACGAAATATGATTGATACAGTGGTTGGTAGATATATGTTGGATACTCCAGGTAATGGAGTGCATTTACCTTATATTGCAGACCCTCATATGCGTATACAAAAAAGTGGCACTAATTTTTGTGAAAACATGATTGATATTAATTCGGATTTGAGATGTATGACACGTCCGTTGACTCGTGATATTCCTGAACTAAATGAATACAAGAAATATGCAGCAACCCCGAAAACAAGTTATAGTATGGACCCTGATGTTGTAAATTATGTGTCTGACGAAACACGTGCATCTAATCCGGCTTGGGTATTGAAGGAATCGGAAACAAATAGATGGATTATGCCTCTAATTAATCCGGTCGATACTAATTATATTTCTAAACCATTTTATGAAAATTTAAATACACGAATTTTAGAGAAAGATTATTTTAAACCCAAGTTTAGCAGAGCCACTTATAGTGAACCTATGCCTTATAATTCATAAACACATAGTAAAAAACAAAGAATAATAACGTAAATAATACTGTATGACAGATACCGTATTATTATTGTGTATTGAATCGGCGTATAATAAATTATATTATATATAGTTATTCTAAAATATGGAATTAGCAATCCCTTTAGTAGCACTTGGTAGTTTATACATAGTCTCAAATCAAAATGAAGCAAAACCGAAAAAAGAAGGATTTCGTTCTAGTGGATTACCTAACGTAAATGTGCCTGATGTGAATTATGATAAAAATAAATCCGATTATGCGGCTGATTATGCTATTGGACAAGCGCCTAATGGTAAACACTATGGGGATCCTATGGGTGAACCTACATCACAATTGTCAACATTAAATCGTTATGATGGACCGTCAGCATATACCGATAAATATTTTGGACAAAGTTCTAGAAGTGAATCGGCTATGGCTGCAAATCAGGCTACTTATACTAGTTTGTCCGGACAACAAGTGGATTCGTCTTACTATAGTCATAATAATATGATGCCATTTTTTGGAAGTAAAATTAGATCCACTGTGGATCCCAAAAACAACGAGGCAATTATGGATAATTATTTAGGTACAGGAACCACATATATTACAAAAACCGAGCAAGCACCTTTATATAGTCCCAATGAAAAAATTCAATATCCTCATGGAGCGCCTAACATGAATGATTTTTATCAATCACGTGTAAATACTAGTTTGCGTATGGATGGTGTAAAACCGTTTCAGCCTCAACAAGTGGGGCCTGGTCTTGGTTTAGGAGCAGACCAATTGGCGGGCGAAGGTGGATATAATTCGGGAATGGCCAGTCGCGATTCGTGGCGTCCTAAAACGGTGGATGAATTGCGCACAGCAAATAAACAAAAAGCCACAGATATGCTTATGTTGGGACACGAAGGACCCGGCAAAAGTCGCGTTACTAATGTTGGAATTTTAGGCGCTTTTCAAAAGAATCGCCCCGAAACTGCATTTGAATGGGGACCCGATAGATATTTTACTACAACTGGTGTAGGAAAAGCGCAAACAGCCCAGGCAATTCAAATCGAGCGACACGTTAATAGACCAGATACTACAGTTGAATATAATGGTGTTGCGTCATCTTCGAATCCTTTACCCATTGATCCTGGCACTATTTTGCCCAGTCATCGCGAGGAAAATGGTCCTACACAATTCGGTGTGGCAAATGCAAATGGTCGCGGTTATGCCAATGATGCCGATTATGGTATTAAATCAAATCAGGTTTATATGAATAATCGTGCCTACAATAGTGCAGAAGACGATTCTGGCTATTTCGGCGCCGTTAAAAGTGGTCTTGGTGCGGTAATTGCGCCCATTTTGGAGGTGATGAGACCTTCGCGCAAGGAAAATGTGACTGGTAATATGCGCGTATATGGTGATGCGAAAACAGCGGTCACACAGGGTTATTTGTATAATCCTAATGATGCGCCGGCGCATACTATGCGTGAGACCACAGAGGAGTCAATTAATCATTTGAATGTAAATCGCGGACAAGTGAATAATGGATATTTGTCGACACCTTATCAAACGGTGCAACAGCATCGTGATACTACAACACAATCGTATATTGGTGGTGCTGGATATCATAATCAAGCGTTGCGGCCTTATGACGCGGAATTGTCATATGTTCCCAGTGATATTAAAGCGTCCACTATTAACCATCGATTTGGTAATTCCAATACCAATATGTTTAATAATCATGTAAATTATCATGGTAAACCCAAGGATAATGATCAAGTCATGAATCGCGATTTAATACCAAGAATGCCATCGCAATTGGCTGGTATGGCCGAATTTGGACGCGTGACTAATCAAACACAGCAATTTGCACAAGTGGATCGTAACACACCCGATTTGTATAATGTGTTGCAACAAAATCCTTATGCAATTAAGCGCACATATGCCGCGTCTTAAATTTACTAAATATTATATATGATTATTATCTTTATATAATATAATTCGGACTTTTTGACCCTAACATATTAAAACGACATCATCCAAAGCAACCGTTTCATTACCTCGAGTAAAATCTCCGAGAATAGATAATGAATTCATATAAGTTAGTGTCATTTTAATAGCACCGTCGTCAACATTACTATTGTTTGACAAATATAACATGCGTGTTAAAGGAATATTAAATCGTATTATTCCTGTTTGTGAAATCTCGGTCTGATAGTAATTTATGAATGGCAAATAAATGTTTTCAACAGTTTTACTATAAATCACTATAAGAGGCACACCGACATTTAAATTGGCTTTTGAAAAATTACCAACAACAGTCATTATAGTAAATTGCAATACACAAACAGGATTTATTAGTTTACTATTATCAATATTATTATTGTTTGAATCAGTTTGTAAAAATGATTTTGTAAAATACCATAAATCTTTGTCATTTGTGTTTCTATTTCGATTTATAATACTATCGGACCCTTGAATATAATTAGATATAGTAATATTGTTTTGCACATCGCGAATATTATATGATTTGTGAACTAAATTGCCATTTTTATTTCCTATGATTTTCCAACATTTACTATCAGGTCCTAAATAAAATGTATCGTAGAAGATAATATTTCCATATACATCATATAGTAATAATCCAATGCAAAATAATAAATAACCAAACATGATAAGTTAATTATTATTTATAATACAAAGTTTATGTATGTTTTTGTTGAATGTTTTTCGATTCATAATACTTATTATATGCAGTACAAATTACAATAACTGTATGACATAATATATATGTAATACCCATTGCGGTGCTTGCTATAGTAAGTAATTTTATTGTTTTTACAAACATTAATACTATAGTATATAGTATATAATGTAATGTGTATAAACAGTTTTATACGCAAATAAAATAAATTTATTTTCCAGTAACTTTTACGCCGTATAAATCAAATGTACACATCATATCTTTATCAACATCATTATAATTATATGTAATTTCATCAAAAGGATCAATATCTTTAATTGCAATAATTTTGTTTGAATTTATTACTGTGTTTGGAAAAAAAGAATGATTAATAAATTTACCATGATGATCTGTAATATGCATATCTTTGCCAATACAAATACTATATTTGCTTGGTTTTGTTTCTAATATACCAGTCAATGTTTTTATAGTATCGCCTTTTTTATATGATTGTGATGCATACAGTCCAAAAGGTAATAATGCATTTCTATGTAAATATGCATATCCAGTTCCAGTTTCAAGAAATCCAACACCTGATTTAATCATATTTTTCATTAATTCATGACTAATATTGATTCGCATTTTTATTATATAAAATTTATTAATTTTTATATAATTTATAAAAAAACAGTTATTATTTTTGACGCGAACCAAAACAATTGTCATGCGTTTATTCGGTCATTAATCTAGGAATACAGTTAATAGTTTGCAGTTCATGAGCCAGTAGTTTAAATGCATATGGTACTTCAACATAGGCAAAATCAGTAGTATTTTCACAAACAGAACATTGATGAACAGTGAAATTGCTTTTTTGCATAGCAAAGCCTTTATCATTGTATTGTGCAATAATACCGCATTTCTTGCAAACATGCACATTAAATTTGTCTGACACATCATACAAGCGTTCGCGACAAAAGCGATTCATACCATGTGCAAGAAGACCGTCTTTCTCCATTTCGCCCATGCGGAAACCGCCGTCACGAGCCCGGCCTTCGGCCGGTTGACGAGTTAAATTCACCATCGGTCCAATAGATCTACTATGTTGTTTATCATTAACCATGTGTTTGAGTCGCTGATAAAACACGGGTCCAATAAAGATATTTGTTTCAAATTGTTCGCCAGTTAAGCCATTATACATCACTTCATTTCCATAACTTTCGTATCCTACATTTTGTAGGTGTTCAGCGATAGTTTTGACGTCTAATTCGCCGAAACTAGTACCGTCACCAAACATGCCGAGTTCAACCAAAACCTTACCTAATATAGTCTCTTTTAGTTGTCCAATAGTCATGCGCGATGGAATTGCGTGTGGATTGATAATAATATCGGGTCTTAATCCGTTTTTAGTAAAAGGCATATCAGATTCTGGGATAATGTTGCCGACGGTGCCTTTTTGTCCATGTCTTGAACTGAATTTGTCACCAAACACCGGTTTGCGGAAAATCCGGGCACGCACTTTGGCTGTATTATAACCTTCGCCGTTGCGCCCAACATAATTCTTATCAACATATGTTTCTTCGTGAGTGCGATAACACTTGCTTTGATCTTCGAATTTAATTACTTTTGTAGGATCATTTCGATTTTCCTTAATATGAATTACCTTTGAAATAATAACATCACGGTCCTTAATCAGAGTGTTTTCTTCCATAAATCCATCCTCGCCAATCTTATCATAATTGCCGTATTTGATTCCCTTTGTTTTACTTGGGTCTGGCTTGCAACGACTTACAAATCGCGTAATATTCTTGTCTTCATCTTTTTCTGTATGATAGATAGTCGTTAAGAACATACCGCGATCAATGGAACCCTTGTTAATCAAAACACTATCTTCTTGGTTATAACCCGTGTGTGACATAATGGCAACATGTATTTGTTGACCAGACGGGATTTTCACCAGGTCCAGCCAATTCATTAGCCGAGTATCTACTAAAGGTCGTGAAGGATAAGTTAACACATAAGCAGTTTTATCAAATCGCTTATCGAAATTGGTGGCATACATACCCATGGCTTGCTTACCTTGTGCTGATTGATATGTATTACGGGGTGCCTGATTGTGTTCTGGAAAAGGAATGCACGATGCTAATACACCAAATATTGTGCTAGGATGAATTTCTGAATGTGTATAATTCACTCTTGGGTCATGTTGCACGTATCCGTTTTTCGATTTTAATGCAATCATAGAATAATTTTGTTCATCAGGGTCGATGTATTCAATCACCGATGTTTCTAGACGACAATTCGTCAACAAATCATTCCATGACAACTCGCCATTAGACAGACGATTAATAATATCCTGTGTGATAAGTGCTTTAGATGCGCCAGTGACTGGGTCTTTGCCAATGCGAAGTAAAGGACGTGTCATGCGTCCGCCATCATTACATATTCTAATTTCCATCATCTTATAGTCAAACACTATTGATGTATAAATATTGATGATTCCGCGGAATTTCTTTTCCTTCATATCTCGATATAAATCTTCGGGTCTATCGGTGACGCCAACCCAGCAGCCATTTACAAATACCTTTACTTTGTCAAATGTTTCGCGGGGTCTTGCGGTATTTACTGACAATATAAATGGCTCTACATATGTGTAGAGGGATGCACTATTGGTGCTGATGGTGAGATGAGTGAGTTGACTAATATTTTTGACAAGTCCAATAGATTGTCCTTCTGGGGTTTCTGCGGGACACAGGAACCCCCAAGTGGTACCGTGCAATTTACGTGGATCAATTAACTCGCCACTTTTATCTATGGGTGTATTTACACGACGCATATGAGACAGCGTGGCAGCAGTAGTTAACCTGTTTACGACTTGTGCAACACCAACCTTGCTACTATTGCTTTGTTTAATGCTGAAATCGCCGGTTGATAAAGCGCGATTAATTCCGGTTTCAATGGTGGTGGATTTGATTAGTTTACAGATATTTGCCATATTAATAATATTCTCATAATCATTGTTTGACTTCCATGAACCACTATTGACTTCTTTAATAATGTTTTTCTGCATTTCCTTTACTAGTTTGTTAAAATAGTTGCGAAACAAATTATTTAGCAAAGTGCCCGTCATATCAATACGTTTATTAATATATGAATCGCGATCGGTGGGTGGAACCCATCCAAGAGCAGTTTGAATAAGTCGGTTTGCCATATATCCCAAAAAGTAGATACGCTGTTGAGTTGTATGACAATGAGGAAATAAGTCATTATTTAATACTTCAATTGCGAAATCACGCTTTTTCTTGATCCCAGTTTCTTTATCCATATTCATAGGTGTAAATGTAACATAACTAGTCACATGGCGAAGTGCATCTTCTGCCGACATATATTTATTACCCTCGATAATAGAGGCGTTCAAATATGCTAACATATCGGCATGCTTTGTAGAGTCTACATCCAACATAATATATGAACAAATTTCTTTGTCTGACTTAACTCCTAATGCACGAAACACAATAAACAAATCGATGGCTTCACGTACGCGAGGAATGACAACCTTAAGAGGATGACCATAACCATTGTTTTTACTGGCAATTTCGATTTCAACTTGTTTGGGAGAAATGCATTTATGATCAGGAACGGATTTAATTTCAGCATACCAAATACAGCGCGATGCGTTTTTGCCATCATAACAATAAACTACATTTTGCGCAGCACGTTCTTGTTGAAGTACCGTTTTTTCAGATCCTTTAATAATGAAATAGCCTCCGTGATCAAATGCGCATTCACCCAATTCTACAGGATTAATATGTGGATTTTGGGTCAAGACACAAATAGAAGACTTTACCATGATGGGCATTTTTCCGATACTTATTTTTGGCATAACTTTTACAATGCTGCGCGGTTGATCCATATTTTCGGTGTCGCGAACAATGTATTCAATGCGTGCATCAATAGTCATGTTTGACGCATATGTAAAATTACGAATTTTTGCTTCCATAGGCAACATGGTTTTAGTAGCACCATTATTTTCATAGATTTGTGGGGGATAAATTTTAAAATTCTCAAAGGTAATTTTAATTTCTAGTGTATATGCATCTTTTTTTGCTATAAAATCCTTATCGGACCTTACTAAAACAGGATTAAACATATCAATTGTCTTCTTAATGTCATAATTTACAAAATGATTGTATGATTCTAATTGATGACGAACCAACCGAGACAAATGTTGACCGTTGAAATAGGATTCAATAATCTTAAATGCTTCAGTATTATAGTTGTCAATATGACTCAATAAATCTGTATGATCGACTGTCAATGATTTGATTTCTCTTTCTATTTCTATTTCTTTTTTAACAATTTCTTCTAAGCAGATGGCCTCTTCCGAATTTTTAATATTCCTTTTAGATTTAGACTTTTTAACTGGAATGGACGTATCCGTAACTGTAGATTCGACCTCAGCTGCTACAATATCAGTTTTTTTAGCTCTAGGTTTTCTTACAGTGACAGTAGCTGGTAACATATTAGGTATATTTAATTCGGACATAGATTGTATTTGCATTGAAGGACTTAATGATATTAATTCATCAATTTTTTATGCTGTTTTGTAAAACAATATTATTTACTATGAGCCAATGGCCAAAGACCAAATGTCACAATTATTATGTATGAAAATAAATAATAATTTATCAACACATATAAAACAATTTCTTCATGTTCTCTATTATAAAAATATTGTAAACACAATGAAACATCATAACTCTGGAATTGATTCCAAAAAATGCCAATCATTTAATTCTTTTATGGAAATGTATAAACAGCAAAATCATTTAAATTATAATGACACTCAACATGTAATAAATTTAACTGTATCTAATTATTATGTTAATCCGCAAAAATGTAATAAATATATTCCAGGATTGATAGTAAACGACGTAAAATCAAACAGAAAAAGTGCGGATACTATCGGAAAGATTATTAAAAAACAAGAAAAGAAAAAAATAAATATTAATGTGTCTGTAAATAATATTTCTGATTTATTAAATGTGATTTCTGCAAATCCATATAGTGTCGATTGTGAATATAATATTGATCTTAAAATGTTGCATTCAATTAAAGATGAATTAACTCAACTTAACTCTATGGTTGGCATTCATTCATTAAAAACGGCACTATTAGACCAATTATTATACTACATTCAAGGGTTTCATTTATTAGATGAATCTGGTGATTTTAAACATACTGTATTATATGGTCCTCCTGGATCAGGTAAAACGGAAATAGCACAAATACTAGGTAAAATGTATTCGAAAATGGGTGTCATACAAAAACCACCACCACCAACACAACCGACCAGTACGGCTTCTTGTGCAGCAAATGATTTTGCAAGTATTTTTGGTATTTCTAAAAAAGAAGAAGCCAAATATGCATGTACTGCATTTAAAAAAGTAACACGAGCCGATTTAGTTGCCGGTTATTTGGGACAAACGGCATTAAAAACGCGATCATTAATTAATGAATGTTTAGGTGGTGTGATTTTTTTAGATGAGGCATATTCTTTAGGTTCTAAAGAAGGCGGTGATAGTTTTTCAAAAGAGTGTGTTGATACTTTGTGTGAAAGTTTGAGTAATCATAAAAAACATTTAATGTTTATTATTGCTGGATATGAAAAAGAATTGACGGATGGATTTTTTGCTTTAAATCCCGGATTAAATTCTAGATTTGTATGGCGGTTTAATATTGATAATTACACATATACGGATTTATGGCAAATTTTTGAATTGAAAGTTAAACAATCGAGTGGGTGGTCATTACATCCAGATATTACTAATTCTGTAGGAGAAATATGGTTTAAACAGCATTTTAATGATTTACCTGGATTGGGTCGCGATGTTGAAACACTATTGTTTAAAACAAAAATTTGTCATAGTAGAAGGATTTATGGCGCCGAAGAAAACATTAAATACATTATTACTATGGATGATATTAATAAAGGAATGGTAATGTTACAAAAACATCAAAATGAAAAGAGTAAAAAAGAAGCAGCGGAAAAGTTAAGAATGTATAATTCATTATATGCATAGGTAAAACTATTGGAGATATAAAATATATAAATTATATATTTTATGTCTGAAGGAGAAAAAAAGAAAATAGTGATTGATGCCAATATGTTTAATATGTCATCTTTTTCTGGCGGTAAATCGCGAAAAAGAGGTATTAAACGCGAAAAACCAAATAAGGAAATTAAAATGAAGACAGATACACGAACTAGCAAGGCATATAAAACACAAATTATGAAGAAAATTCGAGAAGAGCAAAATAATAAATATAAGAATTTGTTTGCAAGTGAAAAAAATCATTTACCTGGTGGAATTAAAGAAGGAGAAAACAAAGATGTTGATGAATTTAAATCTAGTTTTAAGGAATCAATTGATTTTTTAAAAAATGTTGCTGAAACACAACCAGTACAACCGCCAAAAAATCATACATTTAAAAACAATTCACTATTGTATCATAGTGATGAAAGTCTTGGTCAAACAGTAAATTTAGATTTACCGAAAGATTTTTTTGAACCCCACGGTGGTTCTACAATTAATGTAGGAACGACTTTACCAAATCCTGCTGTTATAAAGCCTGCCCCTATTCTAAATGCTGAAATGCCTTTATCTTCAATTGTAAATTCTGCACCTACAATGAATGTAGGAATAAAACCACAAATAAATTCGGTATTAACACAGTTACATGGAGGAATGCCTTTACAAAGTCAGCCTTCAATAAACCCAATGCCAATAACAAAAATGAGTTTTGTAAGTCAGCCAAAATATGGATGTTTAAAAGGTGGCCAATTACCAACATATAGATCACAAACGCAGAAATTAAGACCGCAAATACAACCTGTAGGACAACAACCAATACAAAATATAGTAAAACCGTCGCCTGTTATTGGCGCAATTAGTTTACCGATTATGCGTAAATTGCATGAACAAAAAAAAGAAGCAGAAAAACCAAAACCTAAAATAGTGCAAAAGAAAATAAAGAAATTACTACGTAGAACATTTCATGTAGGAAAAAACAAATTAAATAGAGGAGTTGGTGTATTACTTCCAAACCGAACTATTCGAAATAATGTTACGGCAAAATCATATCAAATAAAAACAACACCAATTAGTCAAATTCGCAAGTTTTTAATTAATCGGGGATTTATTAAAGTAGGATCAACGGCACCTACTGATGTGTTACGTAAGATGTATGAAAGTCTTGTTTTAATTGGGGGAGAAGTTAAAAATCATAATCCCGATAATCTTCTTTATAACTTTTTTACTGGTACACCTTTGACTGATAAAAAACAAAAAGATTAATTAGGGCTTTAAGTATGTTTGATAAATAATATTAAAAATTGATTTAACATTATTTTATAAAGTAATATAATTAAAACTCAACCACATATACTACTATAATGGAGAAGAAACTTAATTTGAAATCGGAACAATATATCACTCAGTTTAAGGATTCTATTAGAGAAAAGGCAATTGAATTAAATTTTCAAGACAAGGAGAAGATTAATGATTTGATTGAATTTGTGTATGAATATCAGCGTCTAGTATACACTAAAGACGATTTGTCAAAAAGAAAACGGGTAAAGAATTGTATTCCAAATGAAAATCGATGTTGTGCTAAACGCGCAAATAATGAACAATGCACTCGTAAACGCAAAGATGGATGTGAATTTTGTGGAACTCATGCTAAAGGTGCTCCACATGGATTAGCAGAAGACGAAAATATTGTAAATACAGTACCAATTGATGTAGTTGCTCGCAATGTAATGGGATTAGTTTACTATATTGATAAATTTTTGAATGTTTATAAGACATCGGATATTTTAGAAAGTAAGGTAAATCCACAAGTGATCGCAAAAGCGAAATTAGTAAATGGTGAATATACTATTCCGTCTCTTGGGCTGTCTGGTTAAAAGCGAGACTGGCTTTGTTTATTTTACGCTGAATCGATTCTTTAACAACTTCTTCGCGATTAGACATTATAAAAGTGTTTAATTCTAATGCTTGAGATATGTCACCCTTATAGTATTTTGACAATATTGTTGTTAAAGACTTTTTAGTGATGGGTTTTTTAACGGTTTTTTTTGCATATAAGAGTTTTCCACCGGCAACATTGAATTCATCAATTTCATTATTGCGCATAATATCTAAAATGGTTTTTGAAACGGTTTCTTGTTTTTTTTTACGGTTGCGCAATTCTTTATTTAGTTCACGAATGTCATTATCAAGTTGAATCCATTCGCGAATATTTGTAATTAATTCATTTTTTAAATCGAGATCCATAATGTATTTAATATATAATTATGAGATTTCTGTATATATTTTTATATACAGTTTAGGTTAAAAAATGATTAATATGTTTTCTTGTTAAATATATAGTTTATGTATATGTTTAGCACTAATCACAAAAATACATCGCCATTTTTGCTTAATAAAGCAGCTGGAACTCAAACAATAAATGTATCTCCGATGATGGTTTTTCGACGAGGTGTAGTTAGAACAATGCCATCTAACCCTAACCCTAACACTAACCGAACAACTCCAGTAGTAAATACTGTTAAAGAATATGCAAAATCGGATGGAAATAAAATGAAATGGGGTAGACCCATATGGACATTTTTTCATGTATTGGCAGAGAAAATCAAACCGGAAGAGTTTCAAATAGTAAGAAAGGAGTTATTAGATATAGTATTTACAATATGTAATACATTGCCTTGTCCAGTATGTGCGACACATGCAACAGAATATATGAAAGGAATAAATTTCAATACGATACAAACACGAGAGGATTTAAAGATGTTGTTTTTTAATTTTCATAACAGTGTAAATGTGAGAAAAAATTATAAGCCATTTGAATATGCGGACTTAGAATCAGTATATTCACAAATGAATACATTAAATGTATTTAATAATTTTATTTTTGCATATCAAGATAGAGTACGAAGTATAAAGTTACTATCGGACGATCTTTATAGGAAGAGACTTAGTAAAAGAATAATAGAATGGCTAAATGAAAATATACAAAAATTTAATTAGTTTTAATACAATTATATTTAGCATCAGTAATGTTACATTTTGATTGTTTAGATAAATGGGGAGTAAACCAATTTGATTTACCAATTGTAAAAGCCCAAGCAACACCAAGTCCAGCAGAAAAAAGAGCTAAGACGATTGTTGGAATAAAAGATAAACACATAGTAGAATTATAAAAGATGTCATAAAATAAAATAATAATTAAAGGAATAATAGCAGTCCATTTACTTATTAGTTTAACATGAATGCTAGTAGTAATCAAATAACCTAAAATAAAAGCAAAAGTATGTGTACTTAAGGGTAAATAAGATAAAACAGAATTAGGTAATGAAATTAAATTACATCTTTTCATTTTAAGTAAATTATCAGGATTATTTAATTCATTACTATTACTAACACCATATAATTGCTGAATGACCCATTCACTTTGACTAATGGCACTAACTAATAAGGAAGATAGAAGAATTCCGACAAAAACTAATATACCAGACACACTACCAGACATGATAAATGAAAAAAGGAAAAAGGCTGTTAACATAAAAGGAAGGATGCGATAAAGAGAGAAGAAGAAATCCATAATAAAATTTAATTAATATAAAATAAAAGAAGAAGAAAAGAAAAAAGAGAAGGGAAAGAAGAGGAGAAGAATGTATAGAAAGGGAGAAAGTGAGTGTGGAGTGTGGAAGGGAGCAATAATAGAGGGTGGGAGGGAAAGCCAAAGAGAAAAAAAAACAGAAAAGATAGAAAATAATGATTTTATAC